>Ga0208733_100600_pt1 | contig 14452 bp, 11 predicted proteins | sample SubbioR11Jul_8B1_FD_184816 | JGI IMG/M metagenome (GOLD analysis project Ga0208733, IMG submission 184816) | Serpentinite rock and fluid subsurface biosphere microbial communities from McLaughlin Reserve, California, USA - CR11Jul_8B1 (SPAdes) | ecosystem: Environmental > Terrestrial > Deep... | reverse complement strand
TGATTGACCTGAAAAACCTTCGTAACCTTACGGCCGATAGGGTCAGGGGCGTCAGAAAGGTTGAATTCGCCTCCCTTCCCAGGGAAGACGCAATAAGAATCTCTGGAGGCAAGAGGGCGATTGCCGTATTTACCGATCCCGATTGTTCTTTCTGTAAGAAGCTTCATGGAGAGCTTAAGAAACTAAAAGACACCTCGGTCTATATCTATCTCTTCCCCGTAAGCGATGAGGGAAGAAAAAAATCTATTCAGATCTGGTGTTCGGGTGCAAGGGTGGAAGCCCTTGAGGCCGCTTTTGCCGGAGGAAGTCTTAAACCGGCAAGCTGCCAGAATCATCCTGTTGACCGGATCCTCTCCCTGGGAAGAAAGTTATTCATCAATATGACACCAACGATCATTACGGACGGAAATGAGATCATCAATGGCTATGTGGACTCAGGAAGGATTCAGGCGATTCTCGATAAGGGTTTGAGTCGGGGAAAAAACGACTAAAAAGGAGAATGAGATGCTGAGACTAATTTCAATAATTTCTCTTCTATTAGCGCTGACCTCCTGTTCGGCGAAGTATGCCTGCAAGGACAGGGTAGATATTGAAGGTGAAAAATGCGATCCCATAACAGCCGTTTATGAGAAAAAAATGATCGGGAAAGACGGAGTTTCGCCGGGAGAGGAAAAAGAGGTCTCGCCGAAAAAGAAGAAGGCGGTTCCAACCAGGGAAAAGCCGAAGATCTCTCCTCCCGAAGATGTTGAAGCTGTCAGAAATCTTTCCATCGAGGATGAGAAACCCCTGAGGCTCCCCCCAAGGGTTGTCAGGATATGGGTGGCTCCCTGGGAGGATGTGGATGGGGATCTCCACCAGAACTCTTATATCTACAGTGAAATCTCTCCCAAGCGTGGGAGGTGGCTCTTCGGGGAGAAGGAGTTGTTATCCACCCAACCCATTCTTCATCCCCTGGGCAAGATTAGCGATGATTCCCCCGCTAGAAGCGGGGCTGAAAGCGAGAAGAAGGAGAAGCAGGGGCAAAAGGAAGGCGATTTAAAGGCGAAACCCCAGGTTCCACGGACAAATATTCAACCTGATTTAAGGACTCCAAAGTAATATCAAGAGTAAAGAGTATATGGGGAGGTGCTTTTTAATAGAGCTCTTCTTTACCGCTCCCCTTAGGGTGTGAATACGGCGAGGAAAGGAGGTGAAAGAAGGTATGTATAGGCGGATAGGGTTTCTTGGTGTCTTTATGGTGATGCTTTTTGCCGGGCGTGCCCTGGCAGGGACTGGCGGAACTGAATTTCAGGAGATTTACACAACCCTGACCGACTGGACCACTGGTTATCTCGGCAAGGCCATGGCCGCAGGGCTATTCCTTACGGGCATGGCAATTGGCATCATCAGACAGTCCCTAATGGCTATTGTATTAGGAATTGCCGGCGGAATGGCTGTGCATTACACGCCCAGTATCATCGATGCGGTGGTTACGGCTCTGATTTGACAACCTCTTCCGGGATGGAGTCCCGCTATAGCGGGATTCCATCCCGCCTCCATTTTCCTGATTCTATGGAAGCGCTAAAAGCCCAAAAACTGATGCTCCAAAGACAACCCCTTTCGGAGCTTCTTCCTTATCTTTCGTATGATCCTGAGACGGGCATTTACGGCCTCGACCAGGGCGTTGGGTTTCTTTACAAGTGCAGTCCTCTTATTTTTGCAAACGATGAGACTGTAAAGGTTATGAGGGGACTGCTTGAGTCCTCTTTTCCTCCCGGAAGTTCAATCCAGTTCATGCTTTTTGGATCCAGGCGTATTCGTTCTGTTCTTGATAGCTATGTTCTTTTGCGGGAAAACACTCACGGCGATTCCATCTATTCAGAGATGGCAAGAAGAAAGAGGGATTTTATCCTCAAGGGCCGGGAGAAATCGCTTTTTAAGGGATTTGATCTCAGAGTGAGGGATTTCAATCTCTACGTCTCTTTTGTCGTGCCCACTGCAAAAACCCCGGCGGATTACAGGGAGGCCCTTGATAAGACAAGGGGAATGAAAGAGACGGTGGAGAGAACCCTCAGCACAGCGCATCTGCATCCTTCCCAGGTGGATCCTGCCGGGCTTATCAACCTTCTCTTTGAACTTCTAAATCCGAATCATTCAATCGACGAGCCCGCCCAGTGGAGTCCAAATATTCCCATAAAGGACCTGGTGATGTGCTCTGACACCGAGGTTAGGGCAGAGAAGGATCATCTGAATTTGGATGGAAAAGTCTGTAAAAGCTTCACGGTCAGGCAGTATCCCGAACAGTGGGATATTTCCAGAGGGATCGATTTCTGCGGCAGTCTTTTTCAGAACGTAAAGCAGATTAACGCTCCATTTCTCATATCCCTGAACTGCGAGTGGCCCGATGTGGTCAAGGAGACGAATACAATAAGAAGAAAGGCCATGGCCGCAAGCTACCAGGCATTTGGTCCCCTCGGTAAGTTTTTTCCGAAGCTCTCGATGAAGAAGGATCATTTTGATTCATTTCTTATAAGCCTTGAGGACAGGGAGACGCCTTTCTTCGGCTACCTGAACATCTTCTTTTACGGAGACGATCAGGATCATGCCGCTGAGGTCTCCGGCGCGATTCAATCTATTTTTCGTTCTATCGGGTTCATCCTCCAGGAGGATACCTATATCATGCTTCCCCTCTTTCTCCAGATGCTTCCGATGGGTTATCTGCCCGGCGCGCAGAGGGACCTGAGAAGGAGGAAGACTTTTACCACATCGAATCTTGCCGAGCTTCTCCCCGTTCAGTCTGATTGGAAGGGGATGGGAGCTCCTGTTCTCTTCTTTATCGGTCGAAGGGGTCAGCTTCAGTTTATTGATATTTTCAGCAATCCTACGGGCGGTTACTCCGGGATCATCAGCGCCGCAACGGGCGCAGGGAAGTCTGTCTTTGCTAACGAACTTACCCTCTCTTATCTCGGCGTGGGCGCAAGGGTATGGGCCATAGACATCGGCAGGAGTTATGAGAAGCTCTGTAAGTTTCTGGAGGGGGACTTTGTAGTCTTTGGAAAGGAGGCGAGGGTCTGTCTCAATCCTTTCTCAAGAGTGATCGATCTCAATGATGAGATGCCCCAATTGAAGGCGATCATCGCTCAGATGGCCTCATCCCAGGCCCTTGATGAGCTTTCCCTTGCCTATATCGAGGAGGCGATTCAGCAGGAATTTGCAACGAAGGGGACTGCTACGACAGTGAGTGACATTTCAGAGTGTCTTTTTCAGGGCCACGATCAGAGGCAGAAGGAGCTTTCAAAGAGGCTCTACCCTTTTACCTCAAAGGGAGCTTATGCCGGATACTTTGAGGGTGAGTCAACGCTTAATCCGAAACAAAAGTATGTGGTTCTTGAACTTGAGGAATTGAAGGCGAAGAAAGACCTTCAGGAGGTCGTTCTTCTCTCTCTCATCTACCAGATTAACCAGGAAATTGTCCGGGACCGCTCCGAAAAGAAGCTGGTGATTATTGACGAGGCATGGGACCTTCTTACCGGCGGGAATACCGCGTCCTTCATGGAGACCGCCTACAGGAGGTTTCGGAAATACCAGGGGGCCTGCATCTCAATTACACAGAGCATAAACGACTTCTACCGCATCCCTGCGGGCCAGGCAATTATCGAAAATGCGGACTTCATGTTTCTTCTTCGCCAGAGGCACGAGAGCATAGAGGCGTTGAAGAGGTCTCAGAGGATTTCCCTTTCTGAGGGGGTCTATGAGATTTTAAAGTCTGTCCATACGGATACGGAAAACTACTCGGAGATTTTCATCTATACGCCCGTTGGCCTTACAGTTGGAAGGCTTATTATTGATCGCTTCACGCAACTGCTCTACACCACAAAACCCGACGAGTATGGGAAGCTAAAAGAATACCTTGCAGGGGGCCTCTCAATCTCGGATGCCATTCTGAGGATGATGGAGGAAGAAAAAAAGTAATACTAATAATATCCTTCCCATTAGAAATTTGACCTGTCTGCCGGGCACAGGCAGGCGGGACGGAGGAGTCTCTCATGTTTTCCTTTATCCTTTCGCTCTCCCTTCTTGTGGGACAGCAGACATATCTCTACAATTCGGAGAACGCCTATTTCAAGGAGGCCCCTGCCTTTGTTCTTAAGGCCGAAACGCCCTCCCATACTCCCAAGACAGTCCATCCACAAATAGTCTCAAAACCGAAGCCAAAACCCCTGAGGATTGATGTGAGGGAGCTTGAGCCTCTGACTATCGAGGTTAAGCCTCTGCCACCCTTGAAAATGGAGCCGGAGGGAAAGGTAACTGAGACGGTCTATTTTGATCTTGACTCCTATATGCTCAAGCCCTCGGAAAAGGCAAAACTTGACGGCCTTTCAAAGAATTTTATCTATGAGATGATCGGCTATACCTGCGACACTGGAACGAAGGATTACAATGACAGGCTTGCTCTTAAAAGGGCCGAATCTGTGAAGGAGTATCTTGGGGGCCTGGGAAAAGCGAGGGGCGATGGCAAGTGTTGTTATGCCGACAAAACAGATAAGTCTAAAAACAGAAGGGTTGAGATAAAACCCCTCGATGAAATAAAATCCCGGCCTGGTGTGTCCCAATTCAATGATCAACTCTCAAAGAAGAAGGTTTTGAAATCAAAGGAGGTGTTTCCATGAAAGGGAAAAAGTTGCTCTGGCTGGTTGGTTTTCTGGTTTTACTAATTGCATCTCCAGGTTTTTCAGAAGTAAAGAACCTGGATCTCTCAAGGGCGTCGGGATCGAACGAGACGGTTTACGGCTCCGGGAAATGGGAGCTTAAAATCAATCCATCTTCAAGCGGTACGATCTTGAGTGAAACCCGCTCTCAGATGGAGAGCGCAATCCATCAGAATACCCAACTCACTACCGGTACGTTTCCATCGATAAAACTTGGGACAAACCTTGGAGGAACCGGTTCTGATGGAAGCCTTGACCTCTCGCTTGGGTGTTACGGTCACGGTATGACATGGGTAAATAACTTTGAATTTTTTTATCAAAACTCTTCTGTCGAGCATTGGAGCGGTCCAACGTGCCTGATTAATACGGATGTCAAGAGTGTTTTTAATTTTACAACGGTCAATATTCCCAATGGGACGCACCTCAGGGCTACAGGCTCGAATGCCCTTAAAATTTATGCCACGGGAAATGTGACGATAGGAGGAGTCATCAGTGTAAGTGCCGCAGGAAGTACGCCTGGCCCTGGTGGGTATGGCCCTGGTCAAGGACCCGGTGCAGGCCAGAGCATAACTACGAATGTTTTAGCGACTTATAGAGTTTGTCCTTCTGGAGGTGGTGCCGGAGGCGTAGGGGGAACCGGGTATAATACCGATGCCGGTGGTACACGATTTGCCATTGCCGGAGGAAACCCTTATTCTCTTGAACCGATAGACAGAGGTGGCTCAGGGGGTGGTAGTCTAACTTACAATGGACTTACCGCGCCTGGCGGTGTAGGTGGAGGAGTTGTCTTAATAGAAAGCAATGGGACGATGCAGTTCAATTCTACCGGGAAGGTCTTTGCGGCTGGTGGATATCCAACAAAACATTTTAGATTGAACGGGACATTAGGAGATGGAACCTGTAGTGGCGATAACTATTATTGCATTAATGCAGGGGCTGGAGGTGGCGGAAAGATTATTCTGTCTGCACGAAATATTATTGGAAATTCAACTACGCTCTCTGTTAGGGGAGGGTATTCAGGTGCCGACAGTATATTAAAAGATTCTTACGGATTGGGTAATGGTGCGGGTGGATGGTTAATAGTAAGATCTTATGCAGGTGGTGTGGCCCCCAGTTTCAATTATGATATAGGTCATGGGGGGCAAGGACAATGGTGGGGGTGGTCATACGCTGGTGGAAGTGGAGTGCTTCAGAACGCACCCCTTTCGCTTGAAAGCGTTCCTGTGCACTGCGCAGGCACATTCATCTCAACTATTCATGATCTTTTAAGCGGAGATACAAATAAGACGTGGGAGTATACGGCCTACACTCCTCCATCCACATCGGTTCAGGTCAGGGTCAGGCATGGTTCAACGCCTTCATACGATCCGGTTTCGTGGAGCGGCTGGCTCGATGCTCCTTTAAGCGGTGTGATTCTTCCTGTGAGTGGAAGCCGCTATGTTCAATATAAGGTTGATATGACAGGAGGAGGGGGAAGCCCCTGCACCGTTTCTCCAACATTCGGCTATGTTAGTTTCAATGAATTCAGCTATATCTCCGGCCCCGGCGTTGTTGCGACGGATGAGGTCCAGGGGCTCAGAGCCGGCCTCATTAATGGCGTATCCATAAACCAGAACACCCCCCCGAATACAAGTATAAACTGGGCAGTATCTACCGATGGATCGACCTGGAAGAACTATTCAGGCGGAGCCTGGCAAAACATAAGTAATATAGCGTCGGGCAACACCGCCGATGAGATTGCAGGGATTCCATCCGCTTCGTGGCGGGAGTTAGGATTGGGTCCGGTCAGGTTTGCCTTTGCTATGGGAACGGGAGATACGAACAAAACACCTTCTGTTTCAGGGATATCCGTGAATTACTCTCCGCTTCAGGTGAATGCGGGATCCCTTGACTGCTCTTCGTCCATTTACAGGGGCCAGGTTGGGGGCTGCATAGTTACCGTCTCTTCAAACTACTACGGAACCCTGCGTTACCAGTGGTCATCCTCATCCGGAGCAACGATCAATCCTGCGGGCAACACCGCCGAGATTTCCTTTGACTCAAAGGGCACAAAGACAGTCAGTGTCAGGGTCTACGTGGAAGGCGCGCCGGAGGCGGATGTTACCAGGACCGCATCAATAGATATATCTGAAACTCCAAAGCCTTCCGTCCTCATAGATGGGCCGAGAAGCGTATTTCAGGGTCAGGAGGCAAGCTACAGCGCAAGGGTTATTTGTCCTCCGGGCTTTACTTGTCTATCTGAATTTAATGTCGATGGTATAGTCTATCCGGACCCTGGAACCGTGAGGTTTTTGCAGCTTCGGAGTTATGCGATTACCGGAGCCGCCTGGATTGCCGGTTTTCCGGATACCAGGGTGGAATCAACCATAAGGGTCCATGTAAACGAAATGAAGAAGCCGTTTGTCTCTATCAGCGCCCCCAGGCTGGCGGAGGTCGGCGTTCCGATAACGCTTAAAGCCTTTCTTTCGGCCCGGTTTGGGACCCCTGTTGGTTATTGGACGCTTCCCGATGGGTCAAGGGTTGATGGAACAGAGTTAACTTACACGCCCACTCAAAAGACAGACAATCTCCGACTGTCTTACTCTGCTTACATCGAGGGTTTTCCTGATACGATTGCGACATTTGAAAGCAGGGTGATTAAGGTTGACTCATATGAACTTCCCCAGTTTAAAATCAAGAGTTATGTAAGGGGCTCCGAGGGGTATGCTCCCTATGCCATAGCCCTTGGCGTGACCGGAGACATGGCAAGGGTTATTGACTACGGGGTCAATCTTACCCACCGTTGGAATCTCGGCGACGGGACAGTTAAAGAGGGCGGAAGGCCGAAGATGGTCAGTCACATCTATAGCCATCCGGGAACATACACCACAACCCTGACCGTTGATGATGATAGGGGCAACTCAACAAGCGATTCCATAACGTTGACGGTCCTTACTGTTCCTGAGATTTCGGTTCAATCCTTTAAGATCTTCGCCTCAAACAAGCATAACAGGGTTCCTCTCAACGTCTTTGCAAGGGCGTCTATAACGGGAGGCCATCCGAGAATTGACAGGATCACTTCCCACCAGTGGACTGTAAATCAAGAGCCGGTCAGCGAAGATAGAATTATGTCCGTCAACTTCAGGGAACCTGGGGATTACGTTATTGGTTTGGCCGTAACTTCTGCGAGTGGAAAGACCGCTTATGGAGAGCATCCGGTTACAGTGAATCCGAATCAACTTCCCAGGTGCACGATCTCCTATGTGGACGACCCGAGGAGGAAGACTACAAGGCTCGTTTCATCCTGTAGCGATCCGGATGGAAGGGTTTTGGAGTATAACTGGGATCTCGGAAACGGGTTAACCTCAAAAAACTCCAGGGTCTATGTAAAGTATAAGGAGAGCGGAACCTACAATGTGATACTTAGGGTGAAGGACAACTCAGGAGAGGAAGCGGTCTTCACTGAATCTGTTACCGTTCAGAGATAGATTTTAGCCTCCTTTCCTTCCTGCCTGTGCCTGGCAGACAGGTAACCCCGGCTCCGTAAAAAGGGCCGGGTTTTTTTATCCCGCCTACGGCGGGATTCACAGTATTACTAACTTAACGGATTATTGAGGAGGCGGGTTAAATGACAAGAATACTTCGCTACATAGACGATCCGGTAAGCTTCTTCTTTTGGGACATAGACGAGGTGACGGTATTTGCCGTGTTTATGGTCGTAGGCATTCTGACGGATGCGCTCACCTACCTGATCGTGGTTGGGGTTTTGCTTTCATTTATTCTTTCCAAGGTCAAACAGTCGAGGTCGGAGGGGTTTTTCATGCACGTCCTGTATTGGTCGGGGCTTTACAGGCTCAAGGGCTGTCCTCCGAGCTGCAACCGGGAATTTGTGGAGTGAGAGATGCGTTTTGAAAAATGGATCAGGGACTGGAAGACCGCTCTTGCGGAGAATTTCTTTCTGAGATCATTATGCCTTTTGCTGGCGTTGGGTCTCATTTTAAACGCCTCCCTTTTCAAGAAAAAGGAAAGGATTATCGTGGTTCCTCCTGAAATCAATAAGCAGTTTTGGGTGGAGAGCAACAGGGTGTCGCCGGAGTATCTTGAGCAGATGGGAGTTTTCTTTGCCATCCTGGGTGGAAACCTCTCCCCATCCAATGCGGCCTACAGCGTAAAATTCCTCTCAAACTACATTCCTTCCGACGTTTATGGCGATGTCAGGACAGAGCTTGCGTCTCAGGCCTCCTACATCGTGAAGCACAATATCACGCAGGCATTCTTCCCTTCGGCGATCAACGTGATTGATGGGGAAAACAGGGTCCTTGTTGAGGGAAACACGATCAGAAACATTGGAACGACCCGGATCTCCCAGGAGAAGATGGTATTTAACGTAAAGTTTCAGATGAAGGATTTCAAGCTGATGATCGAAGAGTTTTTCATCGACTATCCGGAAAGAAAGAAGCAGAAGGAGCAGAAGGAGCCGAGGGAACAAAGGGAGCAGAAATCGAAATCGAGGGAGGGGAATTAAAATGAAGAACAGGGGATTTTTTTGGCTTTTTGTCTCTTTTATTATCTTTATCTTCAGTCCACAGGTTTACGGCTTAAATACCGTGACGCTCACCGAAGGTCAATCCATCTTTGTTGATATTTCCATGCGGAATCTGAATCTTGTCAAGTTTCCGTTCTCGGGAGCGCGGGTCTATACGGGCAGCAAGCTTCTTGATATTAAACTTGATGAAGGAAATATCTTCATCAAGTTTATAGAAAACGAACCTCCATCCCCTCAGGAAGTCTTTTTTATTGTTTCGTCAGGCGTCTACCCAATGATCCTTGTTCCCAAAGAGATTCCCGCTCAAACGATCATTGTGAGGTTGCCGAGGGAGGAGATTTCAGAGGCTTTAAACTGGGAGGCATCCCATAGCTACATAGCGGGTTTAAAGGAGCTTATCAAGGCGATGTATGAGGAGCGTCCTCCCAGGGGTTTTTCGGTAAAGGTGGTGGGTGAAGAGAGAATCGGGTGGAAAGAGGCAAAGGTGGTTCTCAGGCAGGTCTACGCCGGAGCAACCCTCCAGGGAGAGGTTTACGAAATCACAAATGTATCGAAAGAGCCGGTGAGGTTTATTGAAAAGGAATTTTATGAAAAAGGGATCCTTGCCATCTCCCTGGAACGACATGAGCTTAAACCAGGAGAAAAGACTGAACTCTATCTTGTCAAAAAGACCAGGGCGCAGAGGGAATTTGAAAGGATAATGCGGAAAGATAACCCCCTCGACGTTCTAAGGGGTGAAAGATGAATGGAAAAGAGATTATTTCGATGCTTTACGGACGCAAGAAGTATATCCTTTTTTCTCTTGTCCTGACGCTCATCTTCTTCCTCGCTTTTCACCTCCTTTCATCCCGAATCTCGGTTGCCTTTACGATCAAGGGCCAGGAGTGTTTCCCTTATAAATTCTGGCTGATTAAAAAAGGGGGGATTCCGGAAAAGGGTGAATACGTGGCCTTTAAAAACCCTCGAATTGACAAAAGGGCGACCTGGGTTAAGGTCATCTCCGGGATCGAGGGAGACCGGATCGAGGTGGAAAGAATTACAGAGGAGGACCGGAGAAAGTCGCCGGGCCTCTTTAATCTCTATATTGATGAGATCGGCAGGGAGTTAACGCTCCAGGGTTTTGTCTTTCTCCACAGTCGCGATCCCATTAACGGTTCAAAGGTTTTTGAAGTATTTGAGAAGGATACAAAGGGAAGGGACCTTCCAATAATAGGAGAGGGAAGGATTCCAGGGGGAAGTTATTTTATTTCATCTCCTGCTTTGAGGTCTTATGATTCTCGTTACTGGGGGTTAGTGAATGAATCCGACATCATCGGCAAGGCTTATCCGATCTTTTAAGGGAGCGTTATTTTGTAGCGTTTCTCTCTTCATCATTCTCTCCGTCCTTCTATCTCTGCCTTTCCCTGCTTACCCCGCCTCAGGCGGGGCGGAGATCAGAACGCCGAAGGATCTCTCTCCTGAATTGATAAGAAAGATTGAGAAGGCGGTCAAAGACTTTCAGAAGCCCCTAAAAAAGGAGGAGTATCAAGGAATTATTTCAAGGACAAAGGAGGAGGCGTTAAAGAGTTTAAATCAGGGTGAAAGTAAGGCGGAAAAGCGGTGCGGACCTGGTAGCGCCACCCTCTATTACTTCTTCTCCTTCTCCATGCCGGAGGAGACAATTCTTAGAACGATGAGAGAAGCGATAAGAATCAACAGGGAGTGTGAGGAAAGCGTAGCTCTTGTTCTCAGGGGCTTTGTAAAAAACGACCTTAAGGCTACCGTCAGCCAGTTTTATAAATATATTCAGAAGATAGGGGGTGACATTCCCGTTGAGGTTGACCCTGAGCTATTTGAGAGGTTCGATGTGGTAAGAGTCCCGGTGATCGCTCAGGCAAGGGATGACGATATAGCGTTAATAAGGGGGGATATTGTGGGCCTCAATTATGCGCTCTCTCGATTCATAGAGGGATTTAAAGACTACGGGGTCTATGGGAAAACCTATCCCATCATGGAAGAAAACATTTTAAAGGTTTTGGCCTCCAAACAAAATGAGATTGAAAAGAGATTAAGAGAAAGAATCCCTGAGATCCAAAAGAGGATGTTGGTCCTCACGAAGTATGACGAGAGATTTGAGCATGTGAAGGAGGAGAGGGTCTACTACGTCAACCCCAAACTTATCTTATCGGATAACATCCTGGACCATCAGGGGAATATCCTCTTTCCAAAAGGGAGGGTTTTTGACCCCTCAAGGTTTGTGAAACTTGGTCGTTACGTCATCATTGATGGAAATTCCCGTCCGCAGGCGGAGTTTGCCGTCAAGGGGGACTATAGAAGAATCATCCTCATAAGCGGCGACCTTGAAAAACTTACGAGGACTTATAAAAAGCCTTTCTATTTTGCAAACGATGCGATCATCGAGAGGTTCAAAATTGAGAGGGTTCCGGTTGTAATAGAAGGAGATGGAGAATATGTCAGGGTTACTGAAAAGGCTCTTTAAGAAAGCGATTCCCTTCGGTCTGCTTCTGGTCTTGGCATTGAGCCCAGGAGTTTGGGCGGAGGATCCCGAGGAGCCGGAAAAGAAGTGTAGAAATGAGTTTCCAAATCTTATAAGCGACATCTGTTGGAAATGTCTCTTCCCCGTGAGGATAGGAGGGAAGAAAATCATAGATTCAGGCAGTATGCCGGACAATTTATCCGGCATCACCGGAAACGCCGATGACTACAACCCCAGTGATTATATATGCAGTTGTGAGGTTGACGGAGAGCTTAATTATGGAATCTATGTCTCCTTTTGGGAGCCTGCGAGGGTTCTTGAGGCTGTCCAGAAGCCCGGATGCTTTCCCTTCCTCTTCGGGCTGGACATGGGAGATTCGGTAAATCCTTACGGAGCTTATGGCACTAAGGGAAGGGGCAGGGAGAACCGTGAAGAGGGAAAAGCGTTTTTCAACGTCCACTACTACATTTTCCCCCTCATGTGGATTATGGACCTTCTTGTAGGAGCGGAATTCTGCACTGACTGGATGAGCGACATAGACCTTGCCTACTTTACCGAGGTCGATCCCCTCTGGAACGATGACGAGCTTACGCTCTACATTCACCCGGAGGCGACAGTCTTTGGAGACGAGATTGCCCAGGCCCTCTGCGCTGTTGACTGCCTGGCCACCACTGTCGGGTTTCCTCTTAATGCAATGTTCTGGTGCGCGGGTTGTTGGGGTTCCCTCTATCCCTATACGGGCAATACGGGTGTGAATGATTCTCCGGTAAGGACGACGAGCTTGCTCGCTTCAAGGCTTCTTGCGCGCATGGCAAGGCTTCCGATTCCGCCTGCGATTGAGTATGACACGAGCAGCGCCTCCGCTAAGTGTGGGGGGCAGGTAAGGCCTTTTCTCAAGAAGAGCCAGTATAAGTTTTCAACCATTTTTCCGATTCCTGAGACAAAAGGCTGTCATGGTCTTGGCGAATCAACCTTTACCTGGGGCGAACACCGCAATATCCCCGCAACCGGAGAGCATCAAACCTATCTCATGTGGAGGAAGAGAAATTGCTGCTTAAAGCTCCTTTCGTTAGATTAATCAGGTTAATCTCCCCTGTCCTGATCTTCTTCCTGGTCTTCACATCGACCTTCTCCTTTTCAGTCGAGTTTAATCGATCCTTTTTACGCTTTTTCAGTCGATCCTTCGACATTCGCCTCGCCCTTTATTCGACTTCCTTTGCCCAGGGTTTTGAGAGCGCTCTTGAGACGGGAAAGAGTCTCGGACGGCAGGATGTTCTGGATTTCAACCCTCAGAATATCGACCGGACCCTTCAGCAATTGGGTCTTGGTTCCGTCAATCAGATCACTCCGAGATCGGGCGACGCACAGGGGCAACAGGGAAGCTATACCCAGTATTATACCAATCCCGGCGGCATGTCGGGAGCGGGCAGTGGGGGGGCCGGTGAGTTTGTAGAGAGTTCTTATGAGCAGAGGCGGAAGTTCGATCTTTCTCAGGACTCCACATTTGGAAGCGGTTGCCTTCAGAGGGGGGAGGACGGAAGATGCCTCATGTGGAGTTCGTCACGTGATTTAGTAACGAATACCTACCCCGACTGTGAGAAGGTGGTTATTCCCAGGTATGGAGAAACCCGTGAAGAAACCTGTACGGAAACTGTCGGAGCTGGAACGATCAGCAATTACGATTGCGTGATTCGTTCTGTTGTTTCAATCATCACCGAAGATGTCCAGGGGCCTTGTGACCAGGTGGTGATCGAGCATAAACCCGGACAGGTTTATGCGGTGTGCAGGGATTATGTGGTTGGCTACAGGGTATTTAAACAACAGCTTAGTTGTTATGCAGGACATTACAAGTATGTTAAGTCTGTGCTTTGTAACGGTTGTGGAACGGGCCCCTCTTGCGACTATTGCTTTGGCGCTGCATGTCCCAATGATTTTTTTGTAGTGAATAATGAGTCAGAGCTTCCCGCAGGCGCTCAGCTTCTTGGGAAAGGCGTGGGCAATGTAACGGTTACGGGAAAGTCCGGAAGCAGGGTTGCGCATGGTTCTCTTTCCGACTACTACTCTGTAAGGGAGTCCTCGGTTATAGAGAGGGTGATCGTTTCATGGGATTCCACCTGTGGAAATAACCTGGAAAAGTGGCTCAGAGAGTGCGCTATCCAGGATTACCAGAAGTGTGACAGTAGCGGTTTTAATTGCGTCTATCTTATCAGGGATGGCGAGGCAACCGGCCAAACTGTCGCTAATCAGTGTCAGGCCTTTGAAAGTTCAATAGAAGGCTATCAAACCCAAAACTGTCAGGATGTATGCGACCACCTGTATGATCAGTGCAGCGCAGACTGTATTGACTCCCCTGGATCCCCTACCTGTGAAGATGCCCGAAACGTTTGCAGAGGAAATTGTGATGATAACCACAATCTGTGCGGCAACCTCTGCACGAGCGACTATAATTCCTGTCTCAGTGGGTGCGGAGCGAATCAGTCGTGCAGGGATAACTGCGCGAACGTATACAATTCATGTCAGACAAACTGCGAAGGAAACAGGGACAGTTGTTATAGTAATTGCGAAGGTGATTATCAGACCTGCCGGTCCTGTGTCTCAAGCTGCCGGAATCAATTCTGCCGGGAGCAGTGTGAGACGGTAACTGTAAACAGCAACTATCGAATCTGTTCTCCTCCCGAAAGCTCTCAGGGAATTGAGATAAATGAAGCCTTAGCCACCCAAACACCTTACCGTCACGTCTTTACAACCACGCATCAGGGTTTC
>Ga0208733_100598_pt1 | contig 14480 bp, 15 predicted proteins | sample SubbioR11Jul_8B1_FD_184816 | JGI IMG/M metagenome (GOLD analysis project Ga0208733, IMG submission 184816) | Serpentinite rock and fluid subsurface biosphere microbial communities from McLaughlin Reserve, California, USA - CR11Jul_8B1 (SPAdes) | ecosystem: Environmental > Terrestrial > Deep... | reverse complement strand
TTGCTGGAATTAGCGAAGGAAACATGCACCAGCAGTAGGTGAAGCATCAACCAGATAATCCGATGAGATGCCGGTCTGTCTCACTCTCATGCAAAGGTAAGATCAACCATTTAATCCGCTTACCCAGAGTTTTTCCCACTCGGGCAGGCAGTGCCGCGCAAGCGCCGTGACCCAGCCGGGTTCGTGCGGGTCGAACGCCAGGCCCAGGGCCGGGCTCACCCAGAAGCGCATGCGCTGGAACGCCTGCGCATCCTGTCGGCGCACGAAAGAGGCCAGATGGCCGAACGGGATGGCCAAGGCCCCCAGGTACAGCACCGGGGCCTGCGCGGTGATCTCCTCAAGGCGCCCGCCCTCCTGGAAGCGCAGCACCACGTCGCCGTAGTCGTATTCATTCAGGCCGATCTCGTTGCGCCCCTGCCGCATCGGCGGACCGTGGCGGGCGAGCAGCTCGGCCGGCGTGAGCGAAAAGGCATGGCCCGCGAAGGACACGAAGGGCTCAAGCCGCATGGCGCCTCCGCCACGCGGCCATCGCAGGCGGCGCCAGCACGGTCACGGCCAGCACCAAGCACCCGCCCCCCAGGGCCGCCGGGCGCGCCGGGAACCACGGCTCGCTGCCGGTCCGCCAGCAGCCCGCGGCCGCGTCCAGGCCGCCGGGGATCAGCGGGCCCACGCGCCAAGCCCAGCGGCGATGCCGATCCCGCTCAGGCACCACCCCCTTGCGATCATCCTCGAGCTGCAAAGCGAACCTCAATGCCGACAAGGGTTGAACTCCATGTCATGCAGCATAAACCGCCAGCGCTGGGACACCATGCGTGCCCGCTGCCCAGGCGTTTTCAAGGGATAGCACCAGCGCAGCCCCGACCATCGCGGTGACACTGGCCGTCTCCAAATGGTCTTTGGATCACCGTCATTGCGAACGATTCCTGTTTGCAATTAAGATGTGAGGAGTTGCGGTGATCCATTCCCCGCCCGCCTTCCCTCCGACCCGCACCAGCCAGCGTCTGCCAGCCAGTGCATGACCCCAACCCGATGTCGTCATGCCGGCTTTCCCTTCGCGTGCAGCAGCAGCAACGCTCATTTTCTTTGCCAGTGCATCTGCACTTCAGGCCCAGACAGGTGCCACCGAGCCGTCCCGCCCGACGATGGGCACCTTGCCCGCGGTCGTCGTGACCGGTGAAGCCGAGCGGGCGGCGCAGCGAGAGCGCCGCTTGGCACCCGTGGCCAGGCTGGTGTTCGACGAGGCGCAAGTCGAGCGCTTCGGCGATGCCACCGTGGGCGATGTGCTGCGGCGGCTGCCCGGCATGACCTTCAGCGGGCCGGCGGGGGTGGTCAAGGACATCCGCCTGCGCGGCCTGGACAAGGGCAACACGCTTTTCCTCATCAATGGTCAGCCGGTGCCGGCCGCCACCAAAGATCGCCAGTTCCAGGTGGACCGCCTGCCGGCCGACATGATCGAGCGCATCGAGATCGTGCGCAGCCCCAGCGCGTCGATGGATGCCGACGGCATCGGGGGCGCGATCAACATCGTTCTCAAGCAGACGGCAGACAACCTCACCCGGCTGCGGGCAGCCGCCGGTCGCAACGGCGACCTGGCGGTCGGCGACGTGGTGGCCCAGTTCAGCCGGCGCTTCGAACACATGGACATGGTGCTGGCGCTGTCCCACACCAAAGGGGCCGAGGACATCTCCGAAGACAAGCAGAAGTTCAATGCCAGCGGTGCCGTGACCGAGGCCGAAACCAAGGCACGGCCCACGAAGAAGGGCGAAACCCTGTTGGCGCCCCGATGGACCTGGCGTCTGGGCACCGATCGTCTCTCGCTGGAGGCCTTCGCCTCCAGAGGCACCGAGGACAAGGAGGAAATCGGGGTCGTGCGCAACGCCGCCGGCACCCTCTCCAAAAGCACCGACAAGGTCGAGGACAAGGATGACGCTGTCTGGCGCCTGGGCACCTGCGTCCATCATGTCGGCGAACGAGAAAGTCGCCTTCAGGCCCTTCGCTTGGAAGAACTTCAGCGCGTCCTCGGGCGCGACGTCGAAGGCGTCGCCGGTCGGCACCTCGAAGAACTCGAGGATTGCCGCGGCGTCGGCGCGTGCGTTCACTGCCGCTGCGCGCGCAGCGCACCCAGCAGGCGCGAGAACAGGCCGCCCCGGACGATCGGCGTCACCTGCTCGCGCGTCGGGCCCTCGGCCAGGATGTCGTCGAGCCGGCGCCGGAACGTGTCGGGGTCGTCGTCCATTTCGGCGGCCTGCAGCATCGCGCCGACCTGTCGGCCCAGAACCGTCTGGTACTGCTCGGCGAAGTTCGCCGCAGCCTCGGCGAGCGCCTGCTGATCGCCCCGCCGGGCGGCCTTCAGCGCGGCGAGCGCGGCGAGCTCGTTCTCGCTGAACGACTGCGGGTCGGCGTTGCCGGGATCCTGGCCGGCCGGGCGCCCGTCTGGCCGCAGCCCGCCGGCCGGCATCGCCGGCGCCTGCCGCTTCTGCCAGCCCTCGCCATAGGTCTGTTCGATGTATTCCTCGGTCGGCTCGAACCCGAGCGCGTAGATCTTCGAGTCGCGCTCGGCCCGCTGCGCCAGATCCTCGGGCGGTTCGGTCTGCCGGTACACCTTCGGGGGCACGGCGCCCGGGAAGTTGTAGTCGGTCCACCACCGCACCGGGCCGGCATTGAACGACCCGCAGAGGAGGTCGGAGTCGGCCTCGACGATCTTCTGGGCGACGCCGGCGTGCACCTCAGCCTGAGACCGGCTCGACCCGTTGTCGGTCGTCATCGTCTGGCCGATCACGACCTTCGAGATCGCCGCGTTCATCGCGTCGCACATGGACTTGTAGTCCGCCGCGCCGCTGCGGGCTGCCTCGAGCAGTTCGACCGTGACGTTATCGGGCACGACGACCCCGGCGTCGGTCGCGATCTGGCGAAGCATCGCCTTCGCCTTGCCGATCTCGGCGCGGCCGGCGTCGGTCTTGTCGTTCAGCATGCCGGCCGGCAGCTTGGCGATCGCCGTCGGCATGCCGAATTTCTCGAGGAACGTGAGCCAGAACTTCACGTCGTGCCGCTTGAAGAACACCGGCCAGTAGAGCGAGTGGGCCAGTCCGAGCCCGTAGTGTTCATCGTGGTGGTCCGCGCCCTGCCGCGTGACCCAGAACTTGCGCTCGGGCATGACGATGTATTCGCCCGTCGCCTTCGAGTAGAGGTAGAGGCCGCCGTACCGGTCGAACCGGAACCGGCCGCGGTCGCGCACGACGACCCGGTCGAAACTCACCCGGGTGCCGTTCGGACGCCAGCTCACTTCGGCCACGCCCCACCCGTAGAACACGGCGGACAAGGCCTTGTCGGTCACGTCGTCCCAGTTGATCGCGTCGAGCTCGAGCTTCAGCGCGTCGGCTGCGGCCTTCGACTGCGCGTCGTCGGCGCCCGGTTCGACGATCGTGTCGCACGACGTCAGGGCGAGCCGGCGCTGCGCCCAGACGGTTCGCACCTGATCGTCGCGCATGAGCTCGGAGTAAATCGCCTGACATGATCGAATCCTACTTTTCTACTCTAATTAGTCGAGGGTAGGTGTCTCAGGTCATATTGGCACGGGGGGAGCGCAGCCATTGTCCAGCCGCATGACGCGCAGCGACTTCACCAGGCCTGCCCTGATCTGGACGACTGGCCACGGTCCTGGCACGTCGAGCCGGCCGACATTCCCGTTGGCCAGCAGATCGTCGCGCTGTTCACGCCGTTCTTGCTGCACCTGCTGGACCAGGGTCTGGCCAAAGCCACCGTGCGCCGGCATCGCGACAATCTCTGGACGCTTGGTGGCGAACTCATCCGACAGCGCTACGACGACGATGAACTTGCTCGGCACAACGCAGCAGACGCCATTGCACAACTCATCGAAGGCGACGGCGGGCCGTTAATCTGGCCGCGCATCACCGAGGCAGAGCAAGACTCGCTGGCCACCACCTGCAGGAAGCTGGATCGGTTCATGCGCACTTCAGCTGCGACGAGCAGGCCAGGCTGAGGGCCAAAACGCACACCACTGGCAGGGCCTGGCGCAGCCGTCCTCGGTGCAGAGTTGTCCACGGCGGCGGGCGGGCGTCGCTCACGACGAACGCACGACCGACGCGGTGGGCAACTCGTGTTCAACGCGCAGGTTGTCCGTTACACGCCCACAAATTGTCCGGAAGAACCGAAAATTCCTACGCACCGTGGGCAGGGTCAGGGCGCGCGTTTGCCGAGGGCGGCTGCGGCTGACGACAGGCAGCTTCCTGGCATCTCGTCTCGTCGACGTCGTTGCCGGAAGCAACCGCCAAGCGATCGCCAGAACGAGGCCCCACAGAGGCAGGCACCCACCGGTAGGCGGCACTCGGAGCGATTGAGACGCGGCGCAGGGCTTGAGACCGTGCGGGCTCACCACTTCGGGAGCCTTGCGTGCAAGCCATCGGCCGGCAGCCCCAGCGGGCGCCGGATGGCGCACCTGTTCACTACGAGCGCCACCGCCCGGAGCAGACCACGCTGTACCGCCTGGTGCAGCAGCACGCCGCAGCCTTCTTCGCGCAGGCTGAGGCCGAGGCCGGCGCGGACCTGCCGCAATTCGTCAAGGACGAGTTCGACGCCTTCCTCGAGTGCGGCATCCTGGCCCACGGCTTCCTGCGCCTGCGCTGCGGCGACTGCGGCCACGACAAGCTCGTCGCGTTCAGCTGCAAGCGGCGCGGTTTCTGCCCGTCGTGCGGAGCCCGGCGCATGGCGCAGACGGCGGCACACCTGGTGGACCACGTCATCCCCCATGTGCCGGTACGCCAGTGGGTGCTGTCGCTGCCGATCCCCCTGCGCCTGCTGCTGGCCGCACAGCCCAAGCTGCTGACGCCCGTGCTGCAGGTCGTGCACCGCGTGATCACGCGGTTCCTGCTCGAGCAGGCGGGCGTGAAGGCAGACGAGGCCGACAGCGGCGCGGTCACGCTGATTCAACGATTTGGGTCCGCGGCCAACCTCAACATTCACCTTCACTGCCTGGTGCTGGACGGCGTGTACCGGCGCGGCACCGGCGGCGCGCCGGCATTCGTCGAAGTACCAGCGCCGACCGACGAAGCGCTGCAGACGGTGTTGCACAAGATCATCACCCGCATGATGAAGCTGCTCACCCGTCGGGGGGTGTTGGTCGAAGAGGAGGGTTCGACCTACATGGCCGACAACGACGGCGATTCGGACGAGGCCCGCGCGCTCAGGCCGCTGCAGGCCGCAGCGTGTACCTACCGGATCGCCTTCGGCCCGCGCGCCGGCCAGAAGGTGCTGACGGTGCAGGGCGCCATGCCCAGGGATACGGACTTCAAGCAGACGCTGTGTGCCGACAGCAACGGCTTCAGCCTGCACGCCGCGGTGCGCTGCGGCGCCGATGACCGCCAGGCGCTGGAGCAACTGTGCCGCTACATCACCCGCCCGGCACTGGCCAATGAGCGCGTGCAGACCAACGCCGCCGGACAGGTGGTGCTCAAGCTCAAGACAGCCTGGCGCGACGGCACCACGCACCTGGTCATGTCGCCGCTGGAGTTCATGCAGCGGCTGGCAGCGCTGGTGCCCAGACCTCGGCTGCACCTGATCCGCTTCCATGGTGTGCTGGCGCCCAACGCAAAGCTGCGCGCGCTGGTGGTGCCGCAAGGGCCCGAGCCGCCGGCGCAGGTCGCACAACCGGCCGAATGCGAGGCGCTCTGCGCACATCACCGCCCAGTGCGGCTGAGTTGGGCGCGGCTGCTCAAGCGCGTGTTCGACCTCGACTTGGAGCACTGCCCGAACTGCGGCGGCGAGCTGAAGATCATCGCGGCGATCCTGGCAGCACCGGTGATCGAGAAGATCCTCACGCACCTGGGCTTGCAGGCCCGGGCGCCGCCACGCTCAGCTGCCCGCAGACAAGCGCTGCAAGCGGCTTGACGATTGCGATCCATCACTTTTCATGCGGTCCGGCGTCCAGGGCCGCCGGGATCGGCTGCGCCAGAGGTTTGCGGAAGAGGCAAAAGCGACCCAGGAATAAGGGTTCACCCGTGGGCGACTCGCATGACATCTGCGCCTGGGCGGCGCTGTCGAAGCTGCGCAGACCGCACCGGCTACAAAGAACGCATCAAGCGACGTCGGTGCAGTGCCAGCCAGAGCGGTCATGGGCGAAAACGGGCGTTTGAATTTCCTATCCCCGTCGTGATCGGCGCCTTCGTGCCGCTGGCCAGCTATGCCCTGTTCCACCTCGTCACCGTGTTCCCGATCTCGTGGATCCACCTGTTCACCGACCAGCCGGTGGCCGACTTCCTCGGCGTGCAGATGATCGGCGCGGTGCTCGCGGCGGCGGCGATGCCGGTCTCCGGCTTGATCGCCGATCGCATCGGCCGGCACAAGGCGATCGGCGCTCTGGCGGTGCTGATCGGCCTGTTCGCGCTCGCGGTGCCCTTCCTTCTTGCCGGCGACCGGGCCGGGCGGTACGCCTTCGTGCTGATCGGTTTCGTCGTCCTGGGCCTGTCCTACGCGCAGGCGGCGGGCGCGGTCAGCGCCAATTTCCTGCCGCGCTTCCGCTACACCGGCGCCGCGATCACGACCGACCTGGCCTGGCTGATCGGCGCCGCGCTCGCGCCGCTCGTCGCGCTCGGCGTGTCGGCGCGTTTCGGGCCGGTCGCCGTAACCGTGTACCTGCTGTCGGGCGTGGTCTGCACGCTGATCGCGCTGGGCGTCAACCGGCGGTTGAAGCGCGGCGGCTGAACGACGGCTGCATACAAGGTATGCACTCGGGGTCCGCGTTGCCACGACCCGCCTCCTGCACATTGCGCGGGGCGTCGCCTACGAGACCGGACACGTCGAGCGCCACTACGGCGCGCTGCAAGGCCTGAACAATGCCGAGACCGCCGAGAAGTTCGGCGATGAGCAGGTGAAGGACGATCGCTCCGGCGGTGCGCGCAGGTCGGCGCGCGGTCATCGCAGCGCACGGCAACAGCTTGCGTGCGCTCGTCAACTACCTCGACGGCATGTCCGATGCCGACATCGTCGAGCTGAACATCCCGACCGGCCGGCCGCTCGTCTATGAGCTGGACGACGACCTGAGGCCGTTGCGGCACCACGACCTCGGCGACGCCGAGGCGATCGAGACGGCGATGCGGGCGGTCGCAAACCAAGCGAAGGCCCGCTGATGCAGCCCACCGCACGGGTGCGCCCTTACCCTTTTTACCGGCCAGGTCTGCTCTGTTCGGCAATGACCTGGGGTACTCCGCGCAACTGCACACGGGGCATGCGTCCGGGGTCCAGTGCCATCCGACTTGGCACTTGGTACCGGTACACGCGAACTGCCTTGCCGCTGTTCGCACGACGGCCGAGCCCCCTGAAGCCCGGCCCGTCTGCGACGGTCACGGCCGGCGCCGAGTGGCTCACCCGCCGTGGCGCGGAATTTGCACGGCAACGCCGGGCGCGGAACTCTATTCGGCGGCCGACCACAACCATTGGAGACTCCCTATGACGACCCTCAAGTCCTTCGCGGCGGCAGCCGCCTGCCTCGCATCGCTCCTGGCCAGCACGACCAGCCACGCCCAGGCCAGCCCGTGGCTGGTTCGCGTCAGGGCGCTGCACATCGACCCGGCCAACAAGTCGGAGCCGATCCCGTCGCTCGCCGTGCCGGCGGACGCGATTCACGTGAAGGACCGCTGGGTTCCCGAACTCGACATCTCGTACTTCTTCACCAAGCAGATCGCGGCCGAACTCGTGCTGGCCTTCACCAAGCTGGACGCGCGCGTCATGTCGAGCGCGGTGGGCGCCTTCGATGCGGGTTCGTTCAAAGCCCTGCCGCCGACGTTGACGGTCCAATGGCACTTCCTGCCCGACGGGCAGTTCCGCCCGTATGTCGGCGCCGGCCTGAACTACACGAACTTGTCCAGCGTCAAGCTCGGCAATGGGGTGACCGGGCCGCTCAACCTCGACCGCAACAGCGTTGGACCCGCCATTCAAGCCGGAGCCGACATCGGCCTCGGCGGCCCCTGGTCGCTCAACATCGACGTGAAGAAGGTCTGGATCCGGACCGATCTGAAGTCGGGCAGCACCAAGCTTTCGACGCTCAAGGTCGACCCGTGGCTGGTCGGGCTCGGCGTCGGCTACCGCTTCTGACCTTGGAGCGCCGGCGCTTCGGCACGCACGTGTCGTCGCCTGCCGAAGCCGCGCAGGCGCAGGCGGTGCTGCGCCTGTTGCTCGTGCAGGGCGGCTCGACGACCCGCCTGTGCGAGGCGATCGCGGGCTCGGAAATCAGCTTGCACGTGATCGGGCAACGGCAGCGCACGGATGCGCCGCAGCCCGTTCTCGCAGCGCTGAGCGGCGAATGCTTCGTCGAGCGCTTCAGCTGTCTGGCTTCGCGCGGCCCCCCGTGCCAATATGACCTGCGACACCTACCCCCGAGAGATCAGTGAGCAAAGAGGTAGGTATGACGATCAACCAGCAGTCGAAGGTCCCGATGCACGCAGTGAAGAGTTCATCCGATCTGCTCGCATCGCAAGGAGCCCGCAGGGCGACTGAAGACGCGAGCAGATCGGCGCCGCCGCCGATCCCGCCTGGCGGGGATTGCGAGGTCGTTGCGCGTGCTCGACGTCGCACATTCACTGACGCCGACAAGCGGCGCATTCTGCAGGCCGCGGACCTTTGCACCAAGCCCGGCGAGATCGGCGCGCTGATGCGCCGCGAGGGCGTGTACTCGTCGTCCCTGAGCACTTGGCGACGCCAGCGCGAGGCCGCCGAGCTGGCCGCGCTGGCACCGCAAAAGCGCGGCCCCAAGGTCGACGCCGCCGCGCGGGTCGATGCGCTGCACATCGCACAACTGACCCGCGAACGCGACAAGCTGCGCGTCGAGCTCGACAAGGCGCAGTTGGTGATCGAGGTCCAAAAAAAACTCTCCGCGCTGCTGGGCCTGCTGGCAGCCGAGGACAAGCGCGCGAGCACTTGATGACCGCCGCAACCGAACTCACCCCCGCGCTCGGCGCCCGCGCGGCATGTCGGGCCGTGGGCTTGTGGCGTGGCGCCCCTGCGCGCCAGCAAGCCCGCGTGCACCGGCGCACGCTGATGGGGCCGCCCAGGCCGCGCGCACCTCGGCCTCGCCCGCCCCTGGCCCTGGATACCCAGGAGCAGCAGGCGTTGCTGGACGCCCTGAACAGCGAACGCTTCGCCGACACCGCCCCGGCGACCGTGCACGCCACGCTGCTCGACGAGGGCCAGTACCTGGGCTCGGTGCGCACCATGTACCGGCTGCTCGCAGCCAACGGCGGCTGCCGCGAGCGGCGCCGCCAGCTCACCCACCCGGCCTACACCAAGCCCGAGTTGCTGGCGCTCGCGCCCAACCAGGTCTGGTCCTGGGACATAACGAAGCTCAAGGGGCCGGCCAAGTGGACCTGCTTTCAGCTCTACGTGATCCTCGACATCTTCAGCCGCTTCGTCGTGGGCTGGCTCATCGCCCCGCGCGAGTGCTCCGAACTCGCCCAGCAGATCATCGCCGAGACCGTCGCGCGCCACGACGTCGAGCCCGGCAGGTTGACCCTGCATGCCGACCGTGGGGCGGCCATGCGCTCCAAACCGGTGGCCAGCCTGCTGGTCGATCTGGACGTCGCCAAGAGCCACAGCCGACCCCACGTCAGCGACGACAACCCGTACTCGGAAGCGCAGTTCAAAACCCTGAAGTACCGGCCCGAGTTCCCCGCGCGCTTCGGCTGCATCGAGGACGCACGATCCCACTGCCAAGCCTTCTTCGCCTGGTACAACAGCCAGCACCGCCACAGCGGCATCGGCCACATGACGCCGCACAGCGTGCACTACGGACTGGCAGCACCGCTGCGCGTCATACGACAAGCCGCCCTCGATGCCGCATTCGCGGTCAACCCCAACCGGTTCAAAAACCGCAGGCCGCAGTTGCGCCCGATGCCCACCGCCGCATGGATCAACCCACCGCCAGAGGAGAAAACGCCAACCAGCGAACCCGTCGCCCCCACACTAAATTAATGCCATCAGGTGTCGCAAAGTCATTGACACGTTCCGCAGCGCGTGCCGTCGGCCAGCGTCTTCTCGTAGCGGTCCTGCTCGTCGTGCAGCGCGTCGACGATCGGCCCGGTGATCTCGTCGCGCACCGCGCCGGCCCCATCGAGCCGGTGCTCGGCGCGCCGCAGCAGTTGCAGCAGCTCCTGGCGCAGCGCCGGGTCGCGGCCGAGGCGGTGCATGGCCTGCTGCAGGCGACGGCAGTCGCGGTCGCGCGGGTCGTTGGCCAATGAGGGCTGGGGATGGGGCAGCGGATGCATGGGTGTCCTCTACAGTCCGAAGCGCGCGCACAGATCGCGTTCGCGCACCAGTTGCAGGTTGTGCGCGGCGCGCAGCGTGTCGTCGATCTCGAAGTCGTCTTGCTGCTCGCTGACGAAGAGCAGTGTGTTGTGCAGCTCCCCTGTGTCGAGCGCCGCATCGACGAAACGCACCGGCACCGCGGCGTGGCGCTGCAGGTAGTCGGCCGCCCCGGGGTCGAAGCGGCCGACGCAGACCAGCTGCTCGATGCCGCGATTGAGCAGCGGGTCCTTCAGCAGGAAGTGCAGCGTCGCCTGCGAAGCCAGCACCGGCATCGCCACCGGGCTCAGCGCCTCGTAGCCCATGCCGCGCAGCCGCATCGCGATGGTGTAGGTGTCCACCGGGTCCTTGTGCCCGGCATGGCGCAGCCGGATGGCCACCGACATGCGCACCGCGATCATCTTCTGGATGCGCAGTGCAAAGCCGGCGCGCTCCTCGGCGCTGACGCTGTCGCCGGCGCAGGCCATCAGGTATTCCAGGCCGCCGCGGTAGCGGTCCCAAGCGTATTCGACCTCTTCGCTGCCGGCCTGGCTGCGGTTCTCGTCGGCGAAGTAGCGCGTGATCGACACGTAGAAGGGCTCGCGCTGGATCAGCACGTCGCCCTGGCTCAGGTAGTCGGCGGCCTGCACAAAGGCATAGAACGCGTGTTCGTTGATACGCGGCATCAGCCGCTGCATCACGTCGCGCCGGGCGATGTGGATCTCGGGGAAGATGTGGTGCCTGAGCACATGGTCGAGCAGCACGGCGTGGGCGCGGCGCGGCACGCGCAGGTCCTGCGGCACCTGGTAGAACTGTCCCTGCGGCTTCTGTTCGACGAGGTCGTAGAGCAGCCAGGGCGCGTAGGTGACGGCGATCTGCGGGTCGGACTCCATCGCCGCCACGGCGCGCGCCAGCGGCTCGCCGAGCACGCAGTCGTCGTCGGCCAGGTACACCACGTAGCGGCCCGCGGCCTGCAGCATCACGAACTGCACGTTGGGGAAGCAGCCGATGTTGCTGTCGTGGCGCAGGTAGCGGATCGGCAGCGTCGGCGCAAAGGCCTGCACCACCGCGCCGGTCCGGTCGGGCGAGGCGTTGTCGGCGATGACGATCTCGAACGGAAAGGGAAAGCCGTGCAGCTGCTGCGCCAGCGTGCCGAGCAGCGACTCGAGATAGCGGCTGCGGTTGTAGGTAGGGATGCAGAAGCTGACCAGGGGTGTCGACATTGGCGCGGATCCGTCGGCGGGCGGGAGGGCCGGCGCCATTGTGGGCAGCCGCCCAGCCGCGGCATGCGGCGATCAGCGTGGCATTCGCCGCCCAGATCGCGGCGCGGATTCCGCGAGCGCGTCGCGCAGGCACTGCTCGATCGGGTGGTGGCGGTTCATGCGCGCTGGCGCAGCGGGGCTTCGTCGTTGGCCGCGGCGCCTGGGTCGGCCGCGGCGCGCCCGGCCTGCGGCCAGTGCGGCAGCCGCTCGGCCAGCGCGGCCAGGCCGTCGGCCAGCACGTGGTGCTGGGTCGCGGCGTCGTCGATCGCGACCAGGCGCTGGCGCAGGGCCTCGCCGCCGGGCAGCGCGCGCAGCGCCCAGCCGATGTGCTTGCGCGCGCTGCGCACGCCGCGGGCCTCGCCGTGGAAGGCGTAATGGTCGAGCAGGTGCGCGAGCAGCCATTGCCGGACCTCGGCCAGCGTCGGCGGCGCGCGCAGCGTGCCGGTGGCCAGGTAGTGCGCGATGTCGCCGAAGATCCACGGCCGGCCCTGCGCGGCGCGGCCGACCATCACCGCGTCGGCGCCGGTATGGTCGAGTACCGCCAGCGCCTGCTGCGGCGAGTCGATGTCGCCGTTGGCGACCACCGGGATCGCGAGCGCGGCCTTGACCGCGGCGATCGTGTCGTACTCGGCGCTGCCGGCGTAGCCCTGCTCGCGCGTGCGGCCGTGCACGGTGAGCAGGGCGACGCCGCTGTCCTGCGCGCGCCGCGCGATGGCCAGCGCGTTGCGCTCGCCGGCGCACCAGCCGGTGCGCATCTTCAGCGTCACCGGCACGCCCAGCGGCGTGCAGGCCGCGACCACCGCGTCGACGATGCGCGCGGCCAGCGCCTCGTCGCGCATCAGCGCCGAGCCGGCCCAGGCCTGGCAGACCTTCTTGGCCGGGCAGCCCATGTTGATGTCGATGATCTGCGCGCCGCGCTCGACGTTGTGGCGCGCCGCGTCGGCCATCTCGGCCGGGTCGACGCCGGCGATCTGCACCGCCACCGGCCCCGGCTCGCCGGCGTGGTCGGCGCGGCGCGAGGTCTTCAGGCTGGCCCACAGCTCGCGCCGGCTGGTGACCATCTCGCTGACCGCATGCTGCGCGCCCAGGCGGCGGCAGAGCATGCGAAACGGCCGGTCGGTGACGCCGGCCATCGGCGCGGCGACCAGCGTGACCGGCCGCGGCCGGCGCAGGCCAATGGCTGGCACGGCCGGCAGCTCGACGGCACCGATCTTCATCGCGTGGGGGGAGGGGGTGGGCAGGGGGGACAAAAAGTATAGCCCCCGGCCCCGCGGCCACAATGCGCGCCGATGGACGCCTTTCCGCCCTGGGTGCAGGTGCTGCTGGCCTGGCTGGCGCTGCCCCAACATGGCCTCGGCACGGTCTTCGTCGTCTCGCTGCTGTCGGCCACGCTGCTGCCGATGGCCAGCGTGCCGGTGGTCTGGGGCGTGGTCGAGATCAACCCGGCGCTGTTCTGGCCGGTGCTGCTCGTGGCCACCGCCGGCAATACGCTGGGTGGCGCCATCACCTACGCGATGGGCTGGGGCGCCGAGCGCGCCTACGAGAAGGTCACCCACCACCCGCCGCGCGACGCGCGCGCGCTGGCCTTCGAGATGCAGCTCGCCGTGCACCCGGGCTGGGTGCGCCGGCTTGCGCCGCTGCTGGCCGAGGCCTTTGGCGCACAGCCGGCCTTCGAGCCCGCCAACCTGCAGCGCCTGCTGACCCGCGTGCAGCCCGGGCGCATCCGCGTCGACGCCGACGAGCTGAGCTACCCGGCGCATGTCATCCTGCGCTACGAGATCGAGCGCGCGCTGATCGCCGGCGACGCCGAGGCCGACGACGTGCCGGCGCTGTGGGACGCGAAGATGCAGGCCCTGCTGGGCATCGACACGCGCGGCGACTTGCGCGACGGCCCGCTGCAGGACGTGCACTGGGCCGAGGGCGCGTTCGGCTACTTCCCCTGCTACACGCTGGGCGCGATGTACGCCGCGCAGTGGTTTGCCGCGCTGCGCCGCGAGCAGCCCGGGTTCGATGCGCGCATCGGCGCCGGCGACCTGCAGCCGGTCTACGGCTGGCTGCACGCGCGCCTGTGGAGCCAGGGCAGCCTGTGGCCGACCGACGAGCTGGTGCGGCGCGCCAGCGGCGAGCCGCTGAACCCGGCGCATTACCGCGCGCACCTGCAGGCGCGCTACCTCGGCGACTGACGCGCGGCCCCCACCGCCGCCCCCGGCAGCAGGTGCTCCAGGTCGGCCAGGGTCCGCTCGAGCCGGCGCAGCGCGCGCACCGAGCGGCCACGCGCCATCTGGCATCTCGTCTCGGGGACCTCGCGCCGCAAGCAAGCGCAGGGTGGTCACCAGAAGGTGGCCACACAGAGGTAGGCAGCCCACAGAGCGATTGAGGCTCGCTACCGGGCCTGAGAGCCTCCGAGGTCACAACCTCGGGAGCCTCGCGTGCAAGCCATTGGCCGGCGGCCCCAGCGGGCGCCGCATGGCGCCCCGGTCCACTACGAACGCCACCGCCCGGAGCAGACCACGCTGTACCGCCTGGTACGGCAGCACGCCGCGACCTTCTTCGCCCAGACCGAAGACGCGGCCGGCGCCGACCTGCCGCAGTTCGTCAAAGACGAGTTCGACGCCTTTCTCGAATGCGGCATCCTGGCCCACGGCTTCCTGCGCCTGCGCTGCGGTGACTGCGGCCACGACAAGCTGGTCGCCTTCAGTTGCAAGCGCCGCGGGTTTTGCCCGTCGTGCGGTGCGCGGCGGATGGCCCAGACGGCGGCGCATCTGGTCGACCACGTCATCGCAGCATGTGCCGGTGCGCCAGTGGGTGCTGTCACTGCCGATTCCGCTGCGCCTGCTGCTGGCCGCACAGCCCAAGCTGCTGACGCCCGTGCTGCAGGTCGTGCACCGCGTGATCACGCGGTTCCTGCTCGAGCAGGCGGGCGTGAAGGCA
>Ga0208733_100593_pt1 | contig 14581 bp, 17 predicted proteins | sample SubbioR11Jul_8B1_FD_184816 | JGI IMG/M metagenome (GOLD analysis project Ga0208733, IMG submission 184816) | Serpentinite rock and fluid subsurface biosphere microbial communities from McLaughlin Reserve, California, USA - CR11Jul_8B1 (SPAdes) | ecosystem: Environmental > Terrestrial > Deep... | reverse complement strand
AACTCTCCCATATCAAACACCGGGACATCCTCATCAGCACAATCGCCGCAACCCTTGCCGGCGCGATAAGCATGCTTGCTTCGATGGCGCGCTGGGGAGCGATCTTCGGCGGGGGACGATCCAGTGATGAAGAAGGAGGAGGCGGAGGAGGGGGGAACTTCCTCTTCGTCATCCTCTTCACGATGGTTGCCTCGGTTTCCGCCATGCTCATTCAGATGGCGATTTCGAGATCAAGGGAGTACCTGGCCGACGAAGGAGGAGCGCACCTCAGCCATCCCCTCTCGCTTTCAAAGGCCCTTGGCAAGCTCGACATGGCGGCCCACCGGATTCCCATGGAGGCCAATCCATCGACTGCCCATATGTTCATCGTCAATCCATTAAGCGGGGGAGGAGTTCTCTCCCTGTTCAGCACGCATCCTCCCATCGGAAAACGAATCGCCAGGCTTGAAGAGATGGCGAGAACAGGCAGGTTTTGAGAAAGAAGACCCCAAGGGCGATCTGTCTTGAACTCCTGAATCAACTGGAAAAAGCGGATTGCCATCCCGATCGCCTCTTAGGCGACTCCTTTAAAAGATACAGACACCTCACTCCTCTCGATCGAGGGTTCCTCACAGAATTGACCTATGGAGTCCTCCGATGGAGGGAGAAACTCGACTGGTCCATCCGTCATCTCTCAAAGATTCCGCTCGAAAAAATCGAACCGGAGACGCTCAACATCCTCCGCCTCGGACTCTACCAGATCGAGTTCCTGACCAGGACCCCGGCTTCGGCGGCAGTGAATGAATCGGTCGAGTTAGCCAAAAGGCATCGAGGTTCAGGAGGGGGCGGTTTTGTCAATGCTATCCTCCGCTCCTTTATCCGTAAAAAGGAAGAGATCCCCTATCCGGAAATCGATCAAGACCCGGCCCTTCATCTCTCAGTCATCCATTCCCATCCCCTCTGGCTGGTCCAACGGTGGATCAAAGAGATGGGGATTGAGGAGACATTGAACGCCTGTGTATTCAATAACCGGATTTCTCCGCTCACCCTCCGGGCAAATACCTTAAAGATGGGCAGGGAAGAACTGATTGAGAAGCTGAGGAAAAAGGGATTGAAGGCGATTCCAGCCTCTTTTTCATTGGAAGGAATTCTACTGGATGATCCTCCACCCACCTCTGAGCTGCCCTTTCTAAACGACGGTTTTTTCATCATTCAGGATGAGGCTTCTCAACTGGTCACATCTGTTCTGGATCCGAAAGCTGGAGAAAAAATTCTGGATGGTTGCGCCTCGCCCGGAGGAAAAACAACACACATCGCCCAAAGGATGGAGAATAAGGGAGAGATTTATGCCTTGGACCTCACACGAGATAAGCTGGTCTTCATTGAAGAGATGTGCCAGAGACTGGGGATAGAAATTGTGAAGGCATTGAAGGGAGACGCAACTAAACTTCTTCCTATTTTAGAGGGAATAACATTTGATCGCGTCCTCGCAGATGTCCCCTGCTCCGGCTTCGGAACGCTCCGGAAGAACCCGGATTTGAAGTGGAGAAAAGGAGAGAAGGATATAAAACGATTGAGTGAACTGCAGTTAGCGATTCTGGATAATCTCTCAGGGTATGTGAAGAGCGGAGGCGTTCTCGTCTACAGCACCTGCACGGTCTTTCATGAGGAGAATGAGGATGTCGTTGAAAAGTTTTTGGAGGGGCATCCGGAATTTAAATTGGATCGAATGGATCATGTAGCGTCGGCATTTACTGCCGACGGTAAATCTGAAGGAATCCACTCATTTATCCAGAACGGATACCTCAAGACCTTTCCTCCGAAGGAGGGAATGGATGGTTTCTTTGTAGCAAGAATGATAAAGAGATAAAAAGTTCTCCCTTTCTTTCCCCCTCTTTGGCAAATGGTTCGATGAGACTCACCATCCTGAGCTTGTCGAAGGAGAGGGGTGAGGGGAGATTTTCAGAACAATACTTCTTGTCAATTATGAACTCCTCAGTAAGCGCTGAAAATAGGAAAATCTGTTGATACTTCGACAGGCCAAACCCCGCGCTTTAGGACGGGGTCAAAAGCGCCGCTCAGTATCAACCCTGAGCAAACCACGGGCTTTAGACCAGGGATAGCCGAAGGGTTGATTTTTTATCCCAATCTGCTAAACTCCTACAAAAGTAAATAGATTAATTTGGCTTCCGGTAAAGAGGACTCATTCAAATGAATATCTTTGACCTTCGCCAACACCTTTTGAAAGGAATCAATACCATTCCAAATCGACAGATTGAGGAAAGGAGGATAGCCAATGGAGCCAACCCTCGACATAGAGGCCTGGGATATAAACTGGAAGCCAAATGACCATTTGTGATTGGGATTCTGTTCATGATTGCAATACGTTTAGAGGCTTGAGAAAGTGAAGGGTATGTGAGAAAATGAATTAAACAGATCATTCTGGGAGGTAACCAAGATGATAATCAAGGAATTGATCAAAAAAGAGATCGAAAAATTGCCCGAGGATATCCTTGCGGAAGTATTTGACTTCATCCAATTCTTAGAAAGCAAAAAAAGAAGGGACCTCCTTGCAAAGTCTTCTCAGGAATTGTCCAATCCAACTTTTCAGAGAATTTGGGACAATGAGGAGGATGCCGTTTATGACAGGGTATAATAAAGGAGGTGTTGTCCTGGTGCCTTTCCCTTTTAGCGATCAGACCAACACAAAAAAGCGTCCTGCGGTCATTATAAGCTCTGATACGTATAACGATACCTCTCAGGATATTGTCATTATGGCGATTACCGGCCAGACGAGAGGTCATACTGGGATAGGTGAATATTTGATAGAGAATTGGCAAAGCGCAGGCTTGTTAAAATCATCTGCTGTTAAACCCGCTATCTCAACTATTGAGAAGAGGCTCGTCTTGAAAACATTAGGAAGCCTCTCTCCCCAAGACCTCTCCTCATTAGAAAAGGCACTTAAGGAACTTTTTGATTTGAGATAAGAAAAAGATAGAGGCGATATCCATAAATTCATAAAAATACTTTATTACGATTGCCTGACCCTCATTCGACTTTCTCACATCTTAGAGGAAAAAGATAGCCTATGACGGAAAAACTTGCGAGATATAACTCACAGGCACTTGAACCCGTGATTCTTACTATTCGCGGACAAAAAGTGGTCTTAGATATGGAATTGGCGAGTTTGATCAATCCAAGAATGGAATAATTGGGGACGGGTTCCTATTTTACGCAAATTTAGATAAAGGAAGAATAGATGACGGAGATGCTGAAACATATTGGTTCATGGATGCGGCGTATTTGGCTGAAGGTAGTTAAAAAAGAATACGAACGTGGTAGGATTCTTGAGGAATCCAATTTGCATTCGACGGTTTACTTTCATTTAAGAAAGTTAATCGAAAGTTCGAAAAGCAAGAAAACGAAACCGTTCATATACTCGGAGATGCCATTCTCACCCAAAATTAGCGGCGAAGGTAAGAAAAACTCTCGCGTTGACCTTGCGATCATCTTGAAAGCCATAAGCCTATGAGAGGGATTCAATATAGTATGACAAGTGGAAAAGGATTATAATAATAAAGCGAGGAGCATGTGATGAGTTTTGATGAGAAAGCATTTTTATTAGCGAAAACACCTCTCAATGTTGAAGTCAGGACAACGACTGGATACTGGGAGTACCTTATTACGATGAAGCATCCGGTAATGAAAGGCAAGGAGGATACAGTGAAAACGGCCCTGCAGTTTCCGGATGAGATTAGGCAGAGCAAAACCGATAAAGATGTTTTTCTTTACTATAAGCAGTATGATAAACTATATTGTGTAGTTGTCAAACACATTGGCCCGGAAGGCTTTTTAATCACTGCTTATCCAACCGATAAGGTGAAGGAAGGAGACTCGATATGGACAAGGTAGTTGTTTACTATCATAAGGAATCTGATACGCTTGATGTATGGTTCGGCAATCCTGAAGATGAATTCATGTGCGAAGAGGCGGGAGAAGGAATTATCCTTAAGAAAGACAAGAATGGAAAGACGATCGGGATTGAAAAACTCTATGTCAGCAAGACCGTCGGCATTGATAAGCCTCTGCCAGTGGAATTGGTTGTAGCTTAACTGAGTCTATCCCGACCGCAGGGCTCTTGACCAAATACCATGGATTTAAACCTTCAAAAATCAATTTCCCGATCCCCCGGCGAAACCTTCCGCGTCCTTGAAGAAAAGGAGGTGAAGCGGTTCGGCGAATACCGCACCCGCCGCCTGGTATCCGAGGCATGGGATAGGGTAGAAAAAGATTAAGGAGAATAAAAGAAAACCTTGCCTGAGGACTAGTGGTGGAAATTTTGTTATAGAGAGATACAAAAATGTGATATAATTCAATAAAATTCAATTGGAGGTAATGAATGAAAGCTTATGAATATTATGGCGAGATTCTGGCGGATGGACATCTCTCCCTTCCCGAAGATCTAAAAGATAAGCTTAAAGCAGATTCTAAGATAAGGGTTATGCTTCTGCTTGATGAGGATGAAAAGGCATGGGATCAACTATCGATGTCTCAATTTTTAAAAGGATACTCAGAAAAAGACGCCATTTATGACAACCTATAAATTTTGGGATATTGTCCTTATCGAATTCCCCACACGGATTTTCAGGCAGTATCAAAGAGACCAGCGATTGTCCTGTATGATTCAGGTGATCAAGATGTCCTTGTTGCAAGGGTGACGACTCAAGAATATAAAAGTGAAGGGGATTATAAAATTCGTGATTGGGGGAAATGCGGTCTTCTTGGGGAATCGTATATTCGACTTGGTAAACTGGCAACGATAGAAAAGCGGCTTATTATAAGGAAGTTAGGAACATTAGAAACCAAAGAGATAGATGCCCTCAAGTCAATTCTAAAAAGAATCTTCCATCTGTAATTTTATCATTCCTCAAATTCAATAATGAGGCCGGAAAAACGGGATGTAGATTTTAAAGCAATTTTTTATTATTTGCACCTTTGGGTCATCCGTAAAAGAGTTGAACCTACAAATTGCAAAATGTAGATTATTGAGTCGTTAAGTAGTAGTTGACTGAATTTTTCAGTCAAGCGTTCTAAAGGTTCTGACTGATCCAGCACAAGAAATAATACACTATCTGGGGTGAGAGAAATTTAGTGAAAAAAACTTCTGTTTTTTAAAGTATCAAAATCATAGCGAAGGTCACAAATGAGTCGCAATAGAACTTACATGCGAATGAAATCTGACAATCTCATGGGATTGCTTCGTTACATCGTTCCTCGTAATGGCAAGAATCCTATGACGTTCGCTATAGAACACGTTGAGGGAGGTTTAAGTGAAAAAGATAGCGCCTTCGATTCTATCTGCCGATTTCAGCCGACTCGATCGGGAAGTGCGGGCTGTTGAGAGGGCAGGGGCTGATCTGATCCATGTCGATGTGATGGATGGACATTTCGTCCCCAATATTACCATCGGACCTCTGGTGGTGACCGGTTTGAGGAAACTGACCTCTCTTCCCCTTGATGTCCACCTGATGATCGAAGAACCCGATCAATATATCGAAGCCTTTGCTCAGGCGGGGTCCGCCTGGATCACGATTCATGCCGAAGTCTGTCGCAACCTGAGGCGGATGGTAAGAAAGATTCGTAAGTTGAATGTGAGGCCAGGGGTAGTGCTCAATCCTGCGACCCCTCTGAAGAGACTCTCTCCTGTTCTCGATGAGATTGACCTCGTCCTTCTGATGTCGGTCAACCCGGGGTTCGGAGGGCAGGCCTTCATTCCGGAGGTTCTAAAAAAGGTCGAACAGTTGAGAAAGACGATCGACAGGAATCGCTATCCCGTAGAGATAGAGGTGGATGGGGGAATCAAACTGGAGAATATCGGAGAGGTTTCCAGGGCAGGCGGAGACATCTTCGTGCTGGGAACAGGAATCTTCAAGACCACAAGTTACAGAGAGACCATCCGGAAATTGAGAAGAGAGATTGAATGATGAACTCGGATTTCGGAATGCGGAATTTCAGTAACACTTTAACTCTTTGAAAAAGGTTATCTAATCCCAATGCTGTTCACATAAGCCGTTCGTGCTGAGCTTGTCGAAGCATGAACGGCTTCAATTTCCCACCCTTCGACAGGCTCAGGGTGAACGGTTTTTGGTTAACTGAACAGAATTAAGGTTGTGGGGTCAGGCCTGCAATATAGTGATTGAGTAGTGGGTAAATGGAGGGGAACATTGTCTTGAAACTTGACAGATTGGACAAGGATGTTGAGTGGATTGACATATCAACGGAGTGATAGTATTATTATACCAAAAAGGTATCGGAGGTATGTTATGCCCGCTTTGTTGATAAAAGATGTGCCCCGTGAAGTTCATGAGTGGTTAAAGCATGAAGCGGAAAGAAACCGTCGTTCCATGACTCAACAGGCGATTGTGATTTTTGAGGAGAGGATGCGGCGTTTTCATCCGGTGAGGTTTCCGGCTCCGGTGCAGACCCGGACGGTCTTGACAGCGGAATTTATCGATCGAGCTAAACGAGAAGGTCGTCTATGATTGTTGTGGATTCGAACATCGTCACGGCGCGAAACTTGACCAGCTCTCTGACATCTAAGGCCGAGCAGGTTGAAAAAAAGGATCCCGTATGGATTGTGCCTGTCCTATGGCGATACGAGTTCCAGAACATCCTGGCCACCGCGATCAAAGCGAAACAAATCAAGCCGGAACAAGCTTTGGATATTTGGGACAAGGTTTCGAAGATCCTGGTTGAGAACGAATGCGAACCTTCTGCCTCCAAAGTGATCGACCTCGTTGCACAATATGGAATCACCGCCTATGACGGGCAGTTTATCGCATCAGCCCTGGAGATGGGAATCCCATGTGTGACCGAGGACCGAGAGCTACAGGAAAAGTTTCCGGGTATTGCGATTTCTATGGATGGATTTCTAAAACCCAAACCTACCTATGTTGTTCGAGAAGTTAGAGAGAGGTATCGCAAGAAAAAGGCGTGATACTTCATTTCTGGCTCAGGAGGAATACTTTTGAAAAAAATTATCTTAATGCTCATCATCCTGTCCTGCTTCATCTTTCCCCGGTTAAGCGATGCCCAGGAGGATAAGATTGTCCGGGTCGCTATAGAAACCGCACGCAGCCATATGCGCATCCCGAAGGAGATGGAGGTCAGGTTTGTCGAGAAGAAGAAGAGCCCTCTCGCAGGTTTCTTCTCCGTGAAGATACTGGTTCTGGCTCCGGACAAGGAGATGCCTGTCATCGTCTATGTGGATGAAGCCGGTGAAAAGGTCATCCTGGGAGCCCTCATCATCAAGGGCGAGAATGTGGCCGTCAGGGAGGCGGGAGAGACAAGACCCCGAAAATTTGATATGAATCAATTTGAGATCGAAAAATCCCCCATCCGGGGGAATCCGGGAGCAAGGGTGACGATCGTCGAATTCTCAAATTTCCGGTGTTCCTACTGCCAGCTCTCATGGGCAAAGATGGAGAAGATGCTGGAGAGGCATCCTCAAACGATCCGGTATGTCTTTAAACACTTTCCACTTAAATCTCTCCAGGGGTCTTTCGAACTCTCCGAGATTGCAGCCTCAGCCCAGGTATTGAGTGGTGAAGCCTTCTGGTTGATCCACGACTTTTTCTTCTCCCCTGAAGGCCAGATGATCACCAGGGAAGATGTGAGCGTTGTCATCAGAAAGGTTGAAGAGATTCTGAAAGAGAAAGGTTTCGATGTGAGAGCTTTTCAGGCGGCGATGGAAAAGGGGATAGGGAGAAGAAAGGTCATGGAGGACATGGCTGTCGGGAATAGGGTTCCCGTTATGGGAACGCCTACCCTGATCGTCAATGGCGATTTTATCAGCGGGGAGTTCAACGACCAGGCGCTGGAACGGTATCTGAAAAAGTAGAAACGAATCCTTCAAATATTGTCTTTATTTGAATAAATCCATTTAGTTAGGACTGCCCAATTATTAGGCAAAATGGCCGGGGCCATTACTATCAAGAAGAGGAGCGCCTGATTCCACAACCATTCCACAGCGATTGTGGATTTCGGAAAAAAACCTTTTAGAAATATTTTTTTAACCCGAAATATCTGCTGTAATAGGCACGCAATTTGCCTGTTTTAGAAATACACTTGTTCTCTCAATAAAGATCGATGGTCACGACCTGGGGGCAAAGCTAAATTATAGGCTATAAACTGCACAAGATAGAAAAGCGCTCATAATGCTTAAGAAAAAACATTCGACCACCAAACACCTGCCGAGAGGGTTAGAAATACTCTACGAAGATAGAGATATCCTGGTGGTAGATAAGCCTGCGGGGCTATTGACCGTGGGGACGGAGACTAACAAATTCAAGACGGCTTACTACATTCTAACCGATTATGTGCGCAAAGGCTGTCTAAAGTCGCGAAATCGAATTTTCATTGTTCACAGGCTGGACCAGTGGACATCCGGCGTGCTGATATTCGCAAAAAGCGAAGAAGTTAAGTTACATTTGCAGGCTCAGTGGAAAGGCACGGAAAAGAAATATGTTGCGGTGGTTTATGGTCAGTTGGCCCAAAAAGAGGGAGTCATTACCTCATACCTGTCTGAGAACAAGGCTTATGTCGTCTATTCCACAACGGATGTCACAAAAGGCAAGCTGGCGCACACTGGTTATAAGGTGCTTAAAGAGACCAGGCAGTTTAGTCTGCTGGAAATTAATCTTTTGACCGGCAGGAAGAATCAGATACGTGTACATATGGCCGATAAGGGACATCCGATCGTAGGCGATCGTAAATATGGTAAACCCAGGGATGGGCACAGGCGTTTAGCGCTTCATTCAAAATCGATTTCCTTCAAACACCCCACGAGCGGCGAGCAGATGACTTTTGAAACCAAAGCGCCGAATTATTTTAATAAGCTGATTGACAATATCCAGGATAGATTATATCCAAATTGAGCGATTTATTATCCTAAATGTAGCCGTCCCGATTTATCGTGGCGTGATTTTACCTGCCCACAGGCAAGTTCTTAGCCGGGCGGGTCGGAAATGATTTCTCACCCAAGGGGCGAGAGGAAACCGCTCCGTCTCACTCGGAGCGGCTACAGGTTCCCTTCAAAAGAATCGTTCAACCAAAGACAGACTCCGTGTGTCATCGGGAACATAGCAAGAATAGGGGAGGAGGCAGAAATGAAGTCGCCTGTTGTTAAAACATTTTTGGCGGGCATTGCTTTCGGGATGGGTATCACTGCTTTATCCTTGTATGCTCAAAAACCGGGTTGCTTCGTTGCTTCGCTAGACACAATAGCAGAAATGGGGCGAGCCCGAAGGGCCAAAGAAGAAAAAAACAAATTCCTGAGAAAAAGGCTGAAGGCAATGGGCTTTTCGGATAAGGAAATTAATGAAAATCTCTGAGGGGCGAAACGTTGTTGACTGAGTTGAATAATTCTGAAATCGAGATTATAGGACTGACGGGACGTTGTTTTCTATTTGGCTATTGGTGAGCGAGGCTCCCCGTGTTTCCACGCATCTCTCACATCACTTTTCCCCTCACCTATTGATCCCTTTAATTTTCCACTAAAAATGCGATCGCAATTATAGTGGTAATTGCCCATGGCCGTTAGGCCACTCACAAACCATGAAAATAGTCTGTGGGTAAGGTTACGGTTACGAAGCCCGTTTCGTCATTCGGTAACGGTTACGTAAAAAAGCATTAAAAGACGATAAACGTAGCCTTTTATTAACGATACGGGCCTTGTTACCGCTTAACGAACTCATCATTTTCTAACGTAATGAGTATCTTAGTGGGTTGACTGAGTTTTTCAGTCAAAAACATTCAACTGTCCACAGGTTCCACTCCTCACCCTTTTCCCTCACGTCCCATTAATCCGTCCAAGCTTTATGAAAACATAGGACACTTTCTGGGGGAGGTCCCCTTTTAGAATGTGGAAAGTGGAATATCCTTCCTTGAGACAGGCAGGGCAGGCGGGCCTAAATCTTTCTCGCCTGCCCCTCTGAATTTGGCATTTCCGTGGGTATCTGTCACGGGAAAAAAGGCGCTTACAACTTGGTGGAACACATTGTTTAATCGTGGTATAGTGGACCGAACGAAGGACGTTTAGGAGAAGATGGCCGCGATTTCTGACCAGACATTTTCATCAGCCCTCGAATTTGAGCAAGCATTGGTTGAAGCTGCTTTTAAAGGAGAACTTGTCCTCACAGCGACTTCGCGCCTTTCGCGAAGATTGCTCCATTGCTTCCGGCTGGCAAGGATCAAGAAAGAAGAAGAGGGATGGAGGACCCCGGCCATCTTTGGCTTTAACCGTTGGGTTAAGAATATTTATGAATCGCTATGGGAACCTTTCCAGCCTCTCTCAAGATTGGCTGCGCTTCGCCTGTGGGATGAGGCGACCCAGGGAGTGAAATGGATGGAGGGGCTGAGACGAGGGCCCCTTCTTTATCTCGAACTGCAGGATTCTTTCGACCTGTTGATGCAGTCCGGGCAACCCCTTGCGGGTTCTCCAAGCGGGCACATGCTCGCCGACTGGAGACGGGAGGTTTCTGAACATTTTCTGGATCTCCTTCAGAAGAATCGGTATATCCCCTGGGGAAATATTTTGAAAAGGGCAGGGGAGGCCCTGGCAGAGGGAAGGATCAGTCTTCCTGAAAATATCATCCTTGCCGGATTTAACGAGTTTTCGCCCATGGAAGAAAGTCTCGTCAAATCACTATCTCAAAGGTCGAAAATCAACCTTTGCCGCGCCTCAAAGAGTCCTGACGAAAACGTAAGGGTTCGCGTCTACGCCGCTCCGGAGCAGGAGTGTCAATCCGTCTGCGCTGAAGTGATTGAGTGTTGGAACAATAACCAGAAGCGACTCGGAGTGGTCTTTCTTGACCCTGATTATTTAAAACTCTTCAAGCAATCCCTTGAGGAGCTGACAGACCGGGAAGAGAGGCCTCCTGATGCCCTTCGTTACAACCTGGCGGGAGGGACGCCACTTTCAGAACATCCCCTTTTTCAGACAGCCCTGTTACCTTTGCGTTTACCAGATGAGCCTCAACCGAACAGACTTTTATCTTCCCTTCTCTTTTCGCCCTATGCGAGGAGAATGAAGCAGGGTCAGGAGCTGGCGGTCAGATCCATACTCTGGGGTCAAGAAAATTCGAGGACATTGGGAGACCTTCTTTTCCGTCTAAGCCATATCGGTTGTCCGGTTCAGCCTCTTCAAAATCTCTGCTTTTATAAGAAAAAACCGCTGAAGGTTTGGCTTCAGGAGCTTGAGAATCTGTGGAAGAACCTTGGTTTTCCCCTGTTAAGGTGTGAGACGGACACTTTAGCAAAAGAACATCTTTTGATGATTGTCGAAAACTTGAAAAGTGAAACCGGACATCTGGAGATGGGCGGAAAGGATGTGCTGGCCTGGTTGAATGCGGCCTCCCGGGGAATTGAGGTCGTCGAGAAAACTCCTGAGACCGCCGGCATTCAGATTCTTAATCTCGTGGAATCGAGGGGTTTGGCCTTTGACCGAGTCTGGGTGGTGGGAGCTCACGGCCGCGCCCTGCCACAGATGATGGGTGCCCTGCCTTTTCTTGATCCCGATGAACTTCGTAAAATCGAAGAAGGCACTGCCGAAAGGCAATGGGAGACGGGCCAACGAAACCTCTCCTGCCTCCTCGCCTCCGCCCCTGATGTTGCGTTTAGCCGTGCGGCCTCCAGAGGAGAAGACTTTCCCTACCTTCCTTGCCCATTGATACCGGATGAGTCCTCTCAAGAAGGTTCTCAATATACGGTCGACCTGTGGAAGAGGCCTCCCATGGAGTGGCTGAGGGCTCGCTGGCTCAGGGAAGGATTGAAGGGACTGGACTGCATTTCAAGGGAATCAAAAGAAAGAGTTTCCGAATATGTGAATTTTCCATTGACAGGGCAGATGAGGGTGACCCAATTTGAGGACCTGCTCCTTTGCCCTTTTAAATATTTTGCCGGACATCTGCTGGCCCTGGCGCCCCTTGAAGAACTGAAGATAGGGATCGACCCCGGAGAGAGGGGAGAAGTCATTCACAAAATCCTGAGGGAATTCACCCGAGGATTAGCAAAAGCGGCGCCTGATTGGCCGGACGAAAAAGGCAAAGCCCTCGAATTTTTGGAGAAGACGGTTGACGCCATCCTGGGCGAAAAGATGAAAGATCCTTTCTGGATGGTGGAGCGTTTGAGACTTCTGGGGAATGATCCATTTCCAGGCCTGCTTAAAACCTGGCTCGATGCAGAACAGGAAAGGGGTCTTGCAGGTTGGCGCTTTGAAGCCGCTGAAGAGTCTTTCGAGGGACTCTCAATCGGAGAGACGGGAATCTCCTTGAGGGGCCGACTTGACCGGATCGATAGCCACCTGGAAAGGGGAAAGGCTCTCTGGGATTATAAAACAGGCGATCCGCCAAACAGCAAGGAAGTGGTGGAATGGATGGTCAGGCCCCAGTTACCCGCTTATCTCCTTGCCCTTAAAAAAGGGCTCCTGTCTTGCCCCGGTGGTTGGAGGGGCGGGACTGAGGCGGGTTACATCTGCCTGAAGAGGGTCTCAGAGGTGAAAGTGCGGGGGCTGGAGAAAGTGGACTGGGACAATTTTTTAGAAAAATGGATCGAAGGGGTGAGTAAAAGAGTTGAAGGGCCTTTGAAGGGGATTTACAGTCCGGATCCCTTGCCGCCGCCTTCTGCGCCACAAAACGAGGGTGGTTGTAAGCATTGTCCTTTCCCCAACCTCTGCGGCCTTGATGAAAAGAGGGAGGAAGAAGGCGACCGTTCATGGGAAGAGGAGTAGATCATTATTATGGTCCTTTCACCGTCTGATCAAAAAATTCGGGAAGAGGCTCTTCATCCCGGAGGGAGTTTCATTGTGGAGGCTCCTGCCGGGTCTGGCAAAACAGATCTCCTCATTGCCCGCTATTTAGCTCTTCTTTCAAAGGTCTCTCATCCCCGTCAGATCCTTGCTGTCACCTATACGCGAAAAGCAGCGGTTGAAATGAAAAACCGGATTGTCCAGAAACTCAATCAGGTGAGGGAGTCAAAGAAGAACATTTCCGTGGCTCCCTGGGAAGGGCTTCTCCTGTCCCTCTCCAGGAAGGCCCTCAAAAAACATCATACACATCCTGCGATCCTGTTTCATTCCGAATCCCTGCAGATCGGGACCTTCCATAGCTTCTGCGCCTCATTGTCGAGGGGTTGGCCTGTTGAATCGGAGATTCCACCCGGTGTGGAACTTTTGAACGACATCGACCAGGAGGCCCTGCTTCAAAGGGCGGTTGACCAGTACATAAAGAGTATCCTGTCAGAGAATGTTTCAAAGGAGGAGAGGGATGCCTATATCAACCGCCTGGCGGGAGTCAACAACTATCCCGATGCTCTTTCAAGGCAGATTGTGGAGTTGTTGAGAAGGCGGGATAGGTTGAAGGATTTTCCAATTTTCTCTTCAGGAGAAAAAGCTCAGGAGGGCTTACGATCAGAGCTGAATCGTCGGCTTGAAGGTTATGCAGGTCATTTCCTGGACCGATTGAATCAAAGCTTCATTCGATTTCAAAAAGAGTGGTCATGCCTCAAAGAGGCTTTGAGAGATGGAGGGGTGGAGTTTGGTGAATCTTTCCCCGCCTCTGTTCCTCGTGAAACGCTCGAAGAGATTCTTAAATGGAAGAGAGGTTCCGAGGTCTTTCTCACGAAATCAAAAACCCTTCGGAAAAGAGTATCGACTGCCGATGGATTCCCAAAGGATTTTAAAAACCACCCCTCCGCAACATTTATTCTTCAATTGCCAAAAGATCTGGTAAAACTTTTAGGGTTTGTGAGAGATTGGCCGGACCCTGAAGAAGACAACCTGGGATTAGAAGCGCTGACAGACATACTGATCCTTGCAGGGGGAGCGATGAAAAGGCTTCAGGATCTCATTCGCACTCAGGGGATGGATTACCTGGAGCTTGAGATGGCTGCCCTCAGGGCATTGAATCATGCGGAACGGCCGAGCGAGAGCCTCGTCTTTCAACATGAACATCTCAAACACATCCTCATTGATGAGGCCCAGGACATGAATGATATCCAGGTCGAGATCCTGGGCAGATTGACAGAAGGGTGGGAACCCGGAGATGGGCGAAGCGTTTTTGTCGTGGGCGACCCCAAACAGTCCATTTATCGTTTCCGACGGGCAGAGGTAGGTCTGTTTTATGAATTGAAGGAGAAAGGGTTGCCTCGAAATAGCGAGATTCCCCTTCCTCTCCGGCCGCTTACTCTGGAGACAAACTTCAGGTCCAGGCCGCGCCTTATCCATTTTGCGAACAGGCTGTTTGAAAAAGTGATGGGCTCTCCGCGCAAAGAATACGACGAAGTTCAATTTTCTTCATCCCAGCCTGCGAGAGAGAAATCCGGTCAATCGATTCAGACGAGAGCGGCTATTTTCTATGACGAGAAGAATTCTAAAGATGGGAACTTTTCTCCACTTGAGAGAGAGGCTCAATGGGTCGCAGCGGAAGTGGCCATGCTTCATGGAGAAAGACCCGAAGAGACGATCGCCATTCTCATCCCTGCGCGCACTCATCTTCCCCTCTTTGTCAGGGCCTTCATGAAACTTGGCGTTCCACTCCGCCTCTTA
>Ga0208733_100587_pt1 | contig 14667 bp, 15 predicted proteins | sample SubbioR11Jul_8B1_FD_184816 | JGI IMG/M metagenome (GOLD analysis project Ga0208733, IMG submission 184816) | Serpentinite rock and fluid subsurface biosphere microbial communities from McLaughlin Reserve, California, USA - CR11Jul_8B1 (SPAdes) | ecosystem: Environmental > Terrestrial > Deep... | reverse complement strand
GCTCGAAGTGGCGGTAACCGTTCCAGGCCAGCGAGGCCACGCGCTCGCCCGGCTCCAGCCCGAGCGCATCGAGCGCTTGCGCCAACTGGCGCGAACGCAGCGCCGCCTGGCGGTAGTTGCTGCGGTGGATGTCGCCCTCTACCCGGCGCGAAACGATCTCGACCTCGCCGTGGTGGCGCGCCGCGTGTTCGATCAGATCGGAAATCAGCAGGGGTTGTTCTTGCATCAGGCCAAGCATGGTTTTGTCTCCGGTGGGTTGTTGTTAGGGTGCCCTTGCTGCTGCCAAGTGGCAACTTGGGCGCGCGGGCGCATCATCTTAACGGGCTGCCACAGCCCCACCCACACCGGGGCATTGCCGTTGACCGCACAATGCTTGCATGGAATTGCAAAGCAGCCGCTTCGAATCACTGGGCACGGCCTTCTACACCCGGCTCAGGCCCCAGCCCCTGCCCGAGCCCTATTGGGTAGCCTACAGCGCTGCGGCTGCCGCCGAACTCGGCCTGCACACCGACTGGCCCTACGATGGCGCAAGCTTGGCTTGTGCCAGCGGCAATGCGCTGCCGCCCGGGGCCTCGCCCTTGGCCAGCGTCTATAGCGGGCACCAGTTCGGCGTCTGGGCTGGCCAGTTGGGCGATGGCCGGGCGCTCTTGCTGGGCGAGCGCGCCGGGCCCGATGCACTGTGGGAAGTGCAGCTCAAAGGCAGCGGCCTCACGCCCTATTCGCGCATGGGCGATGGCCGCGCGGTGCTGCGCAGCTCGATCCGCGAATTTTTGTGCAGCGAGGCCCTGCACGCGCTCGGCGTGCCCACCACGCGCGCCCTGTGCGTGACTGGCTCGCCGGCACCGGTGCGGCGCGAGCGCATAGAAACCGCAGCCGTGGTGACGCGGCTGGCACCGAGCTTCATCCGCTTTGGGCACTTCGAGCACTTCGCACAGCGCGGCCTGCACACCGAGCTGCGCGCGCTGGCCGATTTCGTGATCCGGCACCACTACCCCGAATGCGCCGCCTGGCCCCAACCAGCGCAGCAAGTGGCCGCGCTGCTGCAGGCCGTGACCGTGCGCACCGCCGAGTTGCTGGCGCAGTGGCAGGCGCTCGGTTTTTGTCACGGTGTCATGAACACCGATAACATGAGCATCCTCGGGCTGACGATCGACTACGGCCCGTTCCAGTTCATGGACGGCTTCGACCCGCAGCACATCTGCAACCACTCCGACGATGGCGGACGCTACGCCTTTGCGCAGCAGCCGGGCATCGCCCACTGGAATTTGTACTGCCTGGCGCAGGCGCTGCTGCCGCTGCTGGATGGGAAGCAACAGGCCATCGAGGCGCTGCAGCCCTTCAAAACCCGGTTTGAGAGCGCGCTGCAACAACGCCTGAATGCCAAGCTGGGCCTGAGCGAGCAGCGCGCCGGTGATGCCGACTTGGCCGACGATCTGTTGCGTCTGCTGGCCGTCGAAGGGGCCGACCACACCCGGTTCTGGCGCAGCCTGAGCGAGGGCGTGGCCGAATTTTCGCTCAGCGGCCACGTGGCCGAACTCGGCCCGGCGCGCGCGCTGCTGCAACAGGGCGACGCCTTTGACGCCTGGGCGCGGCGCTGGCGCGAGCGCCTGCTCAGCGACGCGCTGCACACCCCCGAGCAGGCGCAAGAACGGATGCGGCGCAGCAACCCGCGCGTGGTGCTGCGCAACCATCTGGCGCAAGCCGTGATCGAGGCTGCCGAGCAGCGCCAGTTCGAACCCCTGCAACGCTTGCAAGCGGCGCTGGAGCAACCCTATGACGATCTGCCCGACTGCGACGACCTAGCAGCCGAGGCGCCCGCGTGGGCGGCGCAGATCGCCATCAGTTGCTCTTCTTGAGCACCACTGGCATCCTGCCACGCTCGCAACCCCAGCTCGCGGATCAACGCAAGTTTGAGCCCCATAACCCGCCTCCGCCCATGGAATTTCCTATCCAAAAAACCCCCGAGCAATGGCGTGAGCTGCTGGCCGCCAAAGGGGCCGAGCCCTTGGCCTACGCTGTGATGCGCCAAGCCGCCACCGAGCACCCTTTTACCGGCCGCTACGAGGCGCACTGGGCCAATGGCCGCTACCACTGCATGGGCTGTGGCCAGCCCTTGTTCGACAGCGCGACCAAGTTCGACGCCGGCTGCGGCTGGCCCAGCTTCAGTCTGGCCCTGCCGGGTGCCATCACCGAGCGCCACGACCGCAGCCACGGCATGCTGCGCATCGAAACCCTGTGCAGCCAGTGTGGTGCGCACCTGGGCCACGTCTTCCCCGACGGCCCGGCCCCCACCGGCCTGCGCTACTGCATGAACTCGGCCGCGCTCGACTGGCAGGCGGCGGCCTAGCGCGATAATCCCACCCGTAATGCAAACAGCCCCTTCCCCCCACCCCCATCCCGCCACAGCCGAGGCGCTGCGCGCCACCTTGGAACAGTGCCTGGCCCCCAGCCTGCTGGAAGTGATCGACGAGAGCGCTGCTCACGCCGGCCATGCTGGCGCCAACGCGCACGGCTTTGGCAGCCACTTCCGGGTGCGCATTGCCTCCGAGCGCTTCCAGGGCCTAAGCCGCGTGGCCGCGCACCGGCTTGTGTATGATGCGCTTCGTCCCTATATAGACGCTGGCTTGCACGCGCTGGCGATCGAAATCCGGCGCTAGTACCTTTCGCTTCAACCCCCTACCTTCGCTCCATGAAACTCCTGCTCACCGCCGTGGCCTTGGCTGCCACCCTCGCCCTGCCCGCCTACGCGCAAAACCTGGCCATCGTCAACGGCAAGCCTGTGCCCACGGCGCGCCTCAATACGCTGGTGCAACAAGCCGAGCGCGGCGGCCACACCGTCGATGACGCCATGCGCGCCCAGTTGCGCGAAGAGGTCATCATGCGCGAAATTTTTGCGCAAGAAGCCGAACGCCGCGGCCTGCGCGCCAGCCCCGAATTCCGCGCTCAAGTCCAACTGGCCTCGCAAACCATCCTGATCCGCGAGCTGTTCGCCGATTTCCAGCGCAAAAACCCGGTCACCGCCGCGCAAGTGCAGGCCGAATACGAAAAATTCGCTGCCGCCAACCAGGGCCAGGAATTCCGCGTGCGCCACATCTTGGTCGAGACCGAGGCCGAGGCCACCGCCCTCTTGGCCCAGATCCGCGCCGGTGCCAGCTTCGAGGAACTGGCGCGCACCCGCTCGCGCGACCCCGGCTCCGCCCCCCAAGGCGGCGACCTCGACTGGGCCGGTGCCGATGTGTTCGTGCCCGAGTTCTCGCAAGCCATGGTCAAGCTCGGCAAAGGCCAACTCAGCCCCGAGCCGGTGCGCAGCCAATTTGGCTGGCACCTGATCCGCGTCGATGACGTGCGCCGCGCCCCACTGCCACCGCTGGAACAGTTGCAACCCCAGATCGAGCAAAACCTGATGCAGCAGCGCCTGATGGCATTCCAGGAAGAACTGCGCGGCCGGGCGCGGCTACGCTGAGGCGCGCACACGACAAACGAGAAGCCTAGGCGCGCTGTCGGTTGTCTCATGCCGACTGCTACTCGGCTGAGGCTGGGCGCGCCGGGGCCGCGTGCCTCATGCCGTCCGCTGCGCGGCCAGAAATCGGCCCACAGCCCCGGCGCGCCCAGCCTCAACGCCCAACAGTAGCGCCCCAACCCCAACAAACCAATCGCGCCGCTAAGTCCAGCCCCGCTCCCGCCAAGCCCGCTGCGCCGCCCGGTGCCCGGCGTCGGGACACGGCAGCTTAGACCAGTCATTCGTAAGCAGCGGACTCTGCGGGGGGCTGCATTCGGCCAGCCCCAGCAGCCGCGGCCCCGCGCGCTGCTGCAGCGCTTGCGCCAGTTGCGCCTGCCCCGGCGCATAGACAAGCTGCAGGCGCTGCACGCCCACGGCGTCACACAGTGCCAGCAAAATCACGGCGTGGCGCTCCAGCGTGTGCCAGGCCGCCTGCTTGGGTTTGTCGCTCTGGCCAAAACCGATCAGATCGGGCACCAGCCAGCGCTGGCCGCTGTTGCTCCAGCCAGCCCGCCCACTGCGGCCACCAGGCTTCGGGGCCGTGCAGCAACAGCGTCGCGGTTGTGGATTCGGGAGTGACTTGTGGCTTTGCAGCAAGATCAAGCGCATGCAGGCGCAAGCCCTCAAGCTCGGGCCAGTCTTGCCAGGTGTGGCTGTACACCTGCCAGTGCGCAAAGGCCTGCCACAGCGGCTCGAACGCAGCAGCCGGGGTGCGCAGGGCGTCGGGCCGCAAGGGCGTGTGGGCACGCTTGACCGCTAGGCGGCGCTGGGCGAAAAAATCCTCCAGCAAGGCCGCGCACTCCTCTGCACGCACGCCGCCGTGCACCACGGTCCGGTGGTTCAGCGCGGGGTAGGCAAACAAATCCAGCACCGAACCCGCGGCCCCGCTCTTGGGCTCGCGCGCCCCATAGACCACGCGCCGCAAGCGGCTGTGCAAAGCGGCTTGGGCGCACATCGGGCAGGGCTCCAGGGTTACGTAGAGCTCGCAGTCATCCAGCCGGTAGTTTTGCAGCACCTGGGCGGCTTGGCGCAGCGCCAGCATTTCGGCGTGCGCGCTCGGGTCGTGCAGGCCGATGGGCCGGTTGTGCGCCGCCGCCAGCACGCGCGCAGTAGCAGCGCCCTGCCCTGGCCCGCGCTGCACCAGCACCGCCCCCACCGGCACCTCGCCCGCCGCCGCACCCAGCCGCGCCTGCTCCAGCGCCAGCCCCATGAAGTATGCGTCGTCGCTGGCTTGCATGGCTCAAGGGCCGGTTTGCTCGCCGCTGGCCAGCTGCGCTTGCCTGTGCGCAGAGCTGGGTACGGGGCCGGGTACAGGGCCCGGCGCAGAACCCTGAGCCGATCCGCCCTGTGCCGCCGAAGCTGGCGTGGGTGTGGGCGTTCTCAGCGCCTGCAGCAACAGCGCTCCCAGCAGCCCCCCAGCCACCTGCGCCGCCACAAGGGCCGGGAAAGAGGCCGGAGCCACCCCGGCAAAGCTGTCGCTAAACATGCGCCCAAAGCTTGCTGCCGGGTTCGCCAGCGAAGTCGAGGCCGTGAACCACATCGCCGCACCGATGTACGCCGCCACCAGCGCCGGAGCCGTGTGCGCAACGCTGCGCCCGATCACGAACACCAGCCCAGCCGTGGCCAACACCTCGGCCAGCCACAGCGGCGGCCCGCTGCGCACCTTCTGCGCCAGCTCCAGCGGCGCATGCCCAAACATCAGGTTTGCCAGCACCACCCCTGCCAGCGCCCCGGCCAGTTGCGCCCCCACATAGGCCAAGCGCGCGCTCCAGGGCAGGCCGCTGGCGGCCCCGAACACGGCTGTGACCACCGGGTTGAAATGCGCGCCGCTGATTGGCCCCAGGGTTTGAATCAGCACAAAAAGAATGCAAACCGTGGCCACGGTATTGGCCAGCAGCATCAGCGCCACGTTGCCATCGGCAAGGTGCTGCGCCATGATGCCCGAGCCCACCACGGTGCACACCAGCAGCAAAGTGCCCACGAATTCCGCCAGCAGGCGCTGCGGCAGGGGCGGCGGCAGGGAGGGCGCGCTCATGGCTGCGCCAAGCGGCGCGCGGTTTGCGCCAGCCGCTGGCCGTCCGATTCAGGATCGGTGATCCCGGAGGCGGCTAGGTCGGAGTTCGCAGCAATCAGCGCTTCGAGGCGGCTGCGAATCGCTTCCAAGGTGTTGCGAAAACGCTGCAGGCGCTGCGCCGCCTCAGCGGCGCTTCCTTCCGACGGATCCGCATAAGCCCAATGCGCCGTGGCCGGATGCCCGGGCCAGATCGGGCAGACCTCACCGGCGGCGTTGTCGCACACGGTGACGATCAGGTCCATGGGTGGCGCATCCGGGCCGGCAAAGGCGTCCCAGTTTTTGCTGCGCAGGCCCGCCGTGGCGATGCCGGCCTCTTGCAAGACCGCCAGCGCCAGCGCATGCGGTTGTTGCCCCGGCCGCGGGCTGCTGCCAGCCGAAAAGGCTTGCCAGCGCCCCTGCCCCAAATGGTTCAGGCAGGCTTCGGCCAAGATGCTGCGCGCCGAATTGTGGGTGCACAAAAAAAGCACGCGAATGGGGCGGGGATCAGTCATGTAGAGGCTCCAGATCAGGTTCCAGCAGCTTGCAAAGCAGGGATGGGGGGCTCAGGCAGCTCTGCCCCTGGCAGCAGTGTTCGGTCAGATAAGCCAGCAGCGCATTCATGCGCTCGAGCGCGGGCCGATAGTGGATGTGGCGCCCGCTGCGCTGCGCCAGCACCAGGCCGGTGTGCATCAGCTCCTTGAGGTGAAACGAGAGCGTGGCCGCTGGCAAAACCAGGCTTTGCGCCAGTGCGCCGGGCGTCAGGCCACCGGCGCCCGCCACCACCAGGGCACGGAAAACACGCAGCCGCACCGGGTGCGCCAGAGCGGCAAAACAGGAGGCGGCTTGGGAGTCTTCCATAATTCAACGATTATCGAATTGTATGCCATTGAAAGACGCAGTGCAAGCGGATGGAGCAGCCACCGAACACAAAAAACCTGGGGCCGCAAGCACAAAAACTGGTGCACCACCCCCGTGAGTCTTTAATGCCTGAAGTGCCGCACCCCGGTAAATACCATCGCCAGCCCGCGCTCGTTGGCGGCGTCGATCACTTCTTGGTCGCGCACCGAACCGCCAGGCTGGATGATGCAGCTCGCGCCGGCGTCGGCCACCACATCGAGCCCATCGCGGAATGGGAAAAACGCGTCGCTGGCCACCGCCGAACCCTGCAGCGACAGCCCCGCATGCGCCGCCTTGATGCCCGCAATGCGCGCCGAATCGAGCCGGCTCATCTGCCCTGCGCCCACCCCGAGCGTCATGCCGTCGAGGCAAAACACGATCGCGTTGGACTTCACGTACTTGGCCACCTTCCAGGCAAAGAGCAGGTCGTCGAGCTGCGCCGGCGAGGGCTGCAGCGCCGTCACGATCTTCAAGTCGGTGCGTTGCAGCTCGAAATTGTCGGCCGTCTGCAGCAGCAGGCCCGAGCCCACGCGCTTGATGTCGATTGCGTTGCGCCCGCGCGTCCAGTCGCTGGCACCGGCTTGGGGCAAAGTGGGGAGCGCGATCTTGAGCAGCCGCACATTGGCCTTGGACTTGAACACCGCCAGCGCCTCGGGCGTAAAATCGGGCGCCAGCAAGACCTCGACGAACTGCTTCGACACCGCCAGCGCCGCCGCGCCGTCGAGCGGCCGGTTGAAGGCGATGATGCCGCCAAAGGCGCTGGTCGGGTCGGTCTGAAACGCCTTTTCGTAGGCCTGCAGGGCGCTTGCACCCAGCGCCACCCCGCACGGATTGGCGTGCTTGACGATCACGCAGGCCGGTGCCTCGAAGCCCTTGACGCACTCCCAGGCCGCGTCGGCGTCGGCGATGTTGTTGTACGACAACTCCTTGCCCTGCAACTGCGTGCCCGTGACCAACGCACCGGGTGCGGGCTCCAGGTCGCGGTAGTAGGCCGCCTGCTGGTGCGGGTTCTCGCCATAGCGCAAATCTTGCAGCTTGACAAAACGGCCGTTGCTTTGGCCGGGAAAGAGCAAGCGCGGCGGCGTCGAGTCGCCCGCAGGAACCCCTGCAGACAAGTCCAATGCCGACAGATAGTCGCTGATAGCCCCATCGTAATGGCTGATGCGGTTGAAAGCCGAAATCGCCAGCTGGAGGCGGGTGCGCTCGCTCACGCCCCCGTCTTGCAACTCGGCCAGCAACAGCGGGTACTGGCTGGCGTCGGTCAGCACCGCCACATCGCGCCAGTTTTTGGCCGCCGAGCGCACCATCGCCGGGCCGCCGATGTCGATGTTTTCAATTGCCTCGTCGAGCGTGCAGCCGGGCTGCGCCACCGTGGCCTCGAAGGGGTAGAGGTTGACCACCAAAATGTCGATGGTGGCGATGCTTTGCGCTTGCAGCGCCGCCAGGTGCTCGGGCCGTTCGCGCCGCGCCAGCAAGCCGCCGTGCACCACCGGGTGCAGGGTTTTGACGCGGCCGTCGAGCATTTCTGGAAACCCCGTTAGTTCGGCCACTTCGCGCACCGGCAGGCCGTCTTGGGCCAGCAGGCGCGCCGTGCCGCCGGTAGAAATGAGTTGCACGCCCAGCGCGTGCAGGCCGCGCGCGAGTTCGAGCAGACCGGTTTTGTCGGAGACCGAGAGCAGGGCTTTCATGGGGAAACTTTCATTCGAGAAATAAACAAAAAACGATCAAAAAAGGGCCTGCACCGCAGCGCACGCGCACGTCAGGGCTGCGGCTGTGGCTGTGGCTGCGGCTGCGGCTCGTGACGGCCACCGCTTCCTTGGCGGGCGCCCATGCTCAATCGAGCAAACCGTGTTCCTGCAGCTTTTTGCGCAAGGTGTTGCGGTTCAGCCCCAGCCACTGGGCTGCGCGCGATTGGTTGCCTTGGCAACGCCCAAGCACCACCTCGAGCAGGGGTTTTTCCACCGTGCGCAGCAGCATATCGTGCATATTCGCCGGTTCGCTGGCACCCAGATCGTTGAAGTAGGCTTCGATGTTGGCGCGCACGCTCTCGGGCAAACTCGGGGTGCTCATGCAGCCAGCCTCCAGTTGGAAGTGCAGGCGCTGTCAAACCAGTCTTGAACGCAGCGCAGTTGTTGTTCGGCCGATTCGGCGCGGTTGATGGCCAGCCTGAAGTCGGTCTGTTGCTGCGCCGTGGCAGGCAGCGAGCGGGCATACCAGCCCAGGTGTTTGCGCGCGCTGCGCACGCCGCTGTGTTCGCCGTAGAGCTGGTAGTGGTCCAGCAAATGGGCGCGCAACAGCCGGGCCAGCTCGGGCGCAGTGGGTGCCGGCAAATGCGTGCCGGTTGCCAGAAAATGGGTGATTTCCCTGAACAGCCACGGTCGGCCTTGGGCGGCGCGGCCGATCATGAGCGCGTCGCAACCCGTGGCGGCCAGCACGGCGCGCGCCTGCTCGGGGTTGTCGATGTCGCCATTGGCCACCACCGGAATGCGCAGCGCGGCCTTGATCGCGGCGGCCGTGTGGTGCTCGGCCTGGCCCTTGTAACCCTGCTCGCGCGTGCGCCCATGCAGCACGATCATCTGCACCCCGGCGACCTCGGCGGCGCGCGCCAGCTGCGGCGCGTTTTGGGCGCTCTGGCACCAGCCGGTGCGCATTTTGAGCGTCACCGGCACGCCGTGCGGCTGGCTGGCCGCCACCACCGCCTCGATGATCGCCAGGGCGCGTGACTCGTCTTGCATCAGGGCCGAACCGGCCCACTGGTTGCAGACCTTTTTGGCTGGGCAACCCATGTTGATGTCGATGATCTGGGCCCCGCGGTCGATGTTGTGGCGTGCCGCGTCGGCCATCTGCGCCGCTTCGGTGCCGGCAATCTGCACCGCGATCGGGCCGGGTTCGCCCACGTGGTCGAGCCGGCGCAGGGTTTTGAGGTTGTCGCGCAACTCGGGCCGGGCGCTGACCATCTCGCTCACCGCGTAGCCCGCCCCCAACTGCTTGCACAGGACGCGAAAGGGCCGGTCCGTCACCCCGGCCATGGGGGCGACGAAGAGGCGGTTGGCGAGGGTGTAGGGGCCGATGCGCATCAAAAAACCATAAAAACACCCGCCCGGCACCCCCACCTCAAGCGGGGCGCTCAGCGCAGCAGATGCTGAAAAATTGAGCAGCCTATTGTATCCGAGAGGCTGCCAAGCCCTGTGGCGCGCGCTTTCGCTGCTGCTGGCCCGTGCCCGGCCACACGCCCTTCCCACGCCACTTGTGCCTGCCCCACACACCCTGTTGCGTCCGCATCGTCGCCCTTATACTGGCCCCACGATGGAAGCTGTGTTGTGGTCAATTCTGGATGCCTTGCGCCTGCCACAATTCGGGCTCACCACGGTATTCGTGGTGGCTTTTCTTTCGGCCACCTTGCTGCCTTTGGGTTCGGTGCCGGTGGTGCTGGGGGTCATCAAGCTCAACCCCGAGCTGTATTGGCCGGTGATGTTCGTGGCCACGGCCGGCAACACCTTGGGCGGCATCACCAACTGGCTGGTCGGTTACGGCGCCCATTCGGCAGTGGACAAGGTGCGCGGCGCGGCCACCCACGTGCGTGCGCTCGACTGGCTGCAACGCTTTGGGCCCAAAGCCTGCCTGCTGAGCTGGTTGCCCGGCATCGGTGACCCCTTGTGCGCTGTGGCTGGCTGGCTGCGGCTGCCGTTCTGGCAGTGCGTGCCCTACATGGCGCTGGGCATGTTTTTGCGCTACATCACCTTCATCACGGCTTTGCTGTGGCTGCTGCCCAACGAATGGGCGCAAACCTCGGGTTGAAGCGCTCTGGCTCAGCCCACTCAAAGCCCGCGCAGCAATTTACGCAGAAAGATCGAGCCCGAACGCGGCCACCAGCCGCAGGCGCAACGCCGTCCACAGCCCTTGCAACTCGGCCCAATCGGCGCGCTCGGCATGAACCTGCAAACCGTGCGCCAAGGCCCCGATCTCGGTGTGACCCAGGGTGTTGAGCACGCCCTTCAAGCTGTGCGCCAAGCGCACCAGTGCAGCCCGATCCTGCTGCGCCTCCAGCAGGCTGGCAGCCAGCTGGAAATCGTGCTCGAACTGCTCGATGCAGGCGGACCGAAAAGTTAAAAACAAAGCGAAATCGTTGTCGAACAAGCTCTGCACGGCCACCTGCTCGCAGTGGGGCAGCTGCGCCACCAAGGCCTCCCCCGAAGCGGTTGGTGGCAGCGGCTCGTACTTCATCTCAGCCTTTGGCTGGCTGAGGCCGGGGCTCAGTGGCTACCGCCTTGGTCTTGCTGGCGGCCTTGCTGCTGGCCTTGGCAGGGGCAGGGGCTGCCGCACCTCCTGCCGCCAACGCAGGAGCGGAGCTTGATTCCTCAGCGCTGCGATCGGCCAGCAAATGGCCCATTGCCGCCTCGATCAGAGGCGGCAGTTCTTGCACCAGACGCGGCTTGTGCACCACCGCCACATCGTGCAGGGCATGGGCATAGGGCTCGCGCTGCTGCGCATCGAGCGCGGTGAGCACGATCAGCTTGCAGTTGCCAAACAGCGCGTGGCTGCGCAGCCCCGAAATGAGCGTGGCCCCATCCATGCCCGGCAACAAAATATCGACAATGATCAGGTCGGGCTGCAGATGACCGAAGGAGACCAGGCCCGCAATGGCGTCGGCCGAAACGTGCAGCTCAATGTCTTCAAAGCGCTGCCTGATCAGCGATGAGACCAGGTTCTGAAAATGCGCCGAGTCTTCAATCAGCAGGATGCGCGGCACGTGCACCGAATGGCGCCTCCGCCCGCTCGGGCGCAGGCCGGCGCCGCCGTGCATGGCCGCCACCCCGGTCACGCCGGCGCGGCTGCCCTTGATCCAGCGCTCGAGCGAATCGCGCGTGATGCGCCGATGCCCTCCTGGGGTTTTCCAGGCTTGCAAGTCGCCACGGTCCACCATCAGTTGCACCGAACGCACCGCCATGCCGAGCATTTTGGCCACCTCCAGCGTGGTGAAGTAGGCGCCAGAGGACATGTCAATGTGATTGTTGGTTTGGTTCATGGGCGTATTTTGCAACAAATGCCACATTTTGCGCAAGAGTGTTTTTAATGATTTTGTCGGAAATCTGGCACGGATGCGGCCTGCGCAGACCCAAAACCCTCACTCAAGCCAGCGACTTGAAGCGCACGCGCTTGGGCCGTGCGCCCTCCTCGCCCAGGCGGCGCTGCTTGTCGGCCTCGTACTCGGTGAAGTTGCCGTCGAAAAACACCCACTGGCTCTCGCCCTCGCAGGCCAGGATGTGGGTGCAGATGCGGTCCAGGAACCAGCGGTCGTGCGAGATCACCATCGCGCTGCCGGCGAATTCGAGCAGCGCTTCTTCGAGCGCGCGCAGGGTTTCCACGTCGAGGTCGTTGGAGGGCTCGTCGAGCATCAGCACGTTGCCGCCCAGCGCCAGCGTCTTGGCCAGGTGCAAGCGACCGCGCTCGCCACCCGAGAGGTTTTTCACCAGCTTTTGCTGGTCGTTGCCCTTGAAGTTGAAGCGCCCCAAGTAGGCGCGGCTGGGCATGATGAATTTTCCCACGGTGATGTTGTCGAGCCCGCCGGACACGTCTTCCCACACCGTTTTGTCGCCTTGCAGCGCTTCGCGGCTCTGGTCGACAAACGCCAGTTTGGCGGTCTGGCCGATGACGATTTCGCCCGCGTCGGGCTGCTCCACGCCCTGGATCATGCGAAACAGGGTCGATTTGCCGGCTCCGTTGGGCCCGATGATGCCCACAATAGCCCCGGCCGGGACGCTAAAGCTCAGGTCGTCGATCAGCAGCCGGTCGCCGAAGGTTTTGCGCACGTGATTGAACTCGATCACTTGCGCGCCCAAGCGCTCGGCTACGGGGATGAAAATCTCGTTGGTCTCGTTGCGGCGCTGGTAATCGACGTCGGAGAGCTCCTCGAAGCGCGCCAGCCGCGCCTTGCTCTTGGCCTGGCGGCCCTTGGCGTTGGCGCGCACCCACTTAAGCTCTTCTTTCATGGCGCGCAGGCGCGCGTCTTCGCTGCGTTGCTCGCTCTCGAGGCGGCGCTCTTTTTGGTCGAGCCAGTCGGTGTAGTTGCCCTTGTAGGGGATGCCGTGGCCGCGGTCTAGCTCCAGTATCCACTCGGCGGCGTTGTCGAGAAAGTAGCGATCGTGGGTGATGGCCACCACGGTGCCCGAAAAGCGCTTGAGGAACTGCTCCAGCCAGTGCACGCTTTCGGCATCCAAGTGGTTGGTGGGCTCGTCGAGCAGCAGCATGTCGGGCCGGCTTAGCAGCAAGCGGCACAGCGCCACGCGGCGTTTTTCGCCGCCCGAGAGGTTTTTGATCTGCGCCTCCCAGGGCGGCAGGTTGAGCGCGTCGGCGGCGAGTTCGAGTTGCAGGTCGGCGTTCTCGGAGCCCGAGGCGGCGATGACTGCCTCCAGCTCGGCCTGTTCGGCGGCCAGGGCGTCGAAGTCGGCGTCGGGTTCGGCGTAAGCGGCATAGACCTCATCGAGCCGCGCCTTGGCCGCCAGCGCACCGCCTATGCCCTCTTGCACCGCCTCGCGCACGCTTTGCTCGGGGTTGATGTGCGGCTCTTGGGGCAGGTAGCCGATGCGGATGCCGGGCATCGGCGTGGCCTCGCCCTCGATCTCTTTGTCCACCCCGGCCATGATTTTGAGCAGGGTCGATTTGCCCGAGCCGTTGATGCCGAGCACGCCGATCTTGGCGCCGGGAAAGAAGCTAAGCGAGATGTCTTTCAAGATCTGGCGCTTGGGCGGCACCGTCTTGCAGACGCGGTTCATGGAGAAAACGTATTGGGCCATATTGACAAGAAAATGAAAGAAAGGCGCAGGCAACCCCAGCGGGGGACCACCACATCTTCTCGATTATCCGCTGCTTGAGCCCCTTTGTGCAGCTTTATGCCACACGCCCAGCTCGGCCGGGCATGGCCTGCCAGCGCACCCAAACTGTGGTTTTTAAACGCCAAGCTCCACACCCAGCACCGTCAAGGGCGGTTTGTGCCACAATCGGGCCGTGCGTACTTGCATTCGGTACCACAGCAGCGCCATGCTGGGGCTTGGACGGCCCAATTTTGCTCCCCATCTGCCCCGCGATTGCCCTTGCCCCTTGTGGCGCAGGGAGTGGCCGATACCCCTCGACGCCCTAAGCGGGCGCAACCTAGACCCATGACTTTTGACGAACTGAACCTCGCCCCGGCTCTGCTGGACGCCGTGCGCGAGCAAGGCTATACCCAACCCACCCCGGTGCAGGCGCAAGCCATACCCTTGGTGCTGGCCGGCCACGACCTGCTGGCCGGCGCCCAGACCGGCACTGGCAAAACCGCCGCCTTCACGCTGCCGCTGCTGCAGCGCCTGCACAGTGGCCAACCCGGCTCTGAGGGCCAAGCAGCCCATGAAGCCCCCAAACGCGGCCAAGCACGCCCCATCCGCGCCCTGGTGCTCACCCCCACCCGCGAACTGGCGGCACAGGTGGAAGAATCGGTGCGCACCTACGGCAAGCACCTGCAGCTCAAATCGACCGTGATTTTTGGCGGGGTTGGCATGAACCCGCAGATCGACAAGCTGGCCCGGGGCGTCGATGTGCTGGTCGCCACGCCGGGGCGGCTGCTGGACTTGGTGGACCAAGGTCGCCTGGATTTGTCCAAGGTCGAAATTTTGGTCCTCGACGAAGCCGACCGCATGCTCGACATGGGCTTCATCCACGATGTGAAAAAAATCCTGCGCCTGCTGCCGCAAAACAAGCAGAGCCTGCTGTTTTCGGCCACCTTCAGCGACGAAATCCGCGAGCTGGCCAACGGCCTGCTGCGCAGCCCGAAACACATCCAAGTCACGCCGCCCAACACCACGGTGCAGCGCATCGTGCAGACCATTCATCCGGTCGGGCGCGGCAAGAAAAAAGCGCTGCTGGCACACATCATCAAGGATCACGACTGGAGCCAGGTGCTGGTGTTTACGCGCACCAAGTTTGGTGCCAACAACGTGGCCGACTACCTCAATGCCCACGGCATCGGTGCGCTGGCGCTGCACGGCAACAAGAGCCAGAGCGCACGCACCCAAGCGCTGGCCGACTTCAAGAGCGGCACCATCCGCGCCCTAGTGGCCACCGACATCGCCGCGCGCGGCATCGACATCGACGACTTGCCGCACGTGGTCAACTACGACATCCCCAATGTGTGCGAAGACTACGTACACCGCATTGGCCGCACCGGCCGCGCCGGGGCCGAAGG
>Ga0208733_100584_pt1 | contig 14706 bp, 12 predicted proteins | sample SubbioR11Jul_8B1_FD_184816 | JGI IMG/M metagenome (GOLD analysis project Ga0208733, IMG submission 184816) | Serpentinite rock and fluid subsurface biosphere microbial communities from McLaughlin Reserve, California, USA - CR11Jul_8B1 (SPAdes) | ecosystem: Environmental > Terrestrial > Deep... | reverse complement strand
CGAAGTGCCCCCGCCGCCGAGTACCATGCTGACCGAGCGCGCATCGGCATTACCGAGGTTACGGATTTCGATATCCAGGTTGAAGATCGAGCCGGGCTGGAGCGGATCGATATCGGTGCTGTACGCGCTGACAACCAGCTGCGGCCGGCTGACCGCGGTAGGTGTCGGCGTTGGTCGGGCGGCCCCCCCGCCGGCCTGCGGTTTGGCCAGATTGATGGTGAGGGTAAGCGTCTCGGTGTAGGTGGCGTCGTCGGCCAAACCCTGGTAGGAAACCGTAACGGTTGTGGTTGCAAACGTTTGCCCGGAAAGGCCGGCGCTGGGGATCAGGCTTTGAAAGACGTTGACCTTTTCGCCCGGATCAACCTCGTTCAAAGAGCGGATACCGCCGGTGCCCACCGGCAGAAAATCTGCCCCGCCAAAAGTCAGGACCACATTGCGGGCAAAATCTTGCCCGCGGTTGACCACCGTCAGGCGCAATTCGAATTCCTGCCCGGGGGTGATCGGCCCACCGCCGCCGACGCCGTACGAATCCAGCATGATCAGCGGGCGGCCTGGCGCGGTCGGCTGCGGTACGACCGCTCGGGTGGTCAGACTGATGTTGCCTAATTCACTACCGTCCTCTTGAAAACGCACAATGGTGACATTCTCGTGACCATCCAAGGCCACAGTAGGCACAGCCACGGTCACCCGAACGGGTTTTTCAGCACCGGGCCCCAACTGGAATTTGAGATTGTCAACAAGGACAGTCCAATCCCTTGTATTCTCGGGATCCTCCACGTTGATATTCATTACTGCGTCGGTATTATTCCTAACGGTGACAACATACGTCACAACTGCGCCTGGTTGACCCGTTTTCGATACGTTGTCAACACTGATATCGAGACCAGCGGTGTTCAAAGTCTGGCCAGGTGGCTGCGGGGCTTCGCTTAATACCTGAGCCTGACCGGCGGCCGGGACAGCCAACCATAAGGTAACCAGTAGAAATACAGAAAAAAATTTAGCTTTCATCATCCATCCGTTCCTTTGGAAATTGCTTCAAAATCGAAGGTTGAGGCGGCCTGGTATTCGCTTTCATTGACGACCCGACCATCAAGCAGATAGAGGGTATTGGTGGCAAAATGCTGCATCCGCCGGTCGTGGCTGACGACCACAATCGTATGTCCCAACCGGTGCAGGTCCGAAAGCACTTGCATGATACCGTAGCCGGTCGATGTATCTAAATTGCCGGTGGGTTCGTCGGCCAATATCAAGGTCGGTTGGTTGATCAAGGAGCGGGCGATTGCAACCCGCTGCTGCTGACCGCCGGATAACTCGGTCGGTTTGTGAAAAGCGCGGTTGGCCAACCCCACTTGTTTTAATACGGCCAAGGATCGCTGCCGCCGTTGGCGCCCGCCGATACCAGCGAAGCGCAGCGGGAAGGCAACGTTGTCCACAGCGGACATCGAGGAAATCAGGTTGAAAGATTGGAAAATAAAACCGATTTCACGACGGCGGTACACCGCGAGTTGGTTCTCATCCATCTTATCCAGGGTGGTCCCGTTGATACTGATACTGCCCGATGTTGGCCGGTCTAACCCACCCAGCAGGTAAAGCAGGGTGCTTTTTCCCGACCCGGATGGGCCCATCACCACGGTGAATGACCGCACTTGAATATCCAGGTCAACCCCATCCAAAGCATGAACGGTCTGTTTACCCATGAAATAGGTCTTGCGCAGAGCGCGGATGAGAATAAAGGGTGTTTCGGCCATGGTTTATTTTTAATAGAGGGGCTGGGCAGCGGTTAATCCACCCAGGCTGGCCGCGATCAAACCCGGCAGCCCGTGGAGAGCTAAAACTATCCCAACCGAAAGGAAAACCGCTAACCAGGCTTTTCCTTTTTTGAGGCCGGTGAGTGGCAAAACGCCTCCCAAAAGCAAAACCACCATCCAGATCCAGTATAGGTCTACCTGGGTGAGCGCGGAACGCAGGAAAGCAGTTAAACCGCCCGCCTCGGCCGATACGAAACCCGATACTCCTGGCGCAACGAGCATTTTCTGGCTCACCAGCAGGTTGATTCCGTGGACGATAAAACGGATTGCAAAGGGCAGGCTGGCCCACCCAACCAGGTTGAGGGCGGCTGTATTGCTGCCGCGGCTGCCGCTCATGGTCAGCACGAGATGTAAAATACTACCGAGCAGAAACCAGGGAATCCAGACCGCCGCCAGGGCGCCCATGATCGGGAAACCATAAATAAACAAAGGGCCTGCCCGATTAGCCTGCCCGGCCAGGTATTGTTCCTGCTGTTCAGGCATCCAATATTGAAAATCGGGTGGCAGCTCGCCGGTTGCCTGGGCCATTTGAGTCCGAATCGGCGCACCGGCAACAACCACCAAAATTGCCAGTAAGGTCAGGATCAGCAGCGGACCCAACCAGACGCCGTTTTCCTCAGCGGTGATGGCTTTTAATGTTCTAGCGGGTCGAAAAAATAGCGGAAAAATCCAATCGAACCTTATTTTACGCGGCCGGGCTGCTTCAATTTGGGTAAGGTCTGTTTCTGCCATCCGGTACCATCCGTTTCATTGAAATTTTACGATGATCGAAAACCCATCGTTTTGTAAGCTTGTTTTCATGCAAAATAAAATTACCACCCTTAACAGGATGCTGGCAAATATAACCATTTACAAGACGACAATGTCACCCAAAAGGTTCCCCGAAAGGTTTATAGAGAAGCCTCGTGATGATATTGAATAAAACCATTGTAACTGATCTGGATGTAGATTAACCCGCGAAAATTTCTGTTAGAGCGGAAATTTCTTGACTCTGCTCCTTTTGTATGCTATATTGCTTGCAACTTTACGCCGAATCAACTAAAATAAGTTGGAGAATCCTTTCAGGTTGTCTGATCCTGTCCACATCAGTACGGCTTGGGGATTGAAAATGGTGTAAGCTTGTCTTTCAAGTCTTATTCAACAAATAAAATAGAAGGAGGAGAATAACATGAAGCGTTATACACTTCTGGTTATCGGGTTGCTAGTAATGACCGGCTTGTTGCTTTCTGCCTGTGTACCCGAACCGCAAGTCATTACTGAGGAAGTCATCGTTCGCGAGACGGTCGTTGAAGAAGTAATCAAGACTGTCGAAGTGGTGGTGACTCCTACGCCAGTGGTTAGCGACCGTACCGGCGCATGGCTGGACACCATCGTCGTGGTCGAAGAGCCTTCGGCTGATGCCGCTGTTTCCCGGCTCATTACAGGCGACATCGATGTTTACGCGTTCTCGGTCAGCAACGCTGATGTGGCGGCCAGGGTACGGGAAGCGCCCGAGCTGCGCTATGAGCGTTCATTCGGTTCGTACAACGAAATTACGTTCAACCCCGCTGGTCCTATCCTGGAGGCCGGTACCTTAAACCCCTTCGCTTCGCCGAGAATTCGCGAAGCGATGAACTATGCGGTTGACCGGAATTACATTGCCCAAGAGATCATGCGAGGCATGGCTATTCCCCGTTACACCGCCTTTAACAACGCCTCGACAGACTACGTCCGCTTGGTAGATACCGCTCGCGGCCTAGAACTCAAGTACGCCTATGACCTCGAAACAGCCAGAGAAATCATCACGGCTGAGATGGGGGTCCTTGGCGCTACCCTCGAAGGTGGTGTATGGACCTTTGAAGGCGCACCCGTTGAGCTCATCGGTCTGATCCGCACCGAAGATGAGCGCCGCCTCATCGGCGATTACGTCTCCACCCAGCTCGAAGAGCTTGGCTTCACCGTCGTGCGTGATTACAAGACCGCTGCCGAAGCATCACCTTGTTGGATCCAGGCTGACCCGATGGGTGGCTGTTTCCACTTCTACACCGCTGGCTGGATCACCACCGCTGTCCCGCGTGATCTGGGTGATAACTTCGATTTCTTCTACACCCCCCGGGGTATCCCCTGGCCTCTTTGGCAGGCGTACACCCCCACCGAAGAATTCGATGCCTTAGCCCTAGATTTACTCAACCGCAATTTCAGCACCATGGAAGAGCGTTCCGAAAAGATGGCCCGGGCGCTGGAACTCTCCATGGAAGACTCGGTTCGTATTTGGTTGGTCGATCGCTCCGCGATTTCCCCGATGCGCTCTGATGTCCAGGTAGCTTCCGATCTGTACGGCGCTATCGCTGGCTCACAATTGTGGTCCCACACCATTCGCCGCGTTGGTCAAGAGGGCGGCTCGATGACCATCTCGATGCCCTCGATTTTGACCGAGCCGTGGAACCCACTCGGCGGTTCCAACTGGATCTTTGACCAGATGCTCATCCGCGGCACCGGCGATTACGCTTTGGTATTCGATCCCTTTACCGGATTGAGCCTTCCGCAGCGGGTTGAACGGGCTGAGGTTGTGGTTAGAGAAGGTTTGCCGGTCAGCAAGACCCTCGACTGGGTTGACCTGTCCTTCGCCGAAAGCATCCCTGTACCAGAGGACGCCTGGTCGGATTGGGACGCCGAAACCCAGACCTTCATCACCGTTGGTGAGCGCTTCCCTGAAGGCGTTACCGCTGCTCGAAAGAGCGTGGTCTACTACGACCCCGACCTGTTCGAAACGCTTAAATGGCATGACGGTAACCCAATCTCGGTTGGCGACTTTGTCATGGCCATGATCCTGACCTTTGACCGCGGCAAGGAAGCCAGCCTGGTCTTTGATGAAGCCCAGGCCAGTGTGGTCGAGGCCTTCCTGGCAGCCTTTAGAGGTGTCCGGATCGTCTCCACCGACCCGTTGGTCATCGAGACCTACACGGATCTGTGGGAACTCGACGCTGAACAGAACGTTTCCACCTGGTACCCGATGTACCTCTTTGGTCAGGGCGCATGGCATACTCTGGGGCTGGGCCTCAGGGCTGAGGAAGACGGCGCGGCCGCTTTCTCCTCCGCCAAAGCCACCACCCTAGAAGTTGACCAGATTAACTACATCTCTGGTCCGGTGGTCGAGATCCTGAATGCCGAACTGGTCGAAGCCAAGGAAGCAAACTACATCCCCTACGCCCCAACTCTTGGCCAGTTCGTAACCGCGGAGGAGGCCACTGCCCGCTACACCAACCTGACGGAGTGGAAACGCATCCGTGGTCACTTCTGGGTTGGAACCGGCCCGTACTATCTGCAACGCGCCTTCCCGGTTGAGGGTAATGTCATCCTCGCCCGCTTCCTGGATTATCCAGATCTGGCGACCAAGTGGGATCGCTTCGCAGCCCCGATGATTGCTGAGGTTGCGGTAGATGGCGACGACCGCGCTACGATCGGCGCCGAAGCCGTCTTCGATGTCTTCGTCACCTTCCGGGATGCACCCTACCCCGTGGCCGATATCGAAGCGGTCCAATACCTGGTCTTTGACGCCACCGGCGCACTCGCCCTGTCGGGTGAAGCTGTTGCGGTTGAAGACGGTTTGTGGGAGGTCGCCCTCACTGCCGACCAAACCGCTGGATTACCAGAAGGCGCCACCCGCCTCGAGGCAATCGTTGTTTCCAAACTCGTGGCAGTACCGAGCTTCAGCTCGTTCCAGTTCGTGACTGTCCCATAATCGGTTATTTTGTAACCAACCTGAGGGGCGAGGCGCAAGCCTCGCCCCTATCCTACCAAGCACCTTGCAGAAAAATGAACCCAACAAATTGTAAGGAAGAGGATTTAATAGAATGACGGAAGTTGCCCAGTCTCCCACGACGGGTCCTACACCTTCATCCATCCAGCGCTCGGCGCGGATCAGTGGTTTCAAACGCCTTGCCCGCTATACGGGCATTAAGTTTATTACCCTCCTGTTCACGATTGTCATTGGTGTCTATCTGACCATTATTATTGCCAATATGGGTGGCGAGGTTGATAATATCCGCAGGGGTGCAATTCGTGAAAACGTTGCCTTGCAGGTATCCATGGATACGGAATTGCGCCGCCTTCCCCAGGCGGAACGGACGCAGGTCATTGAAGAAAGGGTAAGGGTAGAAGAGCAGCGCCTGGGTATGGACCGGCCCTTCATCCTGCGGAGTTTCACATTTCTCTTGGATGCCATGACCCTCAGCCTTGGACGCGCCCAGCAAATGACCTCCGACAGCGGCTCGTCGCAAGTGCGCCTGATCATCCTGGAACGCCTGCCGCACACCCTGGTTTTGTTTTCCACCGCCAACCTTTTAATCTTTTTTAGCGGCGTTTTTATCGCGCTCTTTCTCTCCCGGCGCTACGGCAGTTGGTTCGACCGGGCTGTTATAGCCCTGGCTCCAACCTCAGCCGCCCCGGGTTGGTTTTACGGCATTTTCCTGATCTTGATTTTTGCGGCTGTGCTCCAAGTGCTGCCTTTTGGCGGCGCGGTGAGCGCGCCGGTGCCGGATACCACCATCGGTTATTTGCTCAGTTTGTTGCAGCATATGATTTTGCCGGTTTCTGCTATTATGATGGCCACTTTAATGATTACCATTTATAGCTGGCGCACCTTTTTCCTGATATTTTCCAGTGAAGATTATGTTGATATGGCTAAGGCCAAGGGGCTATCATCTAATCAAATTGAACAACGCTATATTTTGCGTCCAACCTTGCCCAATATCATCACCAATTTTGCATTGCTGATCATCACCCTCTGGACTGGTCAAATCATATTGGAGACAGTCTTTAACTGGCCTGGGTTAGGGCGTTTGTATTACCGGGCAATTGGCGCGTTTGATTCCCCGGTCATTGTTGGAAATACGGTAATTTATGCCTACTTATTGGGTATGACCGTCTTTTTATTGGATTTCCTCTACGCACTGGTCGACCCGCGCGTAAAAGTTGGTGGAGCTGAGGGGCCAAAAGTATGAAAGCCTTTAAAAATGCCTTGAAAGAAATTGGTCGTTACCCATCTGCGATCGTCGGTTTGGTGATCATTCTGGGTCTGGTGAGTGTTGCTCTTTATGCTGTTGTCACCATCCCTTACAACGAAGCCGTGCGCCTGTGGCGCGGAGGCGCGGGAGTTTGGGGCGATTATCCCAAGAACGCCGCACCTGCCTGGTTTAACTGGTTTTCCGACCAGCAGAAACCCGAAACCATTATTCTCGATACCACGGATGGAACAGCCACGAAGGTCAGCCAAGCCCTTGGCACGAATATCGACACCATCATGACCTTCACGTTTGATTATACCGCCGACACGTTTCCGGATGAACTAACGCTCCATTTTACATCTCTTTATATTGAAAAACAACCGCATATTTCCATGAAATGGATTACTCCCGACGGGCGCGAACTGCGCATGTCGCAGCTTTCAGTACGCCACACGGATACTTACCGTTTCGCCCTGGATGAACGCCTGGCCCGCCGCATGGACGGGCTACCGGTAAACCAGGGTTTGTTTGCCCAGCCCGACACCGACCCGCCTCAGGTTCTTAAAGGAACCTATACCCTCGAGGTCAGTGCGCTTAAATTCGAACCCGATTCAGTCGTGGATGCCAAGTTGGTGGTTTTTGGCACCGTGCATGGCCTGGCCGGAACCGACCATGTCCGCCGTGACTTGATGGTCGCGATCTTGTATGGCGCACCGGTTGCGCTGGCCTTTGGCTTGCTGGCTGCCCTGGGGACCAATGTGTTGACCATGATCATCGCCGCCACCAGCACCTGGTTCGGCGGGGTGGTGGATGATGTCATCCAGCGAATCACCGAAGTCAATCTGGTGCTGCCCTTCCTGCCGATCCTGATCATGATCGGAACGCTCTATTCGCGTGCTATTTGGACTATCCTGGGCGCAGTGATCGCCTTGAGCATTTTTAGCACTTCGATTAAAACCTATCGTGCTATTTTCTTGCAGGTCAAAGAAGCCCCTTACATCGAAGCCGCCCGCTCCTATGGGGCTAGCAATTTCCGGATTATATTCCGTTACCTGATCCCGCGGATCGTCCCGGTTTTGATCCCAGGGTTGGTTTTGGGGATTCCATCCTATGTCTTCCTCGAGGCATCCCTGGCTGTGCTTGGCCTGGGCGACCCGGTTTTACCAACTTGGGGTAAGGTGATCAACGATGCCTACGCCCAAGGAGCGCTCTTCAACCAGCATTATTACTGGATCTTACTGCCGGCAGTCCTGTTGATGATCACTGGTTTGGCCTTCTCAATGGTGGGTTTCGCTCTCGACCGCATCTTCAATCCCAGATTGAGAGGGGTATAAAAGGTATGCCAGAAAAAACATTACTGCGTCTCGAAAATTTGAAGCTTTATTTTCGAGCCCAAAAAGGGGTTGTTCAGGCGGTAGATGGTGTCGATTTATCTCTCCATACCAACCAAGCCATGGTCATCATCGGCGAATCGGGTTGTGGTAAAAGTTCGATGGCTAAAGCGCTTCTGCGCCTGCTGCCCCGCAACGTGGCTACCTACACCGGTAAGGTATATCTGAATGGGATCGAGATCATGGCCCTCTCGGATGAAGACTACCGCCGTGAGATTCGCTGGATCCGCATGTCGATGGTGCCGCAGGCTGCCATGAACTCGCTCAATCCGGTTATGCGGATTGGCGACCAGGTGGCCGAACCGATGATCGTCCATCACGGGGTGGGTAAAGATGAAGCCTTGGCCCAGGCGGCCAGCATGTTTCAGCGTGTCGGAGTCCCGATCGATTTTCTTTCCCGGTATCCGTTTGAGTTGAGCGGCGGTATGCGCCAGCGTGCAGCGCTCGCCATGTCGCTGGTCACCGCTCCCGATCTGGTTATCCTGGACGAGCCAACCTCCGCTCTGGACGTGCTCACCCAGGCCAACATCATGAACCTGCTCAAACGAATCAAGAAGGAAATTGCGACCAGTTTCATCCTCATCACCCACGATATTGCCACCTCCAGCGAGCTGGCCGATCGGGTTGCGGTGATGTACGCCGGTCAGATCGTCGAAGTCAGCGATGCCCATCGGTTCTTTACCGAGCCGTTGCATCCGTATTCACAAAAATTGATGGCCAGCGTGCCTAAACTGCGCAGCACATCTGAACCCGATTACATCACCGGCCAACCGCCCAGCCTGATCAATCCGCCAACCGGCTGCCGTTTTGCCGCCCGGTGTCACAAGCGGATGGAAAAATGCGACCAAGAACCCCCTGTAATTGAACAGGACGGCCGTTTGGTGAAATGCTGGTTGTACACATGAGGCTGGGAGTAAAAGATGACCATTAAGAACGAGGTGCTTCACGCGACAAAACTGCCGCAGGTGGCGGTAGAACCACAAAACAAAGATGTTCCCTTACTTTCCATCCAGGACCTGCGCGTCTGGTTTGAGCTGCGCCGCTTTGGTTTTGGGCATGCCGGTTTTGTCCGTGCCGTGGATGGGGTCAGTTTTGATCTAACCCACGGTGAAGCGGTTGCCGTGGTTGGTGAAAGCGGCTGCGGTAAATCCAGCCTGATGAAAACAATCCTTGGCTTAAACAGACCCACCAAGGGGGATGTTGTTTTTAACGGTCACAAACTAACCCAAATGGACACTAAAAAACTGGGTTGGTATCGTTCGCAAGTTGGTTACGTACAGCAAGACCCGTACGGCGCTTTGCCGCCGTTTATGTCTGTCCAGCAAATTCTTGAAGAACCCTTGATCATTAATGGTGTAAAAGACAAAGAGGAACGTTTGCTGCGCATCACCAAGGTGTTGGAAGAAGTCAAAATGACACCGGTGGATGAGTTCCTCCCCAAGTTCCCGCACATGATTAGCGGCGGTCAGCAGCAGCGGATTGTTATAGCCCGGGCGATGATCCTGGAGCCGAAACTGTTGGTGGCGGACGAACCCGTGTCGATGTTGGATGCCTCCGTGCGGGTCGAGATCCTGAAACTGCTGCGCGGCTTGCAAGAGAAACATAATTTGGCGGTCATTTATATCACCCATGACCTCTCCACCGTGCGGTACTTTTCGGAGTACATTTTTGTTATGTATGCCGGCAAGGTTATCGAAAAAGCGCGGGTCGATGACTTGTTAGGAAACCCTCGTCACCCTTATACCCATGCGCTGTTGGCAGCCACATCCGATCCGGATGCTAAGAACGCCGAAGTCTTCAAGGAAATTCCCCCCGGTGAGCCGCCCAGCCTGGTCAGACCTCCTGCGGGATGCCGCTTCCACCCGCGTTGTCCCCACATCATCAAAGGTGAATGCGATGTGAACGAGCCGCCGGAGTTCGAACCATCGCCGCAGCACTACACGGCTTGTTGGTTATACAAATGATCGCAGGGCTTTCGCCCAAAGGCATGATGTTTTTGGGTGTTGGGTTAATGATTCTAGGAGTTGTCCTCCCCTTCCTGATGATCTTGCGCATCATCGAGGCCAGTTTTTGGGTGAGTTTTCTCTCTTACGGTGGATCGGTCAGTGGCCTGGTTATTGCTTTTCTGGGTCTTATTATGTATGCTAGGAGAGAGAAGCACTAAAGGCCCAACCAGTAGTTGATTGGGGTAGGATGGTTTTGCAAAGCCGCACACTCGAGGTGACCGATGAAACGCATCTTGATCGTCGATGATGCCCTGGATCTAGGCAGGATGTTGCGTGTCGCCCTGGAGACCCTGGAGGCCCAGCTATTTGTGCGGGTAGTACCCTCGGCCGAAGAAGCGCTGCTGGAAATTTCGCGCACCCCGGCCGATTTGATGGTTACCGATATCCGCTTACCGGGTATGTCGGGTTTGGAATTGCTCCTAAAAGTACGCAGCCGCAGCCCCCAAACGCGCTTTATCTTGATGACCGGTTTGACCGATGAACGGGTGCTGCGTCAGGCTGAAGGTTCCGGCGCCGAGCGGTTTTTACGTAAACCTATCCATATGGGTGAATTTTTAGAAATCGCTGCAGAATTGCTCGACATCCCCGTAAAGCCGCCCCCCTCCCGCTTAGACCCTCGAATGGTCCAACCGGTTCAAGAAAACCTCTCCGGCTTGCTTTCCAGCTTGCGCCGCGAGCTGGGCGCTCAGTTGGTTTTGCTAGCCAATGACCGTGGCAAGGTGATGGCGCAGGCTGGTGAAATGCCCGGCCTGAATTTTGAAACTCAGTGGGCGCCTGATTTGATGGCCTCCTTGAGTACCACTGCCAAAGTCTCACGGCTGGTTCACTCCGGTATGCCGAGGGCAGCCCTGGCCGTTCGGGGGAATACCCTCCATCTCATCCTTGCGCCGGTCGGCGATTATGCCCTGGTCGTTTTTCAAAACACCGATTCGAGCGGTCTGCGCACCGCCCTGGCGTTTGAGGCGGTCCTCCATACCCAGCGGGAGCTGGTTCGCATCTTTACCGGTATGGAGGTCGGTTTTTATGCCCGCTCCGAACCCGCCGAAGCCGGCCTGCCGGACCTGGTTGCCGCCCGTGAGCCGGCTGCGGTGGAAGAGGTCATCCCGGCCACCGAAGCCCCGCAGTTAGAAGATTTGGTCTCTCTTTTGGCCGGAAACGCTGCCACCCTGGACACCCACAGCCTGGAGGAATTTTGGGAATCTGCTGTGGGTGCCGAAAAAGCCCTTCCGGAAGAATCGGATGGGCTCTCCTATGAGCAGGCTCAGCAGCTCGGATTGACCCCCGACAAGCAAGGTTAAATTTCAGCCCTGCCACCGCTGACCTCCCCAATGCCGGTTTTCGGTCTATACTGAGGGGTTGAAAGGATCGCAAAAGGTTGAAACTGGATGTGCCCCGCTTCTTACCGTTATTAGCCGCTGGGCTGCTCCTTGCCGTGCTGGTTGTTGGCAAGACCCAACCAGCACCAGCCCTGGCCCAGGAGGGTGAACCACCATTCCGCTTGCCATCCACCGGGGTAGAGGTGGATTCCTCTCTTCTGGCGGCCTTCGAAAGCGAACCGAATGTCGATTACGTGATCGTGATGGATGAGCAAGCCGACTTGAGCGCCGCTTACCGGATCGAGGACTGGGACGAGCGCGGGCGCTACGTTTACGAGACTCTTAAAGCCACAGCCGAGCGCAGTCAAGCCCAGATCATCGCCGAGTTGGAGCGCCGGGGGGTGGCTTACCAATCTTTCATGGCTGGTAATGAAATCTTTGTCTATGGCAGCAGCCGGAGCACCTTGCAAAGCGTGCTGCAAATGGACGGGATTGCCAAAGCCCGTGCCCCGGTTGAGGTGCGTCTGGCGGTTGGTTTTTCTCTTCCGCAGTTTGGTCCCTACCCCCAAACCGAAACCCAGCCAAGCATAGCCTGGGGCCTGAAAAACAGCCAGGCGGTGGATTTCTGGGCCACCTACACCCTGCGCGGAGAGGGTATTTGGGTGGCGAATATCGATACCGGCGTGGAGTATGATCACCCGGCCCTGGCCGCTGCCTACCGCTGCGCCGGCGCGGATCCAGGCAGCCCAATTTGTTGGTTCGACCCGACCGTTATTTGCCCGCCCGGTAAGCCGTGCGATAATCACGGTCACGGCACCCACACGATGGGCACCATGGTCGGCAGCCACGCCCAAGACCTGCTCCATACGGTTGGGATGGCCCCCGCGGCTGAATGGATCGCCTGCAAAGGCTGCGAAAATGATATATGTTCGGATGTTTCATTGCAGGCCTGCGCCGATTGGATCCTCGCCCCCGGGGGTGATCCTTCCAACCGCCCGCATGTGGTCAACAATTCCTGGGGCGGCGAAGGCGGCGATGACTGGTTTCAAGACGAGGTGACAGCCTGGCGGGCGGCGGGGATCTTTCCGGTTTTCGCGGCTGGCAACCGTGGTCTGACCTGTAGTAGCATGGGTTCACCGGCCGATTACCCCGAATCCTTTGCGGTTGCCAACCACACCTTGGGAGGGTCCATTGCCGATACTTCCAGCCGCGGGCCTTCTATATATGGAGACAACCCATACACCAAACCCAATCTTTCGGCCCCGGGGACGGACGTTATGTCATCTTTTCGTTCCCGCTCTTGGAAATCCCTTAGCGGTACCTCTATGGCTGCCCCGCATGTCGCCGGCGCAGTTGCGTTGTTGTGGGCCTGTTCGCCATTGTTGGTGGGTGAGATCGATGAAACTTTTCGCTTATTGCAGGATACCCCTGGCGCAGCCCCCCTGGATACTTCTTGTGGTATCCCTCCATCGGGCGCAGGTAATTACACCTATGGATACGGATATCTGAATGTGCTTAAAGCTGGAAATGAAACTTGTTCACTCGGTACTCTTTCTGGCACCGTGACCCATTCTGCCAATGGACTGCCGTTGGCAGGGGCGCAGATTACTGCCACCGGCGACAGAATTTCCCGCACTGCTCTAACCGATATGAATGGCAAATATCGCATGATTATTGGAGCGAGCTCTTATTCCGTAACAGCCAGCAAGGCTGGATTTTCCTCCACCTCAATCTCTAATCAAACGATACCCCTAAACGGTGAAGTGGTTTCGGATTTCGAATTAACTCCCCATCCTCCGCGTGTCTGGCTGCCTATCATCCACAAATAACGTACACCCATGGGCGTCTCGGATACCTCCCAACCCGGCCCATGCAAAAAACGTTGGGTTTTGGGGATCGAACCTAACCCTTCACACCCTGCAACATCCCCAAAACCCAACCTACACGGGAATTGCTACAATTAGAACCCGTAGGTTGGGTGGTATGGGTAAACCGTAACCTCAATCGCAGAAAGCCGGGCGACATGCCAACCACCCCATACCACCCAACACCAACCGATAAACAAAACGTTGGGTTTTGGGGAACGACCCTAACCCTTCACACCCTGCAAAACCCCAAAACCCAACCTACGCGGTGATTGCTACAATTAGAACCCGTAGGTTGGGTGGTATGGGTTTCAGGTAACATCAACCGCAGGATGCCCGGATGGAATGCCAACCGGCGCATACCACCCAACAGCCGGGGCGACATGCCAACCACCGCATACCACCCAACCCGACCGATAAACAAAACGTTGGGTTTTGGGTAACGACCCTAACCCTTCACACATTGCGGAAATCCCCAAAACCCAACCTACACGGGAATTGCTACAATTAGAACCCGTAGGTTGGGTGGTATGGGTTTAAGGTAACATCAACCGGAGTAGGTTGGGTGGTATGGGTAAACCGTAACATCAATCGCAGAAAGCCGGGCGACATGCCAACCACCCCATACCACCCAACAGCCGGGGCGGAACACCAACCACCCCATACCACCCAACGGCCGGGGCGGAATGCCAACTCGACCGATAAACAAAACGTTGGGTTTTGGGGATCGAACCTAACCCTTCACACCTTGCAAAATCCCCAAAACCCAACCTACGCGGTGATTGCTACAATTAGAACCCGTAGGTTGGGTGGTATGGGTAAACCGTAACATCAACCGCAGGATGCCCGGATGGAATGCCAACCGGCGCATACCACCCAACAGCAGGGCGACATGCCAACCGGCGCATACCACCCAACAGCCGGGCGGAATGCCAACCGCCGTATACCACCCAACACCAAACCCCGCATACCACCCAACACTGCCCTTAAGTTAAGCGCCACCAGCTTGCAAGACCGGCTCGTTTATGTTATCATTATAGCTAAAGCGATGGAATACCATCGCCTGAGGAGTTGACCATGATCCGGACACAAATTCAAATAACCTCTGAACAAGCACGCGCGCTGAAGCGCTTGGCCGCTAAGGAAGGAAAATCGGTTGCCGAGCTGATCCGCATCAGCCTGGATGATATGCTCCGGTCTGGCGGCATCAAAGACCAGGCCGGTCTGCGGCGTAAGGCCAGCGCGGCGGCTGGAAAATTGAGCGGCCCTCAAAACCTGGCTGAAAAGCACGATGCGTATCTAGCCGAGGCGATGGGCCAATGAACACCTTTATCG
>Ga0208733_100581_pt1 | contig 14763 bp, 16 predicted proteins | sample SubbioR11Jul_8B1_FD_184816 | JGI IMG/M metagenome (GOLD analysis project Ga0208733, IMG submission 184816) | Serpentinite rock and fluid subsurface biosphere microbial communities from McLaughlin Reserve, California, USA - CR11Jul_8B1 (SPAdes) | ecosystem: Environmental > Terrestrial > Deep... | reverse complement strand
TATTGATGAAATCGTAAAAAGTCGAAAAAAGTTAAAGATCGTCATTCCGGCGAAAGCCGGAATCCAGTAATTTCATATAATTATCAAAACCCTGGACACCGGTTCCTGCCGCAGGACCGGTGAGACGACTTTTTACGAGAACATCATTATTTACTGTTTACTGGTTACTTGATCACTGATTATTATCTCTCGTCTCTCGTCCATCGTCCCTCGTCACTCCAAATTCGGCTGTTTCCAGGGCCTTTTCGTTGCATTCTCCCAGACATACCGGAGGATGAGACGATAAGCCATCCGCTTGAAGGGGTTCGGATTGAAGAAACCGCCCAGAAGGATTCTCGGCTGAGTATAATATTTCCTCAGATAGGCCTGATGAAGACAGTGAACCTCCTCTGCGGATAAAAACCTCGTATCCATAATGGGGTGCATGAAGTCATATTTTCCAAAATCCTGTTCTCGGATCCTTCCCAGTCGCTCCGCCTCCTCAAAGTATTTCGTTCCGGGAAGAGGCGTGGTCATGGTAAGGACGAGAAAATCGCTCTGCTTTTTTACAAATTGGAAAACCTCCTTGAGGGTTTCTTCAGAATCATTCCAATCTCCGAACATGATATTGGCCATCACCATGATATGATTTCTTTTCAGGATATCGATCGCCTTCTGCGCCATCTCCCGCGACTGCTGTTTCTCATATCGATCGAGCACATCCGGATGGATGCTCTCTATCCCGAGCATCACCTCATAGAGGCCGAACCGTTTCATCTCCGGGATAAGGTCTTCATCCCGCAGGATGTCTTTGATCCGGGACTGAAACCAGAAGTGGATACGGAGTCCGGACTTCCCCATCTCATCGAGAAACTCCTCCATCCTCTTCCGGCTCCAGTTGAAAGTATTTTCATTGAATACGAAAAGGCTCTTTCCATGTTGATGATAGAGATAGGAGATTTCTTCAACCACCTTCTTCCCGCTTCGGCCCCTCCATACCCCCTCCCAGAACCTCGTCTCGGAACAGTAGGCACAGCGATCCCCGCAGCCACGGCTGGTGGAGAGACCGAAAGCCCTCCTTCCCATCCCGTGCCAGTAGTAGGCGTCGCTCTCCATATCAATGAGATGGTAGGCGGGAAGAGGAAGAGAGTCTAAATTCGGAATGATGGGCTGCCTTCCGTTCTGGACAATCTTTCCGTTTTCCCGATAAGCAATTCCTTTAACGCCCTTTCCATCTTCTCCATTCGATAAGTTCTTCAGAAGTTGGGAAAAAGCGACCTCCCCTTCTCCCAGAACGATGTAATCCAGATCCTCCATTTCTTGAAGGATCGATTCTGCCATCAGTGTAAAGTGGCCTCCGCCCGCGACAATGAGGGAATGAGGAGAAAGTTTCCGGCAGAGGTGGATGGCCTGAAGCGCTTCAGGAGAGAGACTGGTGGCTGAGCAGGTGATTCCTATGACATCTGCCTTCGATGTGGAAACAAGGGAGGCAAGATCTTTCCAGGAGTTCGTAAGCGTGGTCGCATCAATGATCTGGACTTCTATTCCTTCTCTTTCGAGATAGGCTCCTAACTGGAGAAGGCCAAAAGAAGGGGTCCACATTCGAAGACCCGGAAAGAGCCGGTGAGGAGGATCAATGAGAAGAACCTTCATATTTTTTCTGTAGCGTCCCCATTTACAAAGTCTCCGTCGGCAATAAATGCCGACGCTACACCAATTGTGCTCTCTTGTAGCGCCCCCATTTATTGGGGGCGCAGATTTTCGTTCCGATAATGTCGGAACGCTACCTTATTTATTAAATGGAGGAGGATTTAGATATATCTCTTTATCTCGACTTCAAACCACTTACTATATGTGTAATCTTCTGCTTTTTCTACAATACCCTTTCTGACGGGGTTATTCATAATATACTCAATAACCGCTTTTAAACCTTCTTCTGCTCTAATGATGTGGTCAAAAGCAGATCTTTGCCATATTTTCTCAAAACCCTTCATTGTTCTGAAAATTGTGGTTGTTCTCCCTTTAAAGGTATTCAGAAATTTGGATAGGGGAAGATTTGATTCACCAGGGGATATGATTACATGAAGATGGTCAGGCATTAGGCAATAACATAGGATCCTAAACTTAAGGTCTTTTGCTGTCTTTAATAGCTCACTAATTACAATATTTGCATGCACATTAGAATCAAAAATATTTTCCTTATTATTTGTACAGATGGTAACATGAACAGGCCGATCTTTTGAATAATCATAGCTGGGTAATCTAATTGAACGACTTTTACCCCATGTCTTATATTTTTCTTTATCTTTTGCTTCCATTATTGTAGCGCCCCCATTTAATGGGGGCGTCTAAAGTCTTCGTCGGCAGTAAATGCCGACGCTACACCAATTGTGCTCTCTTGTAGCCCCCCCATTGACTGGGGGCGCAGGCTTTCGTCGGCAATAAATGCCGACGCTACTATACATCTAAATGTTTCCTCATGGCTTCGATTCTCTCGAGTACCTCCGGAGGAACACGGTAGAGGAGATTTCCGTTAAGGTCGGTGAGGACATGGGTTGTAGAACCCGTGGCCAAAACTTTTCCGTTTCCCTGCGAGAGGACCCGGTAGTGAAAGATCAGTTTTGCCACCTCTGTCCTTTCCATCGTCGTCTGGATGAGAAGGGAGTCTCCATAGGTGGCCGGAAATTTATATTCACAATTCAATTTCACCACCGGGGCTAAAAGATTCTTCTCCTTCAGTTGAAGGGGGCCCATGTGAAACCGTTCGGTTAGATCGTTTCGGCCCACCTCGAACCAGCCGACATAGTGACCATGCCAGACCACGCCGTAGGCATCGACTTCATAGAATCGAACCTGAAGGGGTGTCTCATGATATTTCATCTCGCATCCTCTTTGCTAAACAATCTTTCATGACGGCTACACCACCCTCGAACCATGAAAATACTTTGGTGAATTGGGTAACGGTTACGAAGCCCGTTCAGGTTAAGGTTAGAGGGTTATATGAACTTCTTAAGACGAATGACCTAACCGAACAACGAAACGGGCATCTTAACCGTTACCGTGAGACCAGACCTTTATATTAAAGCCTATCTCCCGCGGAGAAAGCCTCCACATCCCGATTGATCCATCGAATCAATTTGGTCAGGGTGGCTCCATGTCCCACCTCAATAAATTGGTTAATCCCTTCCTGGATCAGCTTCTCCACACACCGGTCCCAATAGACAGGCTGTCCGATCTCCAGGGAGAGAAAGTCTTTAATCTCCTCCTGCATCAGCGGTCTGATGGTCCAGTGATTGAGGATGGGAAATTTAGGCGACCGTATCTCTATCTCTTTCAAAAGAGCCTGTATCTCCCCGCTTAAAACAGAGAGACGGGGAGAGTGAAGTCCAATGTTGAAGGTGAGCCGGGCGGCAGAAATCGCCTTTTTTGAAAGAGCGAGATCAATGGCCTTTTCTATCCCTTCCTCTTCTCCAGAAAGGACGAAGTGCTTCGAACCGTTATAATTGGCGATGGACAGATGAAATCCGTTCAGGTCCTGGTTGATCTTCTCGACTTCCCCGAAGGGAAGTCCAACGATGCTCGCCATGGCTCCTCCGGAAGAAGCCCCTTCTCTTTCGAGAATCCTCCCGATCGATTCGGTGATCCATAAACCTTCCTCGAAGGTGATCGCCTCAGAGGCGGCCAATGCGGCATAAATTCCCATGCTGTGTTCCGTGACGACATCCGGAACCCACCCCTCAGACCGGAGACGATAGAAGTGGACCATCGAGAGGAGATAGGTCGATATCTGGAGTTTGAGATTGAATCCGATTTCCTCTCCCTTATATGAAAAGTCGGGGAGATCAAATGGCGTCTGATGGGAAGCCCTCTCCACCCATTCTTTAAAGTGGGAATCTCTCCTCAGGGGATGGTCTTCTTTTAGGGTTGGTCTCTCTTGAAGTTGACCGGGAAAACAGAAAGCCGTCCTTCCCATTAGGCTATCTCTTTTTGAGGTCATTGAAACCTATATCAACGACCTCTGATTACACAGATTTTGATTTGATTACAATGATTTTATTTGAGTAATCTATATGTAATCGATGTAATCGGGGGTTTCTATATTTTTTCAGAAACCCTCTTTTTGATCCAGGACATACTGGGCCATGGTCCTGACGGAGTGAAAAACCTTTTTCCCGACCTCCGCATCCGGAATGACCGTTCCGAATTCCTTCTCCAGACCCAGGACCAGTTCAAGGGCATCGATCGAGTCCAGTCCGAGCCCCTCGCCAAAAAGGGGAGCATCGGTCTCGATCATCTCAGGTGTCATATCCGCAAGTTTCAATCTCGTGATGATCAGTTGTTTAAGCTTCTCAATCAGGTCACCGTTCACTTCAGCCATGCTTCTCCTCTTTCTCTCAGATATGATGCTCATGGCTAAAGCCATGAGTTACAGATGCCTACTAATAATGTAACTCAAGCCTTCAGGCTTGATGGGATTAGTTTTTCCAATAAGGATAAAAATTATACCATTGATCCGGGTATTTTTCGATATACTCCTCAAATTTTTTAATCAATTTCTCCATCCCGTTTCGAAGGACCGTTTCCCGGTCTTTCCTTGCAGTGTCATCGAAATGGATGGGGGTTTCGATGATACCCCGATATTTTCGGCTTTTTTCCATCACCACAAATACCGGAAGCACCGGCGCGCCAGTCGCCATGGCGAGAATTGCCACCCCAATGGGAAAAGGAGTCTTCTTCCCGAAGAAATCGAAGGTCATTGTCTTCTGGGTTTCGATGCGGTCTCCCAACATCGCCACAATCTCATTCTGCCGCAATGCCTTGACCGCATCGATCACCGCCATCGGAGAATTATCCTTCGGATTGATATAGATGTTCTTAATCCCCCTTTGCCTTCTCATCTCCTCCCGAAAAGATTTCGTATCCAGGTCCCTCTCGTCCAGCGTGAGCACATTGAGGCTTCCTCCTTTAAAGGAGAAGAGCAGCCCTCCAATTTCCCAATTCCCAAGATGAGGTGTAATACAGATGACGCCCTTCCCCTCCTTCAGAGCCTCCACCATATACTCTCCGCCCACCTCCTCCTCCACCCACCTATTTTTGTTGGAAGGCTGAAGGCGGTGCATCACCATATAGTCGAGAAGGTACTGGCCATAGTTTTGAAAGGTCTTCCTGGCCAACACACCGATCTTCTCCTTTGACCACCTTCCTCCGCTGATTCCCTCGATATTTTTCCTGACATAGCCTCTCGTCCCTTCCATCAGGAGATAGAAGATATCTCCCACGACCACACTGAAGAATTTTTGGACAGATCGGGGGATCAGGGTTGAACAGAATTGAAAGAGGAAGAGGTAGATAAATCGGTTTAGGGACCGGACGTGGCGATCCTCCATGCTTAACCCCTGTTGACCATAAGACTATCCGACGATAGGAATAGTGTAGTGCTTCTAACGCTTCTTTACATACCCCGTTCGTCCCTTCGAGAGCCTCAGGGCGAACGGTTTTTCCCTCATGTCCTGAGTGAAGTCGAAGGAAGAGCTCACCATGAACGGATTGTAAAGTGATTATTGAGACACCACACTGGAAGACTTTCGGTACTTCTCGCAGAGGTCTCCCCAGCAGGCAACCACCTCCCGATCGACCAGGAGCTCGACCACTTCGCATTGATTTTCGCATTCACTACATTCGAATCCCCGGGTCAAACAGGATTTCCGGGAAAGTTCAAATCCTTTGAATTGAGTCCTGAAAGGTTTCACCCTCTTCACTAATTTGGCCGCACCCATCGCCCCCATCAGACCGAAATGTTCCGGCACGATCAAAGGGGTTTCCAGTTCTTTCTCAAGCGCTTTTCGGATGCCCTGATTGGCAGCGACCCCTCCCTGAAAGACAATCGGAGAAAGGATCTCTTTGCCCCGACAGACATTGTTCAGATAATTCTTGACCAGGGAGTCACAAAGCCCTCCGACGATGTCCTCAATGGAATGGCCGATCTGCTGTTTATGAATCATGTCCGTTTCTGCGAAGACTGTGCACCGGCCGGCAACCCGGACAGGATGTTTGGCCTTCAGGGCAAGGGTTCCAAACTCCTCTATGGAAATACCGAGTCTTGCGGCCTGCTGATCTAAAAAAGAGCCTGTGCCTGCGGCGCAGACCGTGTTCATTGCGAAATCGACAACCACCCCCGCTCTCAAGAGGATCACCTTCGAGTCCTGCCCTCCGATTTCGAAAACGGTCTTTACTTCCGGGAAAAGATCAATGACGGCGATGGAATGGGCAGTGATCTCATTCTTGACGAGATCCGCCCCCACGAGGTAAGCGGCCAGATGCCGGGCGCTTCCGGTGGTCGCCGCTCCATCGATGGAGGTCTCTCCGTCCAATCGAGAGGAGATGCTCTCCAATCCCTGCTGGATGGCTTCGAGAGGACGGCCGTTGTTCCGGAGGTAGACTTCCGCCAAAACCTCATCTCCCTCGTTAATCACGACCATCTTCGTCGTAATGGAACCGACATCGATACCTAAATAGTTTCCCATAATCAGAACTTGTAGCGCCCCCATTCACTGGGGGCGGGGGTTTCCGTCGGCAGTAAATGCCGACGCTACTACTACATAATTTTGCTATTTAATTACGTTTCCTCTCCTCTATCACATCCTTAAACGCCTCCAGCCTTGTGGTCAACCCCTCCCTTCCTGAATGTTCATCAAGGGAGAGGACGAGAAGGGGAATCGAAGTTCCTCCCTTTAACTTCAATCTCCTCCTGATGAACTCCTGAAGAAGAGCGTCGATGCCGCATTTGAAGGACGTGAGAAAGATCGCTCCATCCACTCCTCCTGAAAGGAAATGAAACAGGGAGCCTACGATCTCCCTTCCCGAAGACCAGTAAATCTCCTTTGAAAGATCTGAAACCTGTGCGTCTATCTCTTTCTCCGAAAGGCTGTCAGGGGTGATGATCCTCATCCCCAGATTTTTGGCGAAGGAAAGAATATCCTTATTCACATCCGTATCGAAGAGATTGTAAGGGTGTCCGATGAAGGCCACCCGCATAGAAGTTTCCCCAATATCCTTCCCTCCCCCTTTGACGGGGGAGGGTGAGCCTGCCTGCCGAAGCCTCGGCGCAGGCAGGGGTGGGGGTGAATAAAGTCGACCATATCCCCCCTCCCTTTTATCCTCTCCCGCCAGCTCGCCCTCGGCTTCGCCTTGGCGAGGCCGGGGGGGAGGGGAAATATTTTTTTCGGAGGAGGTTGGAATGTCAAACTGGAATAGATCCTTCGAAGAAAGCACATTAATCCGATTCTCCCATCCCTTCTGAAAATTAATAAAAAACCGCTCTGCCTTTTGAAAGGCCCTCTTCCCCTCCTTTTCGTCAGCGCCCAATCGCTTGCCGGTTTTCAAGAAGGATCGGAGCATCGAATGTTCCCTCGTCCTGAGATCGATTGTCTCATCGAGGATCGAAACGGTTCCCTCCGTGGCGAGACGAACGATATCCGGAGCCCCACGGAACTTTGGGCACATGATATAAGACCGGTGGAGGCTGACCAGTCTCGGGACAAAGAGGTGATCCACTTTTCCCCTCAGATTAATCGAATGGGTGACCAGCAGTTTCATGGGAAGGCAACTGTCCTCAAAATAGATGATCTTCCCTCTCTTTCCCAATCCGTCAGAAACGATCACTCTCCAGCCCAGCTCTTCGAAAAAAACTTTCCAGAGAGGAAAATACCGGTAAAACATCAGAGATCTGGGAATGCCTATGCGGCCTTTCTCTTCCATTGTAACATCTCGACGAAGGCTTCGAGCAGTGTCTGAATTCGGCCTTCGATCTCCTGCTCATCAAGAATCAACGTGAGGATGGGAATGTCCCAATCCTTTCCCACACGGGTCAAAATTCCGGAGGCAGTGGTCTCCGGCATACAGGCAAAGGGCATGAGATGAACCACCCCATCGTATCCCTCCTTTGATCTCACGATCGCCTCGCCGATGGAGAGGTTACACTCTGCGCCCACATCATAACCGAGATAGGCCTTCGATGCCTCGAAAAATCGAATCCTCTCTGAATTCTGATCTGCCTTGTTCTTTCGCAAACTTCTCAGGATATGGGTCGAGAACCAGGAGGTGCGAGTCACCTCTGCTCCCAGTTCACCCAATTTCTGTTCCACTCCCCGGTTGATATGGGGATCCATCACCGTGTAGAGCTCTCCCACGATCGCAATCTTAAGAGGGATTCGGGAGAAATCCTGCCCTGTCATTTGAAGTATGGCCTTCCCTTTTTGCAATGCGTCATTGAGCGTTCGCAAGGTCCTGGCCTCATCCACCCCTGAAAGGGCTTTCTTCAAATGTTTCTGTGTCTCCCCTTTTTTAACCTCTCTCGGCCTGACCTTCATCGCCAGTTTTTCTAGCGCCTCGCAGGCCATCATCTTCTTCCATCCCATACGGAGCCCGTAAGGAAAGAGAAGGATATTCTTCCAGCTTAACTCTTTCTTCAACTCCTTCGTCTCCTTATAATTTTTCCAGATCGCCTGAAGGGTCAAACGGGGCGGAATCGTCAACCACCGGTAGTGAAGCCCCATATCTTCGAGGATCGCCTTCTGGACGAGGTCATAGAGTCCCAGGCGGCAGGGCGGGCCGCTTCCGACCATTACGATCGTATCGGCTCCCATCTGAAGGGCCTCGATGAAGTTCCCCAGGATGATCTTAAAGGGAAGGCAGATAGACTCGTTCGAATGGAGGACACCCAGGGTCAGGGTTTTACGGCTGGTTTCGGGAGGAACAACATAGGGAATCTGAGCAGTCTCTGCAATCGCCTTGCAGAAGATGTGCATCGTGCCAAGATGGGGAAAGGTGACCTTCATCCATGTCTACCCCGTAGTTGCACTAAATCTCTGCCCTTGAAGTTTTAAAACCTTTTTAATCGATGAAGGTATCCAGATACAATTAATATCCATTCAACAACGGGGTGAACCTGCAACTTTTTTTTCTGCTTTTGGAGCCTCGCTATTTTGACTCTCGATCTTCTCCTTCCATGCAGCTTCGGCAAGCTTCCGGTAGGTTTTTGAATAGGCATCAATGGCTGGAGACAGTTCCGTAAAAAACCCCTCCGCTCCTTCATGGGTAAAGTATTTGGCAAATTTAAGGGCAAACTCTTTTCCCTGCTCGGGATGATCGATCAGAGGACAGTTGATGAAAAGGTTTTCCGAAAAGGGCTGTCTGGAGCGCATCTCCTGAAAGAGGGGGGAGTTGAGGGCCTCCATAAGAGATTTCTCCTTGACGTTGTCATAGGCGAAGTGGCAAAAGACGCAGGGCTCCAGATCGCCACGGGCATTGACATGGAAGTATTTTCTCCCTCCGGCAATGCATCCTTCGGTGAGGCACCCGTCATTCCAGAAGTCCACCATGAGGAGAGGCTTCGTCGCCCTGAAATAGGCAAACCGTTCCCGTATCCCGGCCCTCTGTTCAGGAGTCGCCATTAGGCTGAGGTCTGCATCGCGACCAATGGGGATATAATGGAAGTTCCAGAGGAAAATACATCCCTTTTCCACAAGAAAATCGACAAAGGCATCACTTCCAATGGTCTCTGAATTTCGTATCGTCTGGGTGGTTGAAATGGCGAAGAAGATTCCTGCTTTTTTGAGCCAGTCCATTATCTGGACCACCCGGTCAAAGTGCCCTTTTCCTCTCCGTGCATCGGTCTCCTCTCTGAGGCCCTCGAGGCTGATCGCTGGAACGACATTGCCCAGGGCTACGAATCGCTGGACCATCTTCTCGTCGATCAGGGTGCCATTCGTATAAACCTGGAAAAGGGTGTCGGGATGTTTCTCGAAGAGATCAAAGAGATCCTTTCTCAAAAAAGGCTCTCCGCCGGTGATGATGACCAGGTAGATGCCCATCTCCTTGCACTCTCCGACCAGACGATCCATCACCTCAAAAGGAAGCTCCTCTTCGGTTGGATAGGAACCCGAGTAACAGCCAAAGCAGTTGAGATTGCATCGCATCGTAGGACTGATGAGCATTGCATTGGGCGGCTTAAACCCTCTCTCCTCTTCAAATGCCTTTCTGCGGTTGGTGCCCACCAGAAGCTGGTTGATGATGAAGTTAGTGATGATCTTTTTCCGGTGAAGAGGGTGAATCTCGTTAAGAACCCTTCTTGCAATGGCCAGGGCCGGATGATCGGCCTGAAAGAGAGTCCGGATCCACCGGATCTTTTCGCGGTAGGCCTCCTTCTTCGGAATCTTTTCGGCCAGATAGGTAAGGCGAATCAGATTTTCTTTTGAAGCATTGGCCAGAAGAGAAAGGGCGACCGTTGTAAATTTTGAAATGGAATAAAATTTCGCTTTCTGATAAATATCCATCTTTTTCACCAGAACAGGCTTCGAAGGAAAAGTTTACAGACAAGCCAGGTATCGGTCACAGATCTGAAATGACTGGAGCTCGTCCCATCCACCCACGTAACATTTATAGGAATGGATAACACACCAAATCCGCTTTTGCAAGCCTTGATCAGGAGTTCCAATTCCATCTCAAACCCGGTGGTGGTAAGTGAAATTTCCCTTAAGATTTCCGTCCGGATCAGCCGGAAACCGGACTGGCTATCGGTGATATCAGCATGGCAGAGCCGTGCAACCGCCTTGACGCCCAGACGATTCCAGAATCGGCGAAGAAAAGTCATTCGATGAAATTCTCCGGCCCGTGAGGCGATGAGGAGGTCGGGCTTGACGCTCTGGAATGCTTTGAGGAGAGATGGGATCGCCGAAGGATCATGCTGACCATCCGCATCGAGTGTGATGACCAGTTCATAACCTTTCCGGAGGATAGATTGAAAACCTGTCCGGAGAGCCATCCCCTTCCCGAGATTACGGGGATGTTTCAGGAGATGGGCTCCGAATCGGAGGGCAATCTCTCCGGTTTGATCTGATGAACCGTCATCCACAACAATCACATCGAGATGAATTGATCGCACCTTCTCCAGAACCGAACCGATCGTTCCCGCGGCATTGTAGGCAGGAATGAGAATACAGACCTTATCCAAGAAGAACCTCCTTCACCTTTAAATGGCCAAGCAGTGTGAGAATCTTCTCCACGTTGAAGAGAACCCGGCTCTCGCATCGATCCCAGGAAGAAGGGGGAAGGATATGCTCAATATCGCAGACATGATACCAATCCTCAACATCCACCGTTAAAATATGCTTGATAGCCATCTTACCAATCGCCCATATCTCAGGCCGATTTATTATAACCCAAATTGGGGGATTTTCTAAAATACTTCTGTTAACCGTTTGCATTACAATGTGTCATCCTATATTTTATTTCAATGAAATGCAAAAGAGGTGATTCATGATGAAATCTCAGTTCACCACCATTGGAGATTCCAAAATTCCCGGACTAACTTCTATTACATCTTTAGGAGCGACTGGCCTGCTTTCTTGAGGATTTGACCTCTCTTCATATTGAGTATATATTTTTAGTGTATCTATTGGAGGGGAGACATGAAGACAGCGCGTTTGTTCCGAAATGGCCAGAGTCAGGCGGTGCGGCTGCCCAAAGAGTATAGGTTTAGTGGGGACAGGGTGCTGATCAAGAAAGCAGGAAATGCCGTGATTCTTCTTCCTGAGAAGGGATCCTGGACGCCTCTTTGGGAAAGCCTCTCAAAATTCTCTGAAGATTTCATGGGGAGCCGCGAACAGCCCGGCCAACAGCCGAGAAAAGGGCTTTTCGGATGTAATCCCTCAGTTATGGTTTGCTTAAGTTTTCCAGGGCTAAAGCCCTGAGTTACATATTCGACAAAGCATTTATCCTTCATAACTGAGGGTTACTTTCGGATGAAACTTCTTCTTGACACAAATATCTGCATCTATTTGAAGAATATCTAAGATGATTTGTCAAATGCCAAGGGGAAAACTCCAATTTCCGCCACTATTTTGCCTTAAGGGTTAAGTTGTTTTAGAACCTCCCGTCTATGTTTCCCCTTTACGCTTATGACCGTGGCGAGCCATCGAAACAACCTCAAGCTTTAACCGTTCTGGACCATCTGGCAGTCAATGGCTTGGGTGTTTTGACATCACAGGTATTGGCTGAATTCTTCGTCAATGCAACGAGAAGACTAAAACCGCCACTCACTACTGAAGAAGCTTATGGCCGTATTCAAAACTATCTATTATCATGGGAGATATTGGACATCACTGGACCGATTGTTTTGGAAGCTGCCCGTGGGGTCCGCACATACCAAATGGCTTACTGGGATGCCCAAATTTGGGCGTCGGCCAAGATGAACCAGATTCAAGTCGTGTTTAGCGAAGATTTTAGTGAAAGAGTCATCATTGAAGGGGTAATCTTTGCCAATCCATTTGGGAGCAAATTTAATATGGAGACCTGGCTCCCTGGATCAAGAAAAACATAGCAGAATATTCATACCCATTTCTATATCTTGACACAAACAGGCCCGACTCGATCCTTTCTCAACACGGGTTGCTTGCGAAATGGGAGCAATTCGGGCGCAGATTTTTTGGTGATGACAAATGAGCGAGTGGATGCGCAAAGTTTTGGAAAGCAAACGGCAGATGCGAAAGCAGATCGCCGCGCTTCCTTTTTCTGAGAAGATCAAGATTCTGGAAAAACTTCTCGATCGCAGTCTGGCGATTGCGTCAAATCCTCTGCGGCGGCGTTCGTTTCACCGAGGTTGACCACATCCTCGCCGCCAAGAAAAGGATTTGGGGCTTGCTATATTGCAATATCGTTTAACATTATTCATTCGAAAAAGGTTGGTAAATAGCAACTATGCAACCCTATAGCTCTATTCATAAAATCCCTCCCCTGCCTTCGCCGAAGCGGCTTCGCGCAGGCAGGCCACCTCCCTTTGCCAAAGGGAGGGGAAATACTTCCCCCTTTGTAATCTTTTTCCTGTCAAAGACAGGCAAAAGGGGGATTGAGGGGGATTTAGGATATGACGATATCTTGATCAGACCTCTTTTTCAAAAAACTAAAGGAGCCCCCCAACTATGGGGACAACTATGGGGACGTTGGTGCAGAGCGTGCTTAACATTTTTACCCCGTTAGAAATAATGCCCCGCTCGGTTTCGAGTCGCAACGACTGGAATTTCTAACGGGGTTTACTAATGAGGGAAACGGAAGATGGGAGGTTAAGGAACCAAATGTGATAGGCACGTTCTGCATGAACGTCCCATCAATTTCGTCCAAGAGGGGGAGAAAGAGGAATGAAAGAAGAGGGTTCACACAGGGCGGAAACGAGAAAGCCACGGGATGTGACCCGGCGCCGGCGGTCAGCCCGGCAAGCGGTCCAGCGGGCTTTGCAGTTGCCGGATGTCCCGGGCTATGACATGGGTATAGATCTCGGTGGCCTTCACGTCCGCGTGGCCGAGAAGCTCCTGGAGCACGCGGATGTTCACCCCGTTTTCCAGCATGTGGGTGGCGAAGCTGTGGCGCAGGGTGTGGCAGCCAATCTTCTTGTCGAGCCCTGCCTGCTGCGCGGCCCGTTTCACCGCCTTCTGCAAGCCGGATTCAAGCACATGATGGCGCATTTTCCTTCCCGAGCGCGGGTCGAGGGACCGTTCCCTTGCCGGGAACACCCATTGCCAGCCGGTCTCCCGCACAGCCTTGGGGTATTTCCTGGCAAGCGCCTCAGGACTGTAGATCTCTCCGAACCCTTCCTCAAGATCCTGATGATGGAGGGCCTTCACCGCCTCAATCTGCGCTTGCAACTCGTCCTGCAGGTTCCGGGGCAGAATGGTGGTCCGGTCCTTGCCGCCCTTGCCACCCCGGACAAAGATGAGGCCCTGGCCGAAATCCACATCCTTTGCCCCGAACCTGTTCGGATGGGTCTTGCCGCCGAAGTAATGAATATAACGAAGTATCCACTGGCAATAGGTATGCTCTGTGCGGTAGGCGTAGTGATGATAACGGAGCACCTCGCGTACCTGGTCCATGAGCTTGAGGTCGGGATTCGGGCGGAATTTCGGTTTATTTTTTTCTTGACTTTCCATACACTGCCACATCACAATATGTGGAAACAAACAAGAAAAAATGCAATAAGCGGACACCAAACAGGCAAATTTTCCATTTTTTGAATTCAATATCTTGATAAGCGGAAAATCCGTCCACCTATAGGGTGTGATATGACGGACAACTTTCCACTGATTGCACTGTTAAGTGAGACCGCTCGCTAACGCTCGCTTGGCCTTCGGCCATCTCACTTAACGGGGCTGTTGATCTTCGCTCAACAGCCCCGTTAAACCGATAAACCAAGGGAATTATTTTTAGCTTGCACCATCAAGGTGTTTTATAATTTGGGATAAGGTGGCACCCATGGCCACCCTTGCAGATTCGGTGCGCTTCTTTCGTGCCATAACTTTTACTGGTTTATATTCCCCTTGTGAATGCTTTACAATTTCAAGACCACAATCAAAAGAAGCAATAACCAAATCATAAGGACTTTTTATCTCAGTCCAATATAAATCGGTTTCATATCCCCAATTGCAGCTGCCTCCCTGTTCGTAATCATTATTTAGGCAGGGGCAATCTCTACAATTTGTCATTTCTAAAAACTTGTCTTCATCCATTTGCTTTTCCTCCTTAAAAGATATAAAAAGGTTTAACAAGGCGTTCCAGCGGATGGCTAAAAGCTGCCACCGCTGAACTTATCGTTAGGCGTGTCGAACATAAATATGGTATAAAGAAAATATGAAAATCGAATGGGATCCCCAAAAGGCGCGTTCAAACCTGCGAAAGCATAAGGTTCCTTTCGAGGAAGCAGCAACGGCGTTGAGTGATCCCATGGCTGCTACGGGT
>Ga0208733_100576_pt1 | contig 14932 bp, 18 predicted proteins | sample SubbioR11Jul_8B1_FD_184816 | JGI IMG/M metagenome (GOLD analysis project Ga0208733, IMG submission 184816) | Serpentinite rock and fluid subsurface biosphere microbial communities from McLaughlin Reserve, California, USA - CR11Jul_8B1 (SPAdes) | ecosystem: Environmental > Terrestrial > Deep... | reverse complement strand
GAACCCCCCGATGATGGAGGAATCGACTTGCGCGTCAATGACGACCTTGCGCTTTACCATTTCTCCAAGGCGGAGAGTAATGGCCTCCCCCTCTTCATCGCCCAAAGGCAACGCAGCCGTCACTTTGGCGCGTTCAACACCGCGGTGGGCATCCAGCAAGGTATTATACTGTTGGAAGATATCGCCGCCACGCCTAAGTATTCCTTTGCTGACCAGAAGAAGAGTTAGATTAAAGGAAAGGGGGTTGATCTCTCCCAATCGCTTCTCCAAAAGACTTTTCTTATCGGGGAAGGGAAGCCGAGGGTTTTGCAGCAAAGCCATGAGTTCTTCATCTTTTGCTAAATCGGCTATTTTTTTCAAGCCTTGTTGCCAGATCTCCAGCTCGTCTTTTTCCAAAGCGAGCTCGAAAGCGGCCTGGGCATAGCGTTTACCAGAAGTTATTTTAGGCATCTCTCGGGTTAATTTTTCTTGAGAACAACACTTTCCTGAAGTGTCTCCTCAATCAGCTTACGATGTTTCTCTTTATCGAGGGTCTCTTTGATCACTTTCTCAGCCGCCATGATGGAGATATTGACGAACTCCCGCCGCAAATCCTCAACGATCTTATCGCGCTCAGCCTGCAGTTCAGTCCGAGTTCGGTCAATGATCACTTGTGCCTGTTTCGTTGCCTCCTGTCGAGATTCTTCCCTCAGTCTTTCCCCGACTTGCATCGCTTGGGCGATGACGGACTGTGCCTCTTGACGTCCCTTATCAATCTGTTTCTGAACCTCTACCTTAGCTTGCTCAAATTCCAGCTTTGTCACCTCAGCCAATTCCATTGCTTCCTTTGTTCTTTTCGATCTCTCGTCAAGCATCTTCAGGACCGGTTTGTATAAGAAGATGCGTAAGAGAAAAAAGAGGATAATGAAATTGATGACAAAAACGACCAACAGTGGTAAATTAACACCAAGGCTGGCGAAGCCTCCCATTTTGCCTCCCTTAAATTATACTACTCATAGGCTAAAAGCCCGCGAGCATTACCTTGAATACGACGAGGCCTGCTATACTAAACACAAAAGCCATTACTGCTATAATGATGACCAATAAATTGGTGGGTAACCCTCCCTGTTCCATAGCGATCCCTCCTTACTTCACTACCATTGCTAAAATAATACATACGATAAGGATGTAAATACCTATTGCTTCGGCAAGGGCGCCAATCAATATCATGTTGGTCATAATTGCTCCCCTCGCTTCAGGATTGCGCCCGAGGGATTGCATTGCCGAGTAGCCAATGAGCCCCAAAGCCAGCGCCGGACCGAAAAATCCTACTCCTCCAATCAAGCCGATGGTTACCATTTTCATTATTTCTGGTGACATTTCCTCTTCCTCCTTTCAAGATTTTTTATTCTGGTTCCTCGTGCTTGGGAGCTACAGCGACCGTGCCAAAGACGAGGGTTAAACCGCTGAAGATAAGGGCCTGTATCAGGCCAATTAGCAATTCTAACCCATAAAAGGGAAGTGTAAAGACGAGAGGAATAAGAAAACAGGAAACCAAAATCAATATCTTACCAGCAGTCATATTGCCAAAAAGACGAAAGGTGAAGCTCAGCATTCGTGTCAGATGGCTGAATATCTCTAATAGGCCCACAAATAAGCTAATGATCCCGACGACAATGTTCATTGGGGCGGACCGCAATTTTCCCGTCAGAAGCTCTTTCAGACCCTGCGCCAATTGACGGACATTGATGAACTCACTGAGGTAATGAAAAACACCTATTGCTCTCATCCCCCAAAATTCAACAAAGACGAAAGACATAATGGCTATGGAGAGAGGGACATTGATATCCGTATTAGCCGCCCGGAAGATAGCTATAAATTTTTCATGCCCGTGGGTGTGGTGGTGAATACCGATGGTTCCAAAAAAGGGCAGGAGAGCAAGGTAAGCGTTAAATATAACATAGGTGAAGATGGTGGCGACTCCCGGAAAGAGCATCCTGGCGTGTTTTTTGCCCGAAACACTTTCAACAAAGTTCAACAATCCCTCTACAACTACTTCTACCAAGCCTTGACGTCTGCCGGGAATAAGTTTCATCTTATGGGTTAATATAAGAGATAAAACCACCAGGACAACCATGGTAAACCAGGAGGCGATGAGTGTGTTTGTGATGCTGAAGCTGCCGATGTGAAAGATGGACTCTGAAGGAAGAGCAACATAGGGTCTGGGGACCTTGAAAATGTGAGGTGGCTCTTTACCCAAAAAACTGGATCCGAGGGGGCCGAATACCAAGCCAATGAAGAAGAGGATTAAAACAGGGATAAAGAAAAGAGCGAGAACTTTAAGGCGACTACGATCCATTATTGTTGCCTCTGCTTTATTTCTTGTTCTTCATTCGTTTTTCTTGCTCGGTATAAAAATGGATGAGCATACGGAATAAGCCAAAGAAAGCCACGACCGTTCCGACACCAAGACCAATTAAAGTAAATAGAGGGCGCTTATTAAACATCTCAGGACGATCGAGCCAATAACCGATCCCCACTGGGATGATCAAACTCAAAGCCACATACCAACCCACTGTTAGTAAGAATTGAAGTGGTCTTACCCACTCTTTCAGTTAACCCTCCAGGTGCAGATAGTGAGGATAGAATTTTGCTCCCTTTGTATGAGAGCGCTTATCTAAATGAAGCAACATAAGGGAATTACAAAATGTGAATTTCTTAACATACCTCAAAAAGGTTGTCAATCAATTTTTCTTAAGAGTCTGAACCCGTCAATACCTCCTTCGCAAATGGAGGGCGAAGCATGTTAACCATTTGAAATCGTTATGAAACAGAAAGGGGATGGTCTACATTGAGAAGGCGGGGATGAAGATCTTCTTTGCGGGCGCCCTTCGTCTCCATCTCGCAATGACCATTAAGAGTTCCCCCCTCATTGATGATGAGCACAGGGGTGATAAGGGTTCCAGAGAATTTGCCCGTCGAATGAATCTCAACCCGTTCCTCCGCCTGGAGCTCTCCCTCGACTCGGCCGTTGATGATAACCGTGTTGGCTCCGATCTTTCCTTTGATGAGTGCGTATTCGCCCACAATCAAGGCGCCGCTTTCGAAGATTTCTCCCTCAAATCTTCCATCCAGGCGGAAGACACCCCGAAAAGTCATCTTCCCTTCAAACAGGGTCTCTTTTCCAAGGAAGGCGCTGATTTCCTCAGGTTTCGGGGAAGAGCCCCCACCGCTTTTAACGAATAGAGATTTTCCTGACATAGGCGACTCCTTTCACAATATAGCAAAGTGCAGAGGGCATAGCGAATAAAAAGTCAAATAGTCAGATGGTCGCTTAGTCTTATAGTCAATAAGACATCAAGACTATGAGACTACTGGACGATGAGACTTTCGAGCCTCTACGCATTTCTTAAGATCGTATCCACGATCCTTTCCAGGTCCTCAGGGGAGTAGTATTCGATTTCGATCTTCCCCTTTTTCCCTCTCGCCTGGATCCGGACTTTTGTTCCCAGGCGTTGCCTCAGGGAGTCCTGAAGGCTGTTGAGTTGATTTTCTAAATCGCCTTTTTTCTTTTCAATGGCGACTTTTTTCTTAGGCCTTTCCGCCCATCGTTTCGCCCATGCCTCCGCCTCTCTCACGGAGAGGCCTTTGCGGATGATCAGGTTGCAGAGCTCTTTCTGTTTCTCCCTGCTCTCCAGGCTGAGGAGCGCTCTTGCATGACCGGCCGTGATTCTGTTCTGGATGATGTGGTTTTTGATTTCAGAGGATAGTTTGAGAAGGCGGAGGGCATTGGTGATCGTCGACCGATCCTTTCCAACCCGCCTGCTTGCTTCTTCATGGCTGATATCGAATTTTTCTATCAGTTCCCTGAAGCCTTCAGCCTCTTCAACAGAGTTGAGGTCCTCCCGCTGAAGGTTTTCAATGAGGGAGATTTCAAGGACTTCTCTGTCGTCTGCCTCTCTTACGATCACAGGGACTTCTTTCAGTCCGGCCTTCTGAGCGGCCCGCCAGCGGCGCTCTCCTGCGATCAACTCATAACCTCCATCGATCCTCCTCACCATCAGTGGATCAAGGATCCCCTTCTCTTTGATGGTTTCAGCCAGATCAAGGAGTTTCGATTCGTCGAAATGCTTCCGGGGTTGAGAACGATGGGGGCGGATCTCTTCAATCCCGCAGTAAAAAAGTTTGTTTTCTTCCCCTCCCTCAACTTCTGGGATGAGCGCTCCCAGACCCTTTCCCAACGCCATTCTTTTAGTTGCCATTTTTCTTTCCGTCGGACATGAGTTCACCGGCCAGGTGGAGATAACTTTCCGCTCCCTTAGAATGGATGTCGTATAGGAGGGCGGGCTTCCCGTGGCTTGGAGCCTCGCTCAGCCGGACATTTCTCGGGATGACAGTTTGAAACACCTTCTCTTTGAAATGGCTCCTGACTTCCTCGGCCACCTGGCGGGAGAGGTTATTGCGAACATCGAACATGGTGAGAAGAATCCCTTCAATCTCGAGTCTCGGATTGAGGGACTGTTTGATCAGGCGGATCGTCTTGATCAACTGCCCCAGGCCTTCGAGGGCATAGTATTCGCATTGCAGAGGAATGAGGACGGAATGGGCGGCTGTCAGCGAGTTGATGGTCAGAAGACCCAGGGAGGGAGGGCAGTCGATGAAGATGTAGTCATAGTCTGACTCGACCTCCTTAATCAGATGGGCCAGTTTTCTCTCACGATCCTTCTCCTGGATGAGTTCCACCTCCGCGCCGATCAGGTCGGTATTCGAAGTGACCAGATCCAGATAGGCAAGGGAGGTCTTCTGGATCATTTCCCGGAGCCCCGAACCTTTGAGCAAAGCTTGGTAGATCGTCCCATTGGATTGCTCTTTGCTGAAGCCGATACCGCTCGTTGAGTTCCCCTGGGGATCGATGTCGATGAGCAGAACCCTCTTCTCTGCCACGGCAATGGAGGCGGAGAGATTGACGGCGGTCGTTGTCTTTCCCACTCCCCCTTTCTGGTTGGTAATGCAGATCACTCTTGCCATGAAGAATCCTTTGGAATGGTGGAATATTGGTTTTCTAAATCCTTTAACCCATTATTCCACTGTTCCATTCTTCCAGTATTCCCAATCTGACTCTTTATAGCACAAAAGGGGGAATGAGGAAAAGACCCCAATCAAATCTTTTCAAAGAGAATAATCGACCGTTTGATCGAGCTGGAAGGGAGGGAGAAGGCGGCGGTTTTTTGTAACTGGTACCGGGTAGTTTTAATTTGAGTGAGATGTTGCCATTCCTCTTCGGGGGCTTCGCCTTTCATCGCCAGAAGGATTCCTCCCTTTTTCAAGAAAGGAAAGCTGAGCAGGAGGAGGGTGTCGAGATCGGAGAAGGCTCTTGCGATCGTCCCATCGAACCGGCCTCCAAGGTTCTCAAGAATCTCCCTTTCCTGAATGCGGCCGTGTATCGCCTCAATGCCTTTTAGCCCCAGCGTTCGGATGATATGATTCTGGAAGTCGACCTTCTTGCGGACCGAATCAATCAGGGTCACCTCCAGGGAGGGGTGGATCATTTTTAAGGGAATTCCGGGAAAACCGGCGCCTGAACCGATGTCGAGGAGAGAGTAGATCTTGGAGAGATGGGGAAAGACCGACAGGGAATCGAGGAAATGTTTCAGGACGATCCCCTTTTCCGACCGGATGGCTGTGAGGTTCATCTTCTCATTCCATTTGAGCAATTCCTTGCGAAAGAGATCGAAGGCCTCCACGGTCTTTTCAGCCAGATCGATTCCAAATGCCTTTGCCCCATTGATGAGGAGCTTTTTATTTTCCGTCTCCATTGAAAAGCATATATCACAGAAACATTTTTTTGGCCATCGGTATGGTCTTTGTTTGGTAATCCCTCAGTTATGGTTTGCTTAAGTTTACCACAACCTGTAACTCAGCCCTTTAGGGCTGAGTTTCCAGGGCTAAAGCCCTGAGTTACATATTCGACAAAGCATTTATCCTTCATAACTGAGGGGTTACTTTGTTTGAAAAATTATTATTGAATTCTTTACTAAGGAGCAGTAGAATTCATAAAAAAGGCCCTTATAGAAAGGAGTCAAGTCATGATCGCTCGAATTATTCCAATGGTTATGATTGCACTGCTGTTCGCACAACCCTCCTCAGCCCAGCTTGACCGAATATTTAAAGGTTTAGGATTGGGGGGACAGAAAGGACTGAGCGATGCGAAGATCGGTGAGGGGGAAATAGATTATGTCCACCCCCACCCTTGCCCTCCCCCATCGAAGGGGGAGGGGATTGGTTAGAATCAATTTTTATGGTTCGTGCCTGTCCCGTGTAAACGAGAGGTGACGGATTCGTCATGAAAAATTTGTTTCTAAATCAAGCTCGTCTGATTCACCATGTCCTAACGATGCTCCAAGAGGAGGAAGAATCATGAAAAAATGGACCAAAATAGGAATCATTGTCCTCGGCCTATTTCTCCTGCTGTTCATCGGCCTTAATATTTTCATTAAAAGCTATCTCTCCGGGGATAGATTGAAGGCGATGATCCTTCCGAGGGCGGAATCTTTGACCGGCAGAAAGGTCTCCTTAGAGGATATCCGCGTCTCTCTCTTTAAGGGGGTGGTCGCAAAAGGGTTAAGTGTGAAGGAGGTGGATGGACAGAAGGATTTCTTTAAGATGAAGGAGTTTGTCCTCTCCTATCGGCTTTTGCCCCTCCTGAAAAAACAGCTCGTCATCAGCAAAATAGAGATTCTCTCCCCTTCTGTGACGATCGTGAAAGATCGACATGGAAAGTATAACTTCAGCGGCATTACGGAGAGGGGTTCACAGAAACCCTCGAAACCCGCCGAACCCGGGAAGCAAGGGCTTCCGATCTCTATCAGCGCCGACAGATTATTCGTCCAAAACGGTCAGTTGAAGTTTGTTGATGAGGGAAAAGCGTTGCCGGATGTCTCGGGTGTCTTTGACATGGAATTTGTGGGGTCGGTCGAGAAGGACGGGACCCCAAAAATGAAATCCGGGCAGATCTCGGTTAAGGAAATCAAGGTTATTTTAAAGGGGGCTGAAATAAAAACCACAGGTAAGATCGACATGGATGATCGAACCATCCTCGCCAATTTGAGGACAGTGATTGAAAAAAATAGCATTGATCTGACTGCAACGGTGAAGGATTATCTTAAGGCGCCTGAGATTGTTGCCAATCTTCATGCGAAAGATTTGGATCTCGATAAGCTGATGGGTATAGGGGGCGAGGAGAAAGCCCCCCAAAAGGCGGCTTCAAAAGAACCGGCTCAACAAAAGGAGAAGCCATCCAGACAGACAAAAGGTGACATTGATAAGAAACTGAAGGCCTCCGGCCAGGTGAAGGTCGATGTGGCGAAGTATCAGGGTTATACGATCAAGGACTTAAGCGTGAATTACAAGTATATCGATGGAGTATTGAAAGTGGAGCCTCTTGGACTGAGGTTTTCCGGAGGGGAGGTTTACAATACCGAGGGGAATTTGGGCGGAAAACTTCAATTTGCCGGCGCCCGGGTTCAGGAGACCCTGAAAGGAGACGCAAATCTAAAGCTCGGCAAAGGGATCATCAAAGATTCGCAGATTTTCAATGCCATTTCATCTCTCACCGGCATTCAGGCTCTGAAGGACCCTGTTGTTGATCAAGGTTCATTTCATTTTGACATTAAGGAGGAGAAAGTGTTGATAGATGGGTTTATCAGTTCGGCCCTTTTCAGGCTTTCACCAAAAGGATATCTGGGTTTTGACCAAAAATTGGATATTCCAGCCGAACTGAAGCTCTCGCCCGAACTCAGTAAAAGCCTTTCCAGGGAGTTGACCAAGATGAAGTTCATGACGGATGACCAGGGATGGGCGGTTCTCCCTCTTAAAATAAAAGGCACAACCGAGAAGCCGAGCGTAACCCTCGATACGGAAGGGTTGGTAAAACAGATCGTTCCGGATTTAACGAGAGAGATAGAAAAAAGATTGTTTCAGAAAAAGAAGTCCTCCAAATAGGCGAAATGCGAAAAGGGAAGCGGGGACGTCCCTAACATTCCAAACATCTATATAAGGGGGTGGTCATGTGATTGGGAGAATAATTCAGATATATAAAAATAAACTTAGGCCCCGTCTTAAGAAAATACTCGTCGGGTTCGTCATTTTTTTTGTCGTCTTTACCCTGGTTGGCTTTTTTGTTATCCCTCCTATCTTAAAATCTATTTTAATTAAGAAACTTTCGGAGAACCTCCATCGCGAGGTCTCGATCACTCAAATCAAAGTGAACCCCTATGTCCTCTCTTTGACCGTTAGAGGGTTCAAGGTGAAGGATCGCAAGGAATCAGAAACCTTCGTCTCTTTTGATGAGCTCTTTGTCAATCTCCAGAGCCTCTCTGCTTTGAAATTCGCCCTGGTTTTTAAGGAAATCCGGTTGACGAACCCTTTCGTAAAAATTAGCCGTCACCCGGACCTGTCCTATAATTTCTCCGACCTGCTCGGAAAAAAGGAGACTCAACCGCCGGAGAAGCCAACGGAAAAACCGAAGTCCCTCAGGTTTTCTCTCAATAACATCCGTATCGAGAACGGAAGCATCGATTTTTGGGATGGACCCAAACAGGCCAAGCATACAGTAAAAGAACTGAACATCGGCCTTCCCTTCTTATCCAATATCCCCTCTCAGATTGATATCTTTGTTCAACCCTCTTTTTCCGCCAAAGTTAATGAGACACCCTATTCAGGGAAATACGTCGGATACACCATTGAGAAGGGTAAGCTCTCCTTTGATTTAGCGTATTTGATTAATAAGAAAAAACTCGATTCTCAGAATCATATCTTTCTGGATCAGTTCACCCTGGGAGAAAAAGTGGAAAGCCCCCAGGCGACAAAGTTGCCTGTCAAGCTTGCCATCGCCCTTCTGAAGGACCGGAAAGGAGAAATCAAGCTGGACATCCCTGTCGCGGGGACCCTGGATGACCCTAAATTCAGTGTTTGGGGAATCATCCTGAAGATCCTCGTCAATCTGATTGCGAAGGCCGCCACCTCGCCCTTTTCACTTCTTGGGGCGATCATTGGAGGGGGAGAAGAACTCAGTTTCGTCGAGTTTGAATACGGAAGCTCCGTGGTCACCGAACCGAGTGCGAAAAAACTGAATGCCATTTCCAAGGCTCTTAATGACCGGCCTTCCCTCAAAATGGATATCGAAGGCCATGTGGATATGGAAAAAGACAGAGAGGGGTTAAAACAGATTCTATTCAACAGAAAACTGAATGCGCAAAAATTGAATGAGATGGTGAAAAAGGGACAGCCTGCAGTTCCTTTGGATGAAGTGAAAATCGAAAAACCGGAATACGGCAAATATCTAAAAATGGCTTACAAAGAGGAGAAGTTCCCAAAACCGAGAAATGTTCTGGGCATGGCCAAAGATATCCCTGTCCCTGAAATGGAAAAATTAATCCTGACTCATATAGAGGTCAGGGAAGGAGATCTGAGGACCCTTGCGTCGCAGCGGGCCATGAAAGTAAAAGAAGCGATTGTAAAATCCGGGCAGGTTGAAGCAGAGAGAATATTCATTCTTGAACCAAAATCTCTTGCCCCGGAAAAGAAGGAGAAGCTGAAAAATAGCCGCGTCGATTTTAAACTTAAATAGTGTCTGTTTATAAATGCACCTTTTCCGTCATGCCGGACCTGAGGAGCCTGCCCCGTACTGGATACGGAGGCATCCAGACGTCGTCCCGACGAAAGTCGGGAACCATCTCTAATGCTCTGGGTCCCGGTTTTCACCGGGAACCCTGGATTCCGGCTGGAGTTTATCCCGATGAAAATCGGGGCCGGAATGACGACCTTTTTGGAACAGGAGACTTTCACCCCATAAGCTCACGCCCGTGCCGGGCGGACACAAATCACTCCAGCGGATGGCTGATAGCCATCGCTGATTTCAGGCGTTATCCCCATCAAAACTGAATTGACACGAACTCGATCTGTACACACAAATGATGTACAAATTAAATATGAGATATGAATGGGACCCGCAAAAGAATGAGTGGTTAAAACGAGAAAGAAATATCTCATTCGAGAAAATAGTCTTTCATCTATCTCAAGGTGATGTATGGAAACTTGCAGATCATCCCGACCAGGAGAACTATCCCGGGCAAAGAATATACTTCGTCATTGTAGAAGACTACATTTAGCTTGTTCCTCATGTTGTCGAAAAGGACTACGTTTTCTTGAAAACGTTTATTCCCAACAGAAAGGCAACCAGGGCATACAAGTGCGAGCAGGAGGGCTAACACATGAAATACGACAAGGAAGAAAAAGCTATTGTTGATGCCTACGAGAAAGGGAAAATGGTTCTTTCCACTCCAACAAAAAAGGAAATTGAGGCAATCAAGGCAACGGCACGAAAGACGTTAGTAAAAGACAAACGAATTACCATACGTCTCTATGACCATGATTATCAGGGCATTCAAAAAAAAGCGATAGAAATAGGAATTCCTTATCAAACGCTCATTTCCGGCATAATCCATCGATATATTGAAGGAGACTTGATTTCAAAAACAGGATAATCGGGTAAGGGACGGGAATTAGCCGTCCCTCCCCACACCACCCATCATGCGGGTCCGCAATGGGCGGTTCGCAGAAATCATCCTTCGGCAGGCTCAGGACCTCTTAGCCGGATAGTGGATCTGAATCCACAGTGTGCGAATAGAAACAAGCCCCCTGCTTTTCGAGAAACGCCTTGGACAACCCCATGTTCGTTGACAATGTTTTCGCAAGATGCCAGTAGCCCTTTCTGCTCAGTCCCGTCAGTATCGCCTGATACCGGGCAGAACCAAGTTTAGACCATAGGGACGTTCGTGCATAGCGTGCTTAACATTTTTACCCCGTAGAAATAATGGACCGCTGCTCCCTCTGTGCCGGCGGCTGCAACGGGGTTAGATTTTAGAATAATTCCGCCTGCCTTCCGGTAGGCAGGGCAGGGGTTAATGCCCCGCTGGAATTTCTAACGGGGTTCACTAATGAGGGAAACGGAAGATGTGAGGTTAAGGAACCAGGTGTGATAGGCACGTCCTGCATGAACGTCCCATCAATTTTTCTTGACAAATTTGATGACCACAATTTCCGGTTTTGTGTCGAGGCGCATGGGGGGGGCCCCAGGTGCCGGCCCCGCTGGAGGTATAAACCAGAAGGTCACCAAACCTTTTGAGCCCATAATCGTAACCCTTGTAGATCTTCGAGGTGATGAACCTGAACAGAAAAACCTGTCCCTGATGCGCGTGACCCGAAATCTGGGCTGAGATTCCCTGATCTCTCGCAATCTCCAAATTCAAAGGGACATGTTTTAAGAGGAGGCTGGGTTTCCGGCGGTCGATCTCCATTTTCTGCAGAATTGCTTTGAAATGTTCCTTATTTTTCGAATCCCTGTAACCAACCCCAATGACCTGCAGGCCATCGAGTTCCACTTTTTCATTATGCAAGACCCGAATTCCGGCGCGGCGAACGGCCTGGAGGTATGGCGTGTTGTCATAGAATTCTTCATGATTGCCGGTAATGAAATAGGCGCCGTAAGGAGGAGAGAGCCGCGACAGGGGCTCGATCATGTGATTCAGGTCCATCGCCTTCCCGCCGTCATAGAAGTCACCGCCGATAAAGACGATGTCCGGACTAAGATCCTGAATCATGCCCGTAAGGTGTTGGGCAAACCCGTGATTTCTTACCTGGCCCAAATGGGTGTCGCTGATCCAGACGGCTGTTTTGCCTTCCCAGGCGCCGGGTAAATTAGGAAGCGGCAGGCTCACTGTTTTGATGCGAATGATTCCGGCATTGATGAACCCATAAAGGCTTCCCATGAAAGCGATTCCAATCAGGGCCATGATCAATGTTCTTCGATCCATAGGAAGGTGAAATAATTTAGTCAGACCATAGACGATCCAGGCAAGGAGGGAGGCAAGAACGAGGAGATAACAGATTCCCAGCCAGGATACGGAGGCTGTGTAAAGGGTTCGCGCCAGAAGGTTGGAATAACGGAAGGAAAAAAAAGACGAGCCGACAAGGCTGATGGACAACAGACCCATGGCGACCCGCAAGGTCCAGAGCTTCGCAGGGTGGGTTACTCCAAAAAAGGAAACAAGGGTCCTGTAGAGGAACCAGTGGCCCAAAAGAAGGATCGATTGGACGACGCTGATAAAGAGGACGAAGCGCATAGATGTTTAAGCATTATAATGGATAAACCGCCGGTTTGCCATGAACCCTCAGGTTGCAGTCTTTTCTCTCCGGTTCACAACAAAGATTCCGACTGAAACCATGGGAAGGCCCACCATGAGAGAAAATGTGAATTCCTCCCCGAGAAAGAGAACTCCGGAGAGAACGCCAAAAATGGGGGTGAAGAAGGTGAAGGCGCTGAGCCGACTCACCGAATAGTGATGGATTAACTTGAACCAGAAAAAATAGCTGATAAAAGCGATTAGTACGGATTGATAAAAGAGGGCGGCCAAAATCGGGCCATCGATCCGGACAATCCAAACGGGTTCAAGGATCAGACTCACCAAGAACAAGACGGGAATCGAGAAGAAAAGTTGATAAAGGAAGGTATGGATCGGCTGGACCTTGTCGGTCATAAACCTTTTAATATAGAGGGTGGTGGCTCCCCAGAGAAAGGCCGCCGCGATCTCCAGAAGATCTCCGATGATCATGGTTGGTTTTGCGGATCCTGGCCTCCCCTGAAAGACAACGACGATCCCTGTAAATGCAATGATCAGGCCCAATGTCTTAAGAAAGGTCAGTCTATCCCCTTTCAAGAAGAGATGGGCTCCCATTGCCACGACAAAAGGGCTCAGGTAAACGAAGACAACGGATCGGGCCGCATCCGTATAGAGCATTCCAAAATAGATGCAGGCAAACTCCAGACCAAACAAGAGGCCAACGATGACCCCATGGAAAAGCCGAATATCTGTATGGAATAATTTCTCTCCTTTCCAGAGGCAGTAAATCGCACCGCATATCGAGGCAATGAGGGAACGCAGGGCGGATGCGAAGACCGGAGATATTCCCTGATTAACGAATCGGATCAATGAGAAGTTCAGCCCCCACATCATGGTCAGGATGAGGAGCGTCAGGATGGCTTTCGTGTCTAAATGATCTTTGTTCTCAAGAGAACTCATCAAATTGAATCCTACACTCTGGGGGAAGACTACCAAATTTGAATCAAGGGAGCAACCTTTTTTTAAGGAGCTATCCCTTCGATCCTGCGAAGCAGGGGGATGGGATCAACAAAGTGCTTATTGAGGCCCAATCGCTCCGGTTTTAAGCCGAAGGCCAACCCCATCAACTGAGTGAAGTAGATGATAGGAAGGTTGAACGGTTCTTTAAACTCCTCTTCGATCTGTTTCTGCCGGGCATCGAGGTTGACATGGCAGAGCGGGCAAGCCACAACGATTGCCTCGGCTCCTACCCCCTTGGCATTCTTAAGAATTTTTCTGCTCAACTCAAGCGCGATTGGAAGTTGAGAAATCCCAAGGGAGACCCCACAGCATCGTGTTTTATAAGACCAATCGAGCGAAGTGATCCCGAGTGTCTTCATCAGTCTGTCCATATTGGTTGGGTATTCGTAATCCTTCTCCTGGGTAATCTTTGGGGGCCGGGTGATGATGCAGCCATAGTAACAGACGACTTTAAGACCCTTAAGCGGTTGAACAATCTTAGAGGCCACCTGTTGAAATCCGATCTTTTCAGTGACGGTATTCAGGAGGTGTTCAACCTTCATCCCATTTGACGAAAGATTCGGAATCTCCTCGGATACCTTCTTCCTCAATCCTTCATCCTCTTCTATATCTTTTATGGCGACACGCATCCTGAGGAAGCAGGAGGGGCAGGGTGTTGTGATATGGTCAAAACCCTCTTCCCTCATCAAGGCCACATTCTTCATTGGAAGAAGCGTTGAGAGGTAATGGTCTGTGGAATGGGCAGGCGTGGTTCCGCAACATCCCCATCCTTCAGGCTCATGAAGGGAGACCCCGAGCCCCTTGAATACGGCTTGCGTGGAGAGATCATACTCTTTTGATGTCCCATGCAGACTGCAGCCTGGATAATAGGCAATCCCATCCTTTTTTTCTGCAGCCTTGCCCTTAACCTTCGGTTTTCCAAAAGTTGGAAAAAGTTTCAGCTTCCCGGCCTTGAACATCTTCAGGGCCAGGGGCATATCATTCTTCCAGACCTGCTCGAAGTTCAACTGCCCTGACATCATCTGCCGGAGATAGATTTCACCCATCAGTCCGGCTTCGTACATCCTTCCGAACCATTTTATCCCTCTCAGGGCAGCCTGATAGAAGAGGTTAACGGATGGAACTTTGGGTTCGATTCCTTCCTTCTGAGCCATGATTTTTAAAGCATCCATGATCTTCGTAATGTTGATGTCGTGGGGACAGCGTGTCGCGCAGGTTTCGCACATGGCGCATAGCCAGATGGTTGTTGAATGGAGGACCATCTCCTTCTGACCGAACTGAATCGCCCGCATCAATTGATTGGGAGCGAGATCGAAATGCTCTGCCACCGGACAACCCGAAGAACATTTCTGACACTGATAGCAGAGAAAAACATTCTCATCAGTCTCTTTTTGAATGGTCTCAGCAAAGTCAGTATTTAATATGGTTTGCATAGCTAATATCTCTTTGTCCTCGTGATTCGTGATTCGTGTTTTACGATTCACCAATCACGATTCACCATTCACGCCAATTGCGGTCTGGGCAACAGGCCTGCGGCCTCGGCAATCTCCTTGACCTTCTCCTCCCACTCAATGGCCATGATGTGTATCCCACGAATCCCGGGAATCTGCTTTAATCTCTGAATCGACTCCACACAGATCTTGATCCCCTCTTCGGCCTGCTTCTCCTTGGGCACCCCCTTTAATCTCTCAATGATCTGATCCGGCACATCCATCCCCGGCACAGAGTTCTTCATATACCTGGCCATCCCCGCC
>Ga0208733_100574_pt1 | contig 14959 bp, 12 predicted proteins | sample SubbioR11Jul_8B1_FD_184816 | JGI IMG/M metagenome (GOLD analysis project Ga0208733, IMG submission 184816) | Serpentinite rock and fluid subsurface biosphere microbial communities from McLaughlin Reserve, California, USA - CR11Jul_8B1 (SPAdes) | ecosystem: Environmental > Terrestrial > Deep... | reverse complement strand
TCAGCTACCGCTTCAACCACCGCTTCGACCTGCGGGGCATGGTCGACACGCTCCTGCGGCATGTCATGCTCACGAACAGGCTTCCCGAAGCCCTCCTGCGGACGGCTGAGCTTCATGCCTAATCAGGCCCCGGCAAGGGCCTGCGTGACCGGCGCGGGCAAGTGCTGTTCATTGACGCCCGCAAGCTGGGCGTTCTGGTGGATCGCACTCGGCGCGAACTCACCGGCGAGGAAGTCCAGAAGATCGCCGACACCTACCACGCCTGGCGCGGAGAAGATGGCGCGGGCGAGTACGCCGACGTAGCGGGTTTCTGCAAGTCGGCATCGATGGATGACATCCGTAAGCACGGCCATGTACTGACGCCCGGGCGCTATGTTGGGACTGGAGACCTCGTCAAGGACGACGAGTCATTCGAAGAACGAATGACTCGCCTCGCGACTGAACTTGGGGAGCAGCTTGTGGAGTCCGCAGGTCTTCAAGCGACCATGCGAGAGCAACTAAAGCTCATTGGGTTCCCAATCGTGGAGCTTGAGCAATGAAGCTATCCGATTTGATCGATTTCAACCCAAAGCGTCCGCTCGAAAAAGGTGCCATTGCGCCCTTCATTGAGATGGCGGATTTGCCCGAGGGAGAGCGAGACGTCTCGGGAATTGGCAACCGGATTTTCAATGGTGGTGGCAGCAAATTCAAGAACGGCGACACACTATTTGCCCGTATTACACCTTGCCTCGAAAACGGCAAAACCGCGAAGGTGAGCGGTCTTCCTACCAATGCGGTTAGTCATGGCTCGACCGAATTCATCGTCATGGCAGCGAAAGACCCAAGCACTGATGAAGCTTTTGTCTATTACGTTGCGAGGCACCCCGACTTTCGAGCCTTTGCGAAGGGTCGGATGGAAGGAACCTCTGGGCGACAAAGGGTCTCTTGGCAAGCAATCGCAGATTACGAGATTCCTGACTTTTCCAGCCTCGAGCGAAGTGGAATCGGAAGTGTTTTGTCATCGATTGACAACCTCATCTCCAACAATCGCCGGGTCAATCAGGCGCTGGAGGCGATGGCACGTACCTTGTTCAAGGCGTGGTTCGTCGACTTCGAGCCGGTGCGCGCCAAGTTGGAAGGCCGCTGGCAGCGTGGCCAATCGCTGCCCGGCCTACCCGCGCACCTCTACGACATCTTTCCCGACCGCCTAGTCGAATCGGAATTGGGGGAGATTCCAGAGGGGTGGCGTCATTCGACGATTGGGGAAGAAGTGACGGTCTGCGGCGGGTCTACGCCAAGCACCAAAGAACCGGAGTTCTGGGAAGGCGGGCATCACTGCTGGGCAACGCCCAAAGACCTGTCCGCCCTGAAGTTTCCCGTTTTGCTGGACACGGATCGAAAGATTACGGATACCGGTCTTGCAAAGATCAGTTCTGGCCTCCTGCCAGTCGGCACGGTGTTGCTCTCTTCACGGGCACCAATCGGCTATTTGGCGATTGCCGAAGTTCCGACAGCGATCAACCAAGGCTTCATCGCGATGAAATGTGATGGCGCTCTGCCAAATGTTTTCGTGCTGCCCTGGTGCAGGGAAAGCATGGATGCCATCGTCGGCAACGCCAACGGCTCGACCTTCCAGGAAATCAGCAAGAGCAACTTCCGACCACTTCGCGTCGTAGTTCCTTCCGCCCCGGCGCTGACAAATTTCACAAGGTCGGCTGGCTCCCTTTATCGACAGCTGGCGGAAAACGAACGAGAGTCCCGCTCCCTCGCCCAACTGCGCGACACCCTGCTGCCCAAGCTGATCTCCGGCGAACTGCGCGTTCCGGATGCCGAGCATATCGTCGGAGCGGCGATATGACCTTGGATTGGTGCCCCGGCATCCGCGAGGCCTGCGGGCATTGGCGCGATGCGCCTATGTTGCAGCAGACCTTCGAGGCGATGGAGCGCAATCTGGAGCAGAACAACGATGCGTGCATCGACTGCGCCAAAACCGTCGTCGAGGTGGTCTGCCGAGTCGTGGTGGAAAGTTTCCACACCCAGCAAACCACGCTCAAGCCCACGCAGGAGACACCCTCGCTGTCTGACTGGCTGACGGCTGCAATTCGCGCGCTCAAACTCGGCGATGTTCGTGACGACCGGTTCAAGAAGCTGGTGTCCAGCCATCACAAGTTGGCCGACGCACTGAACGACCTGCGGAACAAGGCGGGCCCCGCCAGCCACGGCAAAGACCCGTATCTGGCGCGGTTAGCAGAGCACCATCGCCGAAGCGCGGTTCTGGCGGCCGATGCCATCGTGGCATTTCTGCATCAGGCCTATTTGGATACGCAACTCGACCCGATCAGCTCCCGAGAGCCGTGGGAGCGATTTGCAGAAGACAACGCGCTGATCGACGCGCACGTGGGGCTGGCGGTGGACATCGAGGACGGCGACTCGCCAACCTTGCGTTTCCTGCTGCCGGGAGGCGATGAGCTGCCCATCAATATCGAAGTCAGCCGTTTGCTTTACCAACTGGATCGGGATGCCTACGTCGAAGCGCTGAACGCTGCGCGCGGCGCACCTGCTCCGGCTGTGGAGCCCGTCGAAGGACAAGGAGAGTCGGCATGAAGTTGACTCGCATCGCCAAGCTACGGCTCCGAGTGTTCCGCGACTTTGCTTGGCCAACGGAGCTGCACCCGTTCGCGCAGTTCAATGTCATCTATGGATGGAACGGCAGCGGCAAAACGACGCTGTCATGGCTGCTTTCGCTCGTTGAGAAGAAGACCGCGCTCCTCGAAGGTGACGCGGCACTGGAGATCGATGGCACAACGAAGGTGGCAGGTTCCGCTTTCGCTTCGGCGCAACTGCCGCAAGTGCGCGTCTTCAACCGGGATTTCATCAATGCCACCCTGTCACAAACGGGCGGCATTGCGCCGATCTACTTTCTCGGCGAAGACAGCATCGAGAAGCAGGCACGGGTCGAGCAGCTCAAGAAGGAACTTGCCACGACCGACATCAAGTCGCGTACTGCTCAGGCCGACAAGACAAGAGCAGAGTCGAAGCTGGACGATGTCTGTAAGGACAAGGCGAAGCTCATCAAGGAGCTGTTGACCACCGCGAACAGCCAGACCTACAACAACTACGACAAGCGAAATTTCAGGCGTGCCGTTGAAGCAATGGATGCGCAGCAGGCGGCGGCCGCGACTCTGACCGACGAGCAGAAAACACAGCTCCATAGCCAGAAGAACGCCCAGCCAAAGCCCCTTGTAGAGAAGGTCGCCGCGCCATCCATCGAACTTGATGTGTTGGAGAGTGAGGTAGACACGCTGGTCGGTCGCTCCGTCGTCGCGCAGACGCTCGATGAACTGACCAGCAATGCCAAGCTTGCCGCGTGGGTGCAAGAAGGGCTTCATCTGCACTCGGGCGAGTACGCCTCCGACACCTGCCGCTTCTGCCTGCAGCCGCTTCAGGCAGCGCGTCGCGCCGCGCTCGAAGCTCACTTCAACGATGCCTTCGCGGGATTTCAGAAAGACCTGTCTGCTCTTTTATCGAAGCTGAAGGCGGTCAAGCAGGCTGCGGCCTCACTGTCGCTGCCCGATGTTTCACGCTTCTATGAAGCGCTCGCGTCCGAAGTGCCATCCGCCTGCACGATGGTGTTGACGGCGCAGTCTGAGACCCAAGCCGCGCTCGATGCCCTCATCGCGCGTGTCGAGGCCAAGCGCGATCAGCCGTTCGCCCCCGCCGCCACGCAGGCACAAGCTACGGCGAGACCCTCCTCGATTACCGACTCAGTCGCCGCATTCAACGGGATCGTGGAGAAGCACAACCGCATCTCCGCAGAGTTCACGGCGTCGGTCGACAGTGCGTGCAAGAAGCTTGAAGCCTCGTATGTCGCGGAGGCACACACCGAGTTCGTCCAGCTCTCTGGGGCTGTGAAAACCGCGACCGCCGAACTGGATGGCATAAAGGCTACGCAGGCAGAAACCCAGACGCAGATCAATGAGCTGGAACGCGCGATCCTCGAACATCGCCGCCCCGCTGACGAGCTGACTGCAGAGCTATGCGCCTACCTTGGGCGCGACGAGTTGCGCTTCGAGGTGAAGGGCACCGGCTACGCGCTGACCCGCAGCGGCCAGTACGTAGCGCATTTGAGCGATGGAGAGCGCACGGCGATTGCATTCCTCTATTTCCTCAAGTCGTTGCAGGACAGAGCATTCGACTTGAAGAATGGGATTGTCGTCATTGATGACCCGGTGTCGAGCCTCGATGACAACGCACTGTTCTCGGCCTTCGGCTACATGAAGGATCGCACCAAGGAGGCCGGGCAGCTTTTCATCTTGACGCACAGCTTCTCGTTTTTCCGGTTGGTGAAGAACTGGTTCCATCACCTGCCTGGGCAACGAAAGAAGAAGGTCGAAGACCGGCCCGGTCGGTTCTTTCTGCTTCGTACCCGGCGTCACGCGGACGGATCGCGTACCAGCGAGTTAGGCCACCTTGATCCTCTACTTGAAGAGTACGAATCGGAGTACCAGTACCTGTTCAAGCGCGTCCACGAGGAGGCTCACCGCAATGACGTTGTTCAGCTGGAACACCACTACGGTTTGCCAAACGTCGCGCGCCGATTGATCGAGGCCTTCCTCGCATTCCGATTCCCCGAGATGAGCGGCGATCTTGGCCCACGACTCGAGCGGGTGGATTTCGACAGCGCGAAAAAGACCCGCATCCTTCGCTTGCTCAACACGTACTCACATGCTGGCGCAATCGCTGATCCGGGACACGATCTTTCTCTACTTGCAGAAACCCAACCCGTTTTGCGCGACACACTCGAAATGATGATGGCTGTCGACAGTGAGCATTACGCAGGGCTGTTGAAGCTGGTTTCGGCTCAGCCCGTCGAAGAACAAGGAGAACTGTAATGGCGTTTCTGTCAGAGGCTGCCGTAGAGCTGGCATTACTGGAACAGTTGGTAGGGCTGGGATACAGCATCGAACGCGAGGAGGACATCGGCCCCGATGGACACCGACCGGAGCGCGAGAGTCACGATGAGGTCGTGCTCAAGAAGCGGTTCGAGGACGCCGTTGCGCGCCTGAACCCTGGTTTGCCATTGGAGGCGCGTCAGGATGCCGTGCGGCGCGTGATGCAGTCCGAACTGCCATCGCTGCTCGAAGAGAACCGCCGTCTCCACAAGCTGCTGACGGAAGGCGTAGACGTCGAGTACTACGCGGACGACGGCACGCTGACCGCTGGCAAGGTCGCGCTCATTGACTTCGAGCACCCAGAGCAGAACGATTGGTTGGTGGTGAGCCAGTTTGTTGTGATCAGCGGCCAGAACAACCGGCGGCCTGATGTGGTGGTGTTCGTGAACGGCCTCCCGCTGGGCGTGATCGAACTGAAAGCGCCGGGTAGCGCTGGGGCGCATCTGCTGGGTGCATTCAACCAGCTGCAGACCTACAAGAAGCAGATTCCGGCACTGTTCAACACCAACGCGCTGCTGGTGACATCGGACGGCATTGCGGCCCGGGTGGGGTCACTGTCGGCAGACCTTGAGCGCTTCATGCCGTGGCGCACCACCGACGGCACGGACGTTGCCCCGAAAGGTGCGCCGGAACTCTCGACACTGATCGAAGGCGTGTTCGAGCAGCGCCGCCTGCTCGATCTGCTCTGTCACTTCACGGTCTTCGGCGAAACCGGTTCGGGGCTGGCCAAGATCATCGCGGGCTACCACCAGTTCCACGCAGTGCGACACGCGGTCAACAGCACGGTGACTGCGTCCTCGCCGGAGGGCAATCAACGAGTCGGCGTCATCTGGCACACCCAGGGCTCCGGCAAAAGCCTGCTGATGGCGTTCTACGCCGGACAGCTCGTCAAACACCCAGCAATGGCCAACCCCACGCTGGTGGTGCTGACCGACCGGAACGATCTCGACGACCAGCTCTTCTCGACCTTCTCGATGTGCCGCGACCTGATCCGGCAGACGCCGGTGCAGGCCGAGAGCCGCGAAGATCTGCAGAAGGTGCTGAGCCGGGCCTCGGGCGGCGTGATTTTCACGACCTTGCAGAAGTTCGGCGAGATCGCGGAGCCGCTCACGACGCGCCGCAACGTGGTCGTCATCGCGGATGAAGCGCACCGCAGTCAATACGGCTTCAAGGCCAAGGTGGACGCGAAGACCGGCGAAATCTCCTATGGCTTCGCCAAGTACATGCGCGATGCCCTGCCAAACGCATCCTTCATTGGCTTTACTGGCACACCCATCGAGGCGGACGACGTCAATACCCCGGCGGTGTTCGGCAACTACATCGACGTCTACGACATCAGCCGGGCAGTCGAAGATGGCGCGACCGTTCCGATCTACTACGAGTCGCGGCTTGCGCGCATCGAACTCGATGAGGACGAGAAGCCAAAGATTGACGCCGAGGTCAACGAACTGACCGAGGAGGACTCCGAGGTCGACCAGGAGCGGTTCAAGAAGAAGTGGTCGACTGTCGAAGCCCTGGTCGGCAGCGATAAGCGCCTGGGGTTGGTGGCCAAGGACATGGTCGCCCACTTCGAGGATCGCGTGGCCGCCCTCGACGGCAAATCGATGGTGGTATGCATGAGCCGCCGCATTTGCGTGAAGCTCTACGACGAGATCGTCAAGCTGCGTCCTGATTGGCACAGTGCTGAGGACAATGCGGGCGCGGTCAAGATCGTGATGACAGGCGCGGCGAGCGATCCGCAGGAGTGGCAACAGCACATTGGCAACAAAGCTCGGCGCGATCTGCTGGCCAAGCGTGCGCGTGATCCGAAAGACCCTCTCAAGCTGGTGATCGTGCGGGATATGTGGCTCACCGGCTTTGACGCACCCTCTATGCACACGATGTACGTGGACAAGCCAATGCAAGGCCACGGTCTGATGCAGGCAATTGCGCGCGTCAACCGTGTGTTCCGGGACAAGCCTGCCGGACTGATCGTGGACTACATCGGCATTGCACAAAGCCTCAAGTCGGCGCTGCAGCAGTACTCCAAGAACGACCAGGAAAACACTGGCGTCGACGAAGCACAGGCCATCGCGGTGATGATGGAGAAGTACGAGGTTGTGCGGGATATGTATCACGGCTACGACTACATCTCTGCGATGAGCGGCACGCCGCAGGAGCGCCTAGCGATGATGGCGGGGGCCATCGAGTGGATTCTCGACCTGCAACAGAAACTGGCAGCGAAAGAGAAGACCAAGGAGGGCAAGAAAAACGCTCACCGTCGATACCAGGACGCCGTGCTGGCGTTGTCCAAAGCGTTCGCCCTGGCATCCGCCTCTGACGAGGCCCGCGAAATACGGGAGGAAGTCGGCTTCTTCCAGGCGATCCGTGCCGCGCTGGTCAAGAGCAGTACTGGCTCCGGAGTGACTCAGCAAGAGCGCGAATTGGCCATCCAGCAAATCGTCAGCCGTGCGGTGGTCTCGACCGAGATCGTGGACATCCTGGCTGCTGCGGGCATCAAGAGCCCTGACATCTCCATCCTCTCGGACGAATTCCTCGCCGAAGTGCAGCAGATGGAGAAGAAGAACCTTGCACTGGAAGCCTTGCGCAAGCTGATCAACGACGGCATTCGTTCGCGCAGCAAAGCCAACGTGGTGCAAACCAAGGCGTTTTCGGAGCGCCTGGAAGACGCCGTGGCACGCTACCACGCCAACGCCATCACCACTGCCGAGGTGCTGCAGGAGCTGATCCAACTGGCCAAGGACATCCGCGCTGCCAGACAGCGAGGCGAAGAGCAAGGCCTGTCCGATGAGGAGATCGCGTTCTACGACGCGCTGGCCGAGAACGAAAGCGCGGTGCAGATGATGGGGGATGACAAGCTAAAGCTGATCGCACATGAGCTGCTTGTGAGCCTGCGTGAAAACGTTTCGGTGGATTGGGCACACCGCGACTCGGCTCGCGCCAGGATGCGCGTGCTAGTGAAGCGCATCCTGCGGAAGTACGGCTACCCGCCTGACCTCCAAGACACCGCTGTACAAACGGTGTTGCAACAGGCCGAGGCGTTGTCGTCGGGCTGGGCCTTTCCGCGCGGCGCTGCTCATTAAGCCGAGAGGGGCATCTGGTGATGAGAGTCCTAGCAATCGACGGTGGAGGAATTCGGGGTATCTATGCCAGTCACGTTTTGGAACGGATTCAGAATTCCTTTGGCACCCAGTTCCATCGAGACTTCGATCTCATTGCAGGTACTAGCACAGGTTCAATCATCGCAGCCGCTCTCGCATTTGAGATTCCAATCTCGGATGTGACGAAGCTCTACCGTGAGCAGGGGCCGTTGATTTTTTGTCCCAGACGTTGGTCTTTCGGGGGCGCGTTCTTGCCGCGATACAAAAGCGATCCACTACGCGCAGCACTGAACGAGGTTTTTCAGGATGCGACCTTGTCGGATGCAAAGGCAAGACTAATTATTCCGGCCACGGATATTGGTAACGGCGGCGTTCACGTATTCAAATCCGCATATGACGAGAGTTTCGTTCGTGATCGTGACGTGAGGGTCGTTGATGCAGTGGTGGCGTCCTGTAGCGCCCCCTCTTACTTCGCGCCAGCACGAGTCGGGCCATACCAATTAAGCGATGGAGGCCTGTGGGCCAACAACCCTTCTCTTGTTGCCGTTACTGAAGCGCTTACTCGGCTTGGCGCAGAGCGCTCTGAGATCAGATTGCTTTCTGTCGGCACAGGAATTGGCAAGAACTATTACCCGATAGTGGGTGCTGAAAAACGGTGGGGGTTTTTGACCGGCTGGGGAATTCCTAAGTTCATATCAATGCTGTTGAACTTACAGGCAGCGACCGCCAGCAACGTCACTCAACTGCTACTCGACAAGCATCAGACTGTGAGAATCAATTTTGAGTCCGATTTGCCTTTGTCGCTGGACGACGTAGGCACGCTCGACGATCTCATCACCAAGGCGGATAAAGACTTCACTCACAACTCGAAGGCCATCAGGCAGTTGCTTGGAGAAACGCAATGAAACTAGCTGAACATTTCAACACGTTTCTGGCCGACGTTGTCAATCTCAACCAGACACGGATCGACACCCTGAAGTCCCGGGTGGATGCCATCGTATCGACCCTTGAGGGGTTCGATGTCTATTCGGACATTCTGATCGACACTATTCCGCAAGGGTCGTGGGCACACAGGACGATTATCAAGCCCACCGGAAGTTCGGGGGCCTTTGATGCCGACGTAGTCGCGTTTGTGGACCCTCACGACGAGTGGACTCCGGCGGACTACATCGATCATTTGTACGACCAGTTCAAGTCTCACGGAACCTACGCAGATAAGGTTTCGCGGAAAACCCGCTGCGTCACCATCCAATACGCGGGGGAGTTTTCTATTGACGTGGTGCCATGCATCCGGCGCTCGGGATTCTTGGAGACAACGGAGTGGATTCTAAATCGCTCCGATGATGTTGAAGAGCAAACCAATCCAGACGGTTTTACAGAGTGGTTTCTTCAGCGAAACACCTACGTCGGCAGCAATCAGTTGATCAAAATCGTCCGACTCTTGAAGTACCTTCGTGATGTGAAATTGACCTTCTCGGCAAAGTCCATTTTGCTCACAACATTGCTCGGTGAGCGAATCACCTGGTTGGATGAATATAGCGACGAATTCTCAGACGTCCCCAGTTCACTTCGAACAGTCATCAAACGCCTGAATGTTTACCTCCAAGAGCGACCGGATATGCCAGAAATCGCAAATCCGAGCCTGTCGTCCGAATCGTTCACCCGGCACTGGGACCAGGATAAGTACACCAACTTTCGCTCGTGCATCAACCGCTATGCCGAGTGGATTGAAGATGCCTATCTTGAGAAGGATCGCGATGAAAGCATCGTCAAGTGGCGCAGGGTGTTTGGTGACGATTTTGCCAAATCAGTCACTCTTGCCAAGGCAGCGGGCTTCAGTGAGTCAAAGGCTGAAGACGTGTCACATGTGGTCCCGCCCCCTTGGCCAGTACTTCAAACAGGCAGGATCACAGTTACAGCTACACTGCATTCATCGAAAGAGGGCGATTTTCTCGGAACATACCGATCAGATGGGCCCGCACTCCCAGCCGATACCTGGCTGAATTTCAAGGCCACACACTCGTTCACAAACAATGTCGCTATCAGGTGGCAAGTCGTAAACACGGGATGGGCTGCGCGAATTGCCAGATGCCTCCGGGGAGGGTTCGATCACAACGGTTCAGAGATTTGGGAGCACACCAAGTACACGGGAAAGCACTGGGTTGAGTGCTTTGCCGTTGACCTGAAACGTGGGGTTAGCCTTGGGCGTAGCGGACGGTTCTACGTCAATATTTCATAGGGATATCAGTTCAATTTCTGCGTGCCGCCTGATTGTCAGACCCGGCAGTACCGGCGCGTGTCAAGGTAGTTGTCGCCTGAGCTCATGCTGCCAACCGCATACTTTCGGTGCCAGGTTGAGCGGTGCTGACGACGCTGTCGCGCTCGGGATTGAGGGTCACGGCGCTGATCGGTGACCAGTTACGCGTTTTGCCAGACCAGCGTGCCGGATGGTTTTCGCGGGCTTTCGTGTAGAGCGCATGCCGCGCCGCCAGGATGGCCCGATCGTCGCCGACATGGCGCTGTGCGGGACTGACGTAGCGAATGCCGCTGTGGCGATGCTCGACGTTGTACCAGCGCACGAAATCCAGCGCCCAGGCGCGTGCGGCGTCGAGATCGGCGAACCCTTTGGCGGGAAACTCCGGCCGGTACTTGGCGGTGCGGAACAGCGACTCGGCAAAGGCGTTGTCGTCGCTCACGCGCGGCCGTGAGTAGGACGGCTTCACGCCCAGCCAATTCAGCATCGCCAACACCGTCGTGGCCTTGAGCGTGGCACCGTTGTCGCCGTGCAGCACCGGCTTGCTCAGGCTGGCGGCGATGCCTTCCGACAATGCGGTGCGCTTGACCAGGTGCGCGGCATGATCGGCATCGTCGCGGTCGTGCACTTCCCAGCCGACGATCTTGCGGCTGTACAGGTCGAGGATCAGGTACAGGTAGAACCAGCGCCCCTGTACGTTCGCAGGCAGATAGGTCATGTCCCAGCACCAGACCTGGCCCGGCGCGCTGGCGATGTGCGTGGTCGGCGGACGCACCTGCTTGGGCGCCTTGGCGCGGCCGCGATGGGCGGTCTGGCCGTGCTCGCGCAGTACCCGGCTGAAGGTCGATTCGCTGGCGATATAGATGTCTTCATCGGCCAGCATCGGCACGATCCGCGCCGGCGGCACGTCGGCGAAGCGCGGCTCGTTGGCGACGCGCAGAACTTCAGCGCGCTCGTCCTCGCTCAGGGCATGGCTCGGCGTCGGCCGCACCGCATCCGGCCGGCCATCGCCCCGCACTACGCCGTCCTGGGCTTTCCAGCGCTGCAAGGTGCGCTCGTCGATACCCGCGGTCGTGCAGGCCAAGCGCAGCCGCGCGCCGGCGCTGTGCGCGGTGTGGATGTCATCGGCCAAGGCTCGGCGATCTTCGAGACCGATCATTCGGCCTCGCCTTTGTTGAAGATCGCCGCGACTTTTTTTGACAACACCAGCAAGGCCGCGGTCTCGGCCAGGGCGCGGTCCTTGCGCAGCAGCTCGCGTTCGAGCTCCTTGATGCGACGGCGCGCCTGCTGGGTCTGCTGCGGGCTGGCGTGTGCTTCCTCGGGTTGCGCCAGCGAATGCGTCGCGCTCTGCCGCCACGTCTCCAACTGCTGGACGTACAGGCCATGGGACCGACACCAGGCGGTCTTGCTTGCCTCGTCCATGCTGGCCGTGGTCAGCAACGCCTCGAAGCGGCTGGTGGCGGTCCAGCTGCGATCACGCCCCGGACGCGACAGCGCATTGCTGCGCCAGCGCTCCAGCGTACCTGCGCCAACACCAAATTCCCGCGCCACCTCGTCCAGCGATGCGCTCTCCGGCGGCAGCAACCGCGCCACCGCTCTGTCCTTGAATGCTTGTCCGTATCGAGCCACTGCGTTCTTCCTTCATTGCCGCCGGGATTAGGGGATCTATCGGGGCGACAACTATTCTGACGCGGCGGGGATGCCGGCGGCTGCAGCGGCCAAGCATTGGCGACAGGTGACACCGCACCGACCAACCACCCGGTCTCCAGCAGAACCGCAGATGGCGCAAGGGGGTGGGCTCGGATCCTTCATGGCGGTCGACTTGATGGGGTGATGGACGGGAGGGGCGCCAGCTCGATTGCCGCGTCGGATGCCAACCCATGTGGTCCAAGCTTAAGAGGGGCTAGCGACGATTCACGTCGCATAGCCCTTCTCGCCCTGGCTCTCTCGAAGTCGGATAGCTGCCTCGATGAACTCATGCGCACCCAGCCTCTGCGCCTGCTGCCCTGCCCACGCCAATTGGGCCTCGAGACTCTCCGCTCGTGGCAGAGGAACCGGCATTCGGTCTTCCAGGGCCGCTCGGTATGCGGCGCTGCCGCGAACATGGGGATTCGCGTCAAGCAGAGGCCGGATCACATCGATCAGTGGCAACCACGGCTCGACGGTTGTGACCAGTCGATCTTCGGAAACAATCATCAACGCTTCGTATTCGTCCCGATCACGAAAAACCGCAAGCGCCCTCGGCCCAGAGTCCGCGATGAAGTCGAAGTACCACGCGTCGCCCTCAAGCAGGCAACGAATCTGGGCCTCAGGATAAGAGAGGTGGCCAACACAGGGGTGGCTGCGCAGTGCGTTCGCGGTCAGAAGCGGTGCAACCGACAGCGCGCCAACGCGAACGGTGGATCGAATCGGTGTCTCGGCCATGTATCCATCTGCCGGCTCTACAGGCTCAACTTCAGCCTCCAGAAGGGCATCGCTGAGCTCTTCGAGGTCGTACTCGGAAACCCAGCCGGCAACAAGTGCCCTTGCCTTGACGGGATCCGGCTCGTGCTCTTGCGCCAGTCTGAGCAGTTGATTCAGCCACGCCAAGAGTTCCTCATCCACAAGAGGGAGGTCGCAGAGCAGGTTGCACCATCGCCTTGTGCGCGCCAGCTGGAGAGCACGGACCCATAGCATCAGCGGATCGCTTCCGGCCTCCCGCCACCGAATCGCAAAGCTTCGGGCGATGACGGAAAATCGACCGCCGCGGCCGATCCGTAGATCCAGCGGGGCCTGGTGGAGCCCCAACGCGAGCAGGGCGGCTTCGTATGGCGTAGGCGCCGAATCCAAGCCCGAGCAGAGACCTATCATCGCAAACCTTCTCGCCGACCGGATTGGGATGCGTAGCTTCTCTGCGATCACGCTGAGCCGGTGATGATGTGAAGGCCTAGGTGGGTACAGCCATTCCCACCCCGGCGATAGCGACCAAAGCAGGCAATGGCGATCGGAAGCCGTCAAGGATCGGCCTGCTAGCCTTTGAGCTGCGATTTCGCGGCTGAAAGATGCAAGCAGGCTGATTGGTACATTCCTGACGATCTCTTGGACCTCGTCATCGGATGTGAAGTCGAAGCCCAGCCTTTTCAGCCATGCCCTAATGGCATCCCAGTCGGGCCCTATCGGTTCGTCTCCGCCGAACAGGACGTTGTCATCTCTCGGCAGGTGCCACGCTAACGACAGGCCGGGCTCGTAGACGAACGAGCCGACTTCCACAATCGATCCTTCAGAAGGCCGAACCCGAACCCCCGTCACTCGCCACTGGCCCCACTGCCTTGAAATCTTGAAGGCAGGTAGGGATTGCCTCGAATGAGGAGGCAACTCGTCCCAGTACAGATACAGGTCGCGCTCCCCAGCGTGGTACGTCACGTGGCCCATGATCAGCGGAGCAATACGGTGCTGTGATCGACAAGCGTGTCGAGGAACGCCACTCGCTCCTGCGTCAGGCTCAGCCAGCAGTCGGCGGAGACCAGAGAGGCCGACGTTCCGCCTTCAGGGTCAGCAAGAAAGCCACAATGCGCCCGCCGATAGGCAAGCCAAGCCCTTTGCGCGTCGCCCAGCGAATCGTGCCGTGATGGCGAAAGTGAACCAATCGCCTTGCTGAGGGTGGTGGCGAGACGAGCTTCCGCGCGCTCCTGAGCCTGACCGATGCAGTTCAGCATCTCCAAGGTGATGCCCCCTGCCCGATGCATGCAGGAAGTGAACTGACGATCGGAAGCAGAGGTGGAGCCGGGAGCAAAAGCAGCACACAAAAGTAGCGGTACAAGTATTCGTACCATGCTTGATCTCCTTGGGATGGGTGATCAGATCCTTGCGTGTCGATGCGACGATTGATGTCGCACGCCAAGGTCCTCCACCGCCGCCGCTGACACACGCCGACGTGCTCGGGATCAGTACGCCCCGCCCGCAAGCTCAGCGAGCAGCCGCTTCAGCCGCGGCGCCGGGTTGGCGAACTTCACCTTCTGCTCGTCGAAGGCCTCGGGGTCGAACCTGCCGCGCTTGCCCTTCTGGCTGCTGGCCCAGGCATGCGAGGAGGCGTGATCCGGATCCTCCGGATCGGCGAGTGTCGCCAGCAGGCTCGCGTAGCCGGGCGGACCGCCGCAGTCGTCGGGCGGGCCCGCCCGTTCGCCGGCCGTGCATCGCGGGTAGCGCTTCCCCGGGGCCGCTTCGAGGATGTCCTCGAGCACGATCAGGTGCTCCCAGCCGTCGCCGAAGTCGTATTCGTACTCGAGGCGCGGATTGGCGCGGCTCAGGACCTCGGCGACGCGGTGCTCCCAGCCCGGCAAGGGCGGATGGTCGTCGACGTCGTTGAACGGCAGCCCGAAGCGCGGCTTGCCGTCACCTTGGCCGACGGGCCGGAACTCGTGGAGGTGGCTGTCGTTCCAGGCGAAGGCGCTCTGGATGGCCACATGCAGGTCCCAGAACGTGCAGTCGCCGGGCACCTGGAGGCGGCGCCAGATCAAGGGCTCGATGTGCAGGAGTTCGACGCGCAGTTGCAGGATGGCGTTCGGCACACGCGCCTCTACTCATTTCGGCCGGTCTGGGAAAAGCGTTTTGTCCCAGACCTGTCCCAGATTTGTCACAGGGGAAAATGGCGCGCCTGGAGGGATTCGAACCCCCGACCAATGGCTTCGGAAGCC
>Ga0208733_100572_pt1 | contig 14995 bp, 15 predicted proteins | sample SubbioR11Jul_8B1_FD_184816 | JGI IMG/M metagenome (GOLD analysis project Ga0208733, IMG submission 184816) | Serpentinite rock and fluid subsurface biosphere microbial communities from McLaughlin Reserve, California, USA - CR11Jul_8B1 (SPAdes) | ecosystem: Environmental > Terrestrial > Deep... | reverse complement strand
ACCTCTCCTTTTTTCGGGACTGCACTGCTTAACCCCCTCCAAAACGATTTGGCAAATCTCGCAAAGCGATAGGAGTTTCGCCCCCAACCCCCTGGGCTTGGGCTCTCTCTGCTCCACCGCCTCCCAGGGACTGGCCAGAATCGCCGAATACTCCCAGCCCGGACGACTCAAGAGATACCCGATCAACTTCGCCGCCTCCCGAGTCGTGTACCGGCGTTTTAAGATGGCATCCGCAGCTTCCTTCTGGTTGCCGCGCGGCAACTTCGACAATTCCCTGCCTGTAATGACCGAGATCAACCCCAGCCGGAGATCCTCCTGAACCTCCTCGCTTAATCTCTCGATCAGCGATATCCTCCGGCTCACCCAACTCTTATCCCGGCCTAATAAGACCCCTATCTCTGTCTGTGTCAATCCGTCTTCACGGTGAAGGGATTGAATCACCAGCGCCTCTTCCATCTCGCTGATCGATCTACCTGACCTGTTGAACTGGATGATGGCCGCCTTGCACACCCTTGCACTAACTTCTATCGTCTTTACCCTTAAGGTCGTTTGGTCCAGTCTCCGGCAGGCCCTGAGTCGTTTGAATCCGTCGATCAACTCGTAGCCGTCTTCCCTCTTCACACAGACCACCGGCGTCATCTGACCATAGTTCCGTATCGATTTGACCATGGCCGCATCCGCCCGGGGACTCACGATCCTTTGTTATTTACCTCGCTAAGGTGATGGAATGGAGTGAAGGATTAGCAGAATAATTGGACCGATGATATAAGGGTGGTTGAAACTGCGAGGTAAGGAATTGACCTTGTAAAAATAACCCGGCATCACAAGGAGGCGAGTCAGAAGCTTTGCGGAGCCAGAAGACACACCTCCTTGTGAGCAAGGCAGCCGAACAATTCAGCTACCCTACATTAACAGATTTGAGACCATTTGGGAATACGAAAAATTATTTCTTTCGGGTCAGATCGATTTTACTTCCTCGATTGGGGTGCGCTGTCCGATCTGCGGCGGCGTGGATTGTTATCGAGAGATTCCTTCCTACTGGCGCTATGCGATCGAGTTGTTTCCGGAGTTTAAGAAGAAGCGGATACCGATTGCACGTTTTATATGCCGTCAGCGTCGTAAGACTTTCTCTTTGTTGCCCATCCAGTTGATCCCTTACTTTCAGTACACGGTGGGTGCTGTGATGGGAACTCTGCTTTTGGGGATGGGGTGTTGGCAGATGGGGCAGAGAGGTTTTCATGGCGCCTCGATGGAGGTGGACCCGGAGAGTCTGGTTACCCCGTGGTTAATTACCTGCTGGTTGGCAGCAGTGGTCCTGGGGCTTGGCCGTGGCCATGCCGTATTGAGGGGGTTTTATAATCTGGATGGCATACACACCCTGAACAGAGCCGGAGCCTGGGAGGAAGCGGCACGCTACTTTACGGCTTTTGGCTTAAAGCCAAAGGGGCGCTGGTATCCCCTTCTGATGGACCTGGTTAATTGTTACAGTCGCAGGACGGGTCAATTTCTCTTCGGTACACCTTCTCAATACCGCATCCCCGCCCGTTGATGAGTTTTCTCACCCAAAATCCACCAGTACTTGCCCGATTCAAATCTCTCCCTTTGCCATGACCGGCCTGATCCCATGATTCTGGACTGATGATTCTGAGAGCGATTCTACAGAGCCTTGCTAACGGTCGGTCTTTCCAGGGGTGTATCCTGGCTATCAACAGGGGAGATCCCTCTGTGCGATGTCTCCCCAAAACCCCACAAAGGAGGACAAACCCATGGACAAAGAGATTCGAGAAAAGATCGCCCTCAAACGCTATCAGCTCATCAGCCCCGTTCTGGCCGAACCCGCAAGGGCTCAAAACGAATACTTCCGTAAACAGGCCGAGATCGAGCATGAGCTCCCCCGCTACGGGCTCAGGAAGGTCCGTGTCTCCACCATGAAGGCCTGGCTTAGGAAGTATCGGAAAGGAGGCTTTGATTCTCTCAAACCCCAAAACCGCTCCGATGGGGGTAGACCCAAACGCTTCACCGAGGATCTGCTCAAGACCATTGAGATCAAATGTAAAGCCCATCCCTCTTTCTCGGTACAAAAACTTTATGAAGAGCTTCGGAATCAGGATCTGTTGGGAGAGCCTCCGGTTCACTACAACACCTTACTCCGGGTGGTTAAAGAGCAGGGATGGCTTCCGCTCAAGAATCGGACCGATGTGCGCAAGGCCTACGAAGTCGATAACGTCAACGATCTGTGGATCGCGGATTTCATGCACGGCCCCCAGGTCCGCACCGCGAATCGCTCGGCCAAGGCCATCCTCTGCGCCATCCTCGATGACCACTCCCGTATGGTGGTGGGCCATGCCTTCAACGTCTCTGAGACGATCAGCGCCCTGACCCTCGTCCTCAAGGAGGCCTTCCTGGCCTATGGCATTCCTAAACGTTTGTACTGCGATAATTCTTCGACGTTCTCCTCGGATCTGTTGACTCGAAGCTGTGCCCAGGCCGGGATCTCCCTCATCCATTCCAAACCCTATGACAGCCCTTCCCGCGGGAAGGTGGAACGCTTCTTTCGTACGGTAAGAGAACGATTCCTCTCGGCTCTTCGGGAGGGTTTCACCCTGGAGGAACTGAACGAAGCCTTTTCTCTCTGGCTTAAGGAAGACTATCACCATAAACTTCACACCGGGATCGAGGAAAGACCCATCGATCGCTATAACGCCTCTGTGGGCCGGGTCCTGATCCGAAGGCTGTCCCGAGAGGAGTTAGATGAAATCTTTCTCATCCGCCACGAACGGGTCGTTAATCACGATGCCACCATCAGCTTCAAAGGTTCTCTCTACGAGGTCCCCGCCGCCTATATCCGTCAGCGGATCGAAATCCGCCACCCCGTCGATGCCCCCGAGGATCTCTACCTCTATGACAACGGCCTTCGGGTGGGCCGGATCAAGCTGCTCGATAAACAGGAGAATGCCCGCACCTTTCGACCCCAACAGGTCCCGACCCATCTGTCCTTTCACAAAGGGGAGGTCCTGCCATGAAAGACCTGCTCGGTTGGTTTGGTCTCAAAGGGTTTCCTTTTGATAAAAATCTCAAGACCCAGGATGTCCTGGAGACCGAGTCCTTCAAGGAAGCCATGGCTCGGTTCGACTATATCAAACGTCGGGGCGGCATCTTGCTTCTGACCGGAGACCCTGGGGTGGGCAAAACCCTCGCCCTCAGGCGCTACGTGGACACCCTCAATGAGAACCTTTTCAAACCGTACTATACCCCCCTTTCCACTTTGAGTCGCGCCGATCTGCTCTATCACTTAAATCGTCTCCTCGGTCTGCCTCCCAGACTCTCCAAGAGCGCCATTTATAGTCAGATCCAAAAGACCCTTCTGGAATCCAAAGAGAGTTCTGGAAAAGCCGTCTTTATGATTATCGATGAGGCCCATCTTCTTCAAACCGGCCCCCTGGAAGAACTCAGACTGCTGACCAATTTCAAGATGGATTCCTACGACCCCTTCATCCTCGTCCTCTCCGGTCAGTCCGATCTGAAGCGCACCATGGAGTTTGCCGTCATGGAACCCCTCAACCAGAGAATCGCCATGCGTTATCACATGCCAGGCCTTAACCCTGAACAAACCAAACACTACGTCGCACATCACCTCAAACTGGCGGGCGTAAAAGAACCTATCCTCGATGAGCATGCCCTCGAGGCCGTCCATCAGGTCTCTTTCGGCATCCCCAGAAAAATCGGCGCCGTCGTCGAGCAAGCCCTCATCTATGCCATGTTCAACCAAAAACGCACCGTCACCGCTGAGATGGTGCTCAAAGTAAAGAATCTCGAAGGCTAACAGAGGAAGGAGAAAAAATGAAAACCCAAAAGGAAATCCAAACCGCGTGGGAAATCTGGATGCTCATCAACCGACTCAGTGATCTCCTGTTGGAAAGGTATGAAGAGGACTTCCCCGATATCGATCCCTACGAACAACAGGATCCATACCTGGGTCCCCTTGGACCTCTGGGCGTCATAGACGCTCAGGATAAAACGGAAGGGTAATCCGGACTCTGAAGGAAAAAGACCTGAAAGCATAAATGAAAAAACAAATTCGGACAGGGAGGCCCTTCTTGCCTCCCGGTCCGCTTTCTTCTACACGTGGTCGGGTCTTATTGACCGGTTACTTCAATCCGATCAAAAATCCCCCGAACTGCAAAAAAGGTTTTGTCAAAAACCCTCTCTTACCCCCTGCCTTCGGTCAGAATAAAACCTTAAAACTCTGTCAAAACAACTTTGTAATCAACACCTTAACGTCCCGTATCTTTCTCCTATCTCAGAGACCGCTTTCTCTTCTATCCAGAGTTGCTCTTTCATCCTCAGAAAGCTTATAACAGCCCTCTTCCAATTGCGAGCAAGTCCTCTCTTTGCAATCACGACCCTGATACTCAAAAACCACAACCCCCCGAAATAACACCAATTTCCACGATCAGCTCATCCATCTTTGCAATCCCAGAATTGCAAAAAGGAACAAGCCGGTAACGGCCCGATCTGATAACGGTTTCTCCCTTTACCTCGTCCATCTTTGCAATCCCTGCCCCCGATCGCCTCCGCTGGTTACGGCCCTTCTGACCCATACGATTGGTCTCCGTGTAGACCGGATTCCTCTTTCGGTACCGCCTCCAGTAATCCCTATTCCGGCTCCCCCACTGCCTCTGAGCCTCTGCCTGGTTCGCTCGGTAGTCGCTGTCACTTGCCAGCTTCTCCTTCTGCCATTTCCGCTTGCGTGCTTTTTGGCATTCAGGATTGCTGCAATACCGCTGATCACGCACCGCAGGATGAGCAATAAATCGTCTCTTGCAGCTCTCGCACCTCTTCTCCATATCTCCTCCACAATCGTTCGATATGGAAAAGCATAGAAGATAATCAGGGGAATAAAATAGGCAAGGAGTTGTTAGGTTGTAAAAAAAAGAATCGTCAGCAAAAACAATTAGGGGTGGGTTCTTATTCCGGTGGCCTTTCAGTCCGTCAAAAACCGATCAATGGGTTCGTATTTCGGTGGGGGGCGGGTCCATCTTTAGCCGGTGATAGCACTTCAAAAGTCAATCTTAAAGTTTTGAGATTTCTGAGAAACCTTGGAAATCTCTCATTACACCGATTAGGGGCCGATTACACAGATGGGAAAACATTGAGAATTCATAAAAATCTGTGTAATCATCTTTGAAATCTGAGTAATCAGGAGAGCGTGTGGTAGTTTTTCAGAGCGCTCAGTTTTAAAAGTTTAACGGCCTTTGCTTTCTCAGAAGTGAGGTTAGTGGACCCATCATTCACCACCAGAGTATCGGCTCCGGGAAGATATTGTTTAACTTCTTTAACCACCTTCCACACCGAACCCTCTTCATTATAGGCAGGGATGATTACCAAGACTTTTAGTTTATTTTCCATCATCACATTTTCTATCAAATTGATCCCGCTTTAAAGGGGTCGCCCTATTTTAGGATGGTTTCGGTGCCAATTCCAAGCGGTTTTAACGATCGTCTCCAACCCATGAAATCTTGGCTCCCAACCCAATTCTCTTTTAATCTTCTGAGAACTGGCAATCAGCCGGGAAGGATCACCTGGCCTTCTCGGCGATTCAATTACGGCGATCTTCTTTCCCGTCACTTTTTCCGCAACCCGAATCACTTCTTTCACCGAGTAACCCTCTCCATTGCCAAGGTTGTAGATTCCCGAATCTCCACTCTGCTCCAATTTCTGAAGGGCTAATAGATGGGCATGGGCGAGATCCGCCACATGAATATAGTCACGGATGCATGTGCCATCGGGTGTATCATAATTCGTCCCAAAGATGGGAATGGGATGTCCAAAGAAGGCCGCCCGAAATACAAGAGGAATCAAATGGGTTTCTGGAAAGTGGTCTTCGCCCAACTCGCCCTCCGGATCTGCCCCTGCTGCATTGAAATATCTTAGAGAGATATAATTAACCTTACCCGCTTTAAAAGAAGCTTGAAGAATCTTTTCAAACATCCACTTTGTTTCTCCGTATGGATTCGTCGGAGCACATGGATGCTCCTCTGAAATTGGAATCTTCAGAGGTTCCCCATAAACAGCGGCAGAGGAAGAAAAGACAATCTGGTTGACATTAAATTCTTCCATTACTTCAAGCAATTGAATGCTATTTTTCAGATTATTTTTGAAATACTTTAATGGATTCTTAACCGATTCTCCAACCAAACAAGAGGCTGCGAAATGCATGACAGCCTTAACCGTGTAAGATCGGAAAGTTTGCCTGAGTTTTTCACGATCAGAAAGATCTCCTTCTATCAAGAGACCGCCTTTTACCGCTCTTCGATGGCCACTCTGAAGATTATCGTATACAAGAGGTTGATAACCTTTACATAAAAGCTCTTTAACCACATGGCTTCCAATATACCCGGCCCCTCCCGTTACGAGAATTAAGGACATTTCTGATATTCCCTCAAATTTATTATCGGATCAATGATTGATGGAATCGTAAAAAGTCGTCATTCCCGTGAAACTTGTCCTCGAAGGCATCAATCGGGGAACGGGAATCCAGAGAATTCTAACTATATGAAAATACTGGATTCCTGCTGGAGTTTATCCCGATGAAAATCGGGGCAGGAATGACAAAAATCTCCTTTTCAGACTTTTTACGAGATCATCATGATTACAAATATCTTTATATTCCCGATAGAGTAATGGCCTCCCCATCCCCCTTTTTCCCTCTTATATCTTCACCCATCTTTCAAAAGGGTGGCCTTGACAATACTCCATGGAAAGCTCTGAGATCAATCGGGCTACCTCTTCTTCATCACGTTTGGCTGTATCGATTTCGATAATTTTAAAGAGGGCTTTCGTTTGAGCAACACGCAAAGTTTCCCTGAATTTTTGATCCAATGACCGAAGCCCATCTTCATGCTCATGAAGATGAAGCCAGTAGTTCCTGCCATAAGAGATTTCAGGATGGTCGTCCGAAAGCCTCTTATAGATTCGCTCCATCGCCATCCGTATCGGTGTGTCCAGAAAGAAATAGAGATCTCGAAAGGGAAGCCGAGAGTATTGTTGTGTGAGTTTCAACTTCCCCTCAATCGTCATTTTCTGGCTAATGAATGGGTAATAAAAATCACTGTAGATGGTTGAATCAACGACCATGCATCGAGTGGTCATGACCAGCTCGGGTTGGTATCTTTTAATCATAAAAGGCTCAAGCCACCCTTGAAAAAGGACAAAGAGGAGTCTGGTCATTCCGATCCACTGCCTCTTTTTAGTCGCATCCACTTTTTTAAATAGACCCTCGAAAAAATTTGCAGCTTTGGGTAGGCAACAAGAAATATTCCCTTTCCATATGAAGAAGGGTGTTCTTCCTGTTTTGCAGATTGAAAATCCGTGATTGAGAGAATGAATCGCCCTTAATGTTGTTGTACTTTTACCCGAACCATCGATTCCGATAATGGAAATACGAATAGGCTTCATGTACGATTACTGAACTCTTTTGTAGACAATAATCTTTTCCATCCCTTTTCCTTCAAATCTACTGAGTTCGGTAAAATCCTTTTTAAGGATCTCTCTTACCTCTGGAAAACTGTAGTGTTCTCTTTGGCGAATGGTTAAATAGAGAACCCCTTTTTCTGTCATTAAGGTTTTTATCTTATCTATTTTATCCTTATTGAATTCGATATATTCACAAACGCCCTCCGCATAGAAGGCGACACGGGGCAGGGTTGTAAAAATGGTCACCCCTTTTCCAGATTGGGCCTTAATCCATATTCCCGCCTTTTTTTCAGTTAAACGTTCATATCGTTGAGGTTTTAATGTCTTGGGAAGGATAATGGCCAAAATTAGGATCAATAACGTTAACCAAATCAATTTAGTTCTCCTATTCAGTTCCAAGCGAGAGAGTAAGCGATGCGATCCTAATTTTTTTGAAATCCAATTGTAACTAATTAAAAGTCCCTCTCCAACCCAATAAATTGAGAAGATTAATAAAGGCAATATATGTCTACCGCTGAGCATAAAGGTCCGCTCATCTTTAGCTGCATTCCAATCAGTGTAATTCAACACCAATAAAAATAAGACAACATAATGTAAGGCATTAAAAGAAAAAAGAAATTTCTCTCCATCTTTGAGGCGGGAGGAAAATGTTTTGATAAGACCAATGCCCAGAAAAAGAAGATAAAGGGGGTGAAAAATAGAAAGGATTTCCAGATTCAATTTTTTAAAGCTAAATAGGATTTTATTAACCAGGGAAACCTCGTCACCCATCCCTCCCAAACCTAAAAACCCTGAAATGGTTTTGGCTCTGCTTAGCGTCCAAACGCCTGTTGTCTCCCTTAAGTGGATGAGGTAGGGGAGGAAAAGGATGAACGAGGATAAGACCAGAAAAAAAATGACTTTCCATCTGTCCCTCGGTGTATTAAATCTTTTAAAGAAGAGGATGTAAAGGAAAACAACGATAAGGATTTCTACCCCATCAGGCCTCACAAGATAATTGAGGACCGAAAGCAGAGGTATAAACAGATATGGATATCGCTTCTCGGTCTGAATCGTCCTCCAGGCAAACCAGATGGCAGAAGCAAGAAAAAAAAGGTAAGTAGACTCTTTAAGGACATCTGCTGAGAACCTTCGAATATAAGGGTGAATCATTAACAAGAGGGCCGAAAAGAAGGCAATCTTCTGGTCAAATATTTTTTTCCCTAAGAAATAAACCGGTAAGATCAGCAATATTCCAAAAAAGGAGGAGACCAATTTCCCGGCAAGCTCGAAATCAGACACCCATCGAGAAACGACCGCAACGAAAAGAGAATAGAGAGGTTGCTGGTTATGACCGAAGGCTTTTCCGTAAAGACCCGATACAAAGTCTTTCGCAATAGGGATATATTGGAATGCCCCATCCATAGAGATGACATAGGTTCGGAAAAAAAGATAAACACTTAAAAGGAGGGATAGAAGAAGGAGCAGGATAAGATCAAATTTTTCATCTTTTATCATGGTCTCCCGTAGCCAAATACCAGTTATTTAGGAGCAATCACTTTGGAAAAACAATTGAGTTAACCACGTTAGAAGTAGGTTACCAAAGGGAACTCTTGGTTAATAATGAAAAATTTCTAACGGGGTAAACTTCTTCAGTAGCCTCCTTGAGGTTGAAGCTCTAAGTCTTCTATTCGTGAACTTATTGGTCTTATTTTTTTTATTTTAACAAATATAACTGGATGCTCCTTTTCTGTATGGCTTTTAGCCAAATTAAGACTCCACTTATTAAACTCCTCGTCTCCCTCTAATTGCATAATCACAATTGCATTATCTGGAATATTATTTGCAAATTCAGGATGCTCACGAATATATGCATTAAACTCCTTGATTAATTCATTATTTTTTCTTTCCATAATGTTCATAGGAGACCTCCTCCTAAAAAATTATATTTATAAACTTCCCAATTATCATCAATATCATTATCTGCTAATGTTAAAGCATCCTCAAATCTAATATTCAATTCTTCCTTTGAATGTTTCCCTTGAGGGCCATAAGAATCTCGATGGGCGTAACCATGAGCACAATCGTACCGGACGACTTCCTTCCATTTCCCTTCAACCTTAACCTCCAATTGAACCATAAATTCAACTACCTTACCTCCTACTGTTTTATGATAATGTCTCTTCCTTACATCCTCACTATATGGAATTATATACTCTTTTTCAGGCATAGTAAACTCATTTCAATTTTCTCAACAATATTAGCTAATTCAAGAATTCAAATTCCACCGGTGCCGAACATCCATCTCCCATTCTTTGAGGTCGGGTTCATAAGCAGTTATGATAAGAACCTCGCACCTTTGTCCAAAATAAGTTTTTCACTACAGAGGCACGGAGGACACGGAGAATATATTTTTTATAAAAATATGCCAGAATACCCCCCAGCTCTGCTGGGGGGATGAATGGCCTCCCCTCTCCCAACAGGGGAGAGGGATAGGGTGAGGGGGCGTTCGTATTAGTAGGCCGATTTACTGAAGAACCCCTTCCAAAGAGTCATAAACAGGATTCTCAGATCAAAACCGATCGACCAGTTCTGAATGTAATAGAGGTCGTGTTCGATCCGTTTCTCCAGAGAGGTATTTCCCCTCCATCCATTGACCTGGGCCCATCCTGTCATTCCAGTTTTGATCTTATGCCGGAGCATATAAGAGGGAATCTTTTCTCTAAATTCCTTAACAAAATTTGGCCTTTCTGGTCGAGGCCCCACCAAACTCATCTCTCCCTTAAGTACATTGAAGATTTGTGGAAGCTCATCCAGGCTGGTTTTTCTTAATAAAGTCCCGATCCCGGTTCTCCTCGAATCATTCTCTTTCGCCCAGACAGGCCCTGTCTTCTTTTCTGCATCCACCCTCATCGTTCTGAATTTCAGGATCTGAAAAGGGCGACCATTCATGCCGACCCGTTCCTGCCTGTAAAAAATCGGACCTTCGGAAGTCAATTTGATTAAGAGGCCGATCAAAAACATGACTGGAGCCATGAGGATCAATATGAAAGATCCAATGACGAGGTCGAATATCCTTTTAAAGACTCTATCCCAACCATACAGAGGTGATCCTTGAAGGCTCACGATCGGGAGGCCATCCAATTCGTCCATGCCGCCTCTGAGGCGTAAAAATTCATAGGATGCTGGAACCACCTTAATCTCTGACAAATGGCCATTGACTTTTTCAATCAGGCTCTCAAAACAATCATAATCGCTGATTGAAATGGCAACAAAAAAGATGTCCACCTCTTGTTCGTTCAGGATTTCAGTAAGGTCTTCATACACGCCCAGGATAGGAATATTTTGAATCTTCTTGCCAACCTCTTCCTCGTTGCGGGTTAAGAACCCTAAAACCTGAATTCCTAATGCTGGATAGAGCCTGAGCTTCTCTAACACTTTCAGGCCGAGCGGGCCTGTCCCTGCAATGAGGGCATATCGTTTATTATGTCCTTTCCGACGAAGCATCTTCAGGGTCTTACGGGCAAAATAACGGACCGAAAGGAGGCCCCCGATGCCCAGTATCCAGAAGTAGAAGAAGGCCAATCGAGAAAACTCGAATCTCCTTAAAAGGTAGATGAGGGCGATCAAGATCATCAGGGTCAAGGTCAGGCATTTACCCACATCGAATAATTCTTTATAAAAATAATCAATCCGTCGTGGGCGATATAATTGCATCTTTCTTGAAAGGAGTCCCCACAGGATAAGGAGGGGTATTAGGAATTCGATGTAAGTAAGAAAAGGAGGGGTTCCTAAAATTGGGGGCCTGATGAGCTCGGTATAGAATCTAATAACGTAAGAAAAGATCCAGGCAAGGGAGATTATGAAAAGATCGGAGATAAAAAAAAGAGACTTAAAAAATTGTGCATGTTTTTTTAGCATCTTAAACCGGCCAATTAAGCTGACGACTAATCATTTTCCCAAAAACCTTTGTTGAAGCTCGCCCTCTTTTTTAGGAATAATGGAATCCATCTCTCCAAAAGCCCCATTCGATATCCAAAAAACCGAATGGCTGTATCAGCTAAGGCATAGGGGATCCAGGTTTTTCGTCCATTCAAAAATAAAAACTTAATCTCTTCCTTCAGATATTTGATCCCTTCTCTTTCCGATTTTGCCATATCCTTAATCCATCGGTTTCTACTGAAAAAGACGCCTATATCAAAATACCTCTTAAACTGCTTAGCTAAAGAGTAATTGTGTGAATGATATACCACCGCCTCAGGTTGATAAGCCACCTTATAACCCTTTTGAAGGAGCTTCGCCGCTAAAAACATATCCTCATTCATGATTGTCTTTTCAGGAAACCCACCTACCTCTTGAAATGCCCTTTTCTTTATGGCTGAACAGGCATTGGAAAAAAAGAAAGTTTTTACCCCTAGTCGTGGTAAATTATCTATTCCTTTAATCATCCCTACAGAAGGATAATTAAAAGACCTTACAAAGACCTCAATGGGGTTGGCATCCGCTCTCGGCATTTGTCTTCCATAGGAGGCTGCGATCTTAGGATCATCCAAAGGTCTAATTAAATTTTCAAGGCCTTCAGCATCTTTAAATAAAGCATCCTGGGTCATAAAAACTAAAATATCACCCTTTGCTTTGGAAGCTCCGAGGTTTCTTGTTCCTCCATGGTCGAAGGTTCCGGCGTCTATCTGGATGATATCAACTCCAAAGGCACCACAAATCTTTAGGGTATTGTCTTGGGATGATGAATCAACAACCAATATCTGGGCTGGACTTACCGACTGCCCCTGAAGAATCCCAAAGAGCTTCCCTAAGTATTTTCCTCCATTTAATGTGGGGATGATAATAGAAACTGCAAGCATTTTAATGAGTTACAAGCTTTAATAATTCTTTACCTACAACCTCTGAAATCATTGTCCAATCATTCCTTCGGGCAATATCTCTTCTCAGTTCTCTGATCCTGTCGTCCTTTTCACCTAAAGCTATCTCCACATTAGTTAGAAAGTCTTCTTTATCGCCTGCCAGGTAGATGACATCCTTATAACGCTCTAATTCTCTCATATAGGACGAGACTACAGGTTTTCCCAATGCGAGATATTCGAAAAGCTTAACAGGGTTGATGGCATCGGCAAACTCACCTCGCTGAAATGGAATTAAACAGACATCAAAACCATTGCAATAGGCGGGTACCTTCTCATAATCGATCGTATCTATAAAACGTATATTTTTCTTTAATGGAAGCCTTTTTGCCCTGACCGGGCCCGCAAAAATAAAATTCAAATCGGGTCTATTTTCCGCAAGATAATCAACAAGCTCAAAATCTATCCATTCACTTATCGTACCCACGTAACCGATAATCTTCTCCAAACCTTTAAACTCCAGAGGTCGAACCTTAGGCCCATTGTTAAAGAAATCATAATCCACACCGTTTCCGATAACCCGTATTCTCACACCCTTTTTTATTCTCTCTGCCTTTTCTGCAAGGGCCTCAGAGGTGGTTATGACAAGAGCTGCCTTATCCACAAACCATGCCTCCATACGCCTTATATATTCTTCTGCCCTTGGATGAACCTTTGGATAGTCGTCCATCATTTCATATACCAAAGCGCCGTATTTCATCCCCTTTAGGATACCGGGTATGAGCGGTGAGGGATAAGTCACCCAGATGATTGTCTCAGGGTCCACATGGGAATTCATTTGATACCTGAGTAAAAAGGGGTTAATCCTTGTGATAGAAGGCGCAATGATGGGTATGAAAAAGAAATCTTTTATATGCAAACCTCTTTTTACATCCAGCCTTTTAAATAAGGATTGAAACCTCCTAAATACCCTTTGAATATCCGAAAACCTCAGGTTTCTAAGGCCAAAAGGCTGTACATAGGTAAAATCATTCTTTGAAGAAAGTCTCTCAGCCAGGTGCTGTGGCCTCTGATAAATAAAATCCCAGTCTATCAATGAAAAATAAAGTATCTTCAAAGGGCCCCCTTGATAATACTTAATATCCGATCAGAGGATTTCCCATCACCATAAGGGTTGATGGCTCTTGCCATTCTTGTATATTCTTGATCATCTGTCAAGAGGCGCAATGTTTCACCCACGATCATTTCCCTGGCTGTTCCAATCACTTTGCATGTTCCCGCCTCAACACCTTCAATTCGTTCTGTAACTTCTCTCATGACGAGAACAGGTTTACCAAGACTCGGAGCCTCCTCCTGAATTCCACCTGAGTCTGTAAGGATGAGATAAGATTTTTTCATAAGCCAGACGAGATTAGAGTAGGCTAATGGATCTATGAGATGGATGTTTTCATGTCCATTGAGTATCTCGAACACAGGTTTTTTCACGTTCGGGTTTAAGTGGACTGGATAAACAATCTCAACCTCATTGTTTTCAGCAATCTCTTCCAATGCCAGACAGATATTTTTGAAAGGTTCGCCAAAACTTTCCCGCCTGTGGCATGTGACAAGAAGGATAGGCTTCGCCATGTCTAAGTAAGAGAAATAATTAAAAAACTTTCTCTCATCATTTTGAATTAAATCGAGGGTTAGATAAAGCGCATCAATGACCGTATTGCCAACGACAAAGATGGTTTCCTCTTTTATTCCCTCTTTGAGAAGATTTTCTTTGGCTCGAGTCGTTGGGGCAAAATGATAATCGGCAATCTGGCTCACTAAGACCCTGCTCATTTCCTCCGGAAAAGGGGAGTATTTATTAAAACTTCTTAGACCTGCTTCAATATGGGCAATAGGGATCTTCATATAAAAGGCTGCCAAAGCTCCCACAAAGGCGCTGGTCGCATCGCCCTGAACCACGACAAGGTCAGGCCTCTCAGTAACCAGAACATTTTCAAGTCCCCGGAGCATATTTGCTGTGATATCAAAAAGCGACTGGTTAGGCTTCATGGCATTGATGTCGTAGTCAGGCCTTATTCCGAAGAAATCCAGGGTTTGATGAAGCATTTCTTTGTGCTGGCCCGTAACGCAAACACGAACATCAAAAGGCAACCCCTCTTTTGCCTTGAGTATAAGAGGAGCCATCTTAATGGCCTCTGGTCGTGTTCCAAAGATGGTCATCAAGATAAAGGGGTCAGGTCTCAACATTCAACACATAACTCCTTTCTTATTCTACTAAGTATTCTCTCCATGTCATTATCCGTATCGCCAGCCTTTTTCATCCTCCTGCTCAATTGACTGACCGCACTCCCCTTCATCCCAAAATGCACCCCAATCTCCTCAAGACTCAATCCACTATCCTGATGACTCAAATAAATGCAAAACTTCTTGTAAAGAAAGTGATCCTCTCCGACGACCTTAGTCACAGCCTTTTCAATCTCTTCTGGGGACGGCCCCCTCAGAACCCGCTTCACCCCCGGTATGTTACGCCTGTCAATCTTCCTATCCTCCAGATACTCCCCCCTGATCCTCTTGATAAAATCTTCACTCCCCAAAAAAGTAGCCGCTATCACTTTCCTCAACGGACTTTCCAATTCCATGGGCGCCCCTTCCTCCACAAATTCCCTGTACCTCCTATATCCTGACCA
>Ga0208733_100570_pt1 | contig 15010 bp, 12 predicted proteins | sample SubbioR11Jul_8B1_FD_184816 | JGI IMG/M metagenome (GOLD analysis project Ga0208733, IMG submission 184816) | Serpentinite rock and fluid subsurface biosphere microbial communities from McLaughlin Reserve, California, USA - CR11Jul_8B1 (SPAdes) | ecosystem: Environmental > Terrestrial > Deep... | reverse complement strand
ATATCCTTTCCCTGTGGGGTTGCTCCCATATTGCCCTCCTTCTATGGATTTTGTTTTCGACGAAACATAAATACCATATTGGAGGGCAATTACTCTTACTCAGGTCTCCTAAATTCTACGTTACTAAAACTTTAATCAGCATGAGGACCGTCTGATCCAATCTTTTGAAAATTAAAGGACAATTGGTCCTTTTATCCACTCCTTAAAAAGAAGTTTCCGGGATTTGACAAATATCATAAAATCATTTAATATTTTTCGATAATAATTTCGGAGGATTTCAATGTTTGCCGTAATGAAAACAGGAGGAAAAGAGTATCGGGTCGCCAAGGGAGATGTGATTCGGGTGGAGAAACTTGAAGGAAAAGTCGGAGATCAGGTGGCCCTGAAGGATGTCTTGATGGTCTCCGGGGAAGGCCAGTTCCAAGTGGGCGCCCCCAATCTAAACAACGCGGTCATCACAGGCGAGATTGTGCGCGAGGCCAAGGGGAAAAAGGTTCTCACCTATAAGATGAAAAGGCGGAAGAATTACCGCCGGATGAAAGGGCACCGCCAGACCTATACATATCTGAAGGTGAATGACATCGCGTTAAGCTAATCCCCTCACCCCATCGTAAGTCCGTTTATGGTTCGACAGGGACTACCATGAGTCCCACGCTGCGCAGGATTCACCCTTCGAGAGCCTCAGGGCGAACGGTAAGTCGAAGGGGGAACGGCGAGGGTTGTTTGGGTATTTGAAAATTTGGTGGTTCCTGCCTGCCTGTAGGCAGGGGTTATTGTTTGGAATTTGTGATTTGGTTATTGGAGCTTTAGATTTCAGGAGGTTGTTATGGCACATAAGAAAGCAGGAGGAAGTTCCCGCAACGGAAGGGATAGCGCTGGACAGCGATTAGGAGTGAAGAGATTCAGCGGGCAGTCAGTCCCCGCAGGCAGTATATTGGTCCGCCAGAAAGGCACCCGGATTTTTCCCGGAGAGAATGTGGGCATGGGAAAGGATTACACCCTTTTTGCGAAAATCGAAGGAGTCGTCAAATACGAGAAAAAGGGAAGAGATAAAAAACAGGTAAGCGTTTACACCCAGAGCCTCTAAACCTGCGCCTCGGTAGCCTGTGATTAATAAAGATGAAGTTTGTGGATCAAGTCAGAATCCGGGTGATGGCAGGCGATGGCGGAAATGGATGTGTCAGTTTTCGAAGGGAACGCTATGTTCCCAGGGGAGGTCCGGACGGCGGTGATGGCGGCAAAGGTGGAGATGTGATCCTCCAGGCAGATGGTCAGCTCTCAACCCTTCTCGATTTATCCTACCCCCAGCAGCTTCGTGCCCGAAAAGGAACCCACGGTAAAGGCAAAAATCAGACAGGAAAAAATGGCGAGGATCGCATCGTTCGGGTCCCGGCAGGCACGCTTGTCCGGGATGATGAGAGCGGAGAGCTGTTGCAGGATCTTCTCTTCGATGGACAACAATTCGTCGCGGCAGCAGGCGGCCGGGGAGGCAAGGGAAATGCGCGATTTGCCACCTCAACTCATCGCGCCCCCCGCCATGCCGAAAAGGGCGAAAAAGGTGAAGAGCGCTGGCTGCGGCTCGACCTGAAACTCCTCGCTGATGTGGGCCTCATCGGTTTCCCCAATGCGGGAAAGTCGACCCTTCTATCCCAAATATCCTCTGCCCGGCCTAAAATCGGGGATTATCCTTTCACCACCCTCGCTCCCAATTTGGGGGTGGTCACGGAAGAAGGCCGTTCCTTTGTCGTGGCCGATATTCCAGGGCTTATCGAAGGGGCTTCCATGGGAGCAGGCCTTGGATTGACCTTTCTCCGGCATGTGGAGCGGACAAGGCTTCTCGTCCATCTTCTCGATATTTCCGGGGCACCATCGCGCAATCCCCTGAAGGATTTTGATGGATTGAACAGTGAATTAAATGCCTATCACCCCTCTCTGAGTGAGAAAGCCCAGATTGTTGTGCTTAATAAGATCGATCTTCCTTCCGTCCGGAAGAAAGCGGCAGAGGTGAAGAAACAGTTCGAAGGGATGGGGCGCCGCTTCTACGCAATCTCAGGAAAAACAGGAGAAGGAGTGAAAGGGCTGATCGAGGCTATCTCTCAGATGCTGGATTGAGAAGGCGGTGTCTTTTTAAAGAACTTATCTATGCAACCGGTGAGCAAAGAGAAACGAAAAAAAGTTCTGGAGAAGGCGAGAAGGATCGTCGTCAAGGTGGGCTCAAGCATCCTGGCCTCCGTGGAAAAGGGGCTCCACTATGAAGCCTTCTCCCATCTGACTAAAGAGATTTCGGAACTGAAACGCCAGGGCTATGAAATCGTCCTGGTCTCATCCGGAGCCATTGCGGCCGGGATGGAAAAACTGGGCTATAAAACCCGTCCTCAATCGATCACTCAGAAACAGGCCACCGCTGCCGTGGGTCAGAGCCGGCTGATCCATATCTATGAAAACTATTTCTCCCGCTACCAGCAGATGGTCGCCCAGGTCCTTCTCACACATGACGACCTGAGCCACCGCCGGAGATTCCTCAATGCCCGAAATACCCTCCTTGCCCTCCTCGAATTAGGGATCATTCCGATCATCAATGAAAATGATACGGTCGCCGTTGACGAGATCAAAGTCGGTGACAATGATAACCTCTCCGCACTCATCACCAACCTGATCGAGGCCGACCTCCTCATCATCCTGACCGATATCGAAGGCATCTGCGAGAGAGACCCGAGAACTCACCCTGATGCGAAATGCATCTCCATGATTGAGGATATCGATGCGGATATGGAGGGGGTGATGGGAGCGACAAAGAGCCAGATGAGTGTCGGCGGGATGGCGAGTAAGATCCAGGCTGCCAGAAAGGCATCCCGCTTCGGGATTCCCACGGTGGTCGCCTGCGGCACAAAAAAGGAAGTCCTTCGACAGATCTTGAAAGGAAAGGAGATCGGGACGCTCATCCTCCCCAAGATGAAGACACTGAGCAGTCGAAAACACTGGATCGCCTTTAATCTGAAGCCCAAGGGCGATGTCATCGTGGATGAGGGGGCCAAGAAAGCCATTGTCCAGAAGGGCAAGAGCCTTCTTCCCTCGGGTGTGCTGGAGGTGAGGGGTTCTTTCGATCGGGGGGATTCGGTCTCCTGCGTGGGGCCTCGCGGAAAGGAGTTTGCCAGAGGGTTGGTCAACTACAGCCTTCAGGAGCTTGATAAGATTAAGGGCCGTCGAACCAATGAGATCGAAAAAGCCCTGGGCTATAAGTATTCGGATGAGATCATCCACCGGGATGATCTGGTGGTTTTATAAGGGAGTCAATGAACCTTAAGTCAGAAGTCAGGGAGATGGCAAAGCGGGCCAGGGAAGTTTCCCGCCTGCTGGCCACGCTCTCCACCGATACAAAGAATAAAGCTCTCTTTGAAATGGCGGATGGTCTCGAAAAGGACCAGGCTCTTCTCATCGAAGAGAACAGAAAAGACCTGATTGCAGGCGAGCAGGCACGCCTCTCTTCCGCGATGATGGACCGGTTGCGAATGACCCCTGCGGTGATCCAAGCAATGGCAAAGGGCCTCCGGGAAGTGGCCCGTCTTTCCGATCCCGTGGGAGAGATCGTAAAGATGTGGAGAAGGCCGAATGGGTTGACCGTTGGAAGGATGAGGATTCCCATTGGTGTCATCGGAATCATCTATGAATCGAGACCGAATGTGACTGCTGATGCCGCCGGCCTCTGCCTTAAATCGGGCAATGCGATTATCCTCCGGGGAGGTTCAGAGGCTTTTCACTCCAATCAGGCCATCGTCCATATCCTTCAAAAAGCCTTAAACAAGGCGGATGTTCCGGAGGAAGCGGTCCAAATCTTTTCCCGGACCGAAAGGGAAGCCATCCAGGAGATGCTCCAGCTCGAAGAGGAGATCGATCTCATCATCCCCAGGGGAGGGGAAGCCTTGATCCGTTTTGTGACAACCCATTCGAAGATCCCGGTCATCAAACATTATAAGGGGGTCTGCCATATCTTCGTCGATGAGACTGCGGATCAGGAGATGGCCCTGCGGATCTGCCTCAATGCCAAAGTCCAGCGGCCCGGGGTATGCAATGCCATGGAGACGCTCCTTGTCCATGAGAAGATAGCGGGCGGCTTTCTTCCGAAGATTGCAGAGGCCCTTCGTAAAGAGGGCGTGGAACTGCGGGGATGCCCGCAGACCCAAAAGATCCTCTCCGGAATCAAGGAGGCGAAGGAGGAGGACTGGTATGAGGAATATTTGGACCTCATCCTTTCCATCCGGGTGATAAAAGGGATCGAGGAGGCGCTGAAGCATATCGCTACCTATGGGTCGCTCCACACGGAGTCGATTCTCACCTCCGATTATCAGAACGCCCAGCGCTTTCTGAGGGAAGCCAACTCCTCCTGCGTCCTGGTCAACGCCTCCACCAGGTTCAACGACGGGTTTGAGCTGGGCCTGGGCGCTGAGATGGGGATCAGCACCTCCAAACTGCACGCCTTCGGACCGATGGGTCTGGAGGAGCTGACAACGACCAAATTTATCGTCTATGGAGAAGGACAAGTCCGAACTTGAAAGCACAAAAAGTTCGGAGTCATTAGTCGCATAGTCGATTCGTCTGTTAGTCGGATAATAAAAGACTATGGGACTATCGGACTATCGGACTACGAGACTATTTTCTCCGAACTATTTTGGGATTTGGTTATTGGTGCTTGGAATCTTATAAGCTAAACGGTTATAAATAATTACATGAAAGAAAAAATGGAGAAGGAAACTAAAAGAAAGAAGATCGGGCTTTTCGGAGGGACTTTCAATCCCGTCCATCTGGGGCATCTCAGAGGAGCGGAGGAGATTCGGGAGGCCTTTCGCCTGGATGAAATTATCTTCATCCCGTCAGCCATCCCCCCTCATAAGGCCATGGAGGAGATCATCGATGCGAAGCACCGGCTGGAGATGGTGAGACTGGCCATTGCCTCCAATCCATACTTCTCCATCTCTGACATCGAACTCTCAAGGCCCGGGAAATCCTATTCGATCGACACCATCCGCCATTTTCGTGAGGGGTGCGCCGATGCCCTCTTTTTCATCCTGGGAGGGGATGCCTTTGTGGAAATAGAGACCTGGAAGGATTTTCAAAACCTCTTCACCCTCTGCCATTTCATCGTGATGGCCCGGCCAGGATTCCAAAAAACCCCTGTCGCCTCTCAGCTTCCAGGCCCTCTGACTCCTGCCTTTCAATATGATCTCGAAACAAAGGTCTGGGTTCATCTTTCGGGATGCCATCTCTATTTCAAAGAGATCTCTTTCCTCGATATCTCTTCGACGAAGGTACGGGAGTTGATCGAGAGAGGGGATTCGGCGAGGTATCTCATCACTCCCGAGACAGAAGCCTATATCCATAAACACGGGCTTTACCGGAAGAGGGGATGACCGGGCAAAATATTTTTCATATTTTTCATTTTTCTATTGTCATCCTCATTTTTTCTGGTATAATGCTACACTCAAAATCATCGTAACCGGAGGATATGGCCACCGACTCAAAGACAAAATCTCTCCTCTGCCTCAAGGCAGCGATTGAAAAGAAGGCTCTGGACCCGGTTCTTCTCGATATGAGGGGAATCTCCTCTGTGACGGATTACTTCCTCATCTGTGCCGGGAAATCGGATCGTCAGGTCCAGGCCATTGCCAGATCGATTGAGGAGGCCCTTCAAAAGGAGGGAGTCCGCCCCCTCGGGCAGGAGGGAGCAATCCATGGGAAATGGATTCTGATGGATTATAACGATGTGGTGGTTCATATCTTTCTGGAACCGGTCAGAACGTTCTACGACTTAGAAGGGATATGGGGCGATGCGGTTCGCATCGAGCCTAACTTGGGAGCGCAGGGTGCCTAAAAAACGGGTGGTTTCGAAAAAATCGAAAAAAAAGATCAATCCCCTAAAGAAGGGATTAGAGAAAGGGATCGATAAGAAAAAAAAGATGAATGCCTTAAAAAAGGAGATGGAGAAAGGGGTAGATAAGATTGATAAAAGGACGCTATCCCGCTTCAAAAAAATCCTTCTCAAGGAGAGGGAACAGATCGTGGGGGAAGTCAAACAGACCTATGCGTCGTCTCAGGAGATGGGACAGGATGGGACCCAGGACATAGGAGATGAGGCGGCCAATATCTACAACAAACAGATCCTGCTCAGCCTCAACGAAAGTGAACGGATGAGACTCCAGGAGGTGGATGAAGCGCTCGATCGTATAGGGGCAGGCGCCTATGGAATCTGCGAAGAGTGCAGTGAGCCTATCAGCCTGAAAAGGCTTGAGGTCCGGCCGGTGGCAAAGTACTGTGTGGCCTGTTTGTCAAAGCTGGAAAAGGGGATACTCTAAGAGATGCTGGTGAAACTGCTTTTCATTATCATTCTGGGCCTGATTTCCATCTTCTGCTGGGTCTCTCTGACCAATCCATTAGATGTCCAATTCCGCTTTTTTGGAAAGATCATCCCCACCGATCTCTCCACCCTCATGATCACCTCTTTGGTGTTGGGCGCTTTGCTCGTCTTCATCAGCACCATGGCGAGGGATGCCAAGCGCGCCATCGAGGGCTATCGTCAATCGCGGAAGAGAAAGAAGGAGCAATCCATTAAGGAGGAGCTGAACAAAGGGATGGAGGATCTCCTACGGGGGAATCTGGCGAGAGCCAAGGTGCACTTTACAGAGGTCCTGAAGAACGATCCTTTCCAGAAGGATCTCTATTTAAAGCTTTCGGAGATCTCGGTCAAAGAAGGAAATGATGAAGAGGCTCTCCACTGGCTGGAGAGGGCGCGATGGATCGATAATAAGAATGTCGAGATTCCCCTCCGACAGGCAGAAATCTATCAGCGAACGGAGCGTCTTGATGATGCCATCCGAACCTTAAAGCGCGCCGTCGGTCTCGATGAAAGCAATCTCAAGGCATTGAAAAGTTTGAGAGAGATCTATCGGAACAGTCGGAGATGGGAGGAGACGATCCGGGTCCAGAAGTCGATTTTAAAGCTGGCCAAGGGAAAACAGAAAGAAGAGGAGGAGAACCTCTTCTTTCTGGGCTTGAAGTATGAATATGCCAGGGATCTTCTAATCCAGGGCGAAGAATATCTTGAGGACGCTCTGAAGGTTGCCAAAGAGATCGTCCGGGAGGAGAAGACCTTTGAACCCGGGTTTGTCTTGTTGGGCGACATCTATCTCCGGACAGGGAAATGGGCTTCCGCAGGAAAGGTCTGGGGAAAGAGCTTCAGGCGGTTCAAATCGATCATCTTCATCCTCCGATTGGAAGAGCTCTATCTCGACAGGGAGGACCCGGGCACCCTGCTCCGCATCTATCAAAGGACCATGAGCGACAATCCTGACAACTGGATGCTCGCCTTCTTCTATGCCAAGCTCTGTTTAAGGCTGGAGATGCTGGACGAAGCCTTTGAGGAGATCAATACGATCAGTTTAAGACAGAAGGATTTTCCCGCCCTTCACAGGCTTTTCGCGGAGATCTACCTCCACAAGAAAGATTTCAGCCGGGCGGCCCAGGAGTTTGAGAAGACCTTCGAATTGAGCGGGACATCCTATCTCCCCTTCGTCTGCAATGTCTGCGAAAGGGAATCGAAGGAATGGACAGCCTACTGCCCTCAATGTCACCGCTGGTCCACCTATACGATCAAAGAGGTTGAAAAAATCATCTCCCCGCTTCCTCCCCCTCGTCCCTTTTCCAAAAGGGCCTTCTTCTCCCTCGAAGAAAGATAAAGGGGGGCTCCAAGATTAGAATGAATGTGCGCCCTGATTGAAAGATTCCTCCAATTTTTATTGCCTTCCCAATGCCATTGCTGTGAAAGATTTTTAGAAGAAGGCCAGAAAGGGATCTGCCCGGATTGTCTCTCGAAGATCAGGTGGATTGAGCCGCCGCTGTGCACACTCTGCGGAGCCCCGTTTCTCTCCGGGGAGATAGAGAACCATCCCTGCGGCGCTTGTCTGACCAGGGGAAAATATTTTACAATGGCAAGGGCCCTGGGATATTATAAAGGGACCCTCAGGGAAGCGATTCATCGATGGAAATATGAAGAGAAGAGCTACCTCACTCTCTTCTTCGGAGAAAAATTAGCCGTAGGATTCCACCGTTATTGGGATCCCCAATCTTTCGACCTCCTCATCCCTGTTCCGCTTCACCCCAAACGGTTAAGGGAACGGGGGTTTAACCAGGCCCTTCTTCTCGTAAAGGAGTTAAGTCAAAGAACCCGGATCCCGTACTCGAAAGGGTTGCTCCGGAAGAGGATACCCACTCCCCCACAGGTCAATCTGAGCGGTGGAGAGAGGGAAAAGGGCGTAAGAGGCTCCTTCCATATTCAAAAAGATGAAGAGATAAAAGGGAAATCGATCCTTCTGGTCGATGATGTTTATACGACCGGCGCAACGGTCAACGAATGTTCGAAGGTGTTGTTGAAAGCAGGCGCAGAGCGGGTCGATGTATTGACCATTGCCCACGCCATCAAGCAATTATAAATTCGAAGCACGAAATCCGGGCGAAGCTTCCCGAAGGGATCAATTCGAAACAAGCACAAATGTTCAAAATCCAAATGTCTTAAAAAAAGTTTAGAATTTTGGTAACAATTTAGCTGTTTGAAAAAACTTGTAAAATCCCTCCCTACCTCCCTTTGCCAAAGGGAGGAAAAGAGATTTCCCCCTTTTGACAAAGGGGGATGAAGGGGGATTAGATATCTTTTTCAAAGCGCTAAAGTGATACGAATTTTGATATTCGAATTTGTTTCGGATTGGCCTTAAGAGGACGCTTCGCCCGATATTCGAATTTCGAATTTTATTTTACAACGACATTAGGAAGGTTTCTTTAAAGCTGATGAGTCATCATAGCAAAAAATTTCTTCTGTGGATCCTGATCCCCGTTGTGGTCGTGGGAATACTCCTGTTCTGGACCATCCAATATCTCTTCGATCCCAACCTCTACCGTAACGCCGTTCAAAAAACACTCACCTCTCAGCTCGGCAGGGAGGTCGCCTTTGGAAAGGCAAAGATAGGCTTCTGGGGGGGAATAGGAATTGCTTTCGAAGACTTCCGAATCAAGGACCGTTCCCAATCCTTTGATCTCCTCCATTCCCAAACGTTGATTTTAACGGCCAAGACCCTTCCTCTGTTGAGAAGGGAGGTAAAGTGGAAGCGGGTCACTCTTGAGAAGCCCGTAGGCCGTCTTTCCCGGGACAGAAACGGAAGATTCAATTTTTTCGACACCCCTTTAAACGGAGAGGCGTTGAAGTCCTCCCAGCAGAAGATGATCGAGACCCTCTCCACCCTCTTCGGCGGCACTCTATCCATTCGATCCGGAGAGATCTCCTTTTCAGATGAATCTTTCGGCGGGGCCCCTCTTCTGACAGAGATCCGATCGCTCGAGCTTCGTCTTTCAAATATATCTTACGGGAACCCCTTTCCTTTTCGCGTAAGCGGGAAAATCCTCCATTCAAAAAAGGAAGGAAGATTCTCCATCTCCGGAACAATCGAAGACATCCCTGAAGGAATGGACCTTTCAAAGGGAAAGGTGAAAGCCAAGGTGGAAGCAAAAGGAATCGAGGTCTTTCACTTCTGGCCTTATCTTCAGTCCCTGGTTCCCATGAATAAGATTGCGGGAACCCTCGATCTGAAAGGCCATTACCAGGGAGACCTCTCAGGACCTTTCAGCGCTTCTGTTAAGATCCAATTCAAAGAGGTGGTCTACGATCATCCAAAGGTCTTCGCCTACCTCTTCACTCCCAAATGGGTCAACCTCGATTTTCAGGCTAAGTATGACAGGCAGACGTTCGAGGTCCCCAAATTTTCGATCGAACTGCCTGAGATGAAGGTCGGGGGAAAAGGCAAGATTTATGGAATCGGAACCAAAGGGATGGGCCTGGATGCGGAGGCATCGAGCAACGTCTTCGACCTCGCCGATGGAAGAAGGTTTATTCCCTTCCGGATCATTACCCCGAGTGTCTCCGATTCCCTTTTCCGTGCGGAGGGAAGCGGCCCCGTGCAGATCCTCTCCGTCAAGCTTTCGGGAAAGATGGCGGAAATTGATCACTGTGATGAGCTCCACAATGCCCATGTCCTGACGGTGGAGATGAAGGTTAACAACGCCCGTTTGAAACTCCCCTGGAACCTTCCCGCCCTGGAGGAACTGAAAGGGCGCCTCCTTTTCAAACAGGGCCATCTCCATCTGAAAGAAGTTGAAGCAAGGGTCTTCCATTCCAGCATCGATCGAGCCAACGGCATCTTTTACGAGCTCCTCCAGGTCCCCACCCTTGAGATTCAAGGTCAGGGCCGATTCCAGGCGGCGGATCTCTCCTCTTTGCTCAAGACCGATATTTTCGCTGATGATACGGAGATGATCAAGGTTCTTGGCCCCATCACCTCCCTGTCGGGCAAAGCGCAATACCAGCTCTCGGTCAAAGGGAAATTGAAATCCCCCCTCCGTTTCCAGCATCAGGGCGGCTATCTTCTGTCAAAAATTCACCTGACCCATTCTCAGATTCCCTTTCCGGTCTCGATCGGAGAGGGAAGAGTGGACCTCTCCAACGAGGACCTTCAGTGGTCAGGAGCAAAGGTGGAATTCGGGAATTCATCTCTCCTCATGGGGGGATCATGGAAAAGAGAAGGATCTTCTGAGATCACAGCAAAAGGAAAGGTCGATCTGAAAAACCTTCTTGCCCTCTCCCAGTCCTCTCTCCTTCCGAAAGAGACCCGTTTGAAGACAGAAGATATTAAGAGCTTATCGGGTGCAGGCCAGCTCTCGTTCAAAGGAAGAAGGGCGACACCCCTTCAACCTCTCTCCTATGAGTTGGAATTTCTCCCCAGGGATGCCTCCCTCCTTCTCAAAGGAGTTTCTCACCCGCTCCTCTTTCGAGAAGGTTCCCTCTCCATTTCGAGCATCGGGGCCAATTTTTCAAAATTAAAGATGCAGTCGTTAAACTCCTCTTTCATCCTCGACGGAACAGTAAAAGAGGGGGTGATGAATCTTTCCACATCCGGTTCGATCGATTTGCAAAATATCTACGCCCTGCTCCAATTGCCCCTCTTTCCGGATTCAATGCGAACTCAGGTGGACGAGGTTCAGGGCCTCGCCGGAGGGGCAGAGCTTCGTCTGAACTGGTCCGGAAGAATGGAACAGGGAATCAACGTCATCAAGGATGGGGAGATTTTGCTAAGGGGAGTCTCTCTCCGGCACCGAAAGATTCCTGTTCCTCTCTCCCAGGTCGAAGGCAGGATTCTCTTCACCCCTCAACAGATTCGATGGGATGGATTGAAAGGAAGGGTGGGAGATTCCTCGCTCACCCTTTCCGGGACCTCCTCCCGTTCTCCAGCAGGACTCAGGGAAGCCGGCCCGACGATCATCAGGCGACTCTCCTTTCACCTCTCCTCCCCTCATCTTGACCTCAATCCCCTCTTTCCTGTGAGAGAAAAAACAACCCCTGCCTCTTTTGAGAAGTTCGGGAAATGGCTTTCTCTATGGGCGATCGATGGCAAGATCGATGTCGAAAAAGGAAGGTATCGAAATCTCGATTTCAAGGACTTAAGATTCGAGATGAAGGCGGCGGATGGTAAGTTAATCATCCATCCCTTTCAATTGAAAACCAATGAAGGGGATCTCTGGGGTGAAGCCTGGCTGCAACCCGCGGGAAAAGGCATTCGATTTGAGATAAAGCCCCGTCTCTCCCATATGGAAGCCGTGCCCTTTCTCCGGATTCTTCTCCAGAAAGAGGAGGAGGAGAAAATCATGGTCGCCGGAAGGGTCTATATCGATCAAGTTCAACTCAGAGGGGAGGGAGAGAATTTTCAGAAAATGAAGGAGTCTCTCCAGGGAGGGTTAAGGCTCGAACTGGAGGATGGAGTGATCGAAAGAGGGAACATCCTGGCCAAGATCTTTTCGATCCTCAATGTCTCACAATTATTCAAAGGAAGGCTCCCCGATCTGAAGACCAAAGGGCTTCCCTATCAGCGGATTTCCGCAAACATTCAGGTCAAAGAGGGAGTTGCTTCCACGGAGGACTTTCTGGTCGATAGCGATGCCATGAAGGTCACCATTCTCGGGAAAGTCGATCTGGGCAAGAACCTGATTGATGCGAAGATAGGAGTCCACCCATTGGTCACAGTCGATATGGTGCTGAGCAATATTCCGATTGCGGGATACATCCTCACGGGAAAGGACAAGGCTTTCCTCTCTTATGTCTATGAGGTGAAAGGAGACCTCGACGATCCCGAGATCGAAGCCATTCCCTTTAAAACCATGGGAGAGGGCTTGTTTGGAATTTTCAAACGGATCCTCGAAACTCCCCTGAGACCTTTCCAGAAGAACAATGCTGATAAGAAGTGAATAAGTTCGAAGTTCAGAGTTCGTAGTTCGGAGCAGAAATTACCGCAAAACAAATAATTCTTTTCACAAGCTGAGTTTGCCCTTGACAAATAACAAGATGTTGTTGTAATGAATAAGAACCTTACTAAATATAGCCCATCATCAATCCTAACCTCGTCAAATTCCACAACACAGGTGATAAGAAAATGGCAAATGTCATTGAGATGAAAGAGGAGCGAAAAGATTTGAAAGAAGAGTTTGAAACAACGGATATGGCCCTCTTCGTTCGCACCTCTGAAGAGTCGATGAATGATTGGAACCGCCAGAGGATCGTCGACGCCCTCATCAGAGAGACTTATATTGATGTCGATACGGCAAAAGAGATCGCCCGGGAGGTGGAAGATTTAATTGTCACCTCCAAGATCAAAATGATCACCGCACCCCTGGTCCGTGAATTGGTCGACACGAAATTGGTTGAAAGGGGACTGGAACAGGCCCGCAAGATGCACACCCGTCTGGGTATGCCCCTTTACGATGTGGACCAGCTCATCCTCCATCCCAACAAGGAGAATGCCAATGTCCCTCATGGGCCGGAGGCAACCAATCTCACCCTTGCGGAGAGGATCAAAAAAGAGTATGCCCTTCTCTCGGTCTTCTCACAGGAGACTGCGGATGCCCATATGCGAGGGGATATTCATCTCCATGATCTGGGTTTTGTGGATCGGCCTTACTGCAGCGGACAATCCCTCGAATATATCAAACGGTTCGGTCTGAGCCTTCCCAACTCCATTGCCATGGCCAAGCCTGCCAAACATCCGGAAGTGCTCCTGGCCCATATGGTGAAGTTTGCCGCCGGCCTTCAGAGCAACTTTGCCGGAGCCATTGGCTGGGATGCCGTCAATCTCTTCTTTGCTCCCTATCTGACGGGGATGTCGGATCGGGACCTCGAACAACTGGCGCAGATGATGATCTTCGAATTTTCCCAGCAGGCGGTCGCCCGTGGAGGGCAGGCGATCTTCACCGACATCAATCTCTACTGGGAGATTCCAAAACACTTCGAAAATGTCCCTGCCATCGGACCGGGCGGAGAGAAGACGGGAAAGAATTACAGCGACTATATAAAAGAATCACAGCGCTTTGCATGGGCCCTCTTTAATGTCTTCATGGAAGGGGATGGCTCCGGAAGGCCTTTCTTCTTTCCAAAACCGCTGGTCCATATCACGGAGAAATTCTTTCAAACCCCCGGTCACATGGACTTTCTCCACCACATCTGTGAGGTGGCTTCTGAAAAGGGCAACACTTATTTTGTTTTTGACCGCGGGGAGACAGCCAAAATCTCCGAATGCTGCCGTCTCAGCTTCAAACTCGATCAGACCGACCTCGAGGATGCAAAGGAACCCTGGAAGATGCGTTATTGCGCCCTCCAGAATGTGACTCTCAACCTTCCGAGGATGGCCTATCTGGCCAAAGGGGATGACACCCAACTCTTCTCCAAGCTGACGGAGTTCATAGGGGTTGCGGTCAAGGCCCATCTGGAGAAGAAAGGCTTTATTGAAAAGCTTCTCTCCGTAGGCGAACGGGGCCCGCTCGCCCTCTTAGCCATGAACAGGGATGGCTCTCCTTATCTGAGGATGCATCGCGCCAGCTTCCTTATCGGCATGGTCGGATTGAATGAACTCGTCCAGGTCCATACCGGCCAGGAGATGCATCAGTCCAGGCAGGCTTTCAAATTCGGATTGAAGGTGATCGCCCACATGAAACTGCTGGTCGATAAGTTGAGTGAACGCTATGGAATGCACTTCGTCCTCGAACAGACTCCCGCTGAATCGACCGCCTACCGTTTTGCGAAACTGGACCTACGGTTTCATTCGCCCAGATCGGGCCGCGTCGTCAAAGGGGATATCTCGAAAGGGGAAGTCTATTATACCAATTCGACGTATTTGAACAACTCCGCCGTGCTCAATCCGATTGAACGGGTGAGACAGGAGGGACTCTTTCATCCCCTGATCGAGGCGGGCTCATTGACCCATATCTGGCTGGGTGAGGCAAAGCCTTCAAAAGAGTCTCTGGCCAATTTTGTGGTCAAGACTTTCAGGCAGACCCAAAACGACCAGATCGCCTTCTCACCGGAGTTCACCACCTGTAATGCCTGCAATCGAACGAGCCGGGGACTTCGATCCTCCTGCTCATACTGTGGGTCGAAGGAGGTGGATGGCATCACCCGGATCACCGGCTACTTTACCAAGCTCTCCAGTTGGAACAAGGGGAAGATCGGTGAGCTTCACAACCGCTACCGGAATCAGGCCTACATCGAAGCCAAAGAGGGGGAAACCGTTTTAAAGGCCGGGTGATATTTAAATGAAAGGTAACGGTTAAAGTGACGAGGCTCGTATCGAAGCAGGAAGCTCGAAACTTGAATCGAGTATCCAGCCTCCACATACGAGATTCGATACGAGCTTCGACAACAACAAACGTAGTCCTTTATTAACGATACGGGCCTCGTTACCCTTACCGTTAGACTTTTATTTTCTAAATAATGAAGGTCTGGTAAAAAGTCGTCTCACCGGTCCTGCGGCAGGAACCGGTGTCCAGAGAACTTATAATTACTTGAAAAGACTGGATTCCCCGATCAAGTCGGGGAATGACGATTATTAGGATTTTTCGACTTTTTACGAGACCATCAATAATGAAGGAGAAA
>Ga0208733_100569_pt1 | contig 15022 bp, 17 predicted proteins | sample SubbioR11Jul_8B1_FD_184816 | JGI IMG/M metagenome (GOLD analysis project Ga0208733, IMG submission 184816) | Serpentinite rock and fluid subsurface biosphere microbial communities from McLaughlin Reserve, California, USA - CR11Jul_8B1 (SPAdes) | ecosystem: Environmental > Terrestrial > Deep... | reverse complement strand
TGACCGTTGGGATTCCTTCTTTTTTTGCCCATTGTGCAGATCGAATGGCAGCGCGAATATCATGTCCATCCAGGTGGAGAATCTTTCCGGAGCAGATATCCTTTTTTTTGAGTTCTCCATCACGATACATCAGTCGTTCATCCCGGTCCCAGAGGACGGTCCGCTCTCCAGAAACCCCATCCACAAGGATCATGGCAAACTGGTTATTAGCATGAGGTTCATTGGTGACCGAAGAAATATCAACCCCTTCCTCTCGAATCGTGTCAAGAGAGAAGGACCCGAGTTCATCTCCCCCCACTTTTCCAATGTATTTCGTTTTTACTCCCCAGCGGCTCAGGGCGACCATGGCGGTTGCCACCTGGCCTCCTCCCTGTTTGGAGAACCGGAGAAGCTTCATCTTTGAGTTGAGGGTGGGAAATTCGGGAACGACACCGATAAAATCCACAGAGTTAAGCCCCATTCCCACGACATCAAAAGGTTTATTCTTGGAAAATGGGAGGTTAAATCTCATGGCTTTTTATTACAATTACCCAAACATATTTGAAATTTTGCCCTTTTAATCTCCTCCCACTTTGGTGGAATAAGCTTCCAGCCTGTCAACACTGGCAAGATGCCTGTGCCACCTGGAGAGGATGAGGCGGGATGGGATAATTATAGACTTTTGGACCCTTGATGTCTATTTATACACTCAAATGGTTCTAAATGTAAGTGGCTATATGCCCCCTTCCCCTATTCCTGCTACTGCCCCCATTTCACCTAAGGAAACTGTGTTAAAATCTCTCCGCTCCCTACCCCTCTATGGATAATCCGGTTGATGCCAGTATCGAAGGTGTGCACTTATAATTTCCCAGTAAAATATCGAAAAAAAACTCTTGACAAATATTTTTAGATATTATAAATAGGACTAAAATAGTCCTATTTATAAAAGGAGGCAAGACGATGGAACTGATCAATGTGAACAAGCTCGGCATAACCAAAGGCACGGCTGTCGAAGAGGCAGTGATGGCCAATTTCAGAGGCGAAACAGAAGAGATAGGGCTTTACCTTGCCATGGCAAGGCAGGCCCAGAGGGAGGGGTATCCGGAAATCGCAGAGGCCCTTAAAAGAATCGCCTGGGAAGAGGCAGAACATGCAGCCAGGTATGCCGAACTCAATGGGCTCATCTCCGGAAACACAAAGGAAAATCTCGAAAAGATGCTCAATGGAGAAATAGGCGCAAATAAAGGGAAAAGGGAATCGGCTGTAAAGGCAAAAGAGGTCAATGTGGATGAAGCCCATGACCTCTTTGATGAATCCTCTCGCGATGAAGCCAGGCATGCCATGATGTTAAAGGGCCTTCTCGAAAGATTCTATAAATAAGCCATGTACATAACGAGAGAGGCAGATTATGCAGTGCGCTGTGTGCTCTATCTCTCAGAAGAGCCTGAGCGGTCAGCAAGTGTGCACGAGATTTCCGAATTCACGGATGTTCCAAGGAGTTTTCTTGCTAAAATCCTTCAGCGTCTCTCAGGGAGAGGGATTGTAATGTCAAGACGAGGGGTAAAGGGAGGGTTTCAGCTTCTAAGGAGGCCAAAAAATATCAACCTTCTTGAAGTGATTGAAGCGATTCAGGGACCTTCGGCGATGAGTGCGTGCGCAATCGACAAACGAATGTGTAACCGCAGTAGCACATGCTCTGTTCACCCCCTTTGGGTAAAAATAAGGGGGGATGTAGAGGAGAGATTGAAAAAGGAGAATTTTGCAAAGCTGGTTAAGAAGAAATAAAAATTCTTGATTTTAAATAGGATAAATTTAGTCCTGATTTAATATTAAGGGGGATGATATGTATCCAATATGGGAAGTGCCGAACTTGACAGCCGGTATAGTGCTGGCATTTATTGCGACCTTTCACATCCTGCCATCGCACCTCTTAATAGGCGCCATGTGGTTCAATGTCTATGTGGAGACAAAGGCTTACAGGGAGAATAGGCCCGAGCTCCTTGAGTTCATAAAGAAATATACCCTATTTCTCCTCGTATTCTCTTATGTCCTGGGTTCATTGACCGGTATCGGTATCTGGTCTGCCGCAACGGTCGCAAATCCACGGGGCATATCTGGCCTGATTCACACCTATGTTTGGGGATGGGCAACAGAATGGGTCTTTTTCATCATAGAGGTGATTGGAATATTCGCTTATTATTATACCTTCGGCAAGGTGGACAGAAAGACCCACCTGAAGATTGGCTGGATTTTTGCCATAGGTGCATGGACAACTATGGTAGTCATTGTTGGTATTCTGGCCTTCATGGTTTCACCCGGTAAACTGCCCGAAACAGGAAACTTCTTTGATGGCTTCTTTAATCAGACCTACTGGCCTCAACTCCTTATGAGAACTACATTGATGTTTGCTATCGCAGCAGTCTATGCCATCGCTGTTGCTACAAGGCTGAAGAATATGGAAGTAAGAGGATTCATTACAAAGACAGCAGCTAAATGGGGCATAGGGGGCTTGATACTCGGGACACTGCTGTTTTTCTGGTATTCAAAGACACTTCCTGATGAGGCCAGCAGTTTGATTGGCACATTTGTGCCCCAGGGACTCAAAACATGGATCATCATCACATTGGTTCTGATGTTGGTATATTTCGTTTATGCAAATGTAAAGCCATTAACCATCGGGCTCTTTCCAGCTATTGTGGCAATAGCTGTCCTTTTTGGAGGAATATGGTCTACAGAGAGGATAAGGGAGATGATAAGGAAGCCTTATATCATTCCCCAGTACATGTATTCAAACCAGATAATCGGACACGGTATCCCGTCAAAAGGTGTGAGCGCTGAAATTAAAAGGATCAATGAAATAGGGATTTTAAAGGTTTCACCCTTTGTGCCTGCTCATTTAAGGGAGATAACCGAGGAGAATAGCATAAACGCCGGAAGGATAATAGCCCTCATTCAGTGTTCCTCCTGCCATACGCTAAATGAAAAGGGCTTAAGGCCAATGCCTCAAATGATGAAAAAAGTCGGCATTAAAGAAATGGAGGCTGTTGAGGCATATCTGGATACACTTGGCGGATACCCGCATATGCCGCCATTTGCTGGAACAGGAGCTGAAAAAGGGGCGCTTGCTAACTATTTAGTTTCACTTAACAAATAAGGAGGACAATATGGAAATAGGAACAATGCTAAAGGCCTTACAGGATCCAATGGGGATACCATTTTATCCCATTGTATTTCAGGTTCTGATGGTTCTCACCTTTGCCCTTCATATCATATTTGTAAATTTTACACTTGGAACGTTATTTCTAATGGTTTATGGATATTTAAAAAGTGGGGAAAACTGGAGAAGACTTTCTAAATCTATGGCAAAGGCAACCACAGCCAATGTCTCCATGGCAATGCTTTTAGGAGTAGCGCCCCTTTTATTCGTTCAGGTTGTTTATGACCCTTTCTGGTATGTATCCAACACACTTTCTGCAGGTTGGGTTATAGGTTTTGTATTCATAATGATGCTTGCCTATAGCCTCACATATGTGTTCTATCTAAAAAGAGATTTTAGGGGGAAAGGCTTTGCCATGTTTGGTATCATAGCTTTTTTGCTCTTTCTTTTTTCCGGGATCATCATGCATGTCCTCGGCTATCAGCTCCTTCTGCCGGAGAAATGGCTCAGCTGGTACATCATGGGAAACACGGTTGATACTTCCGGAACATCCCTCCACGCCTTTCAACTTTCAAGGTTCCTCCATTTTATCATCCCCTCCTTTGCCATGACAGGCATATTTCTGATGCTTTATGCATGGTATTTTAAGGGCAGGGAAGACTTTGACAGAGGATACCTTGATTGGGTCGGAAAGATGGGCGCGAAAATGGCATTTGTATTTACGGCCATTCAGGCAGGCGTGGGTTTCTGGTGGCTCTTCAGCTTGCCGCTCGAATTCAAGTTTTTTACTAATCCGTTTTTCCTCGCAGGCGCAGGACTTGGAGTCTCACTGTTGTTTTTTCTCAATCATGCGCAGAAAGACCCTGTTAAATATGCGATACCAGCAATCCTCGGAGCCTTTGTGACAATCTTTGCGATGTCATACGCAAGAGAGGCATTGAGGATGGAGTATTTAGGCCGTTTTGATTATTCCATATTTAACTACAAATTGAACATTGACTGGGGAAGCACTGCCTTGTTCCTGTCAACATTTGTAATGGGCCTGGTTATAATAGGCTATCTCCTGTCGGTTGTCTATAAATCCGGCAGGGTTAGCGGTGAATATGTTGCAACACCTTCCATGAATAAATGGGGCAGGCTGAGTATAGCCCTGCTTTTATCCTGGATAGCGGTGGTTGCTGGGTTGGGAATTATAATCTCGGTAAAAAACTATTTGTTGTAAAACGGACAGAAAAAAGTCAGGCTTTGAAATATAACACCGAGGTCGAGGCATTTGAGGGCAGCGGCGGCATTGGCAAATTTCAGTATCTTCACAAGCTCCCAATTCTGTAAAAGGCCATAGATGAATCCCGCATGGAAGACATCACCTGCTCCGGTCGTGTCCACTGCTTTTATCTTGAACCCTTTAACATATAAAATTTCTCCATTAACCAAGGCCATAGCGCCTTCGTGCCCCAACGTGGAGCAGAGAAATCCAGAAGTCTGTTTTTGAAGTTCGATCAGGGCCTTCTCACGATCTGAAATTCCTGTGATGAGAGCAGGAAATCGGGATGAGGTGACGACAAAGTCAATCTGTCCGATCAATTTCCCTGTAAGAGGTTCGACCTTATCTATATCGATGACCGTCGGGATTCCTTCTTTTTTTGCCCATTGTGCAGATCGAATGGCAGCGCGAATATCATGTCCATCCAGGTGGAGAATCTTTCCGGAGCAGATATCCTTTTTTTTAAGTTCTCCTTCACGATACATCAGTCGTTCATCCCGGTCCCAGAGGATCGTCCGCTCTCCAGAGACCCCATCCACAAGGATCATGGCAAACTGGTTGTTAGCATGAAGTTCAATGGTGACCGAAGAAATATCAACCCCTTCCTCTCGAATCGTGTCTAAAGAGAAGGACCCGAGTTCATCTCCCCCCAGTTTTCCAATGTATTTCGTTTTTACTCCCCAGTGGCTCAGGGCGACCATGGCGGTTGCCACCTGTCCTCCTCCCTGTCTGGAGAACCGGAGGAGCTTCATCTTTGAATTGATGGTGGGAAATTGGGGAACCAGGCCGATGAAGTCGACGGAGTTAAGCCCCATCCCCACCACATCAAATAGTTTATTTCGGGGAAATGATAGATCAAATCGCATGAGCTTCTTTTACGCCCTGTGGCCGAGCAGGCCGTGAAGATAGCGGTTGAGGACAAAGGAGCGTTCGAGGTTCATGCCTCCCCCCCGGCTATAAGCCGTCGCACCGACCAGTTTCCCTTGACGCACTCGATTTCATAAAAGGCGCGCTTGAGAGAATCTTCGATTTCGAGAAGAAGCTCGATATGGCTATAGGAAAGCCGTTCAAGGATGAAATTTCTGGAAAGTGGCGACGCTGTCGCCGCTTTTCCAGCCGTTTGTGGCGACACTGTCGCCACAATTTCCGAAGATAAGATGGAAACATGTGGCAACAGGGAAGCGTAGGGTCCGGGCAGCGCGTCCCGGATCTCCGGATAAAGACGATAGAAATCCCGATACCGGTAAAGCCTGCTGCGATTGCAATTGGGAACACCTAAAGCCCCTAAGCGGCTGGCCAGACTTTCGAACAGTTCTGCTCCATACTTGGCCCGATCCTGGCCCTGCAGCTCGTATTCGTGAATGTACGAACCGATCAGCCAATTACGGCAGGTTAAGGCGACGTTGACCGCCCGTGCGGCGGCGTTTTGTGTGCGCTGGTGGATGTCCTTAATGGCATGGACGAGGGCGTCAAAGTTCACGTCTCACCCCCTGTCATCAACCGCTTGAACAGGGGATCCAGAGAGGCGAAGCCTTTGGCGGCTGAGTCTCCGTTCACCCACTGCTCTTCGAACGGCCCGATCTCCTTTGCCGTTGCCTCCAGGAATTCCCGGTCTTTTATAGGATCAAGGCCGGTCATGTCGCCCCAGACCACCAGCACCCGCTTCTTACCTTCCCGGTCGGGATTGCCGCGAAAGACCGAATGCTTTGCCCAGACCGACGATATATATTCACTATTGGCTTTCATCAGGGTCTCGAATCTCAATGGGAGGCTGCTCCATCAATCGATCATCCGGCACAAAAATGATCCGCATGCCCCACCCTGCATAGGTGGAGAGGAGACGGCCGAATTCCCAAAGCGATAACTCCTCATCATCGATGTAAAAGATCGGCCCTTCTTCCGATCCCCCATTCCCGATCATGCATCGGAGAACACCACCCCGGGGTGTCCACTGATCAGCTCTTGGATGATATTCAATCTGGGGAGAGCCACGGGGGATCTCCAGAGCCACGTGTTTATATCCGGCTGCCATCTCCTCCTGGGCTTGGACGATATCATTGTGAAGGTCAAGGATGTCCTGATCGGTCATCTTCCCTATTTCCGGGCCGATCTTGAGATGAACAGTCATGATCGATGAATCGGCATATTCGATGATTGCATACTCTCCTTCCCGTGTAATTTTTACCTGTTCCGGAGAAGCAATACAAGGTTTCTTCAGCCTCACCTTTTTCTCCTTTCCGTTCAATCGAAGCGGTACACTTCGTTCGAAGGTACCAATCCCCCGGAATTAAGAACTCCGGCTTTGTGGGGAGCTACCTTCTCGGACCTTCATTTACTATTCGTTCATCTCAAACTTCAATCCGAGTTGTTTGGCAGCTTCGCGCATGGCCTTCAAAACCTGATCATCAGGAGCCACGGAGACTTCCGCGAGATCCTTGAGGTTGGAGAAACCGTGGATAATGCGAAGCGTGCCCAGCACGCTGCTTTCAAACTGGCCATCGAACGTCAGGTAACGAACGCTTCTTCCCATTCTACGCCTCCCTCAATGTCTTGGTCCCAAGAATCAGGGCTTCGATTTCGGCGTTGATCTCTAGAGCGAGACGGTCTGCGGCTTCTCGCTCGCGAGCGATTCCTTCGCGGCCTGCCGCTACACGTTCCATGATTTGCTTTTGCACGGCCAGCGGTGGAAGCGGGATAGCCAAATCTGCCAAGAAACTGGCGGGCACTCTTTGTTGGCCCGCAGAACCCACAAAATATTTTTTAGCAAGCTCCCGTACGGATTTAATTCTTATGAGTATCCAGATATAATCAGGCAGAATAAAGTTGTAGTCTCGAGACCTGATGATATGGAACTCGGTTGAACCAAATCCAATTCCACCTTGGAGGTTGCGTGCAACCGCTGATTTACCGTTTTGCATGCAGGGCGTGATTTTCGCCCAAAGAATGTCGTTTTCTTGAAATCTGGTATATCCTTTGGCAACTTCAGTTAATACGACTAGCCGAGGTGCTACGATCTTTCCTTCGGTATCAGAGACAGCCTCCATCGGGACAAATGTAACCATGTCATCCATAGCAGCTTGAATCTTAGTGAATGGGTTAATATACGCAACATCCCCTAAGCGAATGGTGCGGTAACAATTCGATCTCAACAGATCTGCGTTGCTACCGTGCAATCGATTGAATCCAGCACCCCAAAGTGACATATCTCTCCACCAGAGACCAAGTGCCTTCGGCAGTTCAGGCCGCCTTTCTTGGTGTTTCAACCCAAGGACGTTTGTGATAGTATTGGAAATCCCAATTTCCAACTCTGCCACGCGCTTTGCTGCATCTGATACTTTATTCTTTGCCTTGCACCAGCTTGCGACGATGGCCTTTTGCTCGGCGAGGGGAGGAAGCGGAATCTCAAAATCGAGGAACTCCTCCTCCTTGAACCGATTGCGGCTTACGGCAGAAGAGCCGGTTGAGGCGGTGCTTACAGCACGAATCGTCGCTTCACGAGTACAGAATAAATATAAATACTCGGACAGGATGCGCGCTGTGTCCGGGATAAACTGTGGAAACTCGCTAGAGACGTAACAATCAGCAAGCTCGGGCGGAACGACGGCGAAGGACGCCTTCCATGCAAAGAGACGGTTATAAACCAGTGCGCCGGCAGCCAACGCTGTGACTTGGCTGGCGCTCATGGCGTCACCTCGCACGGTTTCACGGTGGAAGACACCCTCGCCATACCATCTCACTCCCGCCATCTTGTATTCTTTCTCCGGCTCTGGTTTGACCCGCTCGGTAACTCGCCGCACGAGCTTTCCAATCCGAACACGCTCCCATCCCTTGGGGAGCGATTTTCGCAGGATGAGGCTGGTCGGAATTACCCAGCGTTCAAAATCCTTCCACCAGACAGCAAAGACGTGGGGCGCAATTGCGCTCGTTGTCTTCATTCCGTTGCCTCCGTGAGAAAGAAAGGCTTGGGATTGCGCCGGAACTCCTGAAAAAGCTCCAGGCATGTTTTCGTTATACCCGGCGGCTGGTTGTCGTTGGGAACCAGCTCGTTTTGGTCCTGTTCGCCCGTGGCCGTAATACCCACTTTCTCCGCTTCGTAAAGAAAAATGGCATAGGGAAATCTCTCTTTGAGCAAGGCGCGGGTTTCTTTGGCGATGGTCTCGGCCATCCGCTTTTCATAGTCGGCTAATTCCTTATGCAATTTCTTTCGTTTCTCGGTATCCCGCACTTCTTTGGCCGCTGCTATCGCGTCCTCAAGGCGCGTGATCTCTCTCGCAATGGCGTCGGCGTGCTTCGCTTTCACCTCAGCGTTGGCTTTGGCATCCTTGGCGTCAAAATCGGCCTGTTCTTTCTCGGTGAACTTCTGCAGGAACAGCAACGATGCCTTCACGCTCGCGCCGGAAGAAAAAAATGTCTCCTGGGGCAAGCTCACTACGGCGCGGATGAAGGCCCGGTTTTCGCAGAACTCGCGCACATAGGTAAGGGAAGGGTTGTTAAAGACGCCTTCAGGCAGGACGATGCCGAGCCGCCCACCGGGCTTCAAAAGGGAAAGACAGCGTTCAATAAAAAGGATTTCGGTTTTGATCTTGGACGACTTGGCCCGTTTGTCGCGTTCCTTTTCGGTGCCGTTGCCTTTGGGCAGTTCGAAGAGGCTGGCGATAGGCTTGCCCGCTGCGACGCGTACGCGAGACAGCGCTTCCGTGTAGAGGTCGCCGTACTCTTCTGCATAGCGTTTCCCAGCCTCGCGGCTCACCGTCGCATAGGGTTCATGCACCACGTCAGAAGGCTCAACGTTCGCGCCGAAAGGCGGGTTGGTAAGGACGATGTCGAAGCGGCCTTCGAAAATACCATTGACATTCAGGAATCCGTCATGGTGATGCACGCCGCCGTGGCCGTCGCCATGCATGATCATGTTCATCTTGCTGGTGCGAGCCATGCGGTCGTTGGCGTCGGTGCCGTAGATAAAGCGGTTGGCCAGTTTCCACAGGCGCGAGCCGGGTTTGTCGTGGTCAAGGGTTGACTGGATGGCGTCGAATTTCTCCCGCAGCATGGTCGCCTTCTTGTCGGGCGAGAGCTTCTTGTCGCCCTCCACCTTGATCTTAAATTCCTGGTACTGGTGGTCGGCATCGGCCAAAATCTGTTGCCGCACGATCTCGAAGAAACGGATCAGGAACCCCCCGGAACCGCTGGCGGGGTCGCAAATCACGTCCCCCTCCAGGGGTTCTACCATGCGAATCATGAACTCGACAATTGTGCGCGGGGTGAAGAATTGCCCAATCTCGCCCCGGAAGGTGCGGCCAAGGAAGCGCTCGAAGGCAATGCCTTTGATATCTTCGCTGGTTTCGGAAAGATTGTAGCGCTCCAGCAACTTGACGATTTCCCGACCCGTGGCGGGTTTGAGCCGTATTTCCTCATCGCTCTCAAAAATCTTGTCATCCGCGTAGGCCTCTTTCGTTTGCCCAAAGAGCGTGTTGAGCGGATGCTTGCCAAGTTGGTCGTCAAGATACTCGACGCTAAAGAGGTTCTTCCGCGAGCGTTTGGCCCGGAGCTCTCGTTCGACATAGACCTTCACAAAGAGAATCTTGGCGATTTCGTCAAAGGCGGCGGCGGGGTCGAGCTTCTCGCGATTGCGGATGACGTTGTGACATTCGTGAAGCAGCTTCGCAAATTCGTCCTCCTTGAAAACCTTGAGACGCGCCAGTAACTCGTTGATGTCCTTGTCTGTTGCATCGGCATGTGGAATGTTTGCAATCTCATCGTAGTTCGGCATCCGCCGGGTGTCATCCACTTTCCAATACTTGGTCTCACGGTGGTTATGAGTGACAAAAAATCGCGCGTGTTCATACTGTGCGTAGTTGGCGCCCTGCGCGTAGTCCTTCAAAGAGATGGTCACGTTGTCGGCCTTGCATTCAATTACAATCAATGCGTGTTCTTGCCTCTGTTTGGCATCGGGTGTGCGCCAGATCAGAAAGTCGGCGCGGGCATCTCCACTGCCGCGGCCTGTTACGGACACTTCCTCTTCAATCTGCTCGGCCTTGTACCCATACTCTTCCATCAGAATACGCAGGTATTCCTGACGCACTCGCTCCTCAGGGGTAAGTGCAACCCACTTCTGGCGAAGAATGCTTAGAATCTGGTTGCCCCGGATCTGGACTTGGTCCGGCTTCGTGTACGGTTGCGGTGTGGCTTTCTTGGCCATAATCAGTCTCCAATTATGTCTCTTCAAGTTCCTTAAACCGACCGGAGTCGGAGTAGCTGTAGTGGTCAGATTCGCCGACTATAATGTGATCGAGCAGGACAAGCTCGACCAGTCTGGACGCCGCTAACAAGCGACGGGTTGTATCATCGTCGCCAGCGGATGGTTCCGAGTTCCCCGATGGATGATTGTGAACCATGACGATGGCGGCAGCGGAAACGTGGAGAGCCTCCTCCAGGATACGTCGAACATAAACGGTCGCCTGGGTCGGGGTGCCCTCTGTAATCTCTTTCTCTCCCAGGCTTTGGTTTTGTCCGTTTAAAAAAACCGCTATCACGACTTCCTGCCGTTTGCCGATGAAACGTGGACGAAAGTGGGCTGCAACTGCAGTGGAAGATTCGAAAGACAAAGCCGTTAAACGTTTGCTCTGGACTCTCTTGCCAAGCTCAAAGGCCGCTTTAATCTGAGCCGCCTTCGCAATACCGAGCCCTGGCACTTTTCGAAGATCTTCAGTGTGCGCCCTATCTAATCCACGTAACCCCTTAAACTCCTTTAGAAGCTCTTTAGCGAAATCAGGCGCATTCTGTCCAAGGACTCCCTCTTTAAATGTCCCTCGTCCCACACGCAATATGATTGCAAGTAAATCTGCATCTGTAAGCCGTTCCGCTCCTTCCGCAATCAGGCGTTCCCGCGGTCTCTCTTTTACGGGCCAATTCTTAATCTTATCTGATTTCATATTAGCTCTTGTCACCAGGTGGATTTCCGACCGCTTCCGAAATAACTACCACAAGCTCCTTACTAACCTATCTGTATCAGACATCCACTGTTTCTTCTGCTGGTAATGGCAAATCACTGCTTGCTTTGACATTCAGCCAATTTAGAGCGGCAAGGTTACGAATGGTCAATCCAACTTCTCCTTGATCGAGGGCGGGTTCCCGTCGCTGCTTCCACTGCATAACGCAGGCAAGTATATCCTTTTCAGCATAGGCCCCATTCTTTTCATGAAATTAGAGTGGCCTAATGAAAAAAGTCAATTCTTATTTCAATAGTCCCTCTAAACATAGCAGACTTCTCCAATTATTTTATCTTATACGAACTTAAAAGAGTACGTGTTACAGTCAAGACTGCTTTTTAGGCCAAATTTCCATATGATCCCTAAGCCAAACCGTAATCTCTTCAATCTCCTTCTCACCACGGGCCACGGACCAGAAGAAAGGTTCAACATCAGGAGAAGGCACGAGGCGATAGCCATTTAACCGAAGGCAGACATCCGCTGCCACAAGCGCTGTTCTTTTATTGCCATCGGCAAACGGGTGAAATACAACCAAGCTGTGAATCAATGCGGCTATCTTTGAAATGAGGTTGGGAAATAATTCGACTTTACCAAAAGCGGTGAAGGGCCGTGCCAACGATGACTCCAATCCACCGGGGTTTGTTATCCCATGAACGCCTCCTGTCTCCTGAATAACGCGCTCGTGGATTAAGGCGAGTTCTATTAAATTTATCCAATTCATTTGGCTAGGCCTTCCAGGGTTTTGCGGTGTTCCTCAATCGACTGGTTTGCCAGTTTTTCAATCTGCTTGATCCGTTCTCGATCCAACGGGGCAGAAAGGAGAAGGATGTCACCTCCCATCTGAATGGCTTCATAGGTATGGAGCGTCGCAACCTCCTGAAAGGTGTCCGGCATTGATAAGTTTCCATTCTGTCGTTTTACAATGCCCAGATACTTCATTTTATTTTCACCTCCAGTTCAGATTTAACTCAAAAGGGTTTCACAACCTTTCTTTTCATATATACACCCAAGTGGTAAGAAATGTAAATGTCCATTTATAATAGCAGCAAGTATAAAGACAGCGCTTTTAATTCTATGGAATTCTATGGGGTTGACTAAAGGTGTTTGATTTCATATTGGCTCTTGTCAGCGGGAAAATTTTCAACCTCTTCCAAAATTACTACCACAACCTGCCTTGATACCCAATTATATCAGGCATCCAATGTTTCTTCTGCTGGTAATGGCAAATCACTGCTTGCTTTGACATTCAGCCAATTTAGAGCGGCGAGGTTACGAATGGTCAATCCAACTTCGCCTTGATCGAGGGCGGGTTTCCGTCGCTGTTTCCACTGCATAACGCAGGCAAGTATATCCTTTTCAGACAGGGTTCCAGTCTTGTTATCGCAAATTGACCGGGCTGCATAAAGTACGGTTGCAGCTATTTCAGCTTGATTCGTATCCATTCTCATAAATAGATCCGATGTCTTTTCGATGATATGTTCCCATTCCTTCAGATAGGTAGCGTAAGCCTTATACGCATCCTGATAGGTTTGGCCGACCTTGACCGCAAACATCTTGCCGAGCCTCTGCTCACGGATCAAACCGTTATTGATCAGGCGTGTCACCAGCGCTTTCAATGCAGGAGAGAACGGGCCATAGCTCCCTCTCTGATAGTCGAGCCCCAGAGGCAACCCTTGCTCAGAGGCAAAGTAGGCAATCTTCTGAAATCGTGTCCGTCCAACTGGCCAATGGTAGGGTTGTTCTTCAATTCGCTTCAGGATTTCGACCAAAGCTACCCATGCGGGTTTTACCCATTTGGGATCTGCCATCCTCTCATCTTGTTGCTGAATCTTTGGTTGCTCCCCAAGGAATTCCGGCTGCAGCTCTTCGTGGGGTGTGCCATAAGGAGCATATAATTCGATATGAATGTCCATTTTACACAGGAGACGGTAAAGTGTCGGTCCAACAATACGCCACTCAAGCTGGCCTTGGCCACATCCCAAAGGAGGAACGGCCATTGATTGAATACCCCAGTCCTTATAATGCCTGAGCAGGTATTCAAGGCCCTCAATAATGCTTTTTAGATTAGCTACTGATCTCCAATGATCTTTAGTGGGAAAATTCAAGATCCAAGGGGGGACAAGCCTTTTGAAGAGGTAAGAGCGTCCCAATTTGACTTCACCCCGCTTGCACCGGGTTACGTAATCTTCATACATATCGGGGAAGCGGTTTTTAAACTCAAGGGCCACACCCTTGCCCATCACTCCAACGCAGTTTATTGTGTTTACCCAGGTTTGCGCCTTTGACTCAAACAAATCTCCTACCAACACTTTGACCATGGATATTCTCCTTAAATTTGGAAGAATAGCTTGGGATCGACCGTAATCGGCAATCGGAAGCCTGTATCTTCCAATAGTTTTTGGTTCTCCTGGCATGAAATGTACGCACCTTGAATAAAACGGGGATCAACCCTGTCGGGCACCATAACCTCCGCACATTTAACCCGGGCCTTATACCATTGCTGGATTTGATTATTATCCGTCCACCACTCAGCAAAGACAAGGTCAAAATCAATCTTATCAAGACCGGACTTAGACGACCAGAAGCCAGTGTATCCACTGGCAGCGTTACCATCAGCAATAACTACTCCAGGAAGATCAAAAACCTCCGTGTTAATCCTGAGCACACATAAAGATCTATGCTGGGCAGCACGCTTGAACAACATCGGATTTCTGGCACAGAAATACAAGTTGACATAGGAATGGATTGATTTACCTCCTGGTATTACTTTCTTCGCTCTGATCTCTTGAATTTCTTCCATGGCAACAGACGCATGATTAAGTTGTCTCGCTATCTGATGGCAGAGAATCCCGTGATGCATGATCGAAGGAACATTCTGAATCGGAGTGATGTAATGGAGTTCATGGAGTTCTGATCGTTTCATGCGGTAATGGGGTCCTCCTCCCCGCATGCTACTCAATCTTTCGGATTATTTATACACCCAAACGGTTAAAAATGTAGGCTCATCGTGGAAGAGTGTGGGTAAACTGATGAGCTTTAGGCAGTATAACATGGCTTCAGGCAAAGGGAAAAGGGCTTTTCAAGGGGCAAGAAAATCAGTATGATGATCGGATGGGAAAAAAGAGATGGCTGCTGGACGAATATCGGTTCCCCGGATTTCGTCCGAGGGCAAAGATACAGGGGGTGTTTGGAGACCCGAAGGCACGGGTTATCCGGCTTGAGCGGCGTCAAAAAAAACGGCATGCGGCTGTTGCGATATCGTGCATCGGAGTTCCTACGACAAGACAGAGCGGCGGATACGGGACCTGTCCTGCGGGGATGCCCGAATATACCTGGAGGTGGTGGTCCGGCGCGTCCGGTGAGTGAAAGAACGTGAGGGGGACGTAGGGGTAAATGCAAATTACTTGCCCCATCCACCCAACTCCGTCATCTCCTCCAGTCCAACTATCCAGTTCATCAATGCCGTCGTCATCTCCAGAAACCGCGACACCGACGTTCCAGTGTATTCTAATCTCCGCACCGTCTCGCTAACCTTGGAATAGCCCCAATCTACTCCTTTCCGTACCCCATGTCAAATTTTATATCTCTTTTTATTTCTCTTTGCACCAACGTCCCAATATATTTTTTGATTGTCTT
>Ga0208733_100564_pt1 | contig 15138 bp, 15 predicted proteins | sample SubbioR11Jul_8B1_FD_184816 | JGI IMG/M metagenome (GOLD analysis project Ga0208733, IMG submission 184816) | Serpentinite rock and fluid subsurface biosphere microbial communities from McLaughlin Reserve, California, USA - CR11Jul_8B1 (SPAdes) | ecosystem: Environmental > Terrestrial > Deep... | reverse complement strand
TATCAAGCGGATGGTTTATATTTTTTTGGGCAAGGGCAACATTGCCCATTGTAGAACAGTCCTTGTCATACAGAATCATCCTTTTAGTTTACGGACAAGGTGATGTTTCCGCTATAAGATTTTCTCCAACATGCCTGCCCGAAGGACGTTAATTTTCCACGGAAGAGTGACGCATTACCCGCCAACTGTTTTTTCCCTTGACAATGTGATCATAAAGAGTAATGTTTGTGGTAAAGGTTTTCCATCAAAGTGGGAGCAGGTCCAATGGCAACCATTCGAGATGTCGCCAGGAAAGCAAATGTCTCCATTGCCACCGTATCCAGGGTAGTCAACAACAATCCTCATAAAGTCAATCAGGCAACGAGAAAAAAGGTTTTAGAAGCGATTCGAGGTTTTGACTATAGGCCGAATGCCCTGGCCAAGGGGCTTCTGATGAAGAAGACGATGACCATCGGGATCATCATCCCCGACATTTCAAACCCCTATTATGCAGAGATCGTCAGGGGGGTTCAGGACATGGCTGACCAATACGGGTACGCCATCCTCCTTCTCAATACGGACCGGAATCAGGATCGAATTATCAGGCACATCTATTTCCTCAGAGAAAAGTCCGCGGATGGGATTATTTTCAGCGGCGGCATCATTCACGGGGAAAAGGTGCTCTCCTCCCTGAAGGAACTCATAGAACGAGTGGTGGTGATTGGCCGCCATAAGGTGGATTTTCCCGCAGTCATCATCGACAATGTGGGCGGAGCCATGAAGGCGACACAGCATCTGATCGAGCTGAATCATAAGCGCATCGGATTCATCGGTGGACCCGACAAATCCACTACAGCCAAAGAACGCGTCTCAGGTTATAAGAATGCTTTGATCCAGAGAGGTTATCCGATGAACAGCGAACTGACCCGGAAAGGAGATCTGACCGCGAGGAGCGGATACCTCTTGGCCAAAGAGCTCATCCAGAAGGAGAAACCCACCGCCATTTTTGCCGCCAATGACCTGATGGCCTTTGGAGCCATTTCTGCGGCCAAAGAATCCGGTTTGAGAGTGCCTGAGGACCTGGCGGTTGTGGGATTTGACAATATCCTATTCAGTTCTTATTATGTCCCTCCTTTAACCACCGTCGAGATTCCGATGTATCATGTTGGGGCCGCTGCGATGGAAATGCTGGTTAATCTGATTGCCAAGAAAAATGCCGAAAAGTTGCGTTGGTTCGACACCAGGCTCCTGGTCCGGGATTCGACGGCAAAAAGAAAACTGGGAAAGGAATAGAAACGCTTGACAATTTCCCCTGTTTCATTAAAATGGATGGAAAACGTTTACCATAACTTCAAGCAAAGGAGAATTTAAAAATGGCAACACTTGGCAAAGCATCCAAAAAACAAAAAGGAAAGAAAGGAGGCAAAACAGTGTCGCTCAAAAAATACGACCTCCTGGAACTGCCTTGGACCGATGTGGCGGGTTGGATCAAGGCTGGGAACGACGCAGTCATGATTCCCATCGGCAGCTGCGAGAAACACGGCAATCACATCCCCCTGGGGGTCGATTCCTACACCACGATGGGAAGCGTGGAGAGGGCGGCAGAGAAGGCCAGGGTGCTTTATGCGCCCCTGTTGCCTTTTGGCCTCTCCCCTCACCATATGGGTGAACCCGGCTGGGGCACCGGCAGCATTTCCTTTCCGGCTGAGGTCTACCGACAGGTCCTCTATGCCATCGGCCGTAGTCTGATCTTTGCCGGCTTTAACAAACTGGTGTATGTCTCTCATCATGGCACGAACATGGGGGCCCAGGGAGAGGCGCTGCGCACGCTGAGGGCTGAGACGGGTTGTTTCTGCGCCTACTACAAGACGCCTACGGAGAGAGAGTGCGCCGTCGTGGCCGACCTGATGACAGGCCCTCCAGAGGAAACCCCCGGTTGGCACGCAGGAGAACTGGAAACCTCCACCTGCATAGCCTATCTGAAGGAGAAGGGGCTGTACGAGGGTTCCGTGTTCATGGAGCGGGCCAAGCCGGATCGGGCTCACGCTCCCAGGTGGATGGGTCCGGCCTTCTCCAAAAAGGATGGGACCAACACTGTCATCTTCCGGGGTTCTGAAAATATCTTCGTTCCGATGCTCCACCATGAGTACTCGGATACAGCCACCATCGGCAATCCCCTGCGGTCCAGCGAAGAGCAGGGCATTGCGGTCTTTGAGCGCATCAGCGACCACCTGGCCGCCTTCCTGGAGGAGGTTAAGAAGTTCGACTTTCGCGTTCCAGATGAGAAGAGGGACTGGCCGGGCCGTTTCTGGAGAGGGTAGAAGCTCGGCAATTTAAAAACCGGTCATCCGCATAAAAAAGCAAGGCCTTCACATGATGGACCCATCCCAGGAGCCCGCTGAGTCGAGATGGAAAGGGAAGATTGCCATCCTGGCAACTCTGGATACCAAGGGAGAAGAAGTCGCCTATATGGCTGTGCTGATCCCTATGAGAGGTTGGTCGATTTATGGCGCGCCAGGAGCGCCCCTTCATGACGCCATTGGGCACAGGGGGTTCCTGAAAGCCCTCAAGGATCGCCTCATCGCCAACATACTGTTTAGAGAAGTCGATGCCCATATCAATGAGACGTTGTTTGTCGAGGCCTGTGTTAAACAATTAGTCGCGTTTATGAAAGGCAGGGAGAATTGAAACAATGATGAACAAAGGAGACGAAATATTAATTCGTTTGCGAAAGGAGCTGGCCGAGTTCTCCAGGCGGGCTTTTCACCGAGGATTAGTTGTTGCCGCAGGGGGAAACATGAGCGTCAGGATCCCTGGCACAGAAAAAATCCTCATCACACCAACCGGCGTCTCTCTGGGGGATGTTGAACCGGAGACGAATGTCCTGGTCAATTTTGAGGGCTTCATTCTGGATCGAGAGTCTGAGTTCAGGCCATCCAAAGAGGCATCCTTCCATCTCTCTGTCTATCAGCTTAGACCCGATGTGGAAGCCATTGCTCACCTTCATCCTCCCTATGCAACCGCTTACTCCAATATGGGAAGATCTCTTCCCCTGGTCACTGTTTCGAGCCGCGCAATCCTGAAAGAGGTCCCCTGGGTGGAGCGCGCTCTTCCGGGGTCGAAGGAGCTTTGTGACTTTGTGAGTGATGGGATTAAAAAATATCCCGGGATCAAAGCATTACTCATGAAAGAACATGGCATTCTCACCCTGGGGTCTGATATCAAGACAGCCTATTATCTTGCAGATCTGGTTGAAGGCACGGCTAAAATCGCTTTTATAGAAAGCCATATCAAGAACACGTAGCCGGAAAGAGGGATCAGTCTCCTGGTAAATCGGATTCTTCCGAGATCCTGACGGCGGAGGAGAATCATGAAAACAGCAGCTCGAGTGAAAGATTTTTCGATTCCCAAGACCATGAAGGCATGGGTTCTGGAGGGTCCGGAACAGCTCCGGCTGTCGGAAAAACCTGTCCCAGAGCCGGGACAGGCTGAGGTCTTGGTCCGCATTGATGCTGTTGCCATTTGCGGCACTGATGTGGAGATTCTCACCAAGGGGCTGCCTGCCTGGATTAAGGGCGGTCTTCCATTCAATAAAAATTTCACGCCGGGCCATGAATATATGGGTACGGTCGTCAAGCTTGGGGCAGGCGTGGATGAGCACCGAATCGGAGATCGCGTTGCCGTGGAGATCCACGCAGGCTGCGGGCGTTGTGAAAGATGTCGTATGGGGATGTACACGTCCTGCCTCAATTACGGCCTGAACTATGGCGAGAATAACAAAGGTCACCGCGCCAATGGTTTCACCACGGATGGGGGCTTTGCCGAGTATGCGGTCAATCATATCAATACCCTGGTTCATGTGCCTGATGAGATGAGTGACGAGGAAGCCACACTCATCGTAACTGCCGGCACGGCCATGTACGGCCTCACCGTTTTGGGCGGCCTCATTGCAGGAGAAAGCCTCGTGGTCATTGGCCCGGGGCCGGTCGGGCTCATGAGCGCGGCTGTGGGAAAGGCCCTGGGAGCCCACCCTGTGATCCTGACGGGAACCCGCGACTCCAGATTGAATCTGGGAACACGGTTGGGCGCGGATTACGTCATCAATGTCCAAAAAGAGGATCCTGTGGGGGCGGTGAAACGAATCACAGAGGGCAAAGGAGTTCATTACGTGATGGAATGCTCGGCCGCCCCCAATGCCCTGAACGAGGCCATGGATATGGTGAACCGGGGGGGACGAATCTGCCTTGCCGCCTTTCCTGGAGAGCCGGTGCCTGTGGACTTGGCCAAACTGGCGCGCAACAACATCTATGTCTTCGGCATTCGGGGGGAAGGGATGAGGGCCACCCACCGTGCTGCAGCGCTCATGGCGCAGAAGCGTTTCGAAGCCAAGCTCATCCATACCCACACCTTTCCCCTCGAAGAGGCGCCCACTGCCTTCAGGTATTTTCGAGAAAGGATCGATGATGCCATCAAGGTGGTGATCAAGGTGAATTAATGGAAGCTGACCAGATTGGCGATCCATTGGAACTCATTCTTCAATGAAAGAGGAGGTCGTTTTATGCTGGAAAGTATGTATCAGATGATGCAAATCGGGGTCGTTCACTTCAAAGCCTATCCCGGGATCGAACGCGGGGAGGGGCCCATTTTAGAAACGCTGGAAAAGATATGTGCCGATGATTTTTGGACCGCCGTGGAGGTGGGATGGATGCGGGATTACCGGATACTGAACACGGCGCGGCAACTCTTGGACCAGAGCCATCTCACGGTCTGTTATGCCACCCAACCGAAGGCCTTGACCATGAAATTGAACCCCAACTCCCTCGACGTGAAGGAACGCAATGCAGCCATCAGCTCTATCAAGAGTTGTGTGGATGAGGCTTATGACTTAGGGGCATCGGTCATTCGTCTTATGGCCGGTCAAGATCCAGGAGATGGGAAAAGGGAGGAGGCTAAAAAACTTTTGGTGGACTCCCTCGGGCAGATCATGGAGTATGGGAAAGAAGAGGGGAAGATTGACTTTACGCTCAAGATCTTTGACCGGGATATCGACAAGAAGAATCTCATCGGCCATTTTAAAGATGCCTTAGAGGTAGCCAAGGCGCTTCGCCCCAGTTTCCCCAATTTTGGGCTGCTGGCCGACCTGAGCCATTTTCCACTTCTTCGTGAAAAGCCGGAGGAAGCAATCCCTTTGATTAAAGATTATTTAGAGTCAGTCCATCTGGGAAATTGCGTCTGTGGAGACAAACGCCATCCGGCCTACGGGGATATCCAGCCACGCTTTGGCCTCCCTGGAGGGGAAATAGATTTGCCCGAGGTCATCCATTATTTCCGGGTCCTCAAAGCCAATGGTTTCTTCAACAAGCCTCAATTGCCCGTCGTGAGCGCTGAGGTTCGGCCCGTTCTGGCAGGAGAGATTTCGGAAATCGTCCTCGCCAATACGAAACGGGTCATCCGGCAGGCCTGGGCATTGGCATAAGTTTCTTCAAACTAAAGGACAATATAAAAAAGGAGGGAAAGGATATGTTAAGAAAATTTGGAGTCATGCAAAACCGTTGGGTTCTCTCTTCACTAACCCTGTTGATGGCGTTGTCCATTTGGTCCATTGACCCCGGGAAAGCAATCGCCGCCTGGCCTGAAAAACAGGTGGAACTTATCAATCCCTTTGGAGCAGGAGGGGCGGCTGATGTGCAGGCCCGGAAGCTGGCAGAGATCATCTCCAGGGAGCTTGGTCAACCCCTGGTGGTCCGTAATGTCACAGGCGCTGGAGGGGCCATTGCCTATAACGAGGTCCATCGGGCCAAACCGGATGGTTACACCCTTATCTGGTATTCGGGAGCCATCAATACTCTGGCCGCCAGGAAGCAGGTCAAGTTTGATCATCAGGCCTTCGAACCCATTGCAGGGGTTGGATTTGAAACGATTGCAATCGCTGTTAATAAAACAGCTTCATGGAAAGATATTAAGGAGTTCATATCCTATATCAAGCAGAATCCCAATAAAGTCACCGTGGGGAATTCCGGGATCGGCAGCGTAACTCACATGGTTCCTGTTGCCATGGCCTCGAAGATCGGGGCTCCCGTCATCCATGTTCCCTTTGGGACCGGATTAGCAGTCGCCGCGCTGATGGGCGGGAAGATCGATGCCTCCAGCCAGCATCCCACAGAGGTCCTCAGCCAGGTAAGGGCCGGAGAGGTGCGCGTTCTGGCGGTCAGCAGTGAGAAGCGAATCAGTCTTTGGCCTAATGTGCCCACTTTGAAGGAGTCGGGCGTGGATCTGGCTTATGACCAGTGGCGAGGTTTTGCGGCCCCCAAGGGAACGCCCAAGACAGTGATCGATAAGATGATCCCCCTGGTGAAAAAGGCTATTGAAAGCAAGGAGTGGATTGATTTTACTGCCTCAATCGGGACCGCCTCCCATTATCAGGATCCTGAAGCCTTTGGTAAGTTTGTAGCTGAAATGGATAAGATCACCAAAGAGATCGTTGCCGCCGCCGAGGCTACCAAGTAATTTCTGGTTTATCAGCGGCCCCCCTTTCCCTTTTCATGGAATGGGGGGCTGAATGTAACCCCTCAGAAGGTGTGAAAAAATTGATGCACTGTGCCTCGGCGCACAGGGTTGGGGGTCTTGTCCAAGATTTAGAACGCGGGGCATTAGATGTTATGGGTAACCTTCGTTTTCAGCAAGATGGCGGTATGACTCAGGTTTAGGCAATGTAGTTTAATATTAGAGGTTCCGCCCTAAAGCTTCTCCAATCCCTCCAACCCTGTGCGCCGGAAGGATGCCGATTCTGGAAATGTGATTTTTTCACAGCTTCTCAGTTATAGGTTGTTTAAATTAACTACAACCTGTAACTCAGCCCTTCAGGGCTGATTTTTCAGGGCTAAAGCCCTGAGTTACATATGCGAACCGTAAGGCTGTTCACAAAAGGATAAACGTGATCTCCCGGAAAGAAATTACGAGCAGTCTTGTATTCATTCTGTTCGGCGTGGGTTATCTGGTCTACAACACGCAATACCCCCTGGATACATTGAATAATCCCGGCCCGGGCCTGTTTCCCCTGATCGTGGGGGGGCTATTGACCCTCTTAGCCATCTACCAATGGATTGAGGCTTTCCAAAAACCCAGAGGAAAGGATGATCATAAGAAGGAGAAACTTCCATCAATCAAAGGAATTTTCCAGAAATGGAAAGACGAAACAGGCCCTCTCCTCCTCATGGTCGTTTTTGCCATTTATCTTTTTCTGATTCCATGGGCGGGTTTTTTTGCCTCCAATTTTTTATTTGTGGTGATCTCCAGCAGACTCCTGGGATCTCGGGACTGGAAAAGGCCGGTGTCCCTTGCCATTGGAATCAACCTCTTCTGCTATCTCCTCTTTGAGATTTGGTTAAAACTGTCTTTGCCTAGAGGAGTCCTCGTTTAAAGGGAAGTCGCCAGACATGGTCGAATCCGGAATGATCAGCTCGCTTCTCATCGCCTTTCAGCCTGTCAATTTCTTGGCCTGTTTTGTCGGCGCGGTTATTGGCACACTTGTGGGAATCCTGCCCGGTTTAGGGCCTGCCGCCGCCATGGCTTTGGTCTTGCCCCTGACCTTGAATCTTGGTCCAACCGCAGGATTGATCATGCTGGCAGGGATATATTATGGGTCAATGTATGGCGGGTCCACCACCTCGATTCTGGTCAATGTCCCTGGAGAACCTGCCAGTGTCGTCACAACATTGGAAGGCTATGCGATGGCCCGCAAGGGTCGCGCCGGAGCCGCGCTGGCTATTGCTGCCGTGGGTTCGTTTGTTGCCGGGACCTTCAGCGTGATTGCATTGCAACTATTTGCTCCTCTCCTTGCGCGAACGGCCCTTGCCTTTGGACCTGCTGAATATTTTGCCCTGACCGTTCTGGGAATCGTCTTATTATCCAACTTGTCCGGGAAATCCCGCATCAAATCCCTGCTCATGATGATGGTCGGTCTAATGCTGGCTACTGTTGGAACGGACCCTGTAGGAGCCGTTGAACGTTTCTCTTTCGGGATTCTCTCCGCCCAGGGGGGAATCAGTTTTATTGCCATCACCGCAGGCCTTTTTGGAGTTGCGGAGGTGATCTCCTTCATGAAGGAAAAGGGGAAGGAGATGGAAATGACGCCTGTCAGATTCCGCGAACTCTATCCCAACCGCAAGGAGCTCAAACGCTCCGTGGCGCCCATAGCGCGAGGATCGGTTCTGGGATTTCTGATCGGCCTCTTGCCGGGACCTGCGGCCACGATCGCCTCGTTCGCATCCTATGGCCTGGAACGTCGGGTTTCCAAACATAAAGAGGAGTTTGGCCAGGGGGCTATTGAAGGGGTAGCTGGCCCCGAGGCGGCAAATAATGCCGCTGCAGGGGGTGCGATGATTCCTCTGCTCTCCCTGGGACTGCCTTTCACTCCAGCCACGGCTGTCTTATTGGGAGGAATGCTTTTTCACGGGATCACGCCTGGCCCTTTTCTCCTGAGCGACCGGCCGGATGTCTTCTGGGGAGTGATTGGAAGCTTTTATCTTGGGAATGTAATGCTGCTGATCTTGAACCTGCCGCTTGTGGGAATTTTTGCCAGAATTGTAAGGATCTCCCCCAACTACCTGATGCCTGCGGTGCTGGCGCTGTGTGTCATCGGGGCTTACGGGGATAATAGCAACCTTTTTGATGTTTGGGTGATGCTGGGGGCAGGGGCTGTGGGCTACCTCATGCGGAAATATGACTATGAACCTGCGCCACTGGTGGTGGGTCTGGTATTGGGAACGGTGATGGAGAGATCCCTCCGGCAGGTTTTGATCATTTCGAGGGGCGACATTGGCGGTCTGTGGGAATCCCCTCTCTCCGCCATCATCTTAATCGCGGCCCTGGCTGTCGTGATCGCGCCGATCCTCATGCGCTATTTAAGCGTAAAGCTTGGCAACTGTTTAGCCAAATAGAGATTCCCATGGAGTCGGGGCTGGACACGCCGCTCTCCAAGGCTTCGAATGGCGATTTTTGAATTGAATGGGAAACGTAGGATGTTATCTGATCGAGCCCCATCGATCAGGATAAATGCCTGTGCTCATTCTCTGAAAGGCGCGCCTCGAAGCCTTTCCGAACGGCATGTCCAGCCCCGTGATACGATTTTGTGCTTGATTTGGCTAAACAGTATCAAAAAGTTTAATTGCAGTATGCAGTCCAATATATTAGACATTTGAAGAATTTTTGGATATGATAGTGTCAAAAATAAATGTCAAGGGTAAAAAGGTAAAGGTTAACCTGCCTACCGCAGGCAGGGACGCCCGTTTCGTCATTTGGTTATGCCTTACGCCCTAAAAAATTCTTCAGGGAAATAACGTTTGTCGTTGTCGATACTCGTATCGATGCTCGTCTACCGATGCTGGATATTAGAGCTTCTTTATTGTACGAGCATCCTGCTTTGATACCAGCGTCGTCACCCATAACCATTTGATGATTTACTTAGACGGGCTTCGTAGCCCTAACCTAAAAACCTTTTATTGGAGGGGATCCGATGAAAATTGCAATTTCAGGAAAGGGCGGGGTTGGGAAGACGACGCTTGCAGGCGTGATGGCCCGCATTTTAGCGGCGAAGGGGAAGAAGGTTCTTGCCATTGACGCCGACCCGGATTCGAACCTGGCCTCTGCCATCGGCCTCCCGAAGGAGTCTTTGGATAAACTTTCTCCGATTGCTTCCATGACCTCTCTGATCGAAGAGAGGACCGGATCGAAAAAAGGAACCTTTGGTTCAATGTTTAAACTCAATCCCAAAGTGGACGATATTCCCGATAATCTGGGGGTGACCCATCAGGGCGTCAAACTCCTCCTCCTGGGCTGTATTCCACAGGGAGGCGGAGGTTGTTTCTGCCCTGAAAATGTGCTCCTGAAAAATCTGGTTCGCCATGTCTTCGTTCTGAGAGAGGAGGCGCTTATCATTGACATGGAGGCGGGGCTGGAGCATCTGGGAAGGGGAAGCACAGGCTATGTGGATGGACTCATCATCGTCGTTGAACCCGGACAGAGGGCCATCCAAACAGCCAGACAGATTAGAAAATTGGGAGAGGACCTGAAGATCAAGAATATGATGATCGTTGGCAATAAGGTCAATTCTGAGGAAGACCGCAAGGTAATCGAAGAAAACCTTTCAGACTTTCCGGTCTTAGGCTATATGAGTTTCAATCCGAAAATCCTTCAGGCAGACCGGGAAGGGAAGTCTCCCTATGACATTGATGATAAGATCAGAGAAGAGGTTGAGGCCATCCTAAAGGAATTGGAGAAGAGGATATAGGCAATCACCAAACTCCAAGCGCCTGCCTTCGCCGAAGCGGCTTCGCGCAGGCAGGCCAATAACCAAATAATAACCAACTCCCAATGACCAAAATAATTTAAAGGGCGACTTCGGATTGGTTATTTGAACATTGGGTATTGGAAATTATTTGGAGCTTGGAATTTGATGATTGGAATTTCGTTTATTTGTAATAATTTAGCGCTTTGAAAAAGGCTTCATAAAATCCCTCCCCGCCTCCCTTTGCCAAAGGGAGGAGAAATGCTTCCCCCTTTGAAAAAGGGGGATTGAGGGGGATTTGCGATATCTCGATGCCTTGATCAGGCTTTTTTTCAAAAAACTAAAGTGTTACGTTTATTTATGATACGCACTATCTTTGTTTGGTCTTCTATTGTGATTGCTACATTGGTCCTGGGGGTTTTGACCCTGCTCACCTATCCTTTGGACCGGAAAGGAAGGGCGGGCCACCATTGTGCGCGGCTCTGGGGAAGGATCGCCCTGCTCGCCAATCGTGTGAAGGTGAAAGTCGAGGGGCTGGAGAATATCAGAGGGAAGGGGCCTTTCATCTTTATGTCGAACCACCAGGGAAGTTACGATATCTTTGTCCTCCTCGGCCATCTCCCTTTCCAATTCAAATGGCTGGTGAAAAAGGAGCTCTTCTCCATCCCTTTCTTCGGCTGGGCTATGGCCGCAGCAGGCTATATCAGCATCGACCGGCAGGGAACACGGGAGACCGTGGAGGCGATGAATCAAGCCGCTCAAAAGATCCGGGAAGGGATGTCGGTGGCCATCTTCCCGGAGGGGTCGAGGAGCCCGGACGGTTCAATCCAGCCTTTTAAAAAGGGAGGATTTACCCTGGCCATGAAGTCGAAAGTTCCCATCATTCCAATTTCGATTGCCGGAAGCCGGGAGATCATGCCAAAAGACCGGTTGACCGCTTCTTCCGGCGAGATCCGGATAAGGGTGGGAGACCCCATCGAGACGGAGCCTTATTCGTTAAAAGATAGGACTGCCCTGATGGAGAGGGTGAGTGAGACGATTTCAAAAAATTTTGAGTTGATCTCCAAGGGATAAAATGGGGGGGCTGTGATCGAGGATTCCATCAAAGAGAAGTTGAAACGGGAGATCATCGGGATTTTACTGGTCGCCATCGCTGTCTTCCTCTTCCTCAGCCTGATCTCATACGATCCGGCAGATCCGTCCCTTTTCTCCTACTCCTCTCAAAAAGTGAAAGTGATCGGCAACTGGATGGGAATTGTCGGGGCCTATGTGTCAGGCCTTCTCTTCCAGGGGTTCGGTTTTCCTTCCTTTCTCATTCCCTTTGTCCTCGGTTTCTATGCCTTCGGCTTCATCCTTCGCTGGGAGTGGAAGTATCCGCTGGTCAAATTGGGGGGCTGGGCAATCATCCTCCTGACCACTTCATCTCTCTTCAGTTTGTGGATGAAGCCCCTCCGGATTTACGCGCAGGATCTCCTGGTGGGAGGGTTTATCGGGGAGATCCTTTCGAGAAACCTGGTCCGGTATTTTAACCTTCCAGGAGCCACGATCATTTTTGTCGCGATTTTGATTCTCGGTTTCGTTTTGGGGACAGGAATATCCTTTATTGGCGTCCTACGTCGTCTGGTCAGCGGGATGGCCAAGCTCATCGATAAGATCAGTACGATGAAGATGGTCAAAAGGGAGCAGACCGAGAGGGCAAAGAAGTTAGTGAAGCGGAAACAGGAGAAAGGCGAGGTTAAAGGAGAGATCAAAGGGGCGGGAGAGGAACCGTGGGAAGCTCCCCCGGTTGTGGTCGTTGACAGGGCAACGCCTTCAAAGAAACGGGAGGAAATCATCGAGCAGGAAGCCTTTGAATTTGCAGAGCCCAGGAAGGAGTTCCAACTTCCGCCCGTCTCCCTTCTCGACGTTGAAACGGAGAAGAGGCACAAGATCGACCGGGACAGTCTGGTGATGAACTCACGTATCCTGGAGAAAAAGCTTCTGGATTACGGGGTTGAGGGGCGGGTCGTGGAGGTGAGACCCGGCCCGGTCATCACGGTCTATGAGTTTGAACCGGCTCCCGGAGTGAAAGTCAGCCGGATCGTCAACCTCGCGGATGATCTGGCGCTGGCCCTGAGCGCGGTGACGATTCGAATCGTCGCCCCCATCCCCGGGAAATCGGTCGTCGGAATCGAAGTCCCCAATGCGGTCAGGGAAACGGTTTACCTCAAAGAGATCATCGATTCCGATCCGTTCAGGAACTCGAAATCGAAGCTCTCCTTTGGAATCGGAAAAGATATTTCAGGAGAACCCTTTATCTTTGATCTGGCCAGAATGCCCCATCTCCTGGTGGCCGGATCAACCGGGTCAGGCAAGAGCGTCTCCGTCAATTCGATGATCAGCAGCATTCTCTTCAAAGCTACTGCGGAAGAGGTCCGGTTCCTCATGATCGACCCCAAGATGCTGGAGCTCTCCGATTACGAAGGCATCCCCCATCTCCTCCTCCCTGTCGTCACCAACCCCAAGAAGGCGGCCATTGCCCTCAAATGGCTGGTCGATGAGATGGAACGGAGATATACGATCCTGGCAGAGAAGGCGGTCAGAAATATCGAACATTATCATCAGAAGATGGATAAGGAATTGAAGGAGAAAGGAAGGGTCTATAAACGAAGGGGGGATACTCTGGAGGGAGATGAAAATAAGGGGGAAGAGAGGATAGAGAGGCTCCCCTATATCGTCGTAGTGATCGATGAACTGGCTGACCTGATGATGATCTCATCGAAGGAGGTGGAGGAGTCGATCACCCGGCTTGCCCAGATGGCGAGAGCGGTAGGCATCCATCTTATTCTGGCCACACAGAGACCCTCGGTCGATGTGCTCACCGGTCTCATCAAAGCCAATTTCCCCGCACGGATCTCTTTCCAGGTCACTTCAAAGGTCGATTCGAGGACGATTCTGGACACCATCGGCGCGGAACATCTTCTTGGGTCGGGGGATATGCTCTTTCTTCCCCCCGGCAGCGCTAAATTGATACGCATCCACGGCGCCTTCATCTCCAGCGCGGAAACCAAACGGGTCGTCGAATTTCTGAGGAAACAGGGAAAACCTAACTATGAAACCTCGATCCTCACGGAGGTGAAGAAGGAGAAAGGGGCGACGGGGAACGAGGATGAATATGACGAGAAGTATGATGAGGCCCTCGCCTTTGTGGCTGAGACCGGCCAGGCTTCGATCTCGCTAATACAGAGGCGGTTTCGAATCGGTTATAACCGGGCGGCCCGCATCATTGAAAAGATGGAAGAGGAGAGGGTCGTGGGGCCCTCAGACGGGGTCAAGCCAAGAGAGGTCCTGGTTAAAAAAATTGAGCCTTAAACAATAAACCGCAAATGATGAACAATGAACGATGGACAATGACAGGTGAGCAACGAGCCGTTCATCGTTGAGGGTTTATCGTTCATCGCCATCATGTTGGGAAACGGGAGGTTGACGAAGATGAAAAAAATATCCCAATTGATCTTTTCGACATTTCTATTTCATCTGATCTTCATTCCTATGGGTTTTGGCCAAACCAGCCAGGCTGTTTTGACAGATATCCAGAATCAATATGAAAAGACGAATGAATTCGAAGCCAATTTTGCTCAAGAGTATATCGGGAAGGTGATGCGGCAGTCGCAGAAAGGGGAGGGGAAGGTCTTTTTTAAAAAGAAGGGGATGATGCGCTGGGACTATCGCGTTCCAAACCAGAAAATCATCTCGGACGGACAGACCCTCTGGTTCTATCAGCCCGAGGAGAATCAGGTTTTAATCTCTCATGCCGATAAGATGATCAAAGAGTTTGGATTTCTGGTCGGGGAGGGAGATCTGAGACGGGACTTCAATCTGATCAATATCAACGAATCCCCTGCCCAGAAGGAAGATCATATCATCATAGAAATTGCTCCGAAGGAATCCCATCCGGCCGTATCGAAGTTGTCATTGACCGTTGACAGAAAGACCTATTTTGTGATCCAGGTGGATGTTTTTGATGGTCTGGGAAATGTGACGCGAACCCGCTTTACCGATATCAAGACGAATATAAGCCTCTCCGGCTCCTTCTTCCAGTTTAAAGTTCCACCCGGCGCAGAAATCATCAGGATGCCGGAATCGTCTTCTCCGGGCGGAAAGAGACCCAAATAGTCTGGTCAGAATATGATTAGAGGGCGCTTTAAACTCGAAGCACGGCCTCAGGAATGGATCTCAAAGGGAGATCAGGCTACCAGGAAACCAGGAGGCAGGGTACCAGAGCATCAGAATATCAGGGAAACAAAAGAGAAGAAATTGTTTAACCTAATACCCGGATATCCTGATATCCACAACCTGATCACCTGATATCCTGATAACCGCCAAGCTTTGTTTCACATTGATTCCTTCGGGAAGCTTCGCCCGATATTCGGATTTCGGATTTGCCCCGGTTCTTTTATGCCGCTCCACACAACCCATGCCATTGTCATTCGCTCCCTCAATTATGGAGAGTCCGATAAGATCATCACCTTCTTTACCAGGGATTTCGGAAAACTGAAAGGAATCGCCAAAGGGGCGAGAAGGAGCAAGAAACGGTTTCAGAATGTCCTTGGCCTCTTTTCACACCTCCGTCTCATCTTTTTCGATCGGGAAGGCATGGGTCTGGTCAGAGTGGAGAGCGGCGATCTCCTACACATCTTCCCTAAAATCCGAGAGGATCTGAAAAAAATCTATTGCGGAAACTACTATCTCGAATTGGTCAATGAGATGGCCGGGGAACGAGAGGCCAACCCGGAGGCTTTTGATCTCCTCTTTTCCTTTTTAAGCGATCTTGATGGGATGGCCCCGGAAGAGGAACGATTGAGGATGTTTGAGATAAGGATGCTCTCTCTCTT
>Ga0208733_100561_pt1 | contig 15215 bp, 11 predicted proteins | sample SubbioR11Jul_8B1_FD_184816 | JGI IMG/M metagenome (GOLD analysis project Ga0208733, IMG submission 184816) | Serpentinite rock and fluid subsurface biosphere microbial communities from McLaughlin Reserve, California, USA - CR11Jul_8B1 (SPAdes) | ecosystem: Environmental > Terrestrial > Deep... | reverse complement strand
CGCCGATAGCGATGGAGAAGGAGTTGCGGTTTGCGATTCGCGAGGGGGGCCGGACGGTGGGCGCCGGCGTCATCAGCGATGTCCTCGAATAAACCCCGTTAGAAAAGGGGGGAGTTTTAAACTCCACCTTCCATAAAAAATTGAGGTTTTCTATAACAGGCCCACCATAAATGCAGGGGCTTTCTTACGGGGTAAATTTGGATTCGAACTTTTCGTCTGGAGCTGTGTGAATGAGAAATATTTTAAACCTGGCCTGTACGGAGTGTAAACGGAGGAATTACTCCACCACCAAGAATAAACGGACAACTCCGGATAAACTGGAGTTAAAGAAGTATTGTCGCTTCTGTCGAAAGCATTCTGTTCACAAAGAGACAAAGTAAGGATAGAAAGTGGCAGGTGGAGAGTAGAAGGTGGCAGGACAAAAAATATTCTGGTCTATAATCCACGTTCTACATTCTACTATCCACTCACCGGATACAGGCCAGTAGCTCTAACGGTTAGAGCACCGGACTCCAAATCCGGGTGATGGGGGTTCGAATCCCTCCTGGCCTGCCACGCACCCAATCAATATATTTGACCGGCGATGGATATCCGATGGTTCTGAGCCGAATATAGATTTTTTTAAGGGGATGCTTGCGGCATGCCTCAGAAAGAGTTGAACGGATGGGGTTTTCTTTTAGAGAAAAATTTGAAGGGGCCAAACAGTTTTTAAGGGAAGTGAAAACCGAGTTAAAAAAGGTCACCTGGCCATCGAGGAAGGATGCTCTTGCCGGGACGGCTGTGGTTCTCATCGCTGTTTTTATTATCGCCCTCTTCTTGGGCATTGTCGATTCAGGCCTGTCCAGTCTCATCCGGGAGTTATTGAAGAAGGCGGGCACTTAATAAAGCATAAGGCCAAACCGCATTTGGCTTCATCAAACCCTGTCCGGTAGGTCGGAGAGAACAGCGATTATGGCGCTTCAGTGGTATGTCATTCACACTTATTCGGGTTTTGAGAACAGAGCGAAACAGAACTTAGAGGAACGCATTAAGAACCTCGGGAAAAATCAATATTTCTCTTCCATCTTGATCCCAACAGAGACCGTGGTGGAATTGACGAAGGGGAAGAAGAAGACCTCACAGCGGAAGATCTTTCCGGGATATCTGTTGGTTCAAATGGAGTTGAATGAGGAGACCTGGCACATCGTGAAGGAGACGCCGAAGATCACCGGTTTTGCCGGGGACAGCATCAAACCGCTTCCTCTTTCAGAGAAAGAGGTGGAGGAGATCCTCTCTCAGATGAAGGACGGCGTTTCAAAGGCCAAGCCAAAAGTCTCTTTCAATGCCGGCGATAGCGTCCGGGTGATTGACGGTCCCTTCGTCAACTTTATCGGGACGATCGAGGAGGTCAAGCCGGAAAAAAGGAAATTGAAGGTTCTGGTTTCGATCTTCGGAAGGTCCACGCCGGTCGAATTGGATTTTATTCAGGTGGAGAAAAATTAAACTCGAAACACGAAATCCGAAACTCGAAACAAATCCGAATGACCGAAGTACAAAATTCAAAACAGCAAGATGAATGTTTCCATGATGAAAATTTAAATTGAATTTGGTTTGAATTTCGATATTCAGATTTCGATTTTTTGTAGTTAAGTGAGGAATAGACGATGGCGAAGAAAGTCGTGGGGATGGTGAAACTTCAGATTCAAGCGGGGCAGGCCAATCCTTCTCCTCCGGTGGGGCCGGCTTTAGGGCAGCACGGGGTGAACATCATGGAGTTTTGCAAGGCTTTTAACGCCCGCACCCAGGCGCAGGAAGGAATGATCATCCCCGCGGTGATCACCATCTATTCCGATCGTTCCTTTGCTTTTGTGACAAAGACACCGCCTGCCTCTGTCCTGTTGAAGCGAGCGGCCAAGATTGTCAAAGGATCAGGCGAGCCGAATCGAAACAAAGTGGGCAAAGTGACTAAAGACCAGGTGAAAGAGATCGCCCAGATCAAACTGAAAGATCTCAATGCAGTGGATCTGGAGGGGGCCATTCGCACGGTCGAGGGAACGGCCCGGAGCATGGGTCTGGAGATTACTTGAGAGAAGGAAGATGGCAAATCAAGGGAAAAAATATTCAGAGGCAAGAAGCAAGGTGGATCGAGATAAAAGGTTTGAACTGGAACCGGGGGTGAAACTCCTTCTGGAGACGGCCTATGCCAAGTTCGATGAAGGAGTGGACATCGCCATCCGTCTCGGGGTAGACCCGAAGAAAGCGGATCAGATGGTTCGGGGCACAGTGGTCCTCCCTAATGGGACCGGCAAGAAGGTGAGAGTGCTGGTCTTTGCCAAGGGCCAGAAGGAGAAAGAGGCATCGGATGCCGGCGCCGATATTGTGGGAGCGGAGGAACTCATCGAGAAGATTTCAAAGGGATGGCTGGAATTTGACAAGGCCATTGCCACTCCGGACATCATGGGCCAGGTCAGCAAACTGGGAAAGATTCTGGGGCCTCGCGGACTGATGCCCAATCCGAAGGTGGGCACCGTCACCTTCGACCTGGAGAGGGCGGTCAAAGAGATTAAGGCAGGGAAGGTCGAGTTTAAAGTGGAGAAGGCAGGGGTGGTGCATGTCCCGGTGGGAAAGGTCTCCTTTGGCCTGGATCGATTGTTGGAAAATATAAAAACGCTTCTGGAGGTGATCCTCCGCGCCAAACCGCCCACCAGCAAGGGGGTCTATTTGCGAAGCATTGCCCTGTCCACAACGATGGGGCCGGGGATCAAAATCGATCCCGGACAGATCAGAGGGGCTTTAAAAGCCTAATAAGGAAGCCAGGAAGGCAGGAAAAATTCAAATTCTAAAACCCAAATTCTTTATTCATGGTTTCCTGGGTTCCTAATAAAGAGATTCCTAATAAGGAGACCAGGAACTCAGGAAAAATCATAAATTCTTTATAAACACGACCTCATCGAGGAGGTGGATGATCATTGAACCGAAATGAAAAGAGACAAGTTGTAACCGATTTTTCAAGGAAGATGGAAGGGTTTCAATCCGCAGTCCTGACCCATTATCGGGGTCTCACTGTGGAACAGATCAACACCCTCAGGCGGCGTTTTAGAGAGGAGAAAATCTCCTATCATGTGGTGAAGAACACAGTGATGAGGCTGGCGGCCAAAGGGACGGATCTGGAGAAACTGGATGATTATTTCAAGGGGCCAACCGCGATCGCCATTTCCCATGGCGACCCGGTTTCTCTGGCAAAGATTTTGTCGGAGTTCGTTAAAACACAGCCTAAACTTGAGATCAAGATCGGTCTGATTCAGGGGAGGGTGATCTCGCCCGATGAGATTAAGGGTTTAGCCACAATGCCCTCCCTGGAGATTTTAATGGCTCAGATACTGGCGGGAATACAGGCCCCGGCGCAGGAATTGGCAGGAGTCATCCTGAGCGGTTTTCAGCAGGTCGTCGGTGTGATTCAGGCGCGGGCTGATCAATTGGACCAGTTGGAGAGTAGAGAGTAGAACGTGGAAAGTGGAAAGTCGAAAATGGAAGGTAGAGGGTAGAAAGTGGAAGGTAGAAGAGGTACGTTCCACTCTCTAATTAAATGGATAGGAGGATTTTTCAATGACGGATATTCAAAAAATTGCAGAAGAGATCAGCGCTCTCACCTTGCTGGAAGCCCGGGATCTGGTGAAGGTCCTTGAGGAGAAGTTAGGAGTTAAAGCGGCGGCTCCGATGGCTATGGCAGCGTTTCCGGCTGCCGGTGCGGGAGCGGAAGCAGCTCCCAAAGAAGAAAAGACGGAATTTGATGTGATCCTGACCGGGTTTGGCGACAAGAAGATTCAGGTCATCAAGGTCGTGAGAGAGCTGACCGGATTGGGGCTGAAAGAAGCCAAAGATTTGGTCGAAGGCATTCCGAAACCCGTCAAAGAGGGCGTCACCAAAGAGGAAGCTGCGACGGTGAAGAAGAAGTTAGAAGAGGGCGGCGGAACGGTCGAAGTAAAATAAGTCAAAGTGTCATATAGTCTCATAGTTTTATAGTCATTTGACTAATTGACTATTCGACTGGCGACTATATGACTGAGGCAAAGGGTTTACGAAAAAGTTTATTGAGGGACATCGTTGTCTCTTCCCTGAAGGACAGAGCCGTACATGTTAAGAAGTCCGATAGGGAGGGGACTTTTTATTTGAGGAGGGAGTCCATATGGCCAGCATCGTTCCCGTCTATCGCCGATATCGCAAGAATTTTTCAAAGATCAAAGAGGTCCTGGAAATCTCTAATCTGATCGATGTTCAGAAGAGATCTTACGAAAAATTCCTGCAAGCCGATGTGGATCCCGAAAACCGGGAGCCCGTGGGGCTTCAAGGAGTCTTTAAAACGGTTTTTCCAATCAAAGATTTCTATGAAACCGCCTCCCTCGAATTTGTAAGTTACCGCTTCACAGAGCCTAAATATGATATGGAGGAGTGTCTCCTGAGGGGGATGACCTATGCCGCTCCCATCAAGGTGACTGTTCGCCTGGTCGTCTGGGATGTGAATGAGGAGACGAAGGCCAAAAGCATCAAAGCGGTGAAGGAGCAGGAGGTCTATTTCGGTGAAATTCCCCTAATGACAGAAAACGGGACCTTTATCATCAACGGGACGGAACGGGTCATTGTGAGCCAGCTTCACCGCTCTCCCGGAGTCTTCTTCGATCAGGATCAGGCCAAACCCCATTCGGGAGGAAAGGTTCTTTACTATGCCCGCATCATCCCCTACCGAGGGTCCTGGATCGATTTTGAATTTGACCAGAAGGATATCCTCTATGTCCGGATCGACCGGCGACGGAAGATTCCAGTCACCGTCTTTCTCCGGTCTCTGAAATATACCGGCCAGGAGCTGCTGGACTATTTCTACCGAAAGGAGAAGATTCTCATCCGGAAGGGAAAGTTTGCCAAAGAGGTTTCAAAAGATGTCCTTGTCGGGCAGAAGGCGACGATCGATATTCTCGACCCCGAGACCCACAAAGTGATCCTGAAGAAGCATCGGCGGATCACCGAAGAATCCTATAAACGACTGGAGATGACAAAGATCACCGCCATTCCGGTGGAACCACAGGATCTGCTGGAAAGATATCTTGCGAGGGATGTGGTCGATCCGGAGACAGGTGAAGTGATCGCCGAGTATAATGAGGAGGTGACCGAGAAGTTTCTCGACCAGGTGAAGGAGAGGAAGGTCGATGGGTTTGAAATCCTCTTCATCGACAACATCAATGTAAGCTCTTCGTTACGGGATACGATGGTCATCGATAAGATCGAGCTGAGCCGGGAGGAGAAGGAGAAGTTGTCGAGAGACGAACCGGGGAGATCGATCAGGGAGAAGGAAGCCGAAAGGGCCCTCATCGATATTTATAAAAGGCTTCGGCCCGGCGATCCGCCCACCCTTGAGACAGCGATCAATCTCTTTCATAATCTCTTCTTCAATCCGGAACGATACGATCTTTCCAAAGTGGGGAGGATGAAACTGAACCACAAACTCAGTTTAAAGGGAAATCCTCCCAGGATATTGGTCATCACCGAAAAATGGAAGAAGGAAGCGCTGGATGCCGGAGCGACTTACGCCGGAGGCAGGGAACTGATCGACCGGATTCTGGGCGGTTGGCTCGATTTTGACGAAGCGATCGCCACTCCGGAGATGACTGATGAGATCCAGCGAGCCGGGAAGATTCTCTATCCTATCGGAATGATGCCATCCCTGAAGGAAGGAACCCTGACCGAAGATGTCCGGGGACGGATCCGGAAGATTTTAGAGGACGAGAAGGCGACGTTGAGGAGACGGGATGTGCTGGAGGTGGTGAAGTACCTGATCCGATTGAAAGACGGTCAGGGTTCGGTGGACGATATCGACCATCTGGGAAACCGCCGTGTGAGAACGGTCGGAGAGTTGCTCGAGAATCAATATCATATCGGACTGGTGAGGATTGAGAGGGCGATCAAAGAACGGATGAGCCTTCAGGACATCGAGACCTTGATGCCCCATGACCTGATCAACTCCAAACCCCTTTCCGCAGTGATCAAAGAGTTTTTTGGTTCCAGTCAGCTCTCTCAGTTTATGGATCAGACCAATCCGCTCTCCGAAATTACCCATAAACGGAGGCTTTCCGCTCTGGGCCCGGGAGGGCTCACACGTGAAAGAGCGGGTTTTGAGGTGAGGGACGTCCATCCCACCCATTACGGACGGATCTGTCCCATTGAAACCCCGGAGGGTCCTAACATCGGTCTGATCACCTCTCTCAGCACTTATGCCCGTGTCAATGATTATGGCTTTATCGAGACGCCTTACCGGGAAGTGGTCAACGGAAAGGTGACCAACCATATCCGGCACCTCTTTGCCCTTGATGAAGAGGAAGAGATCGACGGACAGAAACCTGCGATAGCCCAGGCCAATGCCCCTCTCGATCGGGAGGGGAGATTTACCGTTCCCCTTGTCTCCGCCCGACGGGGAGGGGAGTTTGTAATGGTCAGACCGGAAGAGATTCGCTATATGGACGTCTCACCCAAACAATTGGTGAGCGTGGCCACCTCTCTCATTCCCTTCCTGGAGAACGACGATGCCAACCGGGCCCTCATGGGATCGAATATGCAGCGTCAGGCGGTTCCCCTTCTGAAAACCGACGCCCCTTTGATCGGGACCGGTATGGAGGGGATTGTGGCGAGAGACTCCGGTGTCGCCATCGTTGCAAAACGGAATGGGGTCGTTGAAGATGTCGATGCCTCGCGGATCGTCATTCGCGCCGATGAAGACGGCCAGGAAGTGATTAACTCGGGGGTGGACATCTACACCCTGATCAAATACAAACGATCGAACCAGAACACGTGTATCAATCAGAGACCGATTGTCCATGCGGGCGAGCGGGTCAAAAAAGGGGAAGTGATTGCTGACGGGCCGGCTACGGATATGGGAGAGCTGGCTCTTGGCCAGAATGTCCTGGTCGCCTTTATGCCCTGGGGAGGGTTCAACTTTGAGGATTCAATCCTCATCAACGAAAGGCTGTTGAAGGAAGACACCTATACCTCCATCCACATTGAGGAGCAGGAGTGCATGGCCCGGGATACGAAGTTGGGGAAGGAAGAGATCACCTGCGACATCCCTAATGTGGGAGAAGAAGCCTTAAAAGATCTGGATGAGAGCGGCATCGTTCGGATCGGCGCAGAGGTTAAACCCGGCGACATTCTCGTCGGGAAGGTGACGCCCAAAGGAGAGACCCAGCTCTCTCCGGAGGAGAAACTTCTGCGGGCCATTTTTGGAGAAAAGGCAGGGGATGTGAGGGATACCTCACTGCGCGTCCCCCATGGGATTGAAGGAATTGTGATCGATGCCAAGGTCTTCTCCCGGAAGGGCCAGGAGAAGGATGAAAGAATGAAAGCCATTGAGGAACAGGAGAGGGCCAGATTGCTCAAGAACCAGGCCGACGAGATCCGTATCATCCAGAACAGCACGAGACGGAAGATCGGAAAATACCTGATCGATAAGAAGGCGGCTCATCGGATCGCCGATGAGAAGAAGAATCGCGTCTTTTTAGAGGCGAAAGACCGGATCAGAGACGAACACCTCCTCACCCTTCCTTTTGACCGCTTGAGGGAGATCGATGTGATAGAGGGGAAGAGGATCATCCCTGAAGTTCATCAGTTCCTCGATCATGCCGAACTTCAGATCAATGTCGTCAAAGGGATCTTCTCGGATAAGCTGGCGAAATTGAAAAAGGGAGATGAACTGGCCCCGGGTGTGATCAAATCGGTCAAGGTCTATGTGGCGATGAAACGCAAATTGTCGGTGGGGGATAAGGTGTCCGGGCGCCATGGAAACAAAGGGATCATCTCGCGCGTTCTTCCCGATGAGGACATGCCGTACATGGAAGACGGAACCCCTGTCGATGTCGTTCTCAATCCCCTGGGCGTTCCTTCGCGAATGAATGTGGGGCAGATTCTGGAGACCCACCTCGGCTGGGCCGCCAAGGGGCTGGGATCGAGGATCGCTGAATATTTGGAGAAGAGTTATAACCCCAAAGTCCTCCAGCGGAGAATCAAAGAGATCTACTCCTCAAAAGAGGTGAACGAATATCTGGAAGAGGCGACGGATGAAGAGGTGATTGAACTGGCCCGGAAATTGGGCAAGGGGATTTACATCTCCGTTCCCGTTTTTGATGGGGCTTCTGAGGAGGAGATCAAGGAACATCTGGATAAAGCAGGGCTCCCGGCGAGCGGCCAGACCATCCTCTACGATGGGAGGACAGGCGAACCCTTTCACCATAAGGTGACCGTGGGCTATATGTACCTGCTTAAGTTGCATCATCTGGTGGACGAGAAGATCCATGCCCGTTCGATCGGACCCTATTCTCTGGTGACCCAGCAGCCTCTGGGAGGAAAAGCTCAGTTCGGAGGCCAACGGTTAGGAGAGATGGAGGTCTGGGCGCTTGAAGCTTATGGAGCGGCTCATTCCCTTCAGGAATTTCTAACGGTGAAATCGGACGATGTGGCCGGAAGAACCCGTGTCTACGAAGCCATTGTGAAGGGGGAGCATACGCTGGAATCCGGACTTCCCGAGTCCTTCAATGTTCTGGTCAAGGAACTGCAGAGCCTCTGTCTCGATACGGAATTATTAGAGGAGAAGAAGGAAGAACTTTCATAGAGAGTGGAAAGTAGAAGGTGGAGGGCGGAGGGTGGAAAATTCCTTTAACCACTTTCTACTCTCCACCTTCCACTCACAAAGTAAAGGAGGAAGGCCTTGGAAGATTATCTGTCATTCTTCGAAAAAGGAAAGAGCCCGATCAATTACAATGCCATCCGGATCTCCATCGCCTCTCCGGAGAAGATCGAATCGTGGTCTCATGGGGAGGTGAAGAAGCCGGAGACGATCAACTACCGGACCTTTAAGCCGGAGAAAGACGGGCTTTTCTGTGCGAAAATCTTCGGTCCCACCAAGGATTATGAATGCAATTGCGGTAAATACAAACGGATGAAACACCGGGGGATTGTCTGCGAAAAGTGCGGGGTAGAGGTCATCCAGTCGAAAGTGAGAAGGGAGAGGATGGGCCATATCCGGCTGGCCACTCCCGTGGCTCATATCTGGTTTCTCAGGTCCATTCCCAGCAAGATCGGTATTCTCGCCGATATGACTCTGAAAGAGCTGGAGCGGATTCTCTATTTCGAGGCCTATCTCGTGCTCGATGGAAAAGAGACCCCTCTGAAAAAGGGAGAGATCCTCTCCGAGGAAAGATACCGGGAAGCGAAAGAGAAATACGGAGAAGGTCTGGCAGTCTCCCAGGGAGCGGAGGCGATTCGGGAGCTATTGAAGAACACCCAGATGAAGGAGCTTTCAAAGAAACTCCGGGCCGAGATGAAGGAGACGGCCTCAGAGGCCAAAAAGAAGCGTCTGTCGAAGAGGCTGAAGATCATCGAATCCTTCCTCGAATCAGGAAACAAACCGGAGTGGATGATCCTGGAGGTGGTCCCCGTCATTCCCCCCGATCTTCGTCCTCTCGTTCCTCTCGATGGAGGACGGTTTGCCACTTCCGACCTCAATGACCTCTATCGAAGGGTGATCAACCGGAACAACCGGTTGAAAAGGCTCCTCGAATTGAATGCACCGGAGATCATCATTCGGAATGAGAAGCGGATGCTTCAGGAATCGGTCGATGCCCTCTTCGATAACGGTAAAAGAGGGAAGACCATCTTAGGGGCCAACAAGAAACCTCTCAAATCGCTCAGTGATATGCTCAGGGGGAAACAGGGCCGTTTCCGTCAGAACCTTCTGGGAAAGCGGGTGGACTATTCGGGCCGCTCGGTGATCGTCGTCGGTCCTGAATTGAAATTGCATCAATGCGGTCTTCCCAAGAAGATGGCGCTTGAGCTCTTCAAACCCTTTATCTATCATCGCCTCGAAACCAAGGGGCTGGCCACAACGATCAAGAGCGCCAAAAAGATGATCGAGAAGGAGAGGCCCGAGGTGTGGGATGTCCTGGATGAGGTGATCCATGAGCATCCTGTGCTCCTGAACCGCGCGCCGACCCTGCACCGTCTGGGAATTCAGGCCTTTGAACCCATTTTGATCGAAGGCAAGGCCATCCAGCTTCATCCCCTTGTGTGCGCCGCTTTCAATGCGGATTTCGATGGAGACCAGATGGCCGTCCATGTCCCTCTCTCGATCGAGGCCCAGGCAGAGGCGCGAATCCTGATGATGTCCACGAACAACATCCTCTCGCCGGCCAGCGGGAAACCGATCATCGTGCCTACTCAGGATATTGTTCTGGGTATCTATTACATGACCCGGGAGCGCCCCTATGTCAAAGGAGAGGGAAAGGTCTTTTCAAATCCCGATGAGGTCCGTGTGGCTTACGATGCGGATGAGGTGGATCTCCATGCCCGAATCAAGGTCCGAATCAATGGGGAAACGGTCGAGACGACGGTTGGCCGTATGCTCCTCAAGGAGATCCTTCCCGAAGAGATTCCCTTCGGACGGATCAATAAGGTGATGAAGAAGAGCGACATGGCCAATCTCATTGACTACTGCTACCGGTTCTGCGGCGATAAGAAGACCGTGCTGCTCTCCGACCGCTTAAAGAGCCTGGGATACCGTTACGCCACGACCGCCGGGCTTTCCATCTCCTTGGATGATATGCTCATCCCTTCCAATAAAGAGGACCTTCTGCAACAAGCCCAGGAAGAGATTGAAAGAGTCCAGGATCAGTATACGGAAGGACTGATCACCGACGGTGAGCGATATAACAAGGTCATCGACATCTGGGCTCAGGTGACGGAGAATATCGCTGATGTGATGCTGAAAGAACTCGGCAGCGAGACCATTGAGGGGCCAGCGGGGGAAAAGAGGATGATCGATAGTTTCAATCCCATCTATATGATGGCAGACTCCGGAGCGAGAGGGAGCGCCCAGCAGATGCGGCAGTTAGCCGGGATGCGGGGGCTGATGGCGAAACCCTCCGGAGAGATCATCGAGACCCCTATCACGGCAAACTTTCGCGAGGGCCTCACGGTCCTCCAGTACTTCATCTCGACCCACGGCGCGCGAAAGGGTCTGGCCGATACCGCTTTGAAGACGGCCAATGCAGGATACCTGACCCGGCGGCTGGTCGATGTGGCACAGGATGTGGTGATCAGGGAAAATGACTGTGGCACGCTGGACGGTATTGAAGTTGAGTCGCTCATGGAGGGGGGAGAGATCATCGAATCGATGAGGGAACGTATTCTGGGCCGGGTGGCTCTGGAGGATATCCGGGACCCCTTTACCGATGAGGTGATTGTCAAGGGCAACGAAGAAATTGACGAGGCCCTTGCGGAGCGCATTGAGGATTCGGGGACTGATAAAGTAAAGATTCGCTCCGTGCTTACCTGTAAATCGAGACGGGGGGTTTGCGCCCTCTGCTATGGAAGAGATTTAGCTCGGGGAAGACTGGTCAATGCGGGAGAGGCGATCGGGATCATCGCTGCCCAGTCCATTGGCGAACCCGGAACGCAGTTGACCATGCGGACCTTTCATATCGGTGGGACAGCAAGCCGCCGGGCTGAGCAGACAACGCTCGAGAGCCGGATTGAGGGAAAGATTAAATTTATCAACCTCAAAACGGTCAAGAACCGTGAGGGGCATCTGATCGTGATGAACCGGAACGGCGAAATTGCCGTTCTCGATGAGAACCGAAGGGAACGCCGCCGTTACTCCGTCATCTACGGAGCCAAATTGAAGGTGAAGGATGGGCAAAAGGTGAAGGAAGGGGAGATGCTGGCGGAATGGGATCCCTACTCCATCCCTGTCCTCACCGAGGTGACGGGCCAGGTGAAGTTCGGGGATATCATCGAAGGGGTGACCATGCAAGAGCAGGTGGATGAGTTTACCGGCCTTTCGAGAAAGGTGATCGCCGAATCGAAAGACCCGGATCTGCGACCAAGGATTTCGATCAAGGATGAGAAGGGCAAGACGATGAATCTTCCGGGGCTGACCTCCCAGGCCCGGTATCTCCTTCCCGTTGGAGCGAATATCTTTGTTTCAGAAGGGGGTATGGTGGAGGCAGGCGATGTGATCGTCAAAATCCCAAGGGAGACCACGAAGACAAAAGACATCACGGGAGGGCTTCCCCGGGTCGCCGAGCTTTTCGAGGCTCGAAAACCGAAAGAGTTCGCCCTGATCAGCGACATCGACGGGGCCGTTGAGTTTGGCAAGGACCTGAAAGGAAAGAGAAAGGTGATCATCCGGCCGGAGGTGGGTGAAACCAAGGAATATATGATGCCGAGGGGGAAGCATGTGAGCGTCCATGAGGGGGATATGGTGAAAGCCGGAGAGGCGTTGATGGATGGTCCGGCCAATCCCCATGACATTCTGAGAGTGTTGGGCGATAAAGCCTTGGCCCGATACTTGGTGGACGAAATCCAGGAGGTTTATAAACTTCAGGGCGTGAAGATTAACGACAAACATATTGAGGTGATCGTCCGCCAGATGCTCAAGAGGGTGAGGGTCAAAGAAGTAGGTGATACGCATTTTCTGGTGGACGATCAGGTGGAAAAGTTGACCTTTGAGGAGGAGAATGAACGGGCGCTCAGAGAGGGCGGCAAACCGGCGGTTGCAGAGCCTCTCTTCCTGGGTATTACCAAAGCCTCCCTGATTACGGACAGTTTTATTTCTGCGGCCTCTTTCCAGGAGACCACGAAGGTCCTGACCCAGGCCGCTGTGGCGGGGAAGATCGACCATTTGAAAGGATTGAAGGAGAATGTCATCATGGGTCGCCTGATTCCTGCTGGAACCGGACTTCCCAAATACAAGCAGCGAGACTTATGGGTGGAAGGATATACGGGAGAGGAGACAATGGCAGAAGTCTCAGCGGAAGGATCTGTCTGAAGAAAAAAACTTTTTTGAAGTTAACCCCGTTAGAAATTCGAACGAGACATTATTTCTAACGGGGTAAATGAATAAGGCCCATTCTTGCAGTTCGCAGAATGGGCCTTTTCTTTTGTGGCTCTTCTCCAAAGCGAGCGGGTCATATCTGCTTTTCCCCCTCTGGGCTGGCGGCTGCAGAAGATAGTCGTTAGGGATATAAGTTCCAGAAACAGCTTGGCAGTTGAGGGAAAGGAGGGGGGCATCAATTGTAAGATATCTGAAGATGATTACAAGCTACTGTCTTTAAAGGAGAGAACTGAGCATGCAGTTTGATGGGGGGGATCAGAGATTAGAAAGTGGAGAGCAGTATTTGGAGAATGGAGAGTGGAAAGCAGCAAGTGACTAAAAAGCCTACTCTCTACTTTCCACCCTCAACATTCGAGGATTTACTTGATTGTTTCCAATTTTTTCTTGGCGATCTCCGCCTGATCTGCCTGGGGGTATCGGTCGATGACCCGTCTGAGGAGGTTTCTGGCATTTGTCTTGTCCCCCAGCTCCAGAAAGGCCAGACCCTGTTTGAGAAGGGCTGAGGGAACCTTATCTCCCTCGGGATATTTGACAACCACCTTTTCGTATTCAAGAATTGCCTTCTCAAAATCTTTTTTAAGAAAGTAGGTTTCCCCTATCCAGAACTGGGCGTTATCAGAGAGTTCCATGTTGGGATACTGTTTGAGAAAGGCCTCAAATTTTCTACGGCCTCCGTCCAGGTCTCCCTTCTGGAAAGTCTCATAAGCGTCCTTATAGAGATTTCCTGCTGTCGTGGAAGGTCCTTTCGGTTCAACCGGAGGTTCTTTCGCCGGGATCGATTTTTCCATCTCCGTCAGCTTCGAAGTCAATTTTGCGTCCAGGCCCTTGAGACGATCCTCCATGCCCTTCACCCGTTCATCATAGGATCGGTTTTTCTCTTCAAAGGACCGGTTTCTCTCCTCAAAAGATTTTCCCTTTTCCTCCAGTATTCTCAACCGGACTTCGACATCCTCTTTGATCCGAGAAATCTCCCTGGAAGGGGTTTTAAGAAACACTTTATGCTCCTCCACGCCCGTAGAGAGGGTCCGCAACTCAGATTGAAGGGTTTCGAAGCGGAGAAAAAGATCGGCCCGGGTCTTTTGATTTTCTGCCTGCAGGGATGAGTGATTTGTCTCGGTCTCCTTTTTAAAGGCGGTCAATTCCGTTCGGATCGCTTCCATCTCTTTTCTGATCGAGTCCTTCTCTTTTTGAATCTGACTCAGTTGTGAATCGAGTCTCTGGATATCCTTGTCAAGAATCCGGACATCGCCTACAGTAGCGCATCCGGAAAGGCATAGGGCGATCCAGAGAACGATTCCCCCTTTCTTCCAGTCACTCTTGTTCATGTCGGCTCTCCCGGGAAGGATATCCCTATTTAGCAGTGATTACAAAATGGGCCCTACGGTTCTTGGCCCAGGCTTCTTCATTGTGTGCGGGATCCATGGGTTTCTCCTCACCGTAACTGATCGTGGAGATCCGGTCCGCTGCGATCCCGAGGGAAGCGAGATATTTCTTCGTGCTATTGGCCCGTCTCTCTCCAAGGGCGAGGTTATACTCATTGGTTCCTCTCTCATCGCAGTGGCCTTCGATCTGAATCTTTACGTTAGGAAATTTCTTTAAAAGTGCGGAGTTTTCTTTTAAGATTTCCGCATCGCCAGGCCGGATATCGTATTTGTCAAACTCGAAGAAAATGGGTTTGAGCAGGCCGCTTTCAAAGACCTCTCCCTCAATGCCGGGCGTCCTCTTGGCCACGAGACTTCTTTCAAATTCCCTTTTTGCCTGCTCTTCCTTTTCTTTTAACCTCACTGTTTCCTTCTCCTTCACTTCCTTTTCCCTGGCTTCCCTTTCCTTCTCTTTGGCCGCTCGGTCCGCCTCGATTTTTGCGGCCTCTGCCCTGGCCGAGGGTTCATCCTTCACCACTGTTTTCTTGGGGCAGCCCATCAGGATGAGACCGATGCAAAGGACGAAAATGACTGAAACAATATAGCTTTTCCTCTTCATGGTTAACCTCCTTTATGTATGATTTTTAAAGTTTTCTGTTTACCCCGTTAGAAATAATGGACCGCTCGTTTTCAAGCCGTTCGGCAGTGCTCACGGCTCGATTTTCTAACGGGGCTTATTCAAAGCGTTTGGACCAGGCCGGACTCGATTCACCTCCTTTCGGTGTGGTGAGAGGCCTCTGATTGAACCCATTGGCGTTCATGATGAAAATTCTCGATCCCCCTGCCCGGGTCGAACTGAAGGCAATGTAACGGCCATCCGGCGACCAGCAAGGGCTTTCATTGTTACTGCCATTGGGGGTCAGCTTTTTAAGCCCGGATCCATC
>Ga0208733_100559_pt1 | contig 15270 bp, 12 predicted proteins | sample SubbioR11Jul_8B1_FD_184816 | JGI IMG/M metagenome (GOLD analysis project Ga0208733, IMG submission 184816) | Serpentinite rock and fluid subsurface biosphere microbial communities from McLaughlin Reserve, California, USA - CR11Jul_8B1 (SPAdes) | ecosystem: Environmental > Terrestrial > Deep... | reverse complement strand
AATCCCGCAGGGTGCGGGCTGCCTGAGGCCCGTGCCCTGCGGCGGTGTTCATCAGGCGGGTTGCGTATACCAACTGCTCCATGGAAACGGTTGGGGCCATTGCTCCTAACAAGCGCACATTGTTGACCGACTCGTTGCTCCATAAATCCGGCACGGCTTTGGCAATATTACCCACCGGCGAAAGATGGGCGCAAGCAGCTTCGGCACCTTCCATAGAGATGGGATAGCCAGTAATGGCCTTGAGGTAAGGACCTTCGTAAGCGCAGTCCTTGCTCGGTCCAACCGCACCGGCCTCAAAAGCCGCCAGGCTGCGGGTCACACACATCACACGGATCACGGCTGCCCATACGCGCGGGATGAAGCGCTGCTCGGCCAAAACCATGGCCGTGTTGGCGAAACCGCAAGCCGTGTCTCCGGCGGGAATGCTGCCGGTCTGGGCTCCGATATCGACAATATTCGTCCATAAAGTCGTCATGTCCCGGCAGGCTAAAATCCCCAGCGAGAAAACCGCCCCCGGCAGATCGCCATTTAAAATGGCGTCATCGTGGACTTCCTTGCCACCCGTCGATTCAATCGACAGCAAGTCGGCTCCACCCTTGGCGCACAACTCAAACGAGCGGTACATGGTGTCGACAAACTCGCCTTTGTGCATGAGGGGCGGGCGCGCAAATTCGCGGATGTCATTGGGGGTGACGCGCAACCCCACCGGCAACCCATGATCGGCCTGCGCACGGGCGAGCACCTCTCGTAGAATCAGGGTAATTTCTGCGCCCCATTCGGGCTTTAGGGTCAGGTCGGGAAGCAGCTCGAATTCAACCACCAGCCCTGGCGCTCCCAACTCCACTGCCCGGGTGATGGCACTGGTGATCATCTGTCGGTACTGGTTGCGAACTTCCGGCATGGTTTCGGGATGGATGAGCATTTCCGGCAAGGTAAAATTTAATTCAGGGTAAACCGTTCCACCGCCGATGATCAAGCCATTATTTAACCTCAACGGCTTTGGGCAATGGCCATATAAAAACTCATCCAACGAATTAATCGCCAGGCTAGTAAATTCAGGCATGCTTGCTCCTCGTGATTAAGGGGTGCCGACCAGTGATTTGGCGAGAGCCACGGCTTTACTGGCATCGGCAGCATAGCCATCCGCACCGATATCTTTAGCGTAAGTATCGGTTACCGGTGCGCCGCCCACCATTACTTTTACCTGGCTGCGCAATCCCGCCTGTTTCAACGCATCCAGGGTGATTTTCATGTTCGGCATCGTGGTGGTCAATAATGCCGACATCGCCACGATTTGCGCACCGCTCTCTTTTACCGCCTCGACGAATTTTTCCGGGGGTACGTCCGACCCAAGATCGACAATTTCAAAAGCCGCGCCTTCGAGCATCATACATACCAGATTTTTGCCAATATCGTGCAGGTCACCTTTGACAGTTCCGGCGACCACTTTACCGGAGGAAGCCACATTGGCCTGAGACAGGTGTGGTTTGAGCAGCCCCAACCCACCCTGCATAGCCCGAGCTGCGATTAGCATCTCCGGGACAAAGTATTCGCCTTCTTCAAACAAGCGCCCTACCTTATCCATGGCCACTACCATCGCATTTTTCAGGATTGTTTCTGGATCGAATCCTTGATCCAGGGCTGCTTGAACGCCTGCTTTCACCTTTCCTTGGTCGCCGTCAAGGATGCCATCGTAGATTGATTGTAAAATTTCATCCATGTTGTTCTCCTGAAATAAAAAGGGGAAATGTTGTACGCCTGGGTAGGATCATCATACAAGAATTTGACAACGCTGTCAATATCTTTCGACAACGTTGTCAACTTTTCCAAGAAAAGGTATAGTATGATTAATACCGAGGGATACCATTGAGAGTTCTAAAATGACAGCCACAATCAAGGACGTTGCCCACCTGGCAGGCTGTTCGATCAAAACCGTTTCGCGGGTGATCAACAACGAGCCACACGTAACCGCTGACCTACGCAAACGGGTGCAGGCTGCCATCCGGGCTGTTGGATTCGCACCCAATATATCCGCGCGCCGTCTGGTGCAAAACAAGGCATATATGATCTGCATCCTGATGTATCCGGGCTACGACCAGACTGCGGATGCCTTGCTGCCCCGGATTATGGATATCGGTTACGATGAGAATTACGACATCCTGGTGCAGCCCTATTTTCCAGCCCACAACCGCTCGAAAAACAAGCTGGTGGAATTAATTAGCGGTCGCAGGATTGATGGATTTGTCAGCACACCGCCTTGTGATGCGGAAGGCTTCGTCCCAGATTTGCTGGTGACCTATAAAGTACCCCTGGTGCAAATCGATCCGTTCGACAGCTCGGAGAAGATCCCTTTTGTGGCTGGGGATGACGTTGAAGGTGCACGGATGATGACCGAATACTTAATCGGATTGGGCCACCGCAGGATCGCTTTTCTGAAGGGACCCCGCAACCTGCGCTCCTCGTTTAACCGGCTAAACGGTTACTGGTCAGCGCTCGAGGCTGAAAATCTCGTTGTTGAGGAAAAATGGATCGAGCCGAGTGAGTTCACCTTCGACGGTGGGTATACCGCGACACGCCTGCTGCTCGAACGCGACCCAAAACCAACCGCTATTTTTGCCGGTAACGACACCGCTGCTTACGGGGCGTTGTTCGCCGCCCAGGAACTGGGACTGCGGGTACCAGAGCATCTGTCTATCTGCGGATATACAGACCTGGCGCTTTCGAAACACATATGGCCCGGCCTGACTACCATCCACCAGCCAGCGGAAGAGATGTTGGAAATCGCCACCCGCCTGTTGATCGATATCCTCAAAGGAAAGCCACCCCAACAGACAAAGATCGTGCTCCCCTCCCGCCTGATTGTGCGCGGCTCGACTGCACCGCCAAACAAGGAGGGATGAACGAAGGCGTGGGGGCACCTCCTCACTCTTTATCGCAACTCGCTGTTTCGAGGAGGGCTTTGCTCGGTAGAATCCTGACTTTTTTCCTTAATGCGATTCGACCAGCTCTTTATTAAATGGATCCAGCGCTTGCTCCATTTGGTGGCGGAACTGGCGGGTGTAGAGCTGGTAATATTTTCCGCGCAAGCGCAAAAGTTCAGCGTGGCTGCCTATCTCGGCGATCTGGCCATTATCGATGACCAGAATGCGGTTGGCGCGCTTGATGGTAGAAAGGCGGTGAGCAACCACAAAACTGGTGCGCCCTTCCATCATCATCTCCATGCCGCGTTGGATCAACGATTCGGTGAGGGTGTCCACAGAGCTGGTGGCTTCATCCATGATGAAGATGTCTGGTTTCGCTAAAACTGCGCGGGCCAGGCTGATAAGCTGTTTTTGACCCACCGATAGTAAATTACCACCTTCGCCCACCTCTTCGTTATAGCCTTTAGGGAATTTGGTGATAAATTCATGGGCACCGGCCAGTTTTGCGGCCTGCTCAATTTCGTTATCACTGGCTTCCAGCCGCCCGTAGCGAATGTTTTCGAGAATGGAGCCGGAAAATAAGTGAGGAGTCTGCAAGACCATACCAATACGAGATTGAATTGAAAAAAGGGAATATTCGGTGTAATCTCGCCCGCCAATTTTAATCCGACCCATTTTAGGTTCGTAAAACCGGCAGAGCAAATTTACAATTGTGCTTTTACCGCCGCCGGTTGGGCCGACCAAAGCGATGGTTTCACCTGGCTTAACTGCCAGAGAAAAATTCGTGAGCACCGGTTGACCCTCATCGTAGTAAAAGGTCACATTTTCAAAAGCAATTTCACCTTTCAGCGTGCCAGGATCGACCACCTGGGGGCGGTCTTTGACATCCGGGATCGAATCGAGCAGTGAAAATATCCGCTCTCCAGATGCAATGGCATGCTGCATTTCGGCAAAAACACGGGCCAAGTCTTGGATTGGCCACATCATAAAAGTTACATAGGAGACAAAAGCCTGGATGCCACCGATGGTCAACCCACCGATTTGAACTTGCCAGCCGCCATACCAAACGATACTGCCGAGCGCCACCGCCGAAATAAGCTGGACGGTGGGTAAAAAGAGCGCGCTCAACCAGGCCGCGCGGTAGCCAGATTTGTACATCTCTCGGGTCAGCCAACCAAATTCATTCCGGTTCGAATCCTCGCGGCCGAGAGCTTTGACAACCCGCACACCGGTAATGTTTTCATTAAATGCCCCAGTAATTTTAGAGTTGGTTTTGCGAACATTGCGGAACTCGCCTAGGATGCGCTTGCGAAATTCGTAAGCGATGACGAACAGCACTGGCAGGGTTGCCAGAACGATGAGAGCCAATTGCCAGTTGATGAAAAACATGAAACCCATGGCCGTAATAATGTTCATGAAGGCCCAGGTCACATCCAACATTCCCCAGGTAACCAGGTCGGCAACTCTTTCCGAGTCGGAGGTAACCCGCGACATGATCCAACCGACCGGGGTGCGGCTGAAATAGGACAATGACAACCCTTGTAAATGGTTGAACATTTTTTGGCGCAAATCATAACGTACCCGTTCGCCAAGCACACCAGCCAAATAGATGAATCCGAAAACTCCCGCAGCCTGGAGGAGTGAAACCCCGCCATAAATTCCCAGAAGGCGGTAGAGCATGGGTTTGTCTTGAGCGAGGATGCCTTGGTCGATGATCAATTTGCTTAAGTAGGTGAATAGAGAGTCCATTGTGGATACGGCCGCGATGGCAGCCAGAAATCCGATCACCCATTTGATATGCGGACGAGTCAAACTCAGAATACGGCGTAAAGTCTGGCCGTTAAACCGAGTGGTAAAATCCTCTTCTTCAAAATAATCAAGCGACACTGGCCATCTCCTTCTCAAGTTCGTCGTCGATTTTGGTCTGGATATCGAAAATCTGGCGATAGACACCGTCAGTATTGATCAGGTCATCGTGTTTTCCTGATTGGACAATTCTGCCTTGATCCATAACCAGAATTAAATCGGCATCCATAATACTTTGGATGCGGTGGGCGATAACGAAGGTCGTCCGGTTTTTCATCAGGTTATAAAGTGCCTCGCGGATCTCGGCTTCGGTTTCGGTATCGATTGCTGAGGTTGAATCATCGAAGATCAAAATCCGCGGATTTTTCAGCAAGGTGCGGGCAATTGCCACGCGTTGCTTTTGACCACCGGAAAGGGTAACCCCTCTCTCGCCTACCAAAGTATCATAACCATTTTCGAAGTTTAGAATACCTGCGTGGATGGCGGCTGCCCGGGCGGCTATCTCTATTTCGTTTTGGGTAACTTCCCGTCCGACACCGTAGGCTATATTCTCTCGGATGGTACGGGAGAATAAGAATGGTTCTTGTTCCACAATACCGATTTGTTGGCGCAAGTACCGGCGGGTATAGGAGCGCAGCTCAACCCCATCCAGGGTGATATTGCCGGTGGTGTATTCATAGAAGCGTGGCAGCAGATTGACCAACGAAGTTTTTCCGGATCCGGTTGAACCGAGCAAGGCAACGACCTGACCAGGCGGGCAGTGAAAACTCACTTTTTCTAGGGCGATGTTGCCATCTTCATATTTGAAACCAACGTTGTCGAAAACTATTTCGCCCCGTAGGTTCCCCTTGGGGATATATTCGCCTATGTCGAGTGGTTCACGGTCTTGTTTGATGATATCGATCACCCGGTTGTAAGAGACCATCCCCGTGGACATCTGGACAATCAAACGGCCAAGATTGCGAACCGGAAAGATAATCCAGGCAATAAGGCCGACATAAGCCAGGTAAGACCCGACGGTAATTTCACCATTGATAGCCAGTAGAGCCCCAAACAGGAAACCCACCAGAATCTGAAGAGTGCAAATGATGTCTGAAACTGGCCAAAACAATGAATGGATCTTGAGTAATTTCTTGCCCCGCAAGAACTTTTCCCAGTTGTTACCATCAAATTTGTCGATCTCGTACTTTTGGCGGGCAAAAGCTTTCACCACCCTGACTCCAGATAAATTCTCTTGCAAGGTTGTGGAAACAACCGCATCCTGAGCCTGGTAGTCCTCGTAAGCTTTGGATATTCGCTTGAAAAAGATGAGGGAAATGATAATGACAAAAGGTATCAGAGCAATGGAAATGAAAGCAAGCCCAACATTCAATGTGAGCATGGCAAGGAAGTTGACCACAAAGAGGAAAACGATCCGCCCCAATCCAATCGCCTGGTCAGCAAAGAAACGGCGCAACGCATCGACATCGGATGTCGAACGCTGGATCAATTCGCCGGTTTCGGTTTTCGAGTGGTAGGTAAAGGTCAGATGCTGGATATGATCAAACAGATAGTTGCGCAGCCGGCGAGCGGTACCTTCCGCAGTTTGGGCAGCCAATCTGCCGCTCAGAAAAGAAAACCCGCCTTCAACAAATGCCAGCAGGATGAATCCGAAAGCGATGGCCGGAAGGGTTAAGGCCGCGTCGCCGGCGACCAAATAATCGTCGATGAAGTATGCCAACAGCAGATATGTGCTGGTTTTGGCAATGGCTGCAATTCCAAGGCTGATATTGGCAGCCAGGTATTTCAACCGAAACCCGGTCATTAAACGCCACAGACCCAACAACCTGTTTGGGTTTATGGCCTGTTTGAGATCATAATTAAGGATTCTTTGGGATATTGCCACTCTTCGCCTGCCTGTTTAGTGGGTGCTAAGTGAAAAGAAAGGAATGCTAATTAAACCCAGCCCATTTATAAATGCCAAGAACATAAAATTATACTCCAAATCTGACCCGATCTTACCCGCGCAATAAATTTTCACGTTTTTGAAATGGTTGTTCGATCATCCAACCTATTTTTAGGATTGGATTGGAAAATCAATTGCCAAATTTTGCCACCATGACTATAATGTAACCACGATACTCATTCTGGAAGGAGGTTGGTTATTCATGGCTAGTGTAACGTACGAACATGTCTGGAAGCGATTTGGGGATTTTGTTGCAATTGACGATCTAAATATTAAAATTGAGGATAAGGAATTTTTGGTGTTGGTCGGTCCATCCGGCTGCGGCAAGACGACTGCCTTGCGCTGCCTGGCGGGGTTGGAAGAGATCACCGATGGCAAAGTGTTCATTGGCAATACGGTCGTCAACGATGTGCCCCCAAAGGATCGCGACATCGCCATGGTATTTCAGTCCTATGCGCTTTACCCGCATATGACGGTTTTTGATAATATGGCCTTCGGGCTAAAATTACGCAAGGTGCCTAAAGGGGAAATCTTAAAGCGGGTGGGTGAAGCCGCAGCCATTCTTGGCATCGATCACCTTCTCAAGCGAAAACCTCGTGAATTGTCGGGTGGTCAGCGCCAACGGGTAGCTGTGGGTCGGGCCATTGTCCGTGAACCGAAGGTGTTTTTATTCGATGAGCCGCTTTCGAACCTGGATGCCAAGCTGCGAGTGCAGACTCGGGCTGAAATCAGCAAACTCCATCAGCGCTTGCAGACCACATTTATTTACGTTACCCATGATCAGACCGAAGCGATGACGATGGCCTCTCGGATCGCTGTCATGAACAAAGGTATCTTACAACAGCTCGACACCCCTCAGCAAATGTACGATAAACCCTCGAATTTGTTTGTGGCAGGATTCATCGGATCTCCGTCCATGAATTTCTTCCAAGCCCGCCTCCGGAAAGATGGCAGGAACTTGTTCGCCGATTCCCAATCTTTTGCTGTTCAGATCCCCGAAGATCGCGTCTCGGTATATACACCATTGGTTGGAAAAGAGGTTATCCTGGGCATGCGGCCAGAGGATATTCACAACCCACAATTCGCACCTCCAGGGATCCATTCATCCGCGATTGAATCACGTGTTGACGTTACCGAGTTGATGGGGAACGAAATTTACCTCTATATGGTGGCAGGAAACAGTAATTACGTTGCCCGAGTGGACCCGCGGACGCGCTTCACCATTGGAGAGCGAGTGCAATTGGTATTTAATATGGACAATATGCACATCTTCGATCCATCGGTCGATCGTGAGAACCCGGTGGCAGTACGCTAAGCAATTTTGTTTGATCGAAAATAAAAAAGGATGCCAGTCGGCATCCTTTTTTATTTATTTTTTGGACCAAACCCGCCCAAGGAGTGCCAGGGTGAAACCACCGCCTAACGAAAGTACACCCATCAGGATGAAGGCGTCTTGCCAAAATCGGAGCGGAAACAAGCGGATCAAGGTATCGGAGTGATAGAAGAGCCAGGTGTCGCTTTCGAAGAAAATCATGTGGAATCCGGTGAACAGGGCTGAAAAACTTATGGCGACACCGGCCAATATCAATCCGATCAACCCTATTGTAAACCAACCGCCCTTTGAAACCGCTCTCCAATAAAGCGATAACCATTTAGCCCGCCAGGCCCATAAGCTGGCCAGGGCAAGAAGTCCTCCCAGGCTCAGCCAAACACGAATCATCGCTTGTACCAGGTCTTGGACATCTTCCATATGGATCAATTCGCGTTCATTGAAGACTGGTTGTCCATCTGCGAATCGAAGGTCACCCAGGAAGTTGATCTCTTCATTGTTGACCAAGTACTTGACAGAAATATTGGCGTAATGGAGCCGGTCTTCTTTAGTGAACCCAAAAGGGTCGGCGGGAAAGCCGGGCATGTTGTATTCAATGGTTAAAAAGAGCGGGCTAATCAATAGGCGGATAGCTGTCATCATCAAAAACAGGGGGATGATGACTGGAATAATGCTGAGAACAACCGAACGGAGGAATTTCATTTTTTACTCTCCACATTACCTGATATAAAGAAATTGATGATCATGTCGTTGGTGATCCATTCGATGGGTGCTAAATCGTCGGTGAAGATCGCTCCACGGGGTGGTGTTGGTTGCAAATTTGTAATTGTGGCGGCCGCAGCTTTCAGCAAAACAGGTGGAACTTTTCCTTTTTGTGAATGATATGCAAAATTGTCGAATAAGTTTTGTGATTGAGTGGGTTGGACAGTGGCGAACAGGATCGAGTTAAAGGAATCGGGCACATCCATCACGTACACAGAAGGGAAGACCGCCAAAATTGTGCTGGCGAGCAGGTCAATCAACCGGCGGTCTTGTGGGCTGCGCCCAACATTGATGACCATCACCCCGTCATCGGTGAGACGGTCATAAACGAGGGAAAAAAATTCGAGGGTCGTTAGGTGCCAGGGTATGTACGGAGGCTGGTAGGCATCGATGCTGATAATTTGGTAACGCTGATCGCTGCTGGCTAAGCTCCACCGTCCATCCTGGATGATGATATTTAGGTTGGGTTGGGTCATCCCAAAGTATTTTTGCCCGACCTCAACGATTGTCGGATCGATCTCGATTCCATCGATTTGAATATTTGGAAAAACCAAACTGGCCTGGCGGGCAGTTGTTCCGGCTGCCAGGCCAACGATAGCCATGCTGGTTACTTGTTGGGGATCCACAGGGGCAGGGTAGAAAAATGGCGCAACCAGCACCTGGTCCCAAGGTCCGTTATAGAAATATTCGGTGGGATGGTAAATTGAATGAACACCTTGACCGTCGTTAAGCCGCAAGTAGCGAGTCTGACCAAGCTCGATCACCTGGATATAGTTGTAGGTCGAGTCCGTCTCAAAAATTAGCCCGCGGGTAGCCTTATCGGTGCCTGGGGTTCCGATGATCGCCAGTACAAGCAGTACGACCGGCATCCAAAGGTAATATAACACCCTCCGCCAACCGCTGGTGAACCCTAAACCAGCCATTGCGATGAGCAAGAGAAAACCGCCCAAAGTTAAAAATGTTCGGTAAGTGCCGATGAGCGGGATGAGCAGCAACATCGGGATGAAGGTGCCGATAAAGGACCCCATCGTAGAAATCGCATAAATCCGTCCGGCGATACTTCCGGCAGTTCGGGCGTCATGCAAAGCCAATCGAATGGCAAACGGAGAAGCAGTTCCCAGCAAGGTAATAGGGATGATGAACAGCACCATTACCACACTAAATGTCCCAAACAAAACTCCAAGTTGGAGGTTATCAAAGGCTTCCGCTGCTAAACGCAGGATCGGTCTGGACGCCAAAGGAACCAGACCAATGGTGAATGCGCCCCAGATAAGGATTTGGAAAAAGGTTGAAAACTTCGGTGAACGGTCTGACCAATAGCCGCCCAAAAAATAGCCGGCTGTAAGGTAAATGAGAATTAAACCGATGATACTCGTCCAGGTCAGATTGCTGTTGCCGAAATAATTGCCCAATAAACGAGCAGCGGAAATTTCGACTGCCAAGGTGGTCAGCCCAGAAGTAAAAACTGCAATGTAAAGCCATTTGCGCATATCGGTTATTTTACCGTACCAAGGGATGATGGAGGAGAAGTATAATAGAAAAAAGGCAAACCATGGGGTGAAACGATGATCAGACTGGTGACGGTAGAAGAGATGCACAGGATCGAAAGAGAGAGTGATTCCTGCGGTTTAAGTTACGCCGAAATGATGGAACGCGCTGGACGGGGGGTAGCTCAGGTAGTAAATGAAAAATATAACCACTTGCAGCACAAAAATGTGCTTGGGCTGGTTGGCTCTGGCAACAACGGCGGCGATGCATTGATAGCGCTGGAAGCTCTGGCAAAATTAGGTTGGCAGGCTAACGCGTACCTGGTAAAACCGCGGCCTGACGGCGATGAATGGGTTGAGCGGGTCGTACAAGCTGGCGGGAAAGTTGTCGAATTAGGCGGCGACGAAAATTTTAAACGCCTTGGGGAGTGGATCCTTGCTGCCGGAGTCATTCTAGATGGCGTATTAGGGACCGGAGTCCAGCTTCCGCTCTCGGTCGGTTTAGAAACCACCTTGTCTTTGGTCAAATCTTTTGAACCGCTGCCTCCGGTCATAGCCATCGATTGCCCCTCCGGTGTCGATTGTGACAGCGGGGATGTTTCGGCGGCAACCCTAACTGCTGAATGGACGATATGTATGGAAGCGATTAAAGTGGGACTACTGCGTTTCCCCGCTTATGATCGAGTTGGCAGTCTGTGCACGGTGGATTTGGGTTTACCGGATGATTTGGAGGTGCTGAAAACCATCCAAAATTACGTGGCGACTGCAGAAGATATCCATAGGAGAATGCCCGCGCGTTTTCCAGGGGCGCATAAAGGCACCTTTGGAACGTGTGTTATTGCTGCCGGCTCTGCAAAATATCCCGGAGCGGCATTGTTAGCCGGTGAGGCGGCATACCGGTCGGGTGTCGGACTGGTCCGAATGGCGGTCCCGGAGCCGTTACAAGCGGCACTTGCCAGCAACCTGGCGGAAGCTACCTGGCTTCCGTTACCCCACCACCATGGGGGTATATCGGCAGATGCAGTGAGTGTTCTCGCTGAAAGTCTCGAGCGGGCAACAGCCTTTCTGGTTGGTCCGGGTTTGGGAACCGAACCTGAGACGGAAGCTTTTATCGGTCGTCTGTGCGCATCGCGCCTCCCGATTCCAACCATGGTGATCGATGCTGATGGATTACGTTTACTGGCAATGCAGGAAAATGGTTTCAACCTCATCCCTCAACCCTCAGTGCTCACCCCTCACCCTGGGGAAATGTCTGCAATCACCGGTTTAAGTGTGGCCGAAATTCAGTCCGCCCGTTTGGAAATTACGCGAGAATATGCCAAAAGGTGGGGTCATGTCGTGGTTTTGAAAGGCGCGTTCACGGTCGTCGCATCACCGGAGGGGGTTGCCCATGTGATCCCGGTAGCCACAGCCGCCCTGGCGCGGGCAGGCAGTGGAGACGTGCTGGCCGGATTAACTGCCGGGCTGCTAGCCCAGGGTTTGACCGCTTATGATGCAGCTCTTAATTCGGTCTGGATCCATGCCCGGGCTGGGCAGCTTGCCGCCAAGCGCTTTGGTCAAACAGCCAGTGTGCTTGCCAGAGATGTCCTCGCGGCGGTTCCGGAAATAATTGGTAAACTTGAGCAGAAAAAATTCGAAGATATGCTTTGAAAGAGCCTTTTGGGTAAAAGCACTAAAAAAATCAAAAATCAATTACAGCCCCTCGCGATCACCCTCCAATAAGATGAGGGCTTGTTGCAGATGAGCCATTAAAAAAAGAAAAAAGAGCCCATTAAAAATTACAACCTGCTGAAAAGCAGGTTGTAGAAAAGCTTTAATTTATAGGGGTATTATTTCGAATCACCCTCATCGGAAATCGTTACTTCACCTTTCGAAACCACATGCCCAAGTTTAGCCTTTTGTCCTTCTATTAGTTCAACACCTTTCTTTTGAAGTTCATCCGCTGTTTGCTTGGCTTTTGCGAGTAATTCTTCTGCGCGGTGGACCGCCTGGTTGGCGGCTATTTCAGCTTGTTTATAAGCTCCTGTGGCAGTCTCCTCCGCTTTGCCGCGCAGGTCGATCGCGTGTTCTTTAATCATCTCGCGTGTCTCTTCACCGGATTGGGGTGCTAATAACAACGCTGCAATTGCACCAGTGACCCCTCCAACCACAAAACCGATCAGGAAAGCCCCGAATTCATCACGTTCAGACATCTTTGATCTCCTTTCGTCTCATTGAAAAAAGAGTAAATTTTACTTAGTTCACCGCTGGTTAGGGCGAATGAAATCGATTAATTTACGAATACCCGCCAGGTATTCGTTAAGTTTCATGACCGGTTCCACAAGGTTGTTCGAAAGGAAATGGGTTGTTCCCCGCAAGTGATTGATCGTCTCGTTTGTGGAATCAAGGATGGGTTTGATCTCATTTTGTAAAAGGTTGGTCAAGGTTGCTAGTTGGATGATGAGGATAATCATTCCAACACCAAGCACAAGCGACTCGAGCGCCAAAATGATGATGAAGATATCCCGCACCTTGGCTGTCGTGCTTTCAGGCGCCATCGCCAGGGCGACAATGCCGGCGACGAATAGAATCACCATCAGCACGAGGATAACGATAATTCCCACGCCGAGCTTAGATTTCTGCGGTTTGGCGGGTTGCTCGACCTGCGAAACACCTTCTTGAGGCTGGGTAGAAATTGGCTCTTCGGTCATATATATAACATTATAACATATGCCATTTTTTGTTTTACGATTAATTGTAAAAGAACCCTGGTTTTTAATGAAGATTTCTTCGTCCTTTAATCTATCGAGTTCGACTGCTATTACCCAACCGGTAATTGTGACGGAAGGAGAGGTTTCCTCGTTGATGTCTCGTCGATAGCTATTTTTTGCCAGAGGCGAAGGGTGTCAGGCAAACACCATGCCTTTACCGTCGCTCAAAGTAGCTCTCTGCTGTTGCTGGGTTGCTCCACGCGCGTTCCACAGTTCTACCAGGATTTTTTATCTACCTCTGCAGAGGGGAAATTCCTGCTTTGGATTAACATTTTTACAAAGAGCAAATTTTGCAGATTAATGCGCTTCATGTTAAACTTAAATGCTATGCAGGCTCTGGCAACGTTTTTTGTCGCAATGATTAGTCTACTCGTACCTCTGTTCACTCTCCAGCAGGCAGATGGTGATTTTACGCTTACCAATCCAAAGCCCGAGGATGTGCTGCAGGGGGTCATTCATGTAACCGGACAGGTAAAAGGGCAAGGGATTGCTTCCTATGAAGTATCGTTCGGATACCAGGAGGACCCCAGGAATACTTGGTTCCTCCTGGCGCAGGGCACCCACGCATCGGATGAGGGAACTCTGGCGGTCTGGGATACGAACTTAATATCCGATGGTAATTACCGCTTGGTGTTAAGGGTGTTCTTTATAGATGGACGGCAGGAAGAGATGGTGATATCTGATTTAAGGGTTAGAAACTACACCATAGTTGAAACTGCGACAGCCCCTTGGAAAGAGGAAACCACGCCGGTTCCCCCCACGGTCCCCGCCGATCCCAGCCTACCACCTGTGCAACCAACCGCTACAGCTTTTGCCCTCAACCCTGGAACGGTTACCCAGGGGGATGTGGTTTTCAGCCTGACTCGGGGGGCTGGCTTTGCTGCGATCTTTTTCATTCTACTAGGAACCTACCTGACCTTAAGACGGCGGAGCCGCCGGTGATTTATGGAATTTAAGAGAAAAACAGCATTGAGCGATTTAAATTCTCGACTCCACAATCTTATTTTTTGGAAAAAGTCTCCCCAAGAGCAAGAACCGGACAGCCAAGGTCCTTTATTCCTCATCATCGGTTTAGGAAATCCGGGCCGGGAGTATCGCGACACCCGTCACAACGTCGGGTTTATGGTGCTCAACCGCCTGGCTGACGACCTGGGGATAAAGATGAGCCGAGTACAAAATAAGGCAATTACTGGCTCTGGGATGCTTGAAGGAAACAGGATTATCCTGGCAAAACCTCAAACCTTCATGAACCTTTCGGGTGGGCCGGTCGGGGGTTTGGTGCGTTTTTATAAAGTGCCGCTCAACCAGATGATGGTTATTCATGATGATTTGGATTTAGCCTTCGGTACTTTGCGGATCCGACCTGGCGGAGGTTCTGCCGGACAAAAAGGGATCCAGTCGATCATTAACAGCCTTGGCAACCAGGGTTTCCCAAGAATGCGGGTCGGGATTGGACGTCCATCGGGCAGCAAACAAGGGGCCAGTTATGTATTGCAAGGATTTTCTACACTGGAACGAAAAGAATTGGATTTTATATTAGAAGGGGCAAGCGCTGCTGTGCGCCTTTATATCACCGATAGTCTGGAAATGGCGATGAACCGCTATAACGGTTTTCAGGGTGAGGAATGAACGTACTGGAACGGATCCAAGCTTTAGCAGCATACCAGCATTTACTAGAGGATTTAAAATCCCGAAGGGAAATTCCAGGGCTTGGTTTAATCCGTTCAGCGCGTTTACCGGTCCTGGCAGCCCTGCACAAGGATATAAACACGCCGATTTTACTTGTTACCAGTCGGACTGACCGGGCATTAATTTTGCTGGATGAACTCGGCTTCTGGATCGAAGGAGGCGGCCAATATTTTCCTGAACCGAACCCGATGTTCTATGAACAGGCTGCCTGGGGATCTGTCACCCGCCGAGACCGCTTACAAGCCCTGACGATATTAGCCCAATACCATTTCCTCACCGCCCAGGTACCCTCGAGAGCTCCGGTTTTGGTAGCTCCTGTGCGCGCTTTGATGACCCGTACCCTGCCGCGGAGGGATTTCTTAAAAACCAGCAAATGGATCAAAATTAACCAATCGGTATCGCTGGACTCTTTAAAACGTACCTGGGTCGATATTGGATACCAACCCGCCGATACGGTTGTGGAACCCGGGCAGTTTTCACACCGCGGGGGGATATTGGATATCTGGCCGCCAGCCGAACCCTTACCCGCCCGGCTGGAATTTTTTGGTGATGAGGTGGATACGCTGCGCCAGTTCGACCC
>Ga0208733_100556_pt1 | contig 15395 bp, 16 predicted proteins | sample SubbioR11Jul_8B1_FD_184816 | JGI IMG/M metagenome (GOLD analysis project Ga0208733, IMG submission 184816) | Serpentinite rock and fluid subsurface biosphere microbial communities from McLaughlin Reserve, California, USA - CR11Jul_8B1 (SPAdes) | ecosystem: Environmental > Terrestrial > Deep... | reverse complement strand
TTCGCGGATATCCTGCTTTAGCCACTCCCGTAGTTCGGGGGCCTCGTAGCCCATGTTCTCGATCACCCGCCGAGCCTTTTGGCCGCTCACGAAGCGCGTCAGCTCGTAGCTGCCCACCCCGGTGAGACGGAGGTGCGCCTCATTGACCCGCCCGAACAGGTTATGGGTGTTAGCCAGCACGTCCTGGTAAGCCCCGGTCAAAAACACCCCCAGGTAGTAGGGTTCGCCGTTAAGCTCGTGTAAGCTAAGGGTGTCCTTAACGTCGCGCAGGTCCACGAACTTGCTGACCTTGCCGTCCGAGTCGCAGCTGATATCGACCAGGGTGGTGTCGCGGGTGGGGCGCTCATTGAGGCGGCCTAGCGGCACGATGGGGAACAGCGCGCCGATCGCCCAGTGGTCGGGCAGGCTCTGGAAGACGCTAAAGTTGCACACATACTTGTCAGCCAGCAGCCGGGGGAGGTTCTCGAACTCCTCGGGCACGTAGTCGAGGTCTTTGATGATGCGCCGGATCTTGGCCAGCACCCGGTTATAGAGGTGTTCGATGTGCGCCCGCTCCACCAGGCTTAAGTAGCCCAGATCGAACAGGCTGTGCATGGTCTCTTTGTTGCCCACCGCATCGTGGTAGACCTCGCGGTAGTTCTTGATGCCGGCGGTCTCCAGTAGCTCCTGCATATCGCCCACCAGGGTGTGCGGCTCCTCGGGCAAGGGGGGCAGCGCCATCGGCTCGCGGGTCGGCCCGATGGCGTCGATGACCGGCAGCACAATCACCGCATGATGCGCCGTTAAGGCTCGCCCCGACTCGGTCACCACCACCGGGTGCGGGGTGGCGGTTTCGTTGCAGGTCTCCAGGATTTCGTAGACCACGGTGTCGGCGTACTCTTGCAGGCCGTAGTTGGCCGAGGCGTGGAAGGTGGTCTTGCTACCATCGTAGTCCACCGCCAGCCCGCCGCCCACATTGAGATAGCGCAGCCTAGCCCCTAGCTCTTGCAGCTCCACGTAGGTCTGTGCCGCCTCGCGCACCGCGTTGCGGATCTTGCGGATATCGGTCACCTGGCTGCCGACGTGACAGTGCAGCATTAGCAGCGTGTCGATCAGGCCGAGTTCTTGCAAGCGCCTCACCACGCCGATAATCTCGGTGGCATTGAGCCCGAACTTGGCGTCATCGCCACCGGAGTCCTCCCACTGACCCGAGCCGCGGGCGTGAAGCTTGAAGCGCACCCCGATGGCGGGCCTGACCCCTACCTCCCGGCTGAGGCGCAGCACCCGCTCGAGCTCGCTGTACTTCTCTAAGGTAAGCACCACATTTTTGCCCAGCCGCCGGCCCCACAGCGCCAGTCGGATAAAGTCGTCATCCTTAAAGCCGTTGCAGCAGAGCAGCGCCTCGGGATGGGTGTCTTGCACCAGGCACAGCGCCAGCTCCGCCTTGCTGCCGGCCTCCAGCCCGGTCTTATACCTGGCCCCGTACTCGGCGATAGTCTCTACTACCACCCGGCGCTGGTTGACCTTGATCGGGTAGACCCCCTGGTAATGGCTCTGGTACTCAAACTTGCCGATCGCCTCATGAAAGGCGTCGTTTAAGCGCGTCAGACGGCTCTCCAGGATCTGCGGAAAGCGCAGGATCAGCGGCAGTGCTCGTTCGTCGCGCTTTAGGTCGTCGATGACATCCAGCAGCGCTACACTGACGTCCTCATCTCGTAGCGTAACGCGCAACCGGCCGTCCTGGCCGATGTGAAAGTAGCCGTTGCTCCAGTACGGCACGCCGTAAAGCTCGGCGGCATCGGCAGTGGTGAAGCGATCCGTATTGAGTACCTTGCCCAAGGCCCTACCTCCCTGCCCGGCCCGCTGCGGGCCGCAAAAACGCCGCTAACATAGCATGTTTTGACCGCCGGGGGTGTCATAAGTAAGAGGCCCGGCGAGAGCCGGGCCAAATCTTGGTCACTTAGGGGTTAGGGGCGCGCAATGGTGATGCGCGGCGAGGTCCAGGTCTCCCAGTGGGCCGGGTTATTGGGGTTGCCTAGCGCTTTGAGAACCCTGATGGTGATGACGTAATCGCCGTTGGGAACAACCTTAAACAGTTCGTTCTGGTTGCCGCGGCCGCGGGTCATGTTGCTGTGAATGCGCGTGCCGTCCCAGTCAAAAGCGAAGAAGCCTGTAGCGGTAGCGTTGCGCGGCAGGTGCTGGAAGACGTTGGTCTTGTGAAAGACCGGGTGTACCGGGCGCCGAGTATCCGCATGGAGGATGTTCATCTCCATGAACTGCGCCTGATGAGCAAAGTGCAGCAGGAAGTACGGCACATCGCCGCCCTGCATGGTGAAGCGCGCTCCGTCGGGTTGGTTGACGAATGCAGCACCCTCCAGCCGGGCCAGCCACGGGAACCTGAATACTGTCGGCGGCATGGCGACAAGGGCCTGATAGTCGCCAATAAAGCCGGCAAACGGCACACGGTGAACCTGCCCGCCGCCTTGCGGCGTGAGCACAATGTATCCGCCGTACTGGCCGAGATTAGGGCTGGTGGGTGCAGTAATAGTCGCGGTGACCGTGGCTCTGCCGCCGGCCGACACTGTCACGCTGGGCTGACTAAACGCTACCGAGGCATTACTCCCGAAGAAGTCTGGACTAAAGGTGCTGCCGCCAGTGGACAGGGCGTTCACAAAGGAGAGCGTATAAGTTACGGCACTTGCGCCGGTGTTGCGGATGGTCAGCGTGCGGGTGGCCGGACCGGCCTCGCTCTCACCGAGGTGGAGCATGGAAGGGGTAACCGAGGTGGTCGAGAGGACAGCTCCCGGAATATTGAGCATCCCCGAACCCTGGCGGTGGACATTGTCGAGGAAGCCAAGTCCGGGATGGCCCCACCAGAGCACAGGAGTAGCGCTGTTCTGGAGGATGCCGCGCACCTCTTCAGCGCGAACACGGGGCCGTGCTTGTAGGAGCAGCGCCGCCGCACCCGCTACGTGCGGCGCCGACATCGAGGTGCCGCTAAGGGTGGCATAGCCGCCCAGCGCTAACGGGTAGGTCGAGCGGATCAGGCCGCCGGGTGCGCCGATGTCAGGCTTGATGGTCAGGTCGGGGGCCAAACCGAAGGAGCTGAAGCTGGAGGTCAGTCCACCGGTAGGAACGCGGGCGAAGAGCAGCTCATCTGTCCAGGTCATGGTAACTGGTCCGGTTGCTAGACGGCTGTCAATAAGAACGCCTTCGGTATCCGAGATCGCTACCACCGGAATGGTGATAGCAGGTGTGCCCACGACGGTGGCCGAGAAGCGGCCAGCGAGGTGGTTGTAGAGTACTACCGCTGCCGCCCCGGCGTTCTGCGCGTTAAGTGCCTTGGTATGGAAGGGGCAACCGCCACGGCGAATCAGTGCGACATGCCCCGAGAGGTCTTGCGTGATACGCTCGCAGGCGTCATGAGTCGCGGCGGGCGTGCCGGTTCGCACCATCGGATGGCTGCCGGAAGTAGGCGGAGGAGGGGCGGCAGCGGCCGCACCATAGCCGATCAAGGTGTTATCTGGAGAGATACGAAAAGCAGCCAACGACACATGGGTGTTATCAAACGACGCCACGCCGATGACATCCGCACCCACGCCGGGCGCGCCAGCCGAGAAGACGCCTTGTGCCCCGCTGTTGCCGATGGAAGCCACCACGACCACCCCGGCGCGCACCAGGTTGTTAGCAGCCACGGCGGTGGGGAACTGTGGCCACTGGAACGCGGCGCCCAGCGACATGTTGACGATGTGCATGCCGTCTGCCAGCGCCCTTTCCATAGCGGCGATGATGATGTCGGAAAAGGTTGAACCGACACAACCGAAGACCTTGTAGGCGCCGAAAGTGACCTCTGGAGCGACGCCCGTCACGGCACCGCTAGCCCCTACGATCCCTGCTACGTGCGTACCGTGGCCATTACAGTCCATCGGAGAAGGGCCGGGCCTGGGGATGTTGTTTGCTGGGTCGCCTGCGTTAAAAGCGTCACCGACAAAGTCCCAGCCAGCGACGACGCGGTTGCCCCAGCCGCCGCCAAGATCGGGGTGGTTGTAGTCGATGCCGGAGTCTATTACCGCCACCCGGATGCCCCGGCCGGTGAGGCCGAGTTCGCTCTGTGCGGTGTCGGCACCGGTCATGGCCAGCGCGGTCAGGAGATCGGGCTCAAGGCTGGGACTCGGTTCTGGAATCGGGACGGCGTCCACCGGCCAAATAGCTACCACGCCAGGCAGCTGACCCAGCCTGCCGGCTGCGGCGGGCGTTGCCACAACCGACAGCCCGTTGAAGAGGCGCTCGAAGTTGAAACGCTCTTGGAAGCCTATCGCTTCGGCGGCGGCGGCACTTCTAAAAGCTGCGCGCTGGTTGCGAAGCACTGTGGCTGAGCCGCCTCTGACAGTCGGTGGCCCTGAGAACTCAACAAACCAGAAGGCCGGCGTTTCGTTGACCATCTCGCCCGAGGTGCTCAAGAAGGGCGATGGGCCTTCAGGGAAAACCTCCTGCACGCTCGGTGCGCTTTGCGCGCCGAGGGTATCGGGGCCACGTTCCCCGGTGGGCAGGTTACCGCATGCCGCCAGGATTAGGACTAAAGCCAACAGCCCTGATAGGTAGAGCGATTTGCGCATACAGGCTCCTTTATGGGAAAAAAGATGCGAGCAATTGACAAGTAATCACGAACCTCGTGCAACACGTCTGCCGATCGTGATTCTTTCCCCGATAACCGACCTCCCCTCAACTTGTGCGGCCTAGCTGATCTGCCGCAAAAGTGTGAAGTTTTTCATAGTATGCCTGTTTTGGTTAGCCGCTGCAACCCCTTTCGCCTGTATACAACTTCATCATCGCATCGATGGGCGGCCTAGCCTCGGTTGATCCCAATGGCGCGATCACCCTACTGCCCGACGGCCAGTATCAGATCCGCTTCACGGTCTTAAGGGCGCTGGGTGACCCCACCAACCCTAACCATGTGGTGGTGGCTGAGACGCCGAGTTTCGTCATCAATCGCTTCGCTCCGCGCTAAATCCGCTTGCCCTTGCGGTGGCCCCCTCCCGCGGGAGGGGGCCTTTTCTGCTCTTAATCGTTGGGAACATTGTGCAGGTAATAGCCGATGGCAGCGCGATCGTAAAAGGGGACCCCTTACGGTTCGTTCAGCCTGGGCACGATCGCTTGTAGATCAAAGGATCAAGCTGTTGCTGTGGAGAAACCTCGCCTCTTTACCTCGCACAAGGCTTCAGTCGCTGCTTCCAGTTGCGCCCACTTGTGCCATGATCCGGGCGCTGGGCCTTAGTGCCAACCACCACTCTTGGGTTGTCGCAGTCCCGCTTCGGCCATACGGCGGTGTCGGAAGAAACATCCCCGCTACGGGATCAACTATCAACGTCCCCCAAGTTCACCTAGCTTGGCCAAAAAGGCCTCGACCTGCTCGTGCAAAAGCTTGGCGGCTAGCAGAAAACGCTGAGCCACCAGGCGCTCCCGTTCCCAGTCAAGCTCGAAGTTGCCTTTCTTGGACCGTGTGATTTTGGGCTCTGCGCCGCGGTTTGTTCTTATCGTGGGGCTGGGGTGACATGGCTTTCCCTGTCTGGGTCGGCCGAACGGCTACAGTCAGTGGGTGATACCGTGGAGGTGAAAGGCTTGCTGGTAGCGCGGCGTGGGGAGAGTGTAGTTGGGGGTTTGGGGTGGTCCCGGGGATACGGACCTGGTTTTGGTGAGGGTCTTGAGGCTGCGGGCCGGCTCGCCGAGGGGGGTAACTTTTGGCACAACACAGGGCTCGGGTGCCAACCAGTTCAACCAGCCGTTCGGTATCTTCGTTCGGTAAGGGTCGCTTCAAGAAGAGAGAAGCTGGAGCAGGCCACGCCTCGCGTGCTGCGCTTCCCCGCGCAAGCATGAACACTCTACCTTTCCGAAGAGTGCGTGCGGCTCATCGGCATCAACACCCCGGTGATTGGCGAAGGTCGCATTCATCCGAAAGGGGGCTGAGGAAGCCAGGCGGGAGAGTGCGAAGCAGCCCCTGCGGCGTCAACGCTCTACCAACGACGCAGCCCCGTGCAGAGAAGCACGGGGCCTTTGCGCTGATTGCGGTAAGCAAAAACACTAGGCCCAAAGTCATGCGGCGCGGCGTTGAAAATGAAGCTCGAGCGTTGCCCCCACAGCCTCCGACAGGCGCCGCAAGCTCTCGACGCTGTGCCCCCAGTAGAAAGGATCAGCCAGCCGGGAGACTGCGCTTTGCGTAGTACCCATGCGCCTGGCTACCTCCTTTTGGGTGAGCCCGCTCGTCCGGATGGCCTCGGCTACCTCCCGGCTGACCGGGTTCACGGGCGCGGGCTCAATAAACATCACCAGGTCGCCCGGCGCAAGACCCTCGCCCAATTCGCCGGTGGCGTGTTGCTCGGCCTCCTCGCGAGTTAACGCACGCGGCTCGGGCACGGCCTCCCCCTCGAGATGCACCGCCAGCGCCTGTGCCATGCGCTCCCTAACCTCTTCTAAGCTCTTGCCGGTGGCGCCTACCCCCGGCACATCAGGAGCGTAGGCGCTAAGGTTGCGCTCGCCTTGTTCGATAACGACCAGGTACTTAGGCATGGTCCCTCCTCTCATGGCCACAAGCCGGCTTGCTTGAGGATGCTGCGCGCGGTCTTCGGGTGCAAGTCGTCAGCATCTTTGCCGGGGATGGTGACCTTACCGGGCTTCGATGGGTGCCGGTAGTGATGGTGACTGCCTTTAGTGGCGTACAAGAACCACCCGGCGGCTTCGATACGCTTGCGAAGCTCCCGCACCCTCGCGGGGATATTATAGCAGAATTGCGATAACATGCCAATAGCAGACATGTGAAAGAGAAGCGCTACTCCTGGGGTTCAATCTTCTTCCCGGGCTCATTCCGGTGCGGCCAATGGTGAGGGCCAAGGGCTCATAACAGCGAAGAAGTAGCGGCAGCAAGGTGCGGCGTCGTTCAAGAAAACCAAGCCCTCCGCGGCTCAGTGGCCTTCTGGCGGCTCAGCGAGCTGCGGTTTTAACCTCGACACCGAGCGGGCGCTTCACTCCCCAGGAGAGTGACCACCTGTTGCGCATCGCCCGAGTCTACGCGCGCACTCACCACTACTTCGGCACTCACCACCAGGCCAGCGCTTGGCTCAGCAAACCCGCGCTCGCCCTAGGCGACCTGACACCCTGGTCGCTGCTTGACGCTGACCTCGGTGCCGAGCAGGTGATGACCCTGCTCGACCAGCTCGAGTACGGGGTCTTGCCGTGATCGCCTACCGGCTGGCCGAGGCCAGACATGCCCGGACGGCCCAAAATGCGCTCTCAGGCGCGGGAAGTTCTACATCTGATGGACGCTTACCTGGCCGCGCTGGCAGCCGAAGTCGCAACCCACTCGCGCGCCCTCGTCAGACTACGGGCGTAGCAGGATGGCCAGCATGAGGGTGATCCAGCTCGTCAAGAGAATTCCGATCACCCAGTTGAACTTGCCCTCGATGCCGGCGAATCGCGTCTCCATACGTCCCTCAAGGGAGTTGAAGCTCCCGTCCATACGGGACTCGATCGACTCCAGGCGCGTCTCGATGGTGCCAAGCCGCTGGGTGATCTGTTCGTAAGCACCTTCCAGCCGGGCCATCCGCAGGTCAACCGCATCGCTCGCCACAGCGTTTCCTCCTGCGGCGATGATAACACATGGCCTCGCAGCCGTGGTAAAAATAGTGCCGGTGGTAGCCGATGGCAGCGCGATCGTAAAAGGGGACCCCTGGCGGTTCGTTCAGCCTGGGCGTAATCGCTTGGAACTCCTGGCTCAAACGCGCGATCTTGTCAAGCTCGTCACGGATGTCGGCCTTGAGAAGAGCGACGTTAGGCTTCATAGATCACCTCGCCGCGCTTAAGCACCTTCTCGACCAAACGCGGATCGTCGTCTGGGGTGTAGATGTCAACCGGGCGCTTAAGCGCTTGCTCCAGGGCCTGTCTGAACGCCCAGTAACGCTCCGGCGGCAAGGGCCTGACCAGCAGATCGACATCGGAGGGGGCACTGCCGCTGCCAACGCCTAGCCCGACTTAGACAGGATGTCGGCTATGAACGCCTCATCGAGCCACATCCCCTGGGCAATGAGGAGCTTTAGATCATCTTCTAGTCTGCCCTCGCTGAGTGCATGGCGCTGCAATAGCATTAGGATACCAATTGTCCCCACAACGGACAATCCCAGTTGTCCCGCGCGTTTACGGGCTATCCCATCATCGAGAACTACGGCGGCCCCCGTCTCAAGGGCTAGCGCGATAACGGATGCCTCACCAACATCCAGATTCAAGGCATTGACTTGTTCACACACCGCTTCGTCTCGCGCCTCAGCTATGTCAAGCCACGCGAAACTGGAAACACCGCTGCCCGCTTTGCCAGGCTGTGCTGTTAACTCAGCTAACACCGTTGGGGTTACCCATACCTCAAAGAGCTTCGGCAACAGGGGAATATATCCCAGGGTATCGAGGAAAATCAGCGGGCTGCTATCAAAAACCGCTTTTGTGAGCGTCACGGCGTGGTTGACTTAGCAGCTTCGGCCTCTACAAACGCCACTTCACGGGCCCACTCTTCTTTATCCCAGTTGGGAAAATGAAAGCCATACGACGTATACCAGCGAATGGCCTCAAGGCGGGTTAGGCCCAAAAGCGATCCCGCTTTGGCGACACTCAAACGACCTTCTTGCACCAGTTGGAGCAACAAACCTTCCAGAGCTTTGCGCTCTAGCCTATCCCCATACGCGGCCACAACCTCAGGCGGCAAGTCGAGTGTCAGCGGCATAGGGGAATTATAGCGGAAGGTGGATAGTTCGGGTGTGCTTAGCTCAAGCGCCGCTGCCGCTCGAGCGCTTGCTCCAGGGCCTGTCTGAACGCCCAGTAACGCTCCGGCGGCAAGGGCCTGACCAGCAGATCGACATCGGAGTAAGCACTGCTGCGACCATCCTGCAGGGAGCCGAACAGAATCGCCTGGCGGATGCCGAAGTGATGGAAGACTGCCGGCGCGCGCGAGCAGACCAGCGCCTTGCGTTCCTGGTGCATAAGTGCTTGGCGCTCTGCCTTGGTCCGCCACCGCTGCTTGAGTTGGTCAAAGCCGGCTTCACTCACAGCTCTATTGTAGATCAAAGGAGCAGGTTGTTGCTGTGGAGAAACTTTGCCTCTTTACCGCGCACATGGCTTCAGTCGCTGCTGCCACTTGGGCCTGCTTGCGCCATAATCCGGGCGATCGGCCTTAGTGCTAGCCACCACTGCTCCTTAGGCCGTTGCAGCTTGGCTTCGATCATGCGCGGGAACTCCTCCATCTGATGGACGCGCACCTGACCGCGCTCCAAGCCGATGAAGGCCGCCTCCGGCTCGCCCCGGACAGCTTTCTCAAGCAGGAAATTGACGCAGCTAGCGGCGAGGCGGGTGGCTTGAATGCGGTCGAAGGGGCTGGGGTTGCCGCCCTGTTGCAGGTGGCCCAAGATGGCTTGCCGGACGCTGAACAGCTCGCCACCTTCCTCTTCAAAGAGCGCGTGCATAAAGGCGGTAGTGTATACAGCGTTGGCGTTTTCATTGCGGATCATCAGTCCTAGCCGCTTGCCCTGGCGAAAGCTGGCGATTAAGTTATTCACGTCCTCTTGCAGGTCGCGCAGCGTCACCCCTTCTTCGTGCAGGTAGACCCGCTCGGCGCCGGTGGCTAGGCCGCTCAGCAGCGCCAGATAGCCGCAGTAGCGGCCCATCACTTCGACCACGAAGGCTCGCCGCGAAGCTACCGCCGACTGCTTGATCTTATCGACCACCAGGACGATGCTGTTTAAGGCGGTATCGGAGCCGATGGAAAACTCCGAGCCGGGGAGATCATTGTTAATCGAGGCCGGCAGGCAGATCATCGGGATATTAAAGGCCGGATACTGGTCGCGGTGCTGGTACATGGTATTGACCGATTCGTAGCCGGTCCAGCCGCCGATTACCAAGAGCGCGTCGATGGCCTCGGTTTCGAGCTGGCGGGCGATGGCGTAGAGCTCTTTGCCAGTAGGGATCTGCCGGTTAGTGCCCAACTCCGAGCCGCCCGGCCAGACCCAGCCTTCGACCGTCATCCAGTGCAGCTCTTCGAAGTGCCCTTCGATCAAGCCTTCAAAGCCGTGGCGCACGCCGATTACCCGGTGCCCCTGGTCCAGGGCCAGGCGCACGGCGGCGCGGGTGGCGGTGTTCATACCGGGGGCGGGCGCGCTGGCGTTCAATACCGCCAGGCGCAGCCGCCGCTGACCCGTGCTGGGCGGCCTGGGACGGGCTCGAGCCAGCGTTTCGAAGATGCCGAGATTTTCGCTGAAACTCCCGCTGCGCATAGCGATGGCCCGCTCATAGTCGCGCTGGGCAATCGCTTCGGCTAGCGCCTGAGTCTCGGCTACGCAGGCCATTAGCGGAACCGGCTTGACGCGGTTTTCGCGCATCCCGATGAGATAGGATTCACCGCTGGCAGTCTCAGGTGACAAAAGCTGATCCACCGCCTGGTAGCCGAGCACCGTGCTCATATAGCGGTCGAAGGCGCTGGGTGAGCCACCGCGCTGGACATGGCCGAGGATGGTCACGCGAACCTCTTGCTGTAGCTGCTGTTCTAACGCCTCGCACACGTACTGGCTGCTGATGGGGTGGCCGTGGCGGTCCAGAGCGCCTTCGGCAACGATCACAATACTTTCACGCCGACCGGCCTGCCGGGCCGCTCTGAGCGTGTCGCACATTACCGTTTCCCAACCGTCTTGCGGTGGATTCTCAGGAATCAAGACCCAATCGGCGCCGGTGGCAATGGCGCTCATCAGCGCCAGGTAGCCGCAGTGCCGCCCCATCACCTCGACTACGAAGGTGCGCTGGTGGCTGGCGGCGGTGCTGCTCAGCGCATCGACCGCCTCCACGATCCGGCTTAGGGCGGTATTGGCGCCGATGGTGATGTCGGTGCCGGCCATGTCGTTATCGATCGAGCCGACCAAGCCCACGATGGTGAGCTGCGGGTGCGCCTCGGCCAGCGCCTTAGCAATACGCCCGCTCTCGACTAGCTCCGACAATAGCCCTGGCCACTCCTGCTTAAAGATCTGGGCGCCGGTTAAACTCCCGTCGCCGCCGATGACCACCAGCCGGTCGATACCGTGGGCCAGCAAGTTCTGGGCAGCCTGCAAACGCCCCTCGCGGGTGCGAAAGGCTGGGCAGCGGGCCGTGCCGATAATGGTGCCGCCGCGGTGCAAGATGCCGCTGACCGAGTCCCAGGTCAGCGGGCGGATCCTTGAGCCGCCTTCGACCATCCCCTGGTATCCCTCGTAGATGCCGTAGGCCTCGATGCCATGCTCGAGCGCGCTGCGCACTACGGCCCGTACCGCTGCGTTCATGCCGGGAGCATCGCCGCCGCTGGTAAGGACTCCAAGGCTCTTCATACGCCGCCCAGTATAGCTCACCTCGTTTGCGTGCAGCCTTGTAGCACCACTCATTAGGACTACGCTCCTCGCAAACGCCCTTCCCGGGATCGCGGCGTCAGTAGCCTTGTGGCACCACCTTGGTACGCGCCAGACCCCCTTGTTATGGAGAACTTAAGAGACGCAGAGCTTTCCCAAACAGCGCGGGACATATGCTTCTGGGAATGGGCCTTGACAGAGCCGTATACTCTAACATGCGACTTTTTGCCCCCAGAGAGCGCTACCCTCAAGAGGCGCGGGTAGCGCTGACGCCGCCGGCCGTGGAGCAGCTTACTAGGCTCGGCTTGGGCGTGACGGTCGAAGCCGGCTTAGGCGCTACTCTCGGCATCGATGACGCGAGCTACCTTCGCAGCGGCGCTGTAATCGGCCACAGCGCCGGTGAGGCCGACATAGTGGTGCGGCTCCGCTCTCCGCAGCTCGACGAGATCCGAACCCAACCATCGGGGAGCGTGGCGGTGGGGTTCTTTGAGCCGTTTTTCCAGCCCGAACTGGTCAAGGCGATGGTTGAGACCGAACTAAGCGCTCTCTGTATGGAGCTGATCCCCCGCACCACGCTGGCCCAGAAGATGGACGCCTTAAGCTCGCAGGCGAGTCTGGCCGGCTACGCTGCGGTCATCGTAGCCGCTGAGCGGATCGACAAGGTGTTACCGATGATGAGCACTCCCGCTGGGACTATTACCCCGGCGCGGGTGTTTGTAATCGGCGCGGGGGTGGCGGGCCTGCAAGCGATCGCCACGGCGCGCCGCTTAGGGGCCCGTGTCGAAGCGTTCGACACCCGCCCGGCTGCTCAGGAGCAGATCGCTTCGCTGGGGGCTAAGCCGCTGGTAATCGACCTCGGCGCGACCGGCGAGGCCAAGGGGGGCTATGCCCAGGCGCTCACCCCGGAGCAGCTTATGCGGCAACGCGAGGCGATGGCCAAAAGCTGCGCGGCTGCCGATATTGTTATTACCACCGCCCAGGTGTTCGGCAAGCGGGCCCCGCTGCTCATCACGGCGGCGATGGTGGCCGGGATGCGCCCAGGGAGCGTGATTGTGGACCTGGCGGCGGGCAGCGGCGGCAACGTCGAGGGGATCGTACCTGACGAGGAGTGCTTGGTCAGCGGGGTCAAACTGATCGGCCTGAGCAACCTCCCCGGCAAGGTAGCCCGCGACGCCAGTCAGCTGTACGCCAATAACATAGTCAGCCTGCTGACGTACCTCTGGGATCCGGCGGCCAAGGCGTTGCGCTTTGACCTTAACGACGAGATAACCGATGGCGCGCTGCTGGTCCACGGCGGCCGGATTCGCCATGAGGGAGTGCGCGCCGTGGTGGAGGGATCATGATCTTGCTGCTGTTTATCTTTGTGCTGGCCCTGTTGCTGGGCCGCGAGCTGATCGCCAAAGTCCCCTCACAGCTCCACACCCCGCTGATGTCGGGCTCGAATGCCATCTCCGGCATCACCATCGTTGGGGCGCTGGTAGCAGCCGGCACCGCCGCGGGTGGCACCGTGGGGATTATCCTCGGCACCTTGGCCGTGATATGCGCCACCATCAATGTCGTCGGCGGCTACCTGGTCACCGACCGGATGTTGCAGATGTTCGACGGCAAGAAAGACCACCATGGATAGCCTTATCAACCTGAGCTACCTTGTCGCAGCGGTGCTTTTTATCTACGGGATCAAGATGCTGGGCCGCCAGGCTACCGCCCGGCGTGGCAACCTGCTCTCAGCCATCGGGATGCTGATTGCGGTAGTGGCGACGTTGCTGCTGGCCGGCATGAGTTACGAGTGGATTGTGCTGGGCGTGGTGGTTGGCTCGGCCATCGGCGTCTACGCGGCCCGCACCGTCAAGATGACGGCCATGCCCGAACTGGTGGCGCTCCTTAACGGCTCGGGCGGGTTGGCTAGTTTGCTGGTGGGGTGGGCTGAATATCATGCCGAGCCGGTAACCGGCGCCTTTCGCGCTACCGCTATTATCCTGGCGGTACTGATTGGCGGCATCGCTTTTACCGGCAGCGTGGTGGCCTACGCCAAATTGGCCGAGCGGATCGCCGGGCGGCCGATCCTCTTTACCGGACAGAATATCGCTAACGCCCTACTGCTGTTAGTTACTGTGGTATTAAGCGTGCTGTTCGTCGTAAACCCCGGCGATAGCTACCTGCTCTTTGTGCTGGTAGTACTCTTGGCGCTAACGCTGGGCGTGCTAGCGGTCATCCCCATCGGCGGGGCCGACATGCCCATCGTGATCTCGCTGCTTAACAGCTACTCGGGCATCGCGGCTGCCGCAGCGGGGTTTATTATCCTCAACACTGTGCTGATTGTGGCCGGGGCGCTGGTAGGGGCCAGCGGCCTGATCCTGACTGCCATCATGTGCAAAGCCATGAACCGCTCACTGAGCAATGTGCTGTTCGCGGGCTTTGGCGCCTCGGGTGGACGGCAGGTAGCCAGTGTCCAGGGGCAGGTGCAGGCGATTAGTGCTGATGATGCCTACTACATCCTAGAGGCGGCACGCTCGGTGGTCGTAGTGCCGGGTTACGGCATGGCGGTAGCGCAGGCCCAGCACGCGGTCAAAGAGTTAGCCGATCTGCTTAGCGGTAACGGTGCCGAGGTCAAATACGCCATCCACCCGGTGGCAGGCCGCATGCCGGGGCATATGAACGTGTTGCTAGCCGAGGCTAGTGTCCCCTATGAGCAGCTAGTTGAGCCTGGCGATGTGAATCCCACTATGAGCGCGGTAGATGTCGCTATCGTTATCGGTGCCAACGATGTGGTTAACCCCGCCGCCCGCGAAAAGGGGAGCCCGCTTTACGGTATGCCGATTATCAACGTAGACGAGGCGCAGACCGTCTTTGTGCTAAAGCGTTCGATGGCGGCGGGCTTCTCCGGAGCCGATAACCCGCTCTTCTTTAAGCCTAACACCCGCATGCTGTTTGGCGACGCTAAGGCGAGCCTGTCCAAGCTGGTAGCGGCCTTTAAGGAGGCGGCATCATAAAAACGCTCAGCGACTTTAGTCGCTGAGCGTGGCGGGAGAGGGGTAAGCCGGGTTCTGTCCCCTAGTGGGGGCTGATCATCTATCTAGGACGCCTGTCGCCAGGCGCCTCGAGCGGTCAACCCGGAGATGTTAGCGAGCCGGGCAAGCTCTTTCTCCCTATCGGACCTTGCACCGGGTGGGGTTTACCTAGCTGCCGGTGTTACCACCAGCACTGGTGCGCTCTTACCGCACCGTTTCACCCTTACCAAGGGGCGACTGCCGCCCTGGCGGTCTGCTCTCTGTTGCACGTGCCGTCGCCTTACGCGCCCAGGTGTTACCTGGCACCCTGCCCTGCGGAGCCCGGACTTTCCTCAGCTATGAAGCCGCGATCAGCTCCCTCTCACCGCCATATTGATTGTAGCACAACGGTTATCCGCTGAACGGCGTAAGCCAGCAATAAAGCGCAGGTGGGCTAGCCCACCTGCGCTGAGCGGTTACTAACGGTTCAGGCTACAGGGTGCGGAAGTCAGTGACTTGGATCTCGCCGCCGATGATCCGCTGCCGGATCTCTTCAAGCTGTGCGACCAGCGACTCCGGGATGAGCGCGGCATTGAACTCGTCGAGCGCGAAGCCTACGCCATCCTCAGCCAGCCCGAGGCTCTGGGTGCCGCCCGTGAAGGTGCCGTTGACCACGTCGAAGACCGCACTATAGGCGGCAACGTCGACGCGCTTGAGCATGCTGGTAAGGCCGTGGTTCAAAGTGGCCGGATTGTTGTCGGTATCGCCCAGGAAGTTCTGGTTGGAGTCTACGCCGATGAAGAACACCGGAATGGTGCCGGCACCGCACCTAGCGGTATAAGCAGCCGACTTGGCGAGGGCAGCCACCTGCGCGGCCAGCGGAGTCTCGCGCACCGGCGCGGTGGGGGTAAAACACATGGTCTCGTTGGCGAAGTCGATTACACCATTACCCGAGGCGCCCGCAGCAGCGTAGATGATATCGGCGCCCTGGGCGTTCTGCAACGTAGCCAGCTCTTTAGCCCTGGCCGGG
>Ga0208733_100555_pt1 | contig 15435 bp, 19 predicted proteins | sample SubbioR11Jul_8B1_FD_184816 | JGI IMG/M metagenome (GOLD analysis project Ga0208733, IMG submission 184816) | Serpentinite rock and fluid subsurface biosphere microbial communities from McLaughlin Reserve, California, USA - CR11Jul_8B1 (SPAdes) | ecosystem: Environmental > Terrestrial > Deep... | reverse complement strand
AAGAACCCAAAACCGGCTCCCACATCTAACAGCCTGCCTCTCTTTTTGTAACGCCCTATAAGATTGGCCGCCTTTTGGAAGATCGACTCCATCATCCTCTCCCAGGCCTCGACCGAAGATTCGTCCTCCGGAAGATAGTCCTGATAGAAGCGTAAGAGGGATCTGCTCGTCGGCCTCGGATTAAGATAGATGAACCGGCATGAAGAACACCTTACCATTTGTAAAGAATCTTCCCGATGGAGAAGGAGATGTTCCGGCCCTCCACAGACGGGACAATCGATTTCCTCCATTTCGATTTCCACTTCTTTCTTCATCCGTTATTCTGCGCCGGGGTGGATTCAATCCACATCTCCACGGTTCGGGTGGAAAGAGTCCAATTCTTCAGCACGGACTCCTTTAAAAAGTCCCGACATTCTTCCAAAGTATAGGAGGATCGGATGGATTCCAGAAATCCTTCCTTTGCCCTGGGATGGCTTTTAAAAAAGAGTTTCCACAGGACATTAAAGCCCCAGATCAGGAAGGGCGATGAATCTCTATGAAAATCAACGATAACAAAGCCCCCTCCTTCTTTCAAGGCTCGGGCCACCTCATTGAAGAACATAATGGGCTGGTCTAAATGATGAAGCGTGTTGATGCAGAGGAGGAGATCGAGAGAATGATCCTCGCAGGGAAGCGAATAAGCAGAACCCACCTGAACATCAATCCCATCCCTGATACCTGCCTCAGTCGCATTTTTTCGGGCAATATCAACCATGACCGGGGAAAGATCGATTGCTTTAAATTGGACATTCGGGAGCGCCTTCGATAAAAAAATAGGAAAGATTCCAGGACCGGTCCCGACATCAAGAGCTTTTCCCTTTTCGATTCCCTTGGCCTTTATCCGGCTGAGCACCCTCTGACAGGGAATCCTCATATACCGTTTGGCCATGAGGCTATAATATTCCGCCAGTTCTTGATCTTCAATGACCCCGGATTCTGAAATACGGTCTCTCATCTCAACATCCCACCCAAGAATAACCATAAACCAGCAATCCTAAAATCGCAATGGGGACCCCTCCTCTTCCTTAATAACGACAATAACGACGATACAGTCTCGCGTAGAGGGAAATTAAAGTGGGGTGTTTGTTTTTGAGTGCCAAAAATAATTGACATATTTTACGGTTATGATAATTTGTATGGAAGAATATACCTCTTGTATCCCTTTTCGATTAAGTCTAATAATCTCCCCCCATTAGAAAAGAGGGTGAGGGAGATTTGAATCAGGTTCTCTCAAACGTTGCAGTAAAATGCTTGGAAAAGATCATAAGCCCTTTAGACACCCTTGAGCTCCCGAAGGGAGGTGATGAGTGACATTATTTGTCAGGTGGAAGGTCTCTGGCGATTCTGCCAGATGTAGAATATCCGCACCCAGTGCTGCTATCACCCCCCAAAATGGGAGTATATCAGCACCAGGTGAGGATGTGAACGAGTTATATGAAATGGTGGAACGGGATGTGATATTATGAATGGAAGTTCATTTAAAAAAGTAGTAGAAGATGCACTTATCGAAAATACAGCACAGGGCATTTTTAACTATTTAGACAAAATTGAACACGAACGTGAAAATTATGAAAAACGTTGGATATGGGAACTTCTACAAAATGCGCTAGACGCTGCACCACCAGATCGGAAAATAGAAATTGAAATAATTGAAAATAGTGACCTGCTAATTTTTAGACATAATGGTCGTCCATTTGAGTCTAAGGAAATAGCTCATCTTATTTGTCATGGTTCTACTAAAAAAGAGACAGATATTGGAAAATTTGGAACAGGCTTTCTTACTACACATCTTTTATCGAGGAAAATAAAAATTAAAGGAGTTAATGCAGAAAATAAAAAATTTATATTTCTGTTAGACAGAAATGGAACATCACCCGATGAAATCAAAGAGCATATGAATAAAACATTAGAAGACTACGAAAAATCTATAACGTCTAATGATGGGCTCGGTGATTATACAGCGGAATATGAGTATCCATTGACTGTTTCATCGTTGCCTACTGTTAAGTCGGGGATTAGAGAACTAACTAGAATTTGTCCGTTTCTTCTTGCATTTAGCGATAAATTTGATGCTATAAAAATTATGAGCACAGAAAGTAATGTAACGTTTAAATTAACCAATGAAAACCCTAATGCAGTCTACATCCATAAAACAATAGAAGAAAAGAATGAAACAACCAGAATACTACATGAATTATGGATAGTAAAAGATAACGATATTGAGGTCGCCATAAAAGGAAAAAAACAAGACGACAGAGTCTACCAGATAGAGAGTTTGCAGGGCATTCCCAAGATATTTCTTGTATTTCCACTTTTCGGTACCCAAGATTTGCCTTTTCCTACAGTGGTCAATAGCAGAAAATTTGAGCCAACCCCAGAAAGGGATGGAATTTATCTTGGTACGGGTGACGCTAACAAAATTCAGCAAAACAAAGAGCTTTTAGAAAAAGCGATTGAGATGGCCATCAAGTTGTTCTCTAATATAAACTCTAACAGATGGGAGAACATTCATACTTTACTATATTTGGAATATCCACCCAAGAAAGACTGGCTTGATGTAGATTGGTATGCCATATTGTTAAAGAAATGCATCGATGAAATCTTCAAATTAAGGGGCCTTAAGACACAAAGTGGAGACTTTATAACTCTTGCGGAAGGTTTTATCCCGATTGTAGACTTCGCCGCTAACCAAGACTGACCCTTTCGTGCTCGTGGGAGATGACCCTTAGAATGCGCAACTGATAAGTTGGAGGGGGGCCTGATATAGAGGGGAGGCAAGTGGCCAGGCATGGGCGTCATGGCGAGAATAAAGGGGAGGAGAGGAAAGATAGAGGCCTGAATTCTTCCCTTTGAGAAGATGTCTTGGCGGGAGGGATTCCGGATTAGTCCTCCGTTTTATCCTGCGCTCCTGGAAGGTTCGAGTGTTGGATGGCGCGAAGGAATTTATCCTCCTCCTCTTTAAGGTAGATTTCGAGGAATTCTTTGTCATACCGATCCCAGAGAAGGTCACCGAGCTTGTTGGTCAGGTTCCAAATCTTCAAGGCGATCTGGATTTCCTTTTGATCTTTCATGTTTCCTCCTTTTACCGGTTTTGTGCCCTATCAAGATTTGGTATTAGATTTTCCTTTGTCATTAGAGGATACTCTTAGAGAAGGGCCATTGATACGTATGGTGATGCAGTGGTGTTTGAGGCGATCCAGGAGGGCGTCAACGAGCGTCTTTCTCTGGAAGAGGTCATACCATTCTGGGAAGTCTAAATTCGTAGTCAAAATTGAAGATTTTTTTCCATACCGTTGTCCCATGAGTTTGAAGAAGGCATTGATCTGTTCCGGCTTAAGGGTCAAATACCCTATCTCGTCAATGACGAGCAAATCATAGCGACAGAGGCGCTGGATGAGTTTAGGGCTGGATCGGTCGGCCAGAGAGGCATAGAGTTCATCGAGGAGATCCTGGGCGTTGTAGAATCGTCCTCGGTATCCGGAGAGCAGGGCCTGACGTAAGAGTCCGATGGCGAGGCCTGATTTTCCTGTGCCGGGGTTTCCGATGAAGACAATATTCTCTTTTCTTTCCACGAAAGCCAATCCCGAGAGCTGTTGAATCTGAGCCTTGTTGACCCCGGGCTGTTTATCAAAAGGGAAGCTCTTGAGGGTCCAGTCCCAGGGGATCTTGGCCCCCTTGAGCCGGTAGAGGAGGCTTTGGTTCTGACGGTAGGCTTGTTCCTCGATCAGGAGACGATGAATCACTTCCGAGACAGGAGGGGCCTCCTTTTCAGCTCTTTGGAGTTCTCGATCGAGGGCGCCTGCGATCCCTTTGAGACGTAACTGGGCAAGAAGGGGATGGAGTTTTTCGTTCATCATTCTTCGTCTTCTTCATCCTCATCGATGTTGAAAAAGTCTCCCTGGACCTGAGAGAGGATCATCTGCTCCAGGCGGGACAAATCATAAAGCCCGTAACGGAGGGCTTCGGCCACGGCTTTTTCAAAGGCCTCTGGAGGATAGGTCCGTTTCAAATCCAGGAGCTTGCGCATGGATCTGACGCCTCTTCCCCCCGAACGCCTTTTGAGCTCCTTGACAAACTGGTCGAGCCATTCCTGCTGCCCAACCAAAGCCTTTTCCTCCACAGAGGGTCCCTCATGAGCTCTTTCCCGACTGAAGGGAGCGTGGTGTCCGGAGGCGGTGACTCGGGTCTCCCGTTTATCCAGGAGCCTTGGATGATCGGCTACCTTTTGATTCTTGAAGAAGACCTCGATGCGGTCCCATAACTTATGGACCTCGACCTCCTTGCCGACCAACCGTTCCGGAACCGAATAGCCGTTGGTGTCCACTTGCACGTAGCCGGATACATTTACGGTTCGATAAAAGGTCTGATAGACGGGAGGGATATAGGGCGGAAGGGGATGGAGGTGGGGTTTTTCCATCAGGTAGGCGGCTTCAGGACTCATGCCCAGGGACCGTTTCACCTTCTGGTTTGCCACCTCCTGGCACCATCGTCTGGCTTGCTCGTTGAGATCGTACCAATCCTTGAAGGTGCGGCCGGCAAGAAAATTATTTTCTGCATAGTCAAAGTTTCTTTCCATTTTCGCTTTTCTATCAGCATCGCCGACGGCATGGGGGATGAATTTGACAGAAAAGATTTGGCCGAAACGTTCGATCTCAGGAGCAATCTCGGCATCGGGCCCAGAGCCGTGAGCCACGATGACGCTGGTGTTGTCAATGATGCAGCGTGAGCAAGCGCCCTCCATGAACTGAAATGCCTTATCGAGAAAGACCCTGACCTCAAAGCGGGTGAAGCAAGGATAATACTGGATAAAGAGCTTCCTGGAGTAGCCGAGGACCAACCCCGCACACTGGGCCTTGACCTTCCTCTCACCCAGGAGCACCGGATGGGGAGAGGTATCGTGCTGCATCTCCTGGCCCGGACCAAATTCATAAATGCCTGAACGACGTTTTTTCTTATCCTCTCTCAGATCGAGGTCTCGCACGATCCGAGTCAGAGTGCTATAGGGGACGGTACGGCTGTATTCGCTCTCGAGGATTTCTTGAACCCTGACGACGTTGCCTTCAGAACGTTTGAACATCTCATGAATGATGGGGGATAGCTCCTCGTAGGGAGATTGTTTTTGCGGTCTGTCTTGCCACTTCCCCCGGATCACACGCCTGATCGTGTTTCGGGAGATCTTAAGGATTTGGCTGATCTGCCGGATTTGGACTCCCTTCTGATAAAGACTTAAAATGGCTTGCTTCGTCTCCTGGGTAATCATCGCGATCATACCTCCTGATCTGTTTTTCAAGTTCCATAAATTGCTTCTGACTTTCTTCAAAGGCGGTCAGCAGGATGCGTCGGTCAAGATTGCACTGGCCTGAATAGAAGAGTGTGGAGACTTCTCTGAGGAGACCTCGGAGCATATGAGCGATCACTCTCAAATCCCTGAGCCATCTGCCCTCTGGTCCCTCTTTCAAGGCCTTGGCCTCTATGGTTTCCTCCTTTGCACGCAGCGCTTTTAAGAATAGGAAGGGGTCAGACACCATGTTCTCTCTTTGCTTCCGATTGGCTTGCTGGTAGTAGTGAAAGAATTGGGCCAGTTCCCGAGTGGACAGAGATACTTTAGAAAGATTCTCTGAAAGCGCCTTTGCATGCTCCGGTATTGCACGCGCAATAGGGGCAATCACCCGGGTGGCAGCCCAGGTCGAGATCACCCCCTTTCGAATCGACTCCAAAAGATCTTCAGAAAGAACACTGTAAACAGCCAGTCGCCCTGAGACCCAACTCTGTTTACGTCCCACCATGGAGGCGATCCTGCTCTGGGACAGATGGTATTGATCATGAAGCTCCCGGAGAAGAGCCGCCTCCTCGAACAGATCCCATTTACGACTATGAGCCCGAGCCAAGATCTTTACCAGGGCCTCTTCTTCTTTGCATTCCCAGATCTCCGCCACAACAGTGTCACGCAGACAGCGCTTCAGAGCCTTCACCCTTAGATAGCCATCAAGCAAGACAAAGCAATTGCCCTCCTCCCTCAAAACAATCACAGGCAGGATCTGCCCAAAGCGCTCAATGGAACTGGCCAAAGCCAAGACCTTCTCAGGCCATTCGATCCGGGTATGGGCATAGCGAAGATGAAGCTGTGCGATCTCGATCTCTTTGACTTCTCGAAGATCTCCAGGATCCATGACCCTCTCACTCTCGACGAGGAAATCGATCTACCACCTGCCCCTTACATCCACAAAAATGACATCTCCCGCTTCGATCAAACCATGCCCGAGCATCAACGATAAGGAAGCGGCTATAAACAAGAAGCCCTATAACCCACAAGGGCAACCCCCTTGAAGAGGGATCATCCATCTTTTTTTCACCCTGTTTGCTCCACCCGTGCCGACGGCGGTTTTCTGCCTGACGGTGAGCCTTCTTCCCTTTCGGAGTCTGCCGGTACCGTTTTTGTGCTTCCCGGTGAGTTCGGCCTCTCCCTAAACGACCGCACTCCTCGGAACAATAAGCTTGTCCCCTCCAGCATCGCTGACATACGCAGAAACTCTCCTTACACCACCGGCAACAAACCTCGACCAGGAGCAAAATAAAATGGCCTCCAACCCTTGCAAACAGTCAGAAGCCATGGTAAAAATAATTAGCTTCGTTGAGCTTCCAATTGTTTGCGAAGCTCTTCTTCAAAGCCCGAAGTTGCCCCTTCGGGCTTCTCCTTTTCTATCCCTTTTAAAAGCCGATACGATAATTGTTAATGGAGTGAAAGGAAAAATCAGCCCTTCTTCTCTTCGAAGGGCAAGAGGTGGGTCAAAAACCTTGAGTATCTTGTCGGTGGGTCAATCCTTCTGAGCGGAGGTGGGTCACTTCAAATGAGCGTTAAAGTTGTAGATAGCTTAGAAACGGAGAAAGTCGAGAGGTTGTGGGATTTATGTTATTGCTTCTTGGACTATAAGGACAAAATACCTGTGAAGGAACTCGCAACTGAGTGGGCTAGCATAATACAAAAATGGGAAACTCTTGGACTTAATCTAACGGAAAGAAAAATCACAGTTGAAAAAATAGCGACAGAAATAGAAGCTTGTATAAATCTTCAAGGGTTTAAAGATAAATTGGAGAATGATAAAAATGAATTAAATACACTCAACGATTTCTATAGCCTTTTGCTTGACGCAGAAAAGAGGAAATTGCTTGATGATAAGAACATCTTACCAGATCAGAATGGAAAATTTAAGGAAAAGCCAAACTTGTCTAGAGACGAAGGAATTGATGAAACTTTGAAAGACATCTCTAACAAATTAGGTATAGATGTTCGCAATCAGTTGTTACATTCAGGTATTTCTGAAATTGTTCAAAATTTACTCTCACCTAAAAAACAAGAGGAAGTCCTAAATCAAGTCATAAATAAAATTAAACAACCACGCCCTGAAGATGACCAATACTTTCGAGCTAATGTAGACTTGTTTAACTGGCTATTAGAAAGCGATAAATTTGAGTACTTCGAGGGATACCCTATCCTTTCCTCGAAAGAGAAAATATTTACTTCGTTAAGTAGAAAAGATAAAGTTCTTGCGCCTAAAGATGTCTGGAATGAAATGGCACGGATTTATGCTGACCTTTTTCCGCAAGAGTTTATAGTTTCTTCATTATACTTTGAAAAAGTCCCAGAGAAAGACAAATGGGATAAACTTGAAAATCAGGGGCTGATTTTAACTGATCCGCTATATAAAGAGAAGGAAAAGATATCCTCAAAGGATTTGTACTTACTTCTACCGTCTCATGAAAGATTAGAAGAAGAGAAAGAACATGAGGTAGCAGAAGAAGTTGAACTTAATCACATTGCCTTTCTTGAGACAAAAGATAAGGGCATTATTGATACAATTAGAAAAAGTAAAGAGAAGGCAAGAAAGTTTTTAGGTTTTATTTTTGCCTATATTCTCGAATCTGACAGTAGTTGGGATAAACCTATAGAAGTGAGCTGTGAATGTGAGTCTAAGCATAAAATATATCCATCACACTGGATAAAAGTTATCAAAGACCGTGAATGGGTTCCCGTAGGTAGAGGCAAAGAAGAGAAACTAAATTCTCAATATTTGGCTTCACTTTTAGAAAAGGATGAAAAATTACAACAGAAGTGTACGCAAGATAAACCCGCATTTTTATTGAGCATCCTCAATGTAAGCGTTGGCGAACTTATGATGAATGTTGTGGCTGAGGACAGTGGAATTAGAATTGAACTGGATAAGGCAATGGGCTCATTATTTAGCACATTTATGGCAAATCCAAGGCAATTAAGCAAAATTGCTGAGTTGGCAAAAAATGAACCAGAATTATTCATAAAAGAAATGGAAGAGCGGTTATCCACAAGAGAACAGATTCGAAGGAATCAGGCTATTGGATCTTTGATTGAGAAACTTCTTAAAAGTGTGCTTGAAAAGGAGGGGTTTAAAGTAGAAAGGACTGGAGTGGGAAGTGATTTTTCAGTCGAGCATGACTTTGTAATGGACAACATAGAACAAATATTGAAGATTGAAAAAGAAGAAACAATTTGCTTTTACTTAGAGGTAAAGGGGACCAAACAGGAAATCGTAAGAATGACTTTTACTCAAGCCAAACAGGCAAAAGATAATTCAAACGAGTTTGTTCTTTGTGTCATCAAATTGGACGGATTGGAAACAACTGAAGATAACGTAAAGAATAATGCAAAATTCGTTACGGACATTGGGCAGAGCATTGGAGACAAAGTTAGTAAAGCCGAGAACCTCAAGCATGAGCAAGAGACAGTAGTTGAATCCGGTGATATTGAAATAGAAATAAGCAAGGGGCCTATTCGATTTAAGATACACAAAAATATTTGGGATAAAGGAAAATCATTTGGGGAATTTTTAAGATTTCTTAGGGTGACTAAAGATGTGTGAAATATTCTCGCCACTTCATATAACACAGCATAAAAGGTTCGTGTCTAACGGCACTCACCCAAATTTTGCTTTGCAAAAACTTCTTTTATGCTGGGACCGTTAGGCGAAACGGCAGTCCATATAACGGAGGGAGTACAGTCGCTATAATGACGACAATGACGGTGGTAATGATGGAGCCGAAGATGTTGGTGGTGGTAGTGATGGAGATGATGAAAACGACGACGATGAACATGATAGCGATACCGTCTTCGCTTTTACCAACAGAACAAATGAGTTAGTCATACGTAGGCACAAGAATATGACAAAGCTATCTAGCGAACGGCAATTCATGCAAATCGCGGTCGATGAGATGCTGCAATCTCGATCTGAGCACACCAACAAATTCGACCCAATGGTTGGCACTGTGTTAGTGGACAAACGTGGAAAACTCCTTGCCAAGGCACATCGAGGAACCTTTTCTGCTGGAGAGCACGCTGAGTTCACTGTTTTGGAGAAACTCGTTCCAGGCATAGATCCGTCTGGATGCACACTCTTTACCACTCTCGAACCTTGCACAACAAGGAAGTCGCCCAAGGTTTCATGTGCAAGGAGGATTGTCAACAAGCATATCGGACGCGTTATCATCGGCATATCAGATCCCAATCCCGAAATACATGGACAGGGAATACAGTTGCTATTGGATAATGGGGTAAAGGTAGAATTCTTTGATAGTGATCTGGTTGAACAAATAGTAGACGCTAATAGAGACTTCATTGAGCATTATGAACGTGTCTCGCAAGAACTTCTACCACCTTCCACTCAGCTACAGCCCACAAAAACGTCTGCGGCGCCCCCGGAAAAACCCGATGCACCTTCTTACGTGGAGTACCAGCCAGTTCATCATGCAAATATCGAAGACTTGTCAAAGGAGGCTATTGAAGAATTCCTCCCCTACTTGCGTGATAGAATTGGCCAGGATCTGAAGATGGGAGGCGAAAATCTCTGGCATGTTTTTAGGAAACTGCGATTCTTGGTTGACACAAGAGACGATGGTCGGCTTGAACCAACAATATGCGGCATGTTACTTTTTGGCAAGAATCCTGATCTTTTTCTTCCACATTGTAAGGTTAAGGTTGTTTGGTACGCCCGTGAATCCACTCGAAGCCACGTGGTTAATGACCTAAGGTTCCCACCGAAGGATGTTTGCGGTCCTCTCTCAAGGGCCGTTGATGAAACCGTTGATTTTCTCAAAGAAAATCTGAACAAAGTACCCCGTGTCGAAGGGACCAAACGTATCGAGATAATGGAATACCCAGAGGAAGTCCTAAGAGAGGTCATCGTGAACGCCCTTGTACACAGGGATTACGGCTTGACAACAATGCACATCTTGATAGAGGTGTTTCCGAATCGGATCCGAGTGAAGAGCCCGGGATTGTTGATTAAACCTATCACCTTGGAATCAGTTAGACAGTTCAAGAACGTTGGGTCTGTACACCGAAATCCTAGAATCGTCGACACAATGCACCACTTACATCGGATGGAGGAAGCTGGATTAGGAATTCCGACAATCCCCCGATTACTGGAGAAATACGGACTCATACCCCCTTCGTTTGAACTTGATGGTGGCTATTTTGTGGTTACCTTGTTTGGCCGTGCTTTCTCCCCAGTATCTCTACTTCTACCTAGTGAGATTCGCAGTGCACTTAATTCTCGCCAGATCGAGATTATGGAATACATCAAAAAACACAGTAAGATAACAAGTGAAGATTGTACCAAAGAATTTAAAATCACTAGAGAAACGGCCAATCAGGATTTCAAAGTGCTAATGAAGTTTGCCCTAATCAAAAGACTTGGCTCAGGTCGAGGGACCTACTACACTTTGAATTAACAAACATACTTTTCGTCAGATTCTTGTCAGGTTTGCGTCAGAATCTCGTTCCCTCGAATCTTGAGAGCTTATTTTTCGCGCGAAAGTGTGGTTTGATTCAACTGCGAGTTTGTGTCAGGGGACCGTCAAGTTTGCGTCAGATTTTTGTATTTCAGCTGCCGCTTCGCCTAACACGCCGTTATCTGCTCATTGCGGGCAGTTAAAACAAAAAGTTGAGAGGAGGGGTAGCATGAAACATGAGAATATATGGTTGACCATGATTGTAGGTCTAGTGTTTTCTTTTACCTTTTTATCCGCAGCAGCACCCCAAAGCAGACAAGATAGTGGAGCAAAAACAGAGTCAATAGAAAAATCCAAATTAGAGTTAATAGAAAAACGCCTTGATGCTATGGAAAAAACAATGCAGAATTTCACCGATGAAATCATAAAGTGGCGAACCCAAGAAAAATGCCAAACAATTGGTTGTAACTGCAGATTCGTGAGGGAATGTGTTTATATCACTTGTTGCAGATGGGGCCCACCCGGAAACGGTGGCACCGCTGTATGTCTTGAACAATGCTGTGGTGCATGGGAGACTAAGTTTAAGTGTGATTAAGAAGAAATAAAATAGGGACAACGACCATGTGAAAAAGTCTGCCCGCATCGGCAGATAACACAACATTGGCACTTAAGCCCTTGGGGAAACAGCCGGGCCTCATCATCGGCTTTCTTGACCGTGGCCAGTTTGTTTCGCCGATGAGAAACGTTATCTGAAAGCTGCCGTCAGGATATACTGTTTGAAAATCAAGAAACATGGTATGATTGTTCAAAATGGCAAAAAGGGGGTCTTATGAAACAATTTAAGATAATTGTCGAAAAGCATCCTGATGGCTATGTTGCCTATCCCTTGGGAATCAAGGGGGTCGTGGTTGGACAAGGGGATACCTATGAAGAAGCTCTGTCAGATGTAAAGTCTGCAATTCGTTTCCATATTGAAACCTTCGGAGATGAAGACCTTGATATTGAACCACCCATTCTTGATGCATTTGTTGCCGAAGCCGGGGTTTAAACTTAATGTCTAAATTTCCGATTGATGCACCGATGAGACGAGTTGTTGAGGATGAGGGATATGCATGTCCCGAGATTTGTTCGCCCGAAGAACTAATGGAGGTCGTGAAATGAAAGACCTGATTGTTGAGGAAGTCCGAAAGTACCGAATGGAACATACACAGAAATTTCAAGGCAATCTTTCTACAATCTGTGCCGACCTGCGACACGTTCAGATAGCTTCTGGCCACAAGATTGTCCGTCTTGCTCCCAGAAAGCTGGAGCGCCCAAGAAAACATGTTAATCCAGGCAACTGATAGTCACCTGTAATCAGTGATTGCGTCCGTTGAGAAGAAGCCGCTCTTGAGAACCCAGGAGGGCGTCCAAATGCTGTCTGCAACATCGGCTAACACGCTGCAAAAGACTATCGTCCAAACCCTTCGGGCTTCTTTTGCACCAAGAACGTTATCTGCTCATTGCAAAAAATGATGGATACTTATATGATTTTAATTCATTACAGCGGAAATCGAGTATGAAGCTTCCTCATCGAGAAAAGGCTTATATCCCTTCGCCAAAATTGCACGATTATCTCTTATCGAAGATACATTCTATTGGTAAGTGGAAGGCCGGATTCTTCCGTTCTCTTGGATTCGATGCAACAAACGTTGATGAGCTGGAACAGCGCTTGATTGCCATTGCTCATTCTGAAGATGTCAGGGAGGTTATACCATCAGCTCACGGTACGAAGTATGTCGTTGATGGCATAATCCAAGCCCCGGATGGTAGGTTGGCGCGAATGCGGAGGGTCTGGATTATTGATGTAGGCGAGGATCGGCCACGCTTCGTGACTGCATACCCTCTATAAATAAAGTATTTGGGAGGGGCATGATGGTTCAAGAGTTAGATATAGTTGTTCTTACACATGACATATCGGAATACGGTTTAGAACGGGGGGACATAGGAGCAGTAGTCCACTGTTACAAAGATAATTTGACTTTCGAGGTAGAGTTTGTTGCCGCTGATGGTAAAACGATTGCTGTGCTCACGCTCAATCAGGCAGATATTCGACCTATTAGCGGCCGGGAAGTCCTGCACACTCGAGAATTGGCAGAAGTAGTAAGATAGTTTCTCACCATCGTATGCAAGAAAAGTGATGCAAAGACAGATAACGCAAGATTGGCGTTGACACCCTTCGGGAAATCCCGACTTGGTCGGGACTTCGCTAATCCAAATCGTTAGCTGCTTATTGTGGGCCACATTGGTAAATATAAAATAGAGCGGGTATTGTAACGATATAAAAATAAATATTTTAAGTGTTATATTGATTATTGCGATATAAATAATTGCAGATATTGTACAACGGAAGTGAGGATTATGTGTGACTGTTATAGTATGATTTGTAAATGTAGGAAGTTCTATGTACCAATCCATATCACTGACTTTGCCTATCCAAGAGAAATTATCAAACAGGCATATTGTCCTTATTGTGATTATCTTGGCCCGAAGGCAGATAAAAAAGAATACCAAACTAATAGTGATGGGGAATTTGTTATTGATAATTACCTATTTCATTGTGGTGTTACTAAAGGGGATGAGATAGAAACAAAAATAAAGATTTTATCTAAAAGAGCCAATGGATTCTTTGCATTAGTATTTAATAAAAGACATAAAGAATATAAAGATGCGAGTTTGTTTTTAGAAGAGGATGTTGGTTTTAATGGCAATCCTAACGATATAGAGAATATGCTCCCAGATTGCTATCGTTATCAATGTATGAACATTGAGGAAAGGAAAAGACGAGATGAATTCCTTAAGTGCCTCCTCCCTGTAGATTATTGTGCGGTATACAGAAAGGAAATTTGGAAAATAAAGAGGCCGTTAAAATACGATTGCAAATTTGGTAAACCCCAAAACCAAAACTTTGAGGTAAAAGGAAATGGGCAATGAAGATGAAAAAAGGGGATAGAGAAATAGAAGGTCACATCTTGAGAAATAAGGATAATGCCCGCAACTGCAGATAACACAGGCCAAAAGATGAACATCTAAATGCTTTTACACTTCTTTTGGCCTTGAACGTTATGTGATAATGGGATGCGTGAGGACAAAAAAAACAATGAGAGGATATAGATGTTTGACCGCATTTTGAAAGAGATGCAAGATAAAATACGCAGGCGGGAATACATCATGTCAATCCACGCTGAAGAGGAGATGAACGCTGATGATCTGTCCATCTTTGATGTCGAGGGTTGTATTCTTACCGGGAAGATTTTGGAAAGACAGAAAGACAAAGTCACTGCCGAGTGGAAATATCGAATAAATGGGCAATCTCTTTCCGGCGGTGAAGTTGAAGTTGTCGCCAAATTGAGTCCAACAGGCAAGCTGGTTATTATTACAGTGTATGTACCATAATATTTCTTGGAAGAGAGGAGAGAAATGATTTGTGATAATTGTGGGAAACAAGGTGTGCGTATCCGCAGAGTTGCAAGGACATACGGCAAGGGTAAAGACATTTTTGTAATAGAAAATGTTCCTATTGTAACTTGCCCGCACTGCGGAGAAAGTTATCTTGAGGCTGAAACACTGCATGAAATTGAACGTATTAAGTTGCACAAAAAGAGTTTTGCGGTTAAGCGTTCAGTTTCTGTTGCCAATTTTGCTTAAAGAAAATAATCACGCACCCCACTCCACATAACACCAGGCTTTGCGATGCTCCAATTATTTGGATTAAGAATTGAGGTCGTTCCATGCCGTCAGCTTTTTATATTATGATTAAGATGGGGTGGACGGCACGGCGCAAAGCCTTGAACGTTAGCTCGATTGTGTTGTCAATAAGGGAGGGGTTCTGAGGAGGGGGCTTTCGCCAAAACAAGCATTCCTTCAGCCACGATCTTTTTTTCCACCCTCGCTTGAACCTTTACTTTCGCCAGATTGGAAAAGATGTGCTCAATCTCTGCCTCCAGGATCATGGAGTCTCCAGGAACAACCTTTCCTTTCAATCGAAATTCATCAATCCTTGCCAGAAAAGGAACGGTTTCCTCCTCCCTTCCAAAGGATGAATGAAAGGCAAGGCCGCCGGTCTGGGCCAGCGCCTCAAGAATAAGAATGGACGGCATGACGGGTTCCTTTGGAAAATGGCCCTGGAAATAGGGTTCATCCATGCTCACATTCTTGAGTGCGACCGCCCTCTTCCCAGGCTCGATCTCGAGGATTCGATCGATCATCCGAAAAGGAAAGGCATGCGGCAGTCTTTGCAGAATCTTATCTGGCTCCATATTCCCAGTTAATTCATTTGCTATTAGATTATGGCGAGTCCCAAATACGAAGCACGAAATCCGTGCGAAGCATCCCAGCCGGGATCAATTCGAAACAAATACAAATGTTCAAAATTCTAATTCCCCAAACAGAAAAAGTTTAGAATTTTGAAATTGTTTCGGATTGGTCCTAATAGGACGCTTCGCCCGATATTCGGATTTCAAATTTCTATTGCAATCAACTTCCATCTGCCATAAATATCTAACCAAAAATATTTGAAATTTCTTCGGTTTAATTCCCTCCCCCTTGATGGGGGAGGGTGAGGGTGGGGGTGAGTAAATTTAGTTCCCCCTCCCC
>Ga0208733_100542_pt1 | contig 15721 bp, 14 predicted proteins | sample SubbioR11Jul_8B1_FD_184816 | JGI IMG/M metagenome (GOLD analysis project Ga0208733, IMG submission 184816) | Serpentinite rock and fluid subsurface biosphere microbial communities from McLaughlin Reserve, California, USA - CR11Jul_8B1 (SPAdes) | ecosystem: Environmental > Terrestrial > Deep... | reverse complement strand
ATTTGGGATTTATTTGGGATTTGCAATTTGGTATTTGGAATTTCAACCCTGTTTGGTTCCGGCTACGCCGGGTTAGGTTAAGAGGGGGGTGGGGGGGGTACTCGATGGAGGATCAGGGGGGGCATGATGTTGAGTTCCACACCGCTCGATTTCACCGATTCGATCAGGATGAACTTTGCGCTTTCCCCCGTGCGGGGATGAACAAACTGAAAACGTTTTGGCTCCAGGCTCTTCCTTCTCAGAGTTACCAGAAGGTCGGCTGTTCTCGAGGCTGGAAAGATGAGATAAAACCTTCCCTTATGCGGCAAGAGATAGGAGGCGATAGAGGCGAGGTCATTCAGGGTTCCCTTTATTTCATGTCGTGCAATGGCCTTCTGCGGAGAAGGGTTTATCCTGCCGGTCCGATATTTTCGATAGGGAGGGTTGGAGAGGACGACATCGAACGAACCCGGAGGGAAAGAGGCTTTTAATTTTCTGAAATCCCGGCGAAGGATGGAGATGCGGTCTTCAAGACGGTTTAAGATGACATTCTTGACCGCACACTCAGCCAGTTCTTTCTGAATCTCCACACCGGCAATGGAGCAAACATTTGTCGTCTGTGAGAGGATGAGGGGAAGAATTCCGCACCCTGTCCCCAGGTCAATGGCCTTTTCGTTCCTTCGAATGTTAACAAATTGGCTAAGCAGAACCGCATCGATTGAGAAACGGTATCCCTCTTTCTTCTGGAGGATTTTTAACTTTCCATTGAAGAGGGAATCAAGAGTTTCATCGGGTGAGAGAAGAAATGTGGCTCCGTCTTTTTCCCTCGGAGGAGTTTTCATTTTTCGGTTATGGGTCATTTCTTGCTTTTTTATCAGGTCTATGTTATTCATTTTAAAATCCATTTTGAGGTTTTCAAATGGCAAAAAAGTGTGAGATCTGCGGTAAGGGGCCGATTTTTGGACATAATGTCAGTCATGCAAATAATAAGACCCGTAAGGTCTGGTATCCGAATCTCCATAAGGTTAAGGCGGTCAAGGAGGGAAGGACAATTAAGGTAAAGATCTGCTCAAGATGCCTTCGCTCGGGTTCGATCACCAAAGCAGCTTAAACTTTAAAAAAGTCACATAGTCGTATAGTCTCATGGTCTTATCGTTTTTTAGACTAAAAGACTACAAGACTACACGACCATGCGACTACTTTAGGATTCGGCCTGCGGTTCGATTCTCATCCTTTCCACGTGGTGGACCCCCTTTATCTTTTCAATGCCTTTTATCACTTTCTTCAGATGATTTAAATCCCGGATCTGAAGTTCGAATGTCCCAATGGCCTTTCTATCATCGGTCGTTTCCACACTCGCATTCGTGATGTTGGCTTCATTGGAAGTGAGGGAGCTGCTGATCTCCGCGAGCAAACCCTTCTTGTCATCTGAATAGATACGAATCCGAACAGGATAACTGTATCCCTTTGTCGAATCCCATTCCACTTCCACCTTCCGGTTAGGATCCTCATCCACCACGCTCTGGCAATCGACCGTATGGATGGTCACTCCGCGACCTCTTGTGATGAACCCCACAACCCTGTCTCCAGGCACAGGGTTGCAACACCCTGCATACCGGACCATCACATTATCGATTCCTTTTATGAGGAGAGCATCTTTCGGACCGGCGCGGGTGATCTTATGAAGGAGGCTTTTCAGGCGACTCTCTTCCTGTTCTTCCTTCTGTTCCAACCTTTCCGGAGGAAGGAGCTTTCCAATGATCTGGTTGGCAGTCACCTTTCCATAACCGACCGCGGCGATCAGATCCTCCGCCCCCTGAAAACTGAATTCCCCGGCCACTTTTGCCAGTTCTCCTGACTTCATCAACTTGGTCTGATGAAGATCGTATTTTCGAAGTTCCTTATCCAGAATCTCTTTCCCAAGAATGATCGATTTCTCCCTCTCCACCGATTTGAACCACTGACGGATCTTGGTTTTGGCCCGTGGGGTCTTGACAAACTTGAGCCAATCTTTGCTCGGCTTCTGATTGGGAGAGGTGAGGATCTCAACGGTATCCCCGCTTTTGAACTCATATTTCAGGGGAACGATTTTTCCGTTTACCTTTGCTCCGATACAATGATTCCCGATATCGGAATGGATGCTATAAGCGAAATCAACTGGGGTGGCTCCCACAGGGAATTCTTTCACCTCCCCCTTCGGAGTGAAGATATAAACCTCATGGGGGAAGAGGTCCACCTTGACACTTTCAATAAATTCCTGATCATCCTTAAGGTCGCGCTGCCATTCGAGGAGTTGCCTCAGCCAGGTAAATCGTTTGTCATCCGCCTCGTCCAGGGGTTTCCCTTCTTTATATTTCCAGTGGGCGGCAATGCCTTCCTCCGCGATCCGGTGCATCTCCTGAGTTCGAATCTGTATTTCAATCCGCTCGCCGTAAGGCCCGATGGCGGCGGTATGAAGAGATTGATACAAATTCTCCTTGGGAAGACCGATATAGTCTTTGAATTTGCCGGGGATGGGTTTCCAGAGGGAGTGGATGATGCCCAGGACATCGTAACAATCTTTGATGCTATGGACAACGATCCGGAAGGCGGTAATATCGTAGACCTGATCAAAATCGATATTCTGGTCCTTCATCTTCAGATAGATGCTGTAAATCTGTTTGAGCCGGCCAGTTACCTCTCCCTCGATCTTGCTTTCGTAAAGTTTCTTCATCAGAGTTCGTTTCATTTCATCGACATAACGGTGCCGCTCCCTCTCCTTTTTAGCGATCTTTCGCTGAATATCCCCGTAGATATCGGGGTAGCGGTGCTTGAAGGCGAGGTCTTCCAGCTCTGTTTTGATCCAGTCAATTCCAAGGCGGTTGGCCAGGGGAGCATAGATGTCGAGGGTTTCCTGGGCGATATCTTCCTGTCTTTCCGGAGAATGATATCGAAGGGTTCGCATATTGTGGAGGCGGTCGGCCAGTTTAATCAGGACCACCCGAATATCTTTCACCATGGCCAGGATCATTTTCCGAAAATTTTCAGCCTGACTCTCCTCAGATGACCGGAGGGAGATCCGGCCGATCTTGGTCACCCCGTCAACCAACTGCGAAATTTCATTTCCGAAGTTTTCACGAATCTCTTCGAGAGTGGCTAAAGTGTCCTCAACGGTATCATGAAGAAGGCCCGTGGCTAAGGCGGCGACATCGAGCCGCATCTGGGTGAGTATTCCTGTTACTTCAAGGGGATGGGTGAGGTAGGGCTCCCCGGAAAGGCGGACCTGGCCTAAATGGACTTTGGCGGAAAAAACATAGGCCTTTTTTAGAAGGTCTGTGTCGGCATTGGGATTGTAGGAACCCAACAGGTCCAGAATGTCATTGAATCTCAGCATCTTAAAACAATCTTACTATAACCGATGAAAAATTCAAAGGGGCTTTTTTGTCGCAAACAAAAGTTTTGACTTGAACCGGGAGGAAACTTATAATGAATTCTACAATCATGATGGTCTCGTAAAAAGTCTGAAAACCCCATCATTAGTCATTCCTGCGTAAGTCCCGCTCTTAGCGGGATATTTTCAGGTAGTTAGAATTCTCTGGATTCCCGTTTTCACGCCTGCGCGCTGAAGCGCTCTGGCGCGCAAGCACGGGAATGACAACTTTTTACGAGACCATCAATCATCATTAAAGGAAATATTTTTTCCCATGGGAGAATCGTTTTCAAAGAGGGATCTGATGAAACGCTGGTTTATAGGAATTCTGGTCATTGCAGTGATTGGCGGTTTTTTAATCTATTTCTTGACGTTCAATCAAAACGAGAAGAACCATTACATTAAGGTGTCAGGAAATATTGAAACGACAGAGATAAATATCGGTTTCAAGATTTCGGGCAGGATTATTCACCTCTCTGTCCAGGAGGGGGATCGGGTTGAGAAGGGACAAGAGATCGCCCGATTGGATGATGAGGATCTTCGCCAGCGGCTCGAATTGGCACGGGCCACATTGAAGTCATCCCAGGCACGATTGGAAAAAATGCTTGCAGGGTCGAGGCCCGAAGAAGTGAAGGAAGCCGAAACAAGATTTCAGCAGGCACAGTTCGATTTTGAGAATAAGAAGACCCAATACGAACGGATGAAGACGCTCTTTGACGGGCGTGTGATTCCCAGAGAGACACTGGATAATGCGGAGGCCAAATTTAAGATCGCCAAGGCAGCCTTAGAGGGGGCAATGGAAGCCTACAAATTGGTGAAGGAGGGGCCGAGGAAAGAGGATATCGAAGATGGAAGGGCTCAGGTGGAACAGGCCCGTGCTTCATTGAAGCTGGCGGAGACACAACTCGGTTACACGGTTCTTCATTCTCCTATCTTCGGGATTGTGCTCGTCAAATCGGCTGAGAAGGGCGAGGTGGTCAATCCGGGGACATCGATCCTCACCGTAGCGGATATTGTCAATGTCTGGTTGAAAGCCTATATACCGGAGACCGAACTCAGCCGTGTGGGGTGGGGGCAGGAAGTCATTGTGACGACTGATCTCCGTCCTCAAAAAGAGTATAAGGGAAAAATTGCCTTCATTTCTTCTCAGTCCGAATTCACACCCAAACAGATCCAGACAGAGAAAGAGAGGGTAACCCTGGTCTACCGCATCAAAGTGGATATCCCCAATCCGGACCGTGAATTGAAGCCAGGCATGCCTGCCGATGGACGAATTCTACTGACATCGTCGGCAGCCCAGAAACCATAGTCGCAGCTCATGTACAGAGAAGATTATTGTATCCATAAATTCCAAATCCCGAACTTCAAATCCCAAACAATCTCCAAATCCAAGTTTCGAATGACCCAAACGATTTATGAGTTTTTGAAAATTGGAATTTATTTGGGATTTGGTGCTTGGAGTTTGGTGCTTATCTGATATGTTATCCATCCAAACGACCAATCTTACGAAGAAGTTTGAATCCGTCATTGCCGTGGACCGGCTCCATCTGGAGGTGAAAACAGGGGAGATTTTCGGTCTCGTCGGTCCGGATGCCTCCGGAAAGACAACCACCCTCCGAATGCTTTGCGGACTTCTTCCTCCCGATGGAGGAGAGGCAAAAGTGGCGGGTTGTGATATTAAAAAAGAAGCTGAGTCTATAAAGGAGAAGGTGGGATATCTTCCCCAGCGATTCGGGCTCTATGGAGATCTCACCGTCCTTGAAAATATCCATTTCTACGCAGACCTCTATCAGGTCCCGAAGAAAGAGAGAAGGGATCGGATCGGGAGACTCCTTCGATTTGCAAACCTCGAACCCTTCGGAAAAAGAAAAGCACAGGATCTCTCCGGCGGGATGAAACAGAAACTGGGGTTAATCGCTGCTTTGATCCACACCCCGGAGATCCTTTTCCTGGATGAACCCACGAACGGAGTGGATCCCCTGTCAAGGAGGGATTTCTGGGTGATCCTTTATGACCTTTTAAAGGAGGGAGTCACCATCCTCTTTTCAACCTCGTATATGGATGAGGCAGAGAGGTGCAGTCGCATCGGTTTGATCCATCAGGGAGAACTGTTGATCGCCGACACCCCCTCTGCCGTAAAAGCCCGGATCGGAGGGACGGTCCTGGAATTGCGCCTTGAAAATCATCAAAAAGGGATGAAGATACTGGAAGGGATCGGGACTTTTCGCAGCCTTGTTCTATCTGGAGATAATATCCATATCCTGGTAGATGAACCCCAAATGGGCGAAAGAATCATCGGAGATGTCATGAGAGAAAAGGGGTTGAAGATACTGGGATTAACCGTGGTCAGGCCATCTCTTGAAGATGTTTTTGTCTCGATGGTGAGAGAAAGAATGAATAAACAATCATCATTGTAAAATGAAAAATATAAAATTAGCATTTCAAAATTAAAGAATTTGTATCAATTTAGCCTTATGAAAATAAGTTTCATGAGTCAATTGACTAAAAGAATCATCATAAAATCCCCCTTAATCCCCCTTTTCCAAAGGGGGAAACCCCTATCTCCTCCCTTTGGCAAAGGGAGGTCGGGAGGGATTTTACAAAGATTTTCAAACAGCTAAAGTGTTACAAGAATTTTATATTTTGCATTGTTAATTTTCCAATTTGCATTGAGGTTTCTATGACTTCTTATGCAGTTGAGGTGGAAGACCTGGTCAAAACCTTTGGCGATTTTGTCGCCGTCGATCACATCCATTTTCAGGTAAGGAAGGGTGAGATCTTCGGTTTTCTTGGACCCAATGGGGCTGGAAAATCGACGACCATCCGGATGCTCTGCGGATTGTTGATGCCCACCTCAGGAAAAGGGAAGGTCGCAGAATTTGATATCGTCGAAGAGCCAGAGAAGATCAAACAGGTCATTGGCTACATGTCTCAAAAGTTCTCCCTCTACGAGGATTTAACGGTGATGGAAAACCTCCGTTTCTTCGGAGGGATCTACGGCCTTACGGGTTCTTTCCAAAAGGTGAGGGAAGAACAGGTGTTCGAAATGGCCGGTTTCAAAGAACTCAGGGATCGAACCACCCGGACGTTGGCCGTGGGATGGAAACAGCGCCTTGCACTGGCCTGTGCTATCCTCCATCAGCCCGCCATTCTCTTCCTCGATGAGCCCACCTCAGGAGTGGATCCCATTTCACGCCGGAATTTCTGGAGTTTGATCCAGCAGATGGCGGAGAAAGGCGTCACCTCTTTTGTTACAACACACTATATGGATGAGGCCGAATATTGCGATCGATTGGCCTTGATCTACCAGGGCAAGATCGTCGCCCTCGGAACGCCAACCGAATTAAAGATGAAAACCCTTCCCCGGGGAATTCTCGAAGTGGGGTGTGATCCCCTTATTCCGGCCCTTGACCTTCTGAAAAAGGCGACATGGACCTCAGAGGCCGCTGTCTTCGGAGAGGGACTCCATGTCATCGGAAAAGAGGGAGTCGATTCAGAACAGGAGATCAAAACCTTATTTCAGGCACACCGTATTCATCTGAAACGGATGGAATGGATCCGGCCTTCCCTGGAGGATGTTTTTGTATCATTGATCGAAAAGGAGAATGAACGTTGAACCTTTCTCGAGCCTGGGCCATTGCCAGAAAGGAATTCATCCACATCTACCGCGATCCGAGGAGTCTGGGGTTAGTTATCCTCATGCCTGCCATCCTGATGCTTCTCTTCGGTTATGCCGTGACCCTCGATGTGAAAAAGGTGAAGATGGCTGTTCTAAATTATGATGGAACTCAGGAGAGCCTTTCCTTCGTCCATCGGTTCAGCGGTTCTCCGTATTTCAACCTTTGCCGTTTTGTTCAGGATGAAAGAGAGATGAGAAAGCTGATCGATGAGGGGGCCATTAAGATGGGACTGGTCCTGCCGGGAGACTTCTCCAGAACCATAAAGGCCGGGAAGAAAGCCCCTGTTCAAGTGGTGCTGGACGGAAGCGATTCCAATACAGCCAATATCATCCTCAGTTATGTGCAGGCCATCGTCCGGGAATACACACAGGAAAAGACCTTCCTGAAAATAGAACGGATGGGCAGAAAGAAGCCGGACCCGCCACTGGAAGGCCGAACAAGAATCTGGTTCAATGAAGAGTTGGAGTCGAAAAATTATTTTATCCCCGGACTGGTGGCCGTCATCATTTCGATCATCGGAGTGCTTCTCACCGGTCAGGTGGTGGTGAGGGAATGGGAGAAAGGGACCATGGAACTTCTCATTTCCACTCCTGCCCGGAAAGCGGAGTTGATCATCGGGAAATTATTCCCTTATTTCTTCCTGGGCCTCCTGGATCTGTGGCTGGCTGTTCTGATGGGGAGGCTCGTCTTCCAGGTTCCAATGAGAGGAAGCGCGCTGCTCCTTCTCGTGCTCTCCTGTATCTACCTGGTCGTAGCCCTGGCCATGGGTCTGACCATCTCCGCACTGGCGGGAACCCAACTTTTAGCCAACCAGATGGCCATGATGATCGGTTTTCTTCCGACCTTCCTTCTTTCAGGATTTACCTTTGCCATCTCCAATATGCCTTTCTGGCTTCAGATCATCACCTATGGGATTGCTCCCCGGTATTACGTGACCATCGTCAAGGAGATCTTTCTAAAAGGATCGGACTTTTCCTTTTTGTGGAGGGAGACTCTTGTTTTAGTCGGGATGGGACTGTTAGGGCTTTTCATTGCGATTAGAAGTTTCAAGAAAGAATTAAGATAAAAAAGGGAGGATGGAATGTTGGAATGATGGAATAATGATACAAACAAAACGTAACAATTTAGCGGTTTGAAATAAACTTTTTTAAAATCCCTCCCCACCGTCCGGCGCCAAAGTCCCAATGGTTCGTTTGGCGTGAGCAGTGCGGCTCTGGACGGCGGCGCCTCCCTTTTCCCTCCGGGTCAGAGACCGCTCTGGGTCGGAGACCAAAGGGAGGAGAAACATTTCCCCCTTTTGACAAAGGGGGATGAAGGGGGATTAGATAATGTTTTTCAAAGAGCTAAAGTGTTACAACAAAACTAATTTTAATTTTTACCCATTATTCCAAAATTCCAGTATTCCGATGTGCTTCTTATGTTTAAACGAGTTCGATTTCTATTCGTGAAAGAGTTAATTCAGGTCCTGAGGGATAAGCGGTTGAGGATCACGCTCATCTTTCCGCCCATTTTCCAGCTCATCGTTTTCGGATATGCGGCGAACCTTGATGTGAAGCACATTCCCACCGCTATCAGGGATCTGGATCAAAGTGTGGACTCAAGGGATCTCACCGCCAGGTTCGGAAGTTCAAAATATTTCAAAATTGTTTCACATCCTGAGACTCCTAAAGAAATTGAGACGCTCATCAAAAAGGGAGAGATAACCATCAGCCTCGAAATCCCGAGCGGGTATTCGCGGAAATTGAAAAAGGGTGAAACCGCAGCCCTCCAGATCATCGTGGATGGGACAGAGTCGAATACGGCCATGATTGCATTAGGATATGTGAGCCGGATTCTTTCCGAATATTCAACGGAGATGATTGTAAAGAGGCTTAACCGGGAAGGGATGAAGGATTTCGAGGAGGCGGGAGTCGAACTGGAGCATCGGGTCTGGTTTAACCCCAACCTTGAAAGTCGTTATTTTTATGTCCCTGGGGTCATCGCCACCATTGCCTTTCTTCTGCCCATGATCCTGACCGCTCAGTCCATCGTCAGGGAGCGGGAGATGGGGACGCTCGAACAGATCATGGTCACCCCAATCCGGTCCTGGGAACTGGTTCTGGGCAAGACCGTTCCCTTTGCCCTGATCGGTTTTATCGATGTGGTCATGATCGCCCTGATCGGAGTATTTTGGTTTGAAGTTCCCCTCCGTGGAAACCCTCTCGTTCTTCTCCTGGGGAGCCTCCTCTTTCTCATGAGTTCGGTTGGAATCGGCCTTTTCATTTCCACCATTTCATCGACACAACAGCAGGCCCAGGTTTCCACCTTCTTTTTTATGAACCCTGCTTTTATTCTGTCAGGTTTTGCCTTTCCTCTGGAAAATATGCCGCAGTGGCTTCAGTATCTTACCTATGTCAACCCCCTGAGATACTTTCTGGTGATCATCAGAGGGACCTTTCTGAAAGGAGTAGGACTGGAAGTCCTGTGGCCCCAGATGCTGGCCCTGGCTGTTCTGGGCGGGCTGATGATTACATTGAGTTCAATGAGGTTCCGGAAGAGACTGAAATAAAGTGAATCATGGAATGCTGGAACACTGGAATATTGGGCAAGAAAGCTAATATTAGTCTTGTTTGAGTCGTTATCCCATCATTCCACTATTCCATTTTTCCAGAAGATTAGGCTACGGGTAAAAATTCATGCAGCGACTCCTCATGACCATTTATCGAAAGCTCTATAAGGCCTATGGTCCTCGTCACTGGTGGCCTGGTGAGACGCCTTTTGAAGTGATGGTGGGGGCAATCCTCACCCAGAATACTTCATGGAAAAATGTGGAAAAGGCCATTCAAAACCTGAAAGGGGGAGGTTTTTTAAATCCGGAGGAAATTTACAGGCTAAAGGAATCGTCATTGGCCTCCCTAATCCGATCCTCAGGCTACTATCGAATGAAGGCCAAGCGTCTAAAGGTTTTTGTAGGGTTTCTATTTGAAGAGTATAATGGCGATATAAAGCAGATGAGGAAAGAAGGGGTTACAGCGCTACGGGAAAAACTCCTCAGGGTGAATGGAATCGGACCGGAAACCGCAGACAGTATTCTCCTCTATGGGCTTCAAAAACCGGTATTCGTTGTCGACGCCTATACAAAACGGATTCTTTCAAGGCTGGGGGTCGTTCCAGAAAAAGCTTCCTATGAGGCGATTCAAAACCTCTTTATGGACCATCTTCGACGTGATGAAAGGCTTTTCAATGAATATCACGCCCTGTTGGTTCATTTAGGGAAGAACGTATGCAAAAAAAGTCCGAAATGTGATATATGTCCGATTAAAGACATAGAGCATAGAGCAGAAAGGATCTGAAAACTTTCCCCTCCCATGGTGGTTGAGCTTTAAACGCACTTGACATAGTGGGCGGGAAAATAGGTTTTTACAATGTTATGTAAAACAATTCTAAAAATTCAATTAGTTTTCAACTTGTTACCCTCCCCTCCCTCGACGGGAGGGGATTGAGGGGAGGGTGAAAGAAGGCCATTTTGTCACCCCCACCCCCACCCTCCCCCATCAAAGGGGGAGGGGATAATTTGCTGTTATTATAAGGATTTTCATACCCCCTGTGTCAAGTGTGTGCTAAGACCAGCGTCGAGAGGGAGGGTATAAATTGGGTTTTCAGCAGTGAAATCACCATGAGTAATGCCTGGGAAAAAGAGATTCGGAGTTTGATGGGGAAGGCGATCCACCGCTATGGGATGGTTCAGGATGGGGACCGCATTCTGGTCGGTGTTTCCGGTGGAAAAGACAGCTTGACTCTTCTAACACTTCTATCTGAGCGCGCCAAGAGGGTTCCGATTCACTATGAACTGTTTGCGGTCCATGTCGACCTTGGATTCCAGTCGAGTGGAGCGGACATGCTCACAGAGTTCTTTGAAGCAAAAAAAATAGCTTATCACATTGATCCCACCCGGATCGCAGAATTGGCCAATGGTCCTGACAACCGTGAAAATCCCTGCTTTCTCTGTTCGTGGGAAAGGAGGAAACGGCTTTTTCATCTTGCCCAGGATTTCAAATGTAACAAGATTGCACTTGGGCATCATAAAGATGATATCATTGAAACCTTTCTTCTGAACGTCTTCTACAGCGCAGAGATCAGCGCCATGCTTCCCCTTCAAACCCTGTTTAAAGGGAAGATGACCCTCATTCGGCCCCTGGCTCTCATCGAGGAGAAGAAGATTGAGCGGTTTGCGAAAGAGATGGGCCTTCCTTACTTTCCGTGCGGGTGCCCCGCTTCCGAAAAATCAAAAAGAAGAAAGGTAAAGGAATTGCTCAACGAACTGGACAAGGAAAATCGCCAAGTCAAGGGAAATATCTTCCGATCCCTCTCCAATATAAAAATAGATTATCTATTGCAGGAGAAAGAGGGTAAAAAAATAGCTTGACAAATATTTAGAAATTAAATATAAATTAACTCCATTAAATATAATTAACTTTCATTTCCATGGAAGATATCGGAGAAAAACTAAAAACCTTCCGGCTGGCCAACCGAATGACCCTCAAGCAACTCGGCAGCAAGGCCGGCTGCACAGACGCCTATCTCTCGCAACTGGAGAGGGGCCGCGCCAACCCCTCCGTCATGATCCTGAAAAAGATCGCCTCGGCCCTTCAGATGAAGGTGGTCGACTTCTTCCTCGAAAACGAAACGGAAGAAAACGAAGTGGTCCTAAAGGAGAAGGAGAGGGTGAATATCAATTTTAAGCAGGGCGATGCAAAGATTCAGATGCTTGTCCGGAATATTCGGGATAAGCGAATGCAGCCCTTTTATACGACGATTGAACCGAGGGGAGGGTCAAAGGGGCCTTATGCCCATATCGGTGAGGAATTCGGGATTGTGCTCCAGGGACAATTGGAGATCAAACTGCATGGAAAGTCTTATCGATTGAAGAAGAACGAAAGTTTCTATTTTTCATCCCAGGAACCTCATAGCTGGACGAATCCAGGCAAAAAGAAAACAGTAGTGATCTGGGTGGTGAGCCCGCCGACTTTTTAATTGCGGGGATAGAAAACAGGGGCGGAAGAAGTTAAAATTAAAAAAGAGGCATGATCCATTCTAATTCGAGTCTGTTTATAAATGCACCTTTTCCGTCATGCCGGACCTGAGTAGCCTGCCCCGTACTGGATACGGGGGCATCCAGACGTCGTCTCGACCCCGTATCAAGCACGGGGTAAACTCCAGTCGGGAACCATCTCGAAGACTGGGTTCCGGTTTTCACCGGAAACCCTGGATTCCGGCTTTCGCCGGAATGACGACCTTTTGGGAAACTGTTAGTTTATAAGCAGACTCTAATTCATTCTCGAAATGAGAATGAAGGGGGGAATAAAAAGAAAGGAGAAGAAAAACATGTGTAATGGGACGACGAGAAGGGATTTTTTAAAGCATTCAGTGATCGGTGGAGTAGCCCTGGGAGCTGGAGTTGGAATTTATGAGTTGGCTTATGGGCAGGCCACAAACATTAAGTTCAGCACCTGGCATCCCCCTGTGGGGCGAGAAGCGAAGACTGTTTGGGAACCCATGTTGGAAGAGTTTAAAAAGAGGAGCGGAGGCAAGATTACCTCTACCCTTTATGCCGGAGCAGCATTAGGGAAGGGGCCCGAGCACTTCGATATTGTGGCGAAGGGCCTTTCGGATATGGGCTACTTTACCGCCACATGGACACCGGGCCGTTTTCCTCTTTCAGATGTCCTTTCATTGGCCGCCTGGGTGGATGGAAAGGACCTGGCAACAGACATTGGAAATGCGATGTATGAACGGATTCTTAACAGGGAATTTAAGGATGTGAAGATGATTGAATTGAACGGTTGCATCCAGGCATTCTTATGGACAAAAAAACCGGTTCGCTCTTTAGCCGACACCAAGGGGATGAAGATCAGGACACCCGGGGGTCATCAAACCCATTATATTAAGGCCCTGGGCGCAGAACCTGTTTTTATGCCCTTAGGTGATGTCTACCTGGCCATCGAGACAGGGACCATCGACGGGTTGGTGACCTGCGCCCCACTGATTTTGGGTTTCAAACTCCATGAGGTGGCCAAACATGGCGTTGTGGCGACCTTTGGATGTGTCACAGAAGGCGTGGTGATGAATCTCGAAAGCTGGAAAAAAATGCCGGATGATCAGAAGAAGATCATCGAGGCCGTGGGTCAAAACCCATTCAAGACCACGGGGGGATTAAACCGGGAAGTTTACAAAGTCATGATGAAGGAGATTACCGACAAAGGAGTGACCCTTTTCAATCTTCCTACGGATGAGGCGGAGCGTTGGTATGAAAGTTTCAGAGAGGTGACAAGGAAGTGGGTGGCCGATCTGGAGGGAAAAGGACTTCCTGCCAAAGAGGTTGTCAGGATGTATAACCAGGAATGTGAGAAGAGAGGGGTCAAGGTGGTTGCCTTCCCGAAGGAGTGGTCTTAAATTCTTTATAATCCTTCCATGACGAGTTCGTCAACCTCGAACCATGGAAATTGAGTAGGGGCGGCTCTCCCTGCCTGCGGTAGGCAGGTGTGGCCGCCCTTTGGAGGAGCCCACAGAGGGGCTCCCCTACGTTTTTTTGATTGGGGCGCTGATATTTTATAGGAATGCGTTTCAAAGGAGTAGGAGAAGGGGCGACAAAAAAGTCGCCCCTTCGATGTTATCCTTGACGTGAGGCCAGTCTGTAATGAGAATCAAACGTCTGATCCGGCGGATCAATTATTATGTATGCGGAGGAGGAATGTGCCTGCTCCTCCCGCTGATGCTCCTGACCACAGGGGATGTGGTAGGAAGGAAATTTTTTGCCAAAACCATTCCAGGCGCTTTTGAAATATCGCAGTATCTCCTCGCTGTCTTCATCCTGCTGGGAGCGGCTTATACCCAGCAGGTGAAGGGGCATGTGGGAGTCGATTTCATAACCTCCAGGTTTTCCCTTCGCGGCCGAGCCCTCTGTGACATTTTTACGACGCTTCTCAGTCTCTTCATCATCGCCATCCTGGTCTGGGTGGGGTGGATCGAAGGAATCAAAGAAAAGACGGTCTCGGATATGTTAAGAATCCCCCAGTATCCCTTCCGGTTGCTCGTCTCCATCGGAGGCTTTCTCCTCTGGCTGGAACTTCTGATCAATCTCTTCGAAGCCGTCGTGAGACTTAAGAGGAGGACGCAGTGAACCCCGTTACAGTCGGAATCCTTGGAAGTATTCTGCTCGTCTTTCTTCTTTTTCTGGGCATGCCCATCGCCTTTGTGATGATGCTGGTAGGTTTTCTTGGCATCGGATACCTGACCTCGATCAATGCGGCCCTGCCCGTAGTTGCCAATACGGTCTACGAGACGGCGTCCTTTTATCCTTATACCATTATCCCCCTTTTCATTCTGATGGGAGGATTTGCAGGGAATGCAGGCATTACGAAAGAACTCTATCAAACTTTCGACAAGTGGTTCAGACAATTGCCGGGAGGGCTGGGAATCGCCACCATCGTTTCCTGCGCTTTTTTTGCGGCTCTGAGCGGGTCTTCGGTGGCGGCCGCAGCCGCCATGGGGAACATCGCCATTCCGGAGATGAGACGATTCAAGTATGCGCCCAAATTGGCCGTGGGGACAGTGGCGGCCGGCGGAACACTCAGTTTTCTCATTCCGCCCAGCCTTGGTTTTGTGGTCTATGGCATGCTCACAGAGCAATCGATCGGAAAACTTTTAATTTCCGGAATCGTTCCGGGTATTTTTCTCTCACTCGCCTTTATCTTCGTCATTATTGTTCAGGTCAAGATGAATCCGGGCCTGGCGCCATCCAATCTTGAAAGGGTCAGTTTTAAAGAGAAGATATTGGCCTTTCAAGGGATATGGGAGACCGTTCTTGTATTTCTCATCGTCATAGGTGGTATCTATTTGGGTTTTATCAATCCCACAGAGGCCGGCGCCATTGGCGCCTCAGCCCTTTTTATTATCATTTTATTGAAGGGAAGGTTGACCCTGCGAAATCTCTCGGCATCCCTTTTTGAGGCGGCCCGAATTTCTGTTCTGGTCCTTTTTCTCGTGGCAGGGGCGAGTGTGTTTAGTTACTTTCTCGCCCTTTCGACCATCCCCATGGCGGTTTCCTCCTGGATGGGTGGCCTTGAGGTTTCTCGATATGTGATCCTTGCCATCATCATTTTGATCTACATGATGCTTGGCTGTTTTCTCGATGCGATCTCGATGATGGTGCTCACCATGCCTGTCGTCTTTCCTGTCATTCAGGCGCTCGGCTTCGACCCCATCTGGTTCGGAGTCATCTGTGTGATTATGATGGAGGCAGGACTCATCACTCCGCCTGTGGGGCTCAATGTCTATACGCTTGCCGGTGTGGTAAAGGATGTCCCCATGCAAACGATCTTCCGCGGGGCCGCCCCTTTTCTTATATCGATGATCGCGGTCGTCGTCCTGATCACCATTTTTCCGAAGATTGTGCTCTTTCTTCCGAGTATGATGGGAAGGTAGAGGGTGAAGATGGTGTTTGGGTTAAGGTTAGGAAGCCTGTTTGGGTTAGGTGATAACGTTCAGGACATCGTTAACTCAAAAAATGGTCACGACATCGTTAACTCAGGGTTTTGAGGCTATGTAGCGATACCGTGGCCGGTATCTTTAGCTCGCAGTTGATGTTGATATTTGTGTTCTTCGACCTCTATCG
>Ga0208733_100541_pt1 | contig 15733 bp, 14 predicted proteins | sample SubbioR11Jul_8B1_FD_184816 | JGI IMG/M metagenome (GOLD analysis project Ga0208733, IMG submission 184816) | Serpentinite rock and fluid subsurface biosphere microbial communities from McLaughlin Reserve, California, USA - CR11Jul_8B1 (SPAdes) | ecosystem: Environmental > Terrestrial > Deep... | reverse complement strand
TTGCAGGCCGAGCTTGCTTACGCTATGCGGCTCACGGGCTGCGCCACACTGGCCGATATCAGCTATGACGCGATCTTCGCGCCGTTGTTCAGTGAGAGTTAGGGGGGACAGTTGATCGCTTACCTGGACGGAGTTATTGCCGAACTGCGCAGCCAGAGCTTAGTCATGCAGGTCGGCGCCTTCGGCGTCGAACTCTTTGCTCCCAAACCGACCCTGCTGGGATGCCGCGTGGGCGAGGCGGTGCGCCTGTATACCCATTTAGCCGTCAAGGAGGAGCAGTTTGCTCTCTACGGCTTCCACGACCGCGACATGCACCGGCTGTTCAGCTATCTAACCAGTGTGTCGGGCATCGGCCCTAAGCTAGCCCTGGCCATGCTCTCGGCCCTGCCGAGCACGCTGCTGGCGACCGCTATCGTGCAGGGGGATGCAGGGCTGCTAGCTAGCGCGCCGGGGGTCGGCAAGAAGACCGCCGAGCGGATCGTGCTCGAGCTTAAGAACCGGCTGCCCGAGGAGCTGATGGCCAAAGGGGGCAGCGCTCGCCCGCAGAGCGTCCTTTCCCCCGCCGGCAACGATGCTGTGGAGGCGCTGTTAGCGCTGGGCTACCGCGAGACCCCGGTCAAGGCTACGGTCGCCGAGCTGGCCCTTAAAGAGCCCGAGGCCAGCGCCGAGACGCTAATCCGCAAGGCCCTGGCCAAACTCCGCTAGGGGGTGGCAGGGGCTTCGGAGCCTCTCCGGCGCGATAAAAGCCGGAGCTAAGCCGCCCTATCCACACCCCTGAAGGGTTTAGCCTCGAGTGCGCCTGGGAGCGGAGCGAATGGCAGTTCATGCTGTGCGATGGCAGCTACCCTGGCCGGTCGCTGGGCCGTAAGGAGTAGCCGGACAGCCGATCTATCTCCGGGCTCGAGCCGGCCAACTCCTAGTTAAGCGCTTTTTTCACCTAACGCTCACGGCAATGTTAATGTGGCCTGGTGGCGCAAAGGTTGCCCGATGAGGCCTTGGTGGTGAGAGGTGGACGCAATCGCTCTGAAGATATCGCCCGAGGCACAGCAACGCATCCGAGCGGCATCACCGGCGTTTCCGTCGAAAGTGCCGCCAACGTAACGCTTGAAGCGGTAGCAGCATTCATCCCTCATAGGCAATTGGGCGTGACAACCGTCGGCGAAGTCAGAAAACTTGGTGGCGATGTCATCCCGACATCGGGGCGGAGCCCTTACCACGCGACCTTGACGGGCATTACGCCCACACAGGCAAGCCGCTTGTTGAATCCTGCGCGGCCGAATCCGGCGCGAGGCGATCCGTGCTAAAATCAGACCATGAGCGCACCGCGCATCTATGCAGACTTTCATAATGCCGATAGCTTAGGTCGGCTGCGGCTGAACAGCGTCGGCACAGTCCAAGACCTGTCGAGGCAGCGCGTCACCTTGCGAGATGGCTTGCAGCTCACCCTCTACAGCGAAGATTTGGAAGTTGACGGTGAAGTTCGCTTTGCTGACGGAGAGGGCTTATGGGTGGCCGTTATTGCTTGGGATGCCATCCGTGAGCCGGAACCCGCAGAACCGCTCGAAACGCCTGAGGAATTGTCGAGGAGCGCTTAACACGTCGCTGCAGGGATGCGCCCGCTCCTTGCCAACTCTGACGCAAACTTGGGCAAGGCTCGAGCATTTCTGGCAGGGCGCATACCGTTTCGACATTTTTAGCTGTGAGAGTGTCAACAAACCGTGTTGAACCGAAGCCTTAGCGCGTCGCGTCATTGGCCGCAAGTCCGAGGTGCGCGTAGAGGCGCTCGACCAACGCCCTTAAGCTCGCCACCTCCTCGCGCAACGCCTCTAGTTCACCAAGGCTCTGTCTGACGCGCGGCTTCTGTTTCTCTTCATCCTGGCCGAGCGTGTGCGTCCAGCGGTCCTGGCTCTGACCAGGGCCGCGCCCCAGGTTCTTGGCCAAAGGCGGGCGGTGTTCAGCCAGCCGTTGCAGCGTTGCTGCCACCTCACCAGGGGCAGCATAACGCTCGGCCCGGCTGCGCAGTTCGCCGGGGGTCTGCGGGCCGCGCAATAAGAGCACCGCCAGCAGCGCAAAGCCCGCCTGATCGATGGTAAGTAGCTCCTGAAGCCGGTGGCGGTGCTTAAAGGCGCGCTCATGGTCGGCCCGCACGGTCGCTACTAACCCCTTGTCGCGCAGAGACTGCAACGCCTCATTTACTTCGCGCTCGCTGTAGCTCGTCACCGGCTCGCGGCTGCTCTTCTGGTTGCAGGCGATGACCAGCGCATTGGTGCTGAGCGGGTAGTGGTCCGGGGTGGTGTGCTCCTTCTCAATCAGACAGCCCAGAATGCGCAGCTCGATGTCGTTTAAGGCCATACCAGCAGGGATGCTACCACGCATGTTACCCTCGCTAGCGGAGGCAACTGTGAACCTTCAAGTCGTCCAAGGAGCCGTGCAATCTTTTGCAGCCGATGCCTTAATCGTCAACCTATTTACTGGGGTCACCGCGCCGGGAGGGGCCACCGGCGCGCTCGACCAGGCGTTAGGTGGCGCTATCAGTGAGCTGATCGCGCAAGGAGACCTCAAAGGGAAGAGCGGTGAAGTGGCGGTCCTCTACCCGCGCGGCGCCGTCCCGGCCACCCGCGTCCTGATCGCCGGGCTGGGCGAACGCCACCAGTTCGACCTGGAGGCGGTGCGGCGGGCCTCCGCCGAGGCGGTCAAAAAGGCGCAAGCCCTTGGCGCCAGGCACCTTGCCACCATCGTCCACGGCGCCGGTATCGGCGGGCTGCCCATCGAGGCCGCAGCGCAAGCGACCGTCGAAGGGGCGCTGTTAGCGCTCTACCGCTTTGACGCCCCCAAGCAAGGTGACAAACCCACCCCGGTCGAAACGCTTAGCCTGGTCGAGTTCGATGGGGACAAGCTCGCTCAGATCGAGGCCGGGGCGCGCCGGGCCGAGGCAGTGGCCAGGGGGGTCTATCTCGCCCGCGATCTGGTCAACCTGCCGCCTAATGTGGCGACGCCGACCAAACTGGCAGAAGTCGCGCAGCAACTCGCCGCCGACTACGGTTTGGGCCTCACCATCGGTGACCGCGCCTGGGCTGCCGCCGAGCAGATGGGGGCCTTTTTGGCGGTAGCCAAGGGGGCCGGTGAGGAGCCTAAGTTCATTGTGCTCGAGCACAACCCGCACGGCGGGTCCGAGCCGCCGCTAGTAATTGTCGGCAAGGGGATTACCTTCGATACCGGCGGCATCTCGCTCAAGGACTCTGAGGGGATGGCGGAGATGACCTCAGACATGGCCGGGGCAGCGGCAGTGTTGGGCACTATCAAGGCGCTGGGCGAACTAAAGCTGCCGGCGCGAGTAGTGGCTCTGGCTCCTTGCACCGAGAACATGCCTGACGCTCACGCCTATCGCCCGGCAGATGTGATCCGCGCCAAAAACGGCAAGACTGTCGAGATCATCAGCACCGACGCCGAAGGGCGGCTGATCTTGGCCGACGCGCTGGTCTACGCCCAGCGCTATACCCCTAAGGCGGTGATCGATCTAGCCACCTTAACCGGGTCCTGTGTGGTGGCGCTTGGCGAAGGGATCGCTGCCGGGCTGTTTAGCAACGACGAGGCGCTGCAAGCACAGCTCCTAGCTGCCGGCCAGCGGAGCCATGAACGGCTCTGGCCGCTGCCGCTGTGGCCCGAGTACCGCAAGGTCATCGACTCGGAAGTGGCCGATATGAAAAACAGCGGCGGGCGCTACGGTGGAGTAGCGACCTCGGCGGTCTTTTTGCAGGAGTTCGCCGCTTACCCGTGGGCTCACCTGGATATCGCCGGGATGGCGCTGGCCAGCAAGGCCTCGGCCTATACCCCGGTGGGTGGTACCGGCTTCGGCGTCAGGCTGCTGAGCGAGTTGGCGCACGGCTTATCGCGTAGCGAAAGCTTGTGAGGCCCTGATACGGCGGCGCAAAAAGTACCGGGTAGTAGGTAGTAAGCAGTAGGTGGTAGGGAGTGGGTTGTAGGTTGCAGGATTGTCCTACTGGCCACATCCCACACCCCACTTCCCAAATCCCAAATCCCACATCCCACATCCCACTACCTACAACCTGTTAACTCACCTTACGCACGTTGTCATTGCGACCCTGAGGCAAAGCCGAAGGGGAAGCAATCTTTAGATGCGCGTGCTGCACACAAACCGAGATTGCCACGTCGCTCCTTTGTCGCTCCTCGCAATGACAAAAAGGGCCTTCAGCACGGTGCCTGCGTAAGGGGAGCTGTTAATTAAAGGCTTCAGGGCCTAGCCTTAGGGCGGCGCCCTGCGCTTTGCGTTAGACTGCTAGCTACCTTGCTTGCCGCCTTGCGCCCGCTCGCTCTCTCCGTCTACCTGCCGACGCTGGTGCTGTCGGTATGCAGCGGCCTGCTCCTCCCGGTGCTGCCGGTCTACGCCACTACCTTTAGCACTGTCTACACTGTGGTCGGCCTGATTCTGGCCGGCGAGGCGATCGGCATGCTCCTGGGCAACCTCCCCGCCGGAATGCTGCTGCGCTACCTGGGGCGCAAGCAGGCTATGGGCCTCGGTATTGTCCTGGTCGGAGCTTCGACGCTGGCGCTGGTCTGGACGGCCAGCCTGTGGGGGGTGTTGGGGCTGCGCCTGCTGGCGGGGGCCGGGGCGGCCCTCTGGAACCTGTCGCGACACGCCTACCTCACCGAAGCGACGCGCAGCGCCGAGCGAGGGCGGGCGATCGCCCTGTTTGGCGGCGTGCATCGCGTGGGGCTATTCCTCGGTCCGGCCTTGGGCGGAGTAATCGCCACCCGCTGGGGGTTTGAGGGTGCCTTCTTGAGCTACGCGCTCCTGGCCGGCGTGGCGCTCCTGGTGGTGCTGCTCTTTACCGAGGCGGCCCAGGCGCCCGCACCCTCGCTTCATACGCCGCGCAGCCGGTGGTTAAACCTCATTAGCGAACACCGCCGGGCGCTGACCGTGGCGGGTGGCGGGCAGCTGCTGGCGCAGATGATCCGCAGCAGCCGCCAGGTGATTATCCCGCTCTACGGCGCACATATCTTGGGGCTCGAGCTAGCCACCATCGGCCTGATCATGAGCCTCTCAGCGCTAGTCGACATGAGCATGTTCTACCCGGCGGGCCTCTTGATGGACCGCTGGGGGCGCAAGTACGCCATCGTGCCCTGCTTTTTGATCCAGGGGCTGGCGATGGCCTTAGTGCCCATCACTACCAGCGCTCTGACGCTGCTGCTGTGCGCTGCGGTGATCGGCTTCGGCAACGGCCTGGGCTCAGGCACCATGATGACCCTCGGCTCCGATCTGGCCCCCCCTGACAAGATCGGTGAGTTCCTGGGAGTCTGGCGCCTGATCGGCGACGGCGGCGCTACCGGTGCGCCGCTGGCGGTCGGAGCGATAGCCGATGCTCTGAGCCTCCCGGCAGCCGCCCTGGTCATGGCTGGAGTCGGGGTAGCGGCGGCAGCGGTATTTGCCTTTGGCGTGCCGGAGACGCTGCGGCGGGAGCGCCCGGCCTAGGGCAGGGGCTCTGTGACCCTGACTACCCCCGCCCGCTCATGCCGCACCGTGACCGTTACTTCACCTCCAGCGGGCGCGTGAACGACCCATTCCAGCTTGAGCCGGTCTGTAGTGGGGTCAGCCGCGTTCCAGGCGGTCGGCGCCGAGTACTTATAGGCAAAGCCTTCGAGCTGACCGTGCTCGCTGCGTTCTTTACCGAGTTTAAGGGTGGCCCCGGCGGGTAGGCTGAGCTCGGCTACCACCGCCCGGACCTGCTTTTTGTTCAGGGCATGCTTGGTGATATAGGTGGGCAGCCAGCCAGTGTTGTGAACCACCACCTGGAGCCGGTAGTTGTCCTCACCCAGCGGCTCGAGCTGACTGCTGTGCGGCTCGAGCCGGGGCGAGATCAGCGCGTGCCACAAGAGCCACTCAGGGAACTTGGCCAGCTCGGTTTCCAGCAGCGGCAGCGGCGGATTGCTCCAGGCGTAGAGGGCGTCCCACCCGCCTAGTTCGACCTTACCGAGCTGGGGGTGCTCGTACTCGTACCAGTCTACGTACCCCTGGCCCTGCAAGGCCTCATCCGACCACTTTAAGAGCAACTGATCGTCCGTAAAGGGGTGTTCGCGGAACCAGTCGATGAACTTGTAGTCCTTGAGGCCGGCTTGCTGCTGGGGGCTCCAGATCTCCACCGTCCAGGCGAATCTCCCCAGGTGGTCAAAAACCCAATCGTCAAAAGCGCCGGTGATGACCTCCTTGGGATGGTACTTAAAGTCGTGGTAGACGCTTACATTGGGGTAGCCGGTGAGCGCGGTCCCCCGGTCGCCGATCTTCTTGTAAGTCCATAGGTCTTCGGCGGGGAACTCGTCGTCGGGTTTGTGGCTGTAAGGGCGCAGCAGCACCCCGCTGAAGGTGTGGAAAGTGATCGCGCCGGTGATATTGGAGCGGCGGGCGATGAAGTCCACTACGTTGCGCACCTCGGGCTCGGAAGTCGGATACGGCCCTGCCCCCCGCTGCTCACCCTCGAGCCGCCAGTTAGCCGGAAAGTTGCGGTTCAAGTCGAGCCCTTCTTTTTTGGCTTGGACAGTGAGGGTTACGCCATCATAGTTCTCCAAGGTGCCCTCAGGCAACAGGCGGTAGTACGCTCCGCCGGTCTCAGTAGGCTCACGGCGCACCATAAGGCGCGGCTCAACCTCGCTTACCTTCCAGGGGCCGTTGGGATCGGGGATCCGCATGTTCAAGATGCGGCCGTCGCCGTCAATATCCTGTTGCACCAGCCCCTCGATCGGCTCTTCATCGTAAGGGTAGGGGCGCGTCGAGGAGCGGATGATCTTAGGCTTATCGGCCAAGGCCCACTCCGCCCCGTCAGGGTTGACCCGCGGGCAGAGATAAAAGGCACGGGTATCGAGGGCGCGGGTAACGTCCGGGCGCTGGCCGTAGTGCTCAAGTAAGAACTTAACAAAGTACAGGCACGCCGATGAGGGCGAGACCTCGCTGGCATGGAGATTGCCGTCGATCCACAGAGCAGGTTTCTCCTCGGCGGGGCCGGTAGCGGTGTTGGTCACGGTCAGGAGCCAGACCTCGCGACCTTCAAAGCTCCGGCCAAGACTCGATAAGCTAACGAGCCGCGGATGCTCCTCGGCGATGCCCTTGAGGATGCTGCTCAGCGCGTCGTAGCGGTAGTAGGTGTCAAAGCGTGGCGGCATCTTTCTCCCTCCATAGGCTGCGCAGCACCGTCGGCAAGATGCCGCCGTGGCGGTAGTAGTCGATCTCGATGGGGGTATCAAGGCGGCCGATAGCGGTGAAGCTGGTACGGCTGCCGTCCTCGCGCCGCACCGATACCGTAACCTCCTGCTGCGGTGTCAGCGGTTCGGTTAGGTGGATGCTGAACTGCTCGCGGCCGGAGAGCCCCAAGCGCTCGGCGCTGTCGCCGGGTTTGAAGGTCAGCGGCAACACCCCCATGCCGACCAAGTTGCCCCGGTGAATGCGTTCAAACGACTGGGCGATTACCGCCTTGACCCCCAGCAGGTAGGTCCCCTTGGCGGCCCAATCGCGGCTGCTCCCCATGCCGTAGTCGCGGCCCGCAAGGACCAACAGCGGCGTGCCGGCGGCCTGGTAGCGCAGCGAGGCATCATAGATGCTGGTCAGTTCGCCGGTCGGGAAGTGGGTGGTATAGCCGCCTTCGGTGCCGGGGGCCAGCCGGTTTTTGAGGCGGATGTTAGCAAACGTCCCGCGAACCATCACCTGGTCGTTCCCGCGCCGTGCCCCGTAGCTGTTAAAGTCCTGCGGCGCCACCCCCTTGGCGATTAAGTACTGCCCCGCCGGGCTATTTACAGCGATTGAGCCCGCCGGGCTGATGTGGTCGGTCGTCACCGAGTCGCCTACCATCACCAGCACGCGCGCGTTATCAATCGGCTTGATGCCCGCAGGCTCAGGGCTGATGTCGATAAAGAACGGGGGCTCTTGGATATAGGTGCTCTCCGGCTGCCAGTCAAAGAGCTGCCCGCCGCGCACCGGAATCCGGTTCCAGGCTTCGTTGGAGCGCTCGATGCCGTCGTACATTCGCTTAAAGGTCTCGGGATTCATGGCCGCCGCCAGGTGCGCAGTGATGTCGGCATAGCTGGGCCAGATGTCTCTAAGGAAGACCTCCCGGCCCTGGGCGTCGTGCCCAAGGGGTTCGCTCAGCAGGTCGATGTCTACCGTGCCGGCCAGGGCATAGGCCACTACTAGCGGCGGGCTGGCTAAGTAGTTGGCCCTAACATGCGGGTTGATGCGCCCCTCGAAGTTCCGGTTGCCCGACAAGACGCTGGCCACTACCAGCTCGGCCTCGTTAATGGCCGCCACCACCGGCTCGAGCAACGGCCCGGAGTTGCCGATGCAGGTGGTGCAGCCGTAACCGACCACATAAAAACCGACCTGCTCGAGGTAAGGCAGTAGCCCGGTGTCCTTGAGGTACTCAGTGACTACCTTCGAGCCGGGGGCCAGGCTGGTCTTGACCCATGGCTTGGCCTTAAGCCCGCGCTCAGCAGCCTTCTTGGCCACCAAGCCCGCCGCCAGCATCACCGAGGGGTTGCTGGTGTTGGTGCAGCTGGTAATGGAGGCGATCACCACGTCGCCGTGCTTAAGCTCATGGCGCTGCCCGCCAACGGTTAGCGCGGCGGTTCTGGCCAGCTCCTGCTCACTCAGGGCAAAGCCGCGCCGCTCTATCGGCGCACGCACGTCGCGCCTCCAGCTAGCCTTCATGTCAGCGAGCAACACGCGGTCTTGCGGGCGCTTGGGGCCGGCCAGCGACGGCTGCACGGTACTTAGGTCTAGCTCAAGTACCTCTTGAAACTCCGGGTCAGGTGTGTCGTCGGTGCGGAACAGCCCTTGCGCCTGGCAGTAACGCGCTACCAGCTCGACCTCGTCGTCTAAGCGCCCGGTCTGCTGCAAGTAGCGCAGGGTTTCGGCATCGACCGGGAAGAAGCCCATGGTGGCGCCGTACTCCGGGGCCATGTTGGCGATCGTGGCTCGGTCGGCCAGAGTCATGCTGGATAGCCCAGGGCCGAAGAACTCGACGAACTTGTCAACTACCCCTTTCTGGCGCAGTATCTGTGTGACGACCAGCGCCAGATCGGTAGCGGTCGAACCCTCGGGGAGCTGGCCGGTCAGCTTAAAGCCGATCACCTCAGGCGTCAGCAGGTAGTAGGGCTGGCCGAGCATCACCGCCTCGGCCTCGATGCCGCCGACCCCCCAACCGAGCACTCCCAGACCGTTGATCATGGTGGTGTGGCTATCGGTGCCGACTAAGCTGTCGGGGTACACGACTTCCAGCCCGCCGTGGAGCTGGTGCCGTACCACTTTGGCCAGATACTCGAGGTTGACCTGATGGATAATGCCGCTGGCGGGCGGCACCACGTTGAAGTTGCGAAACGCTGCCTGGCCCCAGCGCAAAAACTCGTAACGCTCGCGGTTGCGCTCGAACTCGAGCGCGGCGTTAGTCACTAGCGCCAGCGGGCTGTCGTACTCATCGACCTGCACCGAGTGATCGATGACCAGATCGACCGGGATCAGTGGATTGATCTTGTCGGGATCACCCCCCATCCGCTTCATGGCGCTGCGCAGCGCCGCCAGATCGACTACCGCCGGCACCCCGGTGAAATCTTGCAGTATAACGCGGGCCGGCTTGAAGGGGATCTCGACCTGAGCGGGGCGCTTAGCGTCATAGGCAGCCAGGCGGCGGATATCTTCGCTGCGCACAGCGTAACCGTCTTCATGGCGCAGCAACGCTTCAAGCAGCACCTTGATCGAAAAGGGTAGCCTGTCGATATCGCCTAGCCCATCCTCTTGCAGCCTGCCGAGGCGGTAGTAGGCAACTTGCTGGCTGCCGATCGCTAAGGTAGCTCTGGTCTTAAACGAGTTGAGGCTCACGGGGTCTCCTTTGCTCGAATCACGAAGTCGGGCGAAGCCTTGGAACCAATCAGCCTATTGTAACGGCTTAAACGCCGTCCAGTTGGCCTGGCGCGACAGGATTTCACCATACCCTCACCGCGCCGGGGCTATGATGCAGGTATGAAACAGACCATCCTCTGGTCGCTGGCCGCCTTGCTGCTGTTGGCCGCGTGCGCACCCCGCGCCGCGCCGTTGCAGCTAAATAGCCCTGAGGCGCTCGAGCTCGAGCGGATCGCCACCGCCGCCTGGCACCGCATGCAGCTGGTCTATCTGGAGACCGGCGAGTACACCACCAACGCCCTGGCCGACCTGCGGCTCCCCTCCGGCGTGCGCTGGCTGGTCGAGGAGTTTGGAGCAAGCAGCTACACCATCCGCTTCACTTCCATCCACGTTGCGGGGGTGGCCTGGTTCGTGACGCCGACGGGGGTGGTGGCGCGGCGCGTGAGCTAGTGCTATTGCCCGCTGTTATGCGGAGCTGAGCGCAAGGCCGGATGAGACCGGACGTAAAGGCGTCGCCATCCTGGGCCGCGAGCGGGCCCTGCCGGCAGGGTATGACCGCGCCTACGTCCTCAACTTCGGCGCCATGGCGCCCCGCGTACTCCAAAAGCTCTCCCTCAGACGGCTACCCGGCGCACGGCTCGAGCGCACCCACGGCGTCTTCACCCTAAAAGCGCGCCTGTGGGGCATCCCTATTCGCTTAGCGGGCGCCCTTAACCGCCCTGACCTCACCGACCGCGCCATGTTCGCCATGCGCCGCGATTTCGCTAGCTCGCTCGACCCGAGCGCCTACTACCAGCTCAGCACCTGGAGCCGGGAATGATCAACTGCCTCATCAGGTCTGTGTGGTGGTCAAGCCGTTAATGGTGAAGAGGGTATCGTGACGGCGTATAATGTGAAGGAAGGGGACCGTGTATGACCGCGTTAAGGAGCTACCATGGCGAGAAGGGCAAGATGCTCACTGCCTGGTCTGGCGATCCGACCCAAGAGTACCTGGAGGAACTGACATGCTGATCGCGGACAAGCCGGTACTCGAGGCGCCCCCGCTGGAGAGCGGCGACAGGCTGACGCGCGTGGAGTTCGAGCGGCGCTATGAGACCATGCCGGAGATCAAGAAGGCCGAGCTTATCGAAGGAGTCGTCTACATGCCGTCACCAGCTCGTTTTCGCCAGCACGCCCAACCTCACGCACAGATTATGACGTGGCTCGGCGTCTACGGCGCTGCCACCCCCGGCGTGCAGGTAGGGGACAACGCCACCGTCCGCCTCGACCTCGACAACGAAGCCCAACCCGACGCCCTGTTACGTTTGGCCAGGGGGGGAAAATCACACCTTGGCAACGACGACTATCTCGAGGGCGCCCCCGAACTCATCGCCGAGATCGCCGCGAGCAGCGCCTCGTACGATCTGCACGACAAGCTCAAGGTCTACCGGCGCAACGGCGTGCAGGAGTATCTGGTGTGGCAGAGGTATGAAAAGCGCCTAGACTGGTTTCAGCTACGAGACACCGGCTACCTTTCGTTAGCACCCGACGAGGCGGGGGTCCTTCACAGCCAGGTCTTTCCGGGGTTGCGGTTGGTGGTGGCGGCCCTTCTTGCGGGCAACGTGGCCCAGGTGCTTGCGGTGTTGCAGCAGGGCCTTGACAGCGCTGAACATAAAGCGTTCGTGGACAGGCTGGCTCGAGCAGGGACAGCCTAGCAAGCTCATGCAGACTCACCTCGGCAAAGCCGAACGGGAGTTGGGCTGGCAAGCCAACGTCCCCTTTGAGACTGGGCTCCGCGAGACCGTGCGGTGGTACTTGGCTAACCGCGGCTGGTGGCAGGCGATTCTAAGCGGTGCTTACCGGTTGGAAAGATTGGGTTTCGGATCAAACACTCTCTACCTTGCGCTAAGCCTAAGGCGCGTGAGCTAATCACCGGGTTGCCCCCTGAGCCGGGCTTATACTGCCTGCGGATGTGGCCCTTTAGCTTTAGGAGGTAGCCCATGTACCGTCTGCTCGGCCTGTTAGCCCTTACCTTGATGCTGAGCCCGGCCTTGGCTCAGCCGCTCGCCGCGCTGGCCCCCGCCGACAGCGTTGTGACCGTCAGCGCCAGCAGGCTTCCCGCGGTCCCCGAGACGCTCATGAGCAGTCTGCAAGACCTCGATTGGGAGCGTGCCGGCAACACCTTGCAGCAACTAACCGAAACGCTGGGCGGCAGCGAAATCGGCGAGCTGCTCGGTCCGCTCGCCGCCGGGGGCGGTCCGCTGGACGAGCTGGCAGCGGCCTGCCCGGAACTGCCAACCGCGCTCGACGGCCTCGACCTGCTCGGCGACGAGGCGCTGCTTACCGTTAGCGTCAGCGCCTTCAACCCCATGCCGGTAGTCACTGCGCTAGCCCGCTACAGCGGCGCGCAGCTCGAGCAAGCCAGAGCCGCCCAGGCCGCCGTTATCGCCTGCGCATCGACCATGACCGAGGTCACGACCTTCGAGCAAGACGGCGTAACGATGTATCTGCTTGGCGACGGCGGCGACCTGCCGCTACTGGTAGCCGAGATCGATGGGGTGATGGCGCTAAGCAGCAACCCCGACGTGCTGCGCGGTGTGATTCGCCGCGCCAAGGGGGCTAGCGAGCCGAGCCTGGCCACTACCGACCTCTATCAGCGGAGCCTGGCGCTACTTGGTGAGGGCGGCTTCGGCCTGAGCCTCAATACCGCCGCTCTAGCTGAGGCCCTAACGGGTCTGGTGGGGATGATCGGTAACGAGCCGGAGCTGGAACTCCTGACCCAGCGTGGCTTGGCCGCCTTGCGAACCCTAGGCGGCGTGGCCGGGCACCTGGCGCTGACCGCCGAAGGGATCGAAATCGAGTCGCTGGTAGCGGTTAACCCAGCAGGCGGCGACGCCGCTTTGGCTGAGTTGCTGCTCTGCCGCGACTGCGCTGTTGCTACGCCCCTGATGGCGCCGCAAGAGAGCCTCAGCGTGCAGGCTTTTAGCCTCCCGCTGCGGCGCGTCTTTGACTACTTGCAGAGCTGGCTCAGCGAGCTAGAGCCGCTAGTCGGCGAGCCGCTCGATCTCAGGCAGCTTGCCTTGGAGATGCTGGGGTTGGAGCTGGACGCAGCGCTCTTTAACTGGCTCGGCGAAGAGGTTTATCTGATCGGGCTCGAGCCCTTAGGGCGCGACCTACGCACCCTCCTGTACCAGCCCGCGCAAGCCTGGCTCTTCCCGGTAGCCAGCCCAGAGGCGGCGCAAGCCGGGCTAGCAATGCTAGGGAACGCCTTAGCGCCGCTAGCCGAAATGTTTGCTAGCGAGGCGGAGCTGCCGCAAAGCGCCCTCCAGGTGGCTAGCGAGAGCTATAGTTACCAAGGCGTCGAGATTACCCGGCACAGATTCTCGCTAAATGCCGATATCGGTGTGGCTTACCTGGGCAACTTCCTGATGGTCGGCATGCCTGCCCGGGCGCTGCACCCCCTGATCGACACCGATGGTGGCGCCCCCAACCTCCTTAATAACTCCGAGTACGGCGCCGCTGCTGCCCGCCGCCCGGCAGCGGTCAGCGCGCTTAGTTTTAGCAACGACCGCGAGATAGTAGCCGGCCTAGCCGAGCTGCTGGAGCTGTTCGGTCAACCGCTGGCTTTTGCCCTCAGCGCCGGCCTTGAAGAGGCGCAAGGCGATCTCGGTGGCGAATACGGCTTCTTCTCCCCCTCGGGCAGTGCTACGCCACTGCTGGCACCGACCACGCACAGCGGCAGCTTCGCTGCTGAAGCTGAGGTTATCGCCATCACCTACGCCTTAAGCGGCCTGACTCCGGGCACGGCGGTCACTATCACCATGACCAGCCCTGAGTTTGACACCTACCTCTACCTGATCGACGCCGAGAGCGGGCAGGTGATCTTCGAGAACGACGACTTCCCCGATCCCAGCACCTCGCAGATTACCTTCGTGCCGGCGGCGGGGGGCTACTGGGTGCAAGCTAGCAGCTACGGCCAGTACGGCTCGGGCAGCTTTAGGCTCACCGTAGCTCCGGCTACTGCCGAGCCGGACGACCTGTCCTGGTACACCCCCTATCCGATCGACCTCAGCGGTATCGAGCCTGAGCCGCTGGCGCTTGGCCAGGAGGCAACGGGGGTGCTCTTTGGCGGTAACGGCGCCATGACGACCTACTACGAACTGCTCGGCTTAACGCCCGGTGAGCGCGTCACCGTTACGCTGTCGGGCAACGCCAACCTAGCGCTGGCCGACGCTAACCGCAGCGTCTACCTCGAAACCGAGGTGGGCTACCGGCTTGACGGCGCTGTTACCCTGTCCTTCACTGTGCGTGAGGGAGCGAGCTACTGGCTCGAGCTGCAAAGCTACTCGTTTGACGCTGCCCCCTATACCCTTGACATCACTGTGAGTCCGGCCACAGCCACGGACGCTGCCGCCGAACCGCCGCCGTTTGCCGACCTGCTGCACTTAACCGAGATCCTCCCTCAAGCACTAGCGATCATTGCTGAGCACCTCAGCACCTCGGACGGCTACAGCCACCTCGACGGCGATACCCTCTCTAGCCGCACCTTGATCCGGGTCGCTTGGTAGACCCCTTAAAGAACGTGCGAGGCGCCTATCGAGGCGCCTCGCGATGATTCATGCAGTATCGAGATCGGGTTAAGACTTCAAATACTTGCTCAGCCGCGCCTCGTAGCTGCTCTTGGGCATAGCGCCGACCATAGTCTCGACCGGCCGACCATCTTTAAACAGCACCACCGTAGGGATGCTCATCACCCGGAAGGCAACGGCGGTCTGCTGGTTATCGTCCACATTTAACTTGCCGACCTTGACCTGACCGGCGTACTCTTGCGCCAACTGCTCGATGACCGGCCCAACCATCCGGCAGGGGCCGCACCAGGGCGCCCAGAAATCGACCAGCACCAGGCCCGCTTGGGTCTCTGACTTGAAGTTATTGTCGGTAAACTCAACCATGTTTCCTCCTTAGGGCAATCTAAGGCAGCGTTGCACTTAGCGATGTCTACTAGCCTACCCGCGCCAGAAATAGAGGCCTGAGGCGCTATCGCCACGGCCGAAGCGGGGCGGGGGCAGCCCCAGCGCGCGGTAGCCCCCCTTGACTGCCGCGCGCACCAGCGCCAGCGGGCTGGCCTTGCTGCCGTGCAGCGCGGCGGCGGCGCTAAGCTCGGCCTCGAGCGAGAGATCCGGCGCCGAGCCCAAGGAATCGGTGCCCAGGGCCACATCGACGCCGTGCTTGGCATATTGCTCCCAGGGGAAGCGGCCACACTCCAAGGCCTCGTTCGAGCGGGGGCAATGGATTACCGCGCAGCCTGCCCGCTGCACCGCCCGCACATCCTCGTCGTCAACATGAACCATATGTACCAGAGTCGGGCGGGCCTCAAGGACCCCCAGGCTGGCCAGATAGCCGACCGGCGATAAGCCTGACGGCTGCCACGACGCCCCAAACGCGCGCATGAACTCGGCCAGCGGCCCCGTCCCGGTTCGGTGCAAGGCCGCTTCAAAGGGCGTCTCGGCGACGTGGATCTGCATGGGCAGCCCATCCGTGCGGGCGAACTGGGCCAGTCTTTGCAGCAGCGGCGCGCTGACGGTATGCGGAGTGTGGGGCGAGAGGCCCACCCGTACCCCGCCGGGGCGCTCTAGTCTTCGGAACGCCCGCACCTTGGCGACCGTTTCGTTGAAGATACGCTCGGTCTCAGCGGAGTCGGGGCCGATCACCTCCCAGTAGGCTACCCCGGACAGATCAGACTCGCTTAACAGTAAGGTCATCACCTCTTCGCGGGCCACGATGTCACCCACCACCCGCACCCCGTGCCGGCGTAGCTCGGCCAAACCGTCACGTGCCGCCTCAAGACCGCGCTGC
>Ga0208733_100539_pt1 | contig 15824 bp, 13 predicted proteins | sample SubbioR11Jul_8B1_FD_184816 | JGI IMG/M metagenome (GOLD analysis project Ga0208733, IMG submission 184816) | Serpentinite rock and fluid subsurface biosphere microbial communities from McLaughlin Reserve, California, USA - CR11Jul_8B1 (SPAdes) | ecosystem: Environmental > Terrestrial > Deep... | reverse complement strand
TCAAAAACGGTTAGTCGGGGGAAAAATTGTGACCAAGCACTGAAGAGATATACTGGCGTGTTTTTTAACTTGAAAAATAGTCCCATTTTAACTTTAGAAATGCTCCCACCACCCGAAGTGATAGAATCATGATGCTCGTGCTGAGGGTACGCAAGGCTTGGATCGGATCAACAACACCAATAAGTTGTTCTTTCGCATAGCCTATGATGGGATCGTTGTGGGGATTTAAGAGATGACAATCCCACCGATTACTAAACTAGAAATTGGTCAAATCAGCAAGGTGATGATCATCGTAATGACCAGCCCGGGACAGGAAGTTTGTGGGTCGAGACACAGCTCAAGCAAGATTGGCACGATTGGTTGGGCGGTCCCGTAAGCCCCTTCCTTTTTTTTGGGCTGCGTCTCCAAAACTACCTACCCGAATAATCTCAAAACAGGGGTTAATTACCAAACCGCTACCATCCTGATTTAATTCCAGCTATTACGACCGATCGGAGCTAAGACACTTAGCCGTTCTGTCAGCCTGTGTCAGAAAACCATGCGACAACCAGCGTTATTAATGGTGAAGAAGGTCCCTGCCTCATCCCATCCCTGCTCAAAAACCTGCCGAATTACCGGCACATCGAGTACGGTAATTGCGAAGCGCTTATTTTATTAGTCGATCAACTAGTCCTTGAAATTAACTGATATTAAACTACCTCTGTTAAAACCCAAGTGGCCTGGTAGGCAGAATGCGCATGTAGGTTATTACTCGAGCATCGGCCAGACCTTAACCCCAAAAACATTTCTGCACCATTAACCTCAGGTTTGATATAGGAGATTTGTTTCATAATTACGGAGCAGCCTAGAATAATCAATCCTGACTCGATTATATTGAAGTAATTCTCTCGACTCTATATCGGTATACCCATAAAAGGTGTCGATAACCCAGTAAACTCATGAAGCCAACCAGGTAACCGAGTATGAGGGAAGGGAGTAAACTCGCCATTTTCAGCCAATCTTGAACAGTTGTGGCAATCGCGCCAATAGTAGGAAATTTCCCGTCCCTAAAAAAATCCTTTGCATCATAGCGTCATTCCACGAAATTTTTCCATTCTGAATATCCCGCCACACATTTGCATCCACCCGAATGGTAAGACGGGGAAAACTTAGTTCACCCATCAGGAAAGTGCATTTCCCATTTGCGATCCGGAGGTTGTAGATACCAGTTTCTGAACCACTGAATTCGAATTGAATGTCAGCTTCCACGCCGCGAGCGGCATCGGCATTGAATGTTTTGGATAAATTAATTAATAGTTCCTTGCTGGAAGTGGGATGAGTCATGGTTTCCCCTTTTCTATCTTCATGTACCGCCACAATTATTACTTTTCCTAATAGTCCTGGCAATCGTTCTTCCATCTTATTAATGCGAAAACCGTGGTTTGGGTGAGCTTGGGCGAATCGCTTTGCAATACATTAAAAATTATACGCTGTACTTTTTAAATCAATTGTTCGATTTAGTAATTAATTAAAAACCTCTTGCTGTTAAAAATTTAAACCATTAATTTCACGAGACTGGTAACTCATCTTCTATTTGGATACTTTCTGTAGAAAGGCGATCATCGATTGCCCATCGGGTTGTTGTAAAGCCTCATCAACAATCTCTCTTGCCTCTTTTTTGCTCCAAAGGCGAAGGGTTTCTTTTATTAAAGGAATGGAGGTGGGGGCCATACTGAATTCATCCAAACCCATACCGAGCAATAACGGGGTGGCTAAGGGTTCGCCAGCTAACTCTCCGCACATTCCGACCCACACATTACGAGCATGAGCAAAGTCGATAATTGAACGGACCAGGCGCAACACGGATGGATGGAAATGATCCGCCACGGATTGCACTGATGGATTGGTACGGTCTGCTGCCAGTGTATATTGGGTAAGGTCGTTTGTTCCGATGCTGAAAAAATCCACCTCGCTAGCAAGGATATCTGCTGTAACAGCAGCGGCAGGAATTTCTACCATGATGCCGATTTGTGGATTTCCGACCTGATAATGTTTTGCCAATAATTCTGAGCGAGCTTCTTCTAATAATTTCTTCGCTAAGCGAATTTCATTAATCGTTCCAACCATGGGAAACATGGTTTTGATTTTACGCCCGTATGCAGCTCGTAAAATAGCGGAGAGTTGGGTCTTGAAAAACAGTGGCATTCCAAGGCATAAGCGTATGCCACGATTACCTAAAAACGGATTATCTTCTTTAGGCATGGGGACGTAAGGTAATGGCTTATCGCCACCCACATCCAATGTGCGGATAACTAGTGGCCGGTTGTTCAGCGCCTCGTAAATGTTTATATAGGCCTCGGTCTGTTCATTTTCGGTAGGAGCAGTGGTTCGTTCGAGGAAGAGGAACTCCGTACGCAGCAATCCCACACCTTCACCGCCATATTCAAGTAATCGGGTTGTATCGTCAACGGAGCCGATGTTCCCAAGGACTTCCACGTGGATTCCGTCCATTGTTACCGCGGGATGAAGCGCATTTTCGAGGGTGTAAGAAAGGGATGTTTGCAATTTCTGTTGACGGTTCAGATAACCCTGTTTTGTTTCATCATCAGGATCGATAAGGATCAATCCATCAACGCCATCCAAAATGAGAAAACTGTTAGGGGCAAGGGTAAGGATGTCCTCTCCCGCACCAACAACAGCAGGGATTCCAAGACTACGCGCCAAGATCGCGGCATGAGCTGTTTTTCCGCCTCGAGCAGTAACAAAACCCAAAATGTGTGTTTTATCGAGACGAGCGGTATCCGAGGGAGAAAGATCCTCTGCAATAACAATAACAGGCTTTGTGAGTTCACCCAGCCCTACTGAGGGTAACCCAAGCAAGGCGCGAATGACTTGCGTGCCAATATCCATCACATCTGCAGCTCGGGCGCGGAAGTATTCACTGCTCATGTTTTCGAATGTTTCACGCAATGTATTGGTTACCAATTGAACAGCAGCCTCTGCTCGAATAGAATCCCTACGAATTGCTTTTTCAACCTCATCGCTAAAGGATGGATCAAATAGTATCATGCGATGAGCGGCAAATACTTCCGCTTCGGATTGTCCGATTATTTGGGCTGTTTTAGATTCGAGTTCCGCCAGTGATGCGTCGACTTGCGTGATGGAATTAATAAAGCGGGATAGTTCAGCTTCGGTATTTTCAATGGGACTGGAATCAATAACGGGTAATTTGGGAATGTGCAAATAGGCAAGCCCGAAGGCAAATCCCTGTGATGCGCCGATTCCTTTTATTGTTCTCATTGTAAATATTTCTCACCAAAATTATTTTCTATCAGTTCGCGCAATGCTTGAATAGCTTCCTCCTCCTTGTCACCTTCAGCATGAATGCAGATGCGGTGCCCTTGGGCAACTTCTAAAGTCAGCACACTTAAAACACTTTTGGCATTTACGGGTTGTTTAAAATTCGAAAGATTTGATATTGTTATCTTGCATGGGAAGCCAGTCGCGACTTGCACAAATTTCGTGGCGGGGCGGGCATGGAGGCCGACAGGGTGCTTGACCACTAATTCGAATCTGGAACCAGGGCGAGGTGGGATCTGGTGAGCTAATTGGGGGGAGGGAATCCCAATTTCAGGGTTAAGGTACTTGTAGAAAAAATCCAATGCCTCTTCCGAAGTCCTACTGTGAGCAAGTTTTTCGAGTAATTTGGTTTGTTGGAAATAATCAATTAACCTACGTAATATTTTAACCTGACTGGCGGGATTGATGACAGAGAGCATAAACACCAGGCGCACGGACACTTTTTGAGTAGGGTCGCCCATCATTCGGAATTCGACGGGCTGCTTTAAGATGCCGACCGCGATCCCAGGGATGATACAATGTTCGATATCGGTGTGAGGTAGCCCAACAGGCATTTCAGTTGACAAGCCAGTTGGGTGGATGGCTTCGCGCTCGAGGACTGCATCGACGTAAGATTCTTTAACATAGCCTAGGCTGAGCAGTTTTTCTGCTAGTATGCGGATCGTTTCTTCGGCGGTTGTTGGCTCCATCCCGACGAGGATCAATTCTTTGGTGAGGGTAAGCTTCTCCTGATGATCCATAATACCTCTATGGGATTAATTTGCTCATCAGTGCACAATATGCCGAAACCTCCACCCGATCCAACGCATCATAGGCGGACTCTAAGTCTTTACCTAAGACAAATACACCATGGCGAGGTGCAAGCAAAACAGCCGCCTGTTTGCGAATGCGATCTATTTGCAACTTCATGGCAACACTAAGGTGGTCGGCCAAATCCTGTGTGTGGGCGGCAGCATCGGGGACGAAGCCAATCTCGGATCCAAACTTATCGGTAGAATAAAGAACAGATGGGATGGGTTTTCCAACCGAGCAAAACACTAATGAATTGCGCGCATGTCCATGAACTACTGCAGTTCCATCGGGATAAAAATTGTTTAATAGGTCCTTATGTACGCGCACTTCGCGTGAAACTTCGCCTTCGCCTTCTATTTTGTTGGCTCGAAGGTCTAGGATCAAAATATTTTCGGGTTTCAATTCCCAGTGGAATTTACTGCCTGCGTAACGAGGTGTCATCAAAATCAGTTCACCCATACGCACACTGACATTGCCGCCCGCGGCATCCGTTAGGAATCGGGTGTACATAACCTTGCCGATCTCAGCGATCAATTTTCGCGTTTCATAAATTGGGTCCATAAAATCTCCTAATTTTTCTTTCTCTCTTTGCCTGGAATGTCCCGAAGGATTTCCAGAATATTATTTTTTGCCAAATAACCCGACAAACCTATTCGTTCCTTTAATTAAGGATTTCCAATAACAATCTGCCGAGTTTTTACCTGAGGAATAAGGTTTTCAACAAGCACAAGATCAATAAAACCTGCTCCGACTACTTGGGTGTTTGCTGCTCCACAGGCCACACCACGTCGAGCTACCTCTGCCAAATCGAAATCCCCCACCATAGCTGTAGCTATGCCTGCAAGTAGGGAGTCACCACACCCCATCACGTTAATCACCTTGTCCATGGTCAATTTAGCGTGCCAGCATTTTTTACCATCGGTCACAAGAAGGCCATCGCTCCCACAGGAAAGGGCGATAATAGTGATTCCAATTTCATGCAATTTAAGCATCGCTTTGATCTGATTATTAATTCCTGTAAGGTGAGCACCAGTCAATTCAGATAATTCATCATTATTAATCTTGACCAAATACGGTTTGGCTTTTATACCTTCACGGAGTGTCATGCCAGAACTGTCCAATCCGCATTGAATTCCATGCCTTTGTGCCTCTTGGATCAAATCATAATGAAGGGCGGCCAACTCAGGCGACTGACCAGAACCGCAGAAAAGAACAAGGTGAGCCCGTTCCAGTAGATGGAGAAAATGATTGCGGAATTTTTCTAATTCGTCCGGTTCGACTTTTTGCCCTGGTTCGTATATGGCGTAAGTCTGCCCAGTTTCTTCTTCCACAAGCATCAGGGAAGTTCGAGTTGGTGCCTGGCAAATGACAAAATCTGTGTTAATTTTTTCCTCAGCAAACTGCTTGATTAATAGGTCACCGGTGTATCCGCCTTGGAAACCTGTGGCAGTGACGGGGACACCTAGACGAGTCAAGGCTCGTGCACAGTTGTTGCCTTTACCTCCGCCGTATTGTTTGATAATTCGAGAGCGAACAGCATCATAGGGTCGTAAAAGCGGTATATGGATAATCTTATCTAGAGCTGGGTGAATAGTAACGGTCAGGATCATGAAATATTTTTTTCCTGCCTCCCAGAAAACCTGTCGGGCAGGATATTTTTATAGTATGGGAAATTAATCAGCCGCACCTGCTGGTGCATCGGCATACGGGCGAACGTTACCATCAATTCCGCCACTTGCCGCAGCAGCAGCGTTTTCACGGCGTTTCATTGCGCGTATGTAGTACCAGCCACAGAAAGCGAGGACGACAATGGAGGCAGCGCCTAAGGCAATATTACCGTTAAGCATATCCAGTATGGCGAATACCATAAGCCGCATTCCTGCTGCGTTGGTTTCCAACCATGTGATCATGCCATAACCTTCAGGTACCTGCATTGCACCTGTGGCGATCGCGAGGTCGGTCAAATACGGAGCGAAGAATGTCGCAGCGCCAAAGTAGACAGGCAAGCCGATGATCGATAGAATCACTGATTTGACAAGGTCTCCTTGGGCTACCACTGTAACCGTGGCGAGGAGCGAAACTGCGATGATTGAGCCGAAAGGTAATACGGTATTGTATGGCAAGATAACTGAGAAGAGAAGGATGAACGGGACAATGAGAATCCCAGTCACCCAGAGGGCATCTACACCGGCCAAAACGGGCCAGTCCAAGCCGATGTAGAAGGAACGGCCGGAAAAGCGCTTTTGCATAAAGGCTTGGGCACCTTCCGCAATCGGGGCGAGAGCGCGGGCAAACAAACCTGCGAGCATAGGGAATAGGGTAATGATCGCGGCGCATTGAACCATCATAACAGCAACGCCCCTGAAGTCATAACCGGCCATCACACCAAATATCAGGCCAAGGATTGCACCCAATATATAATTCTCGCCTAATAGGCCAAGTTTGCGGCGCAGGTCCGCGGGGCTGGTCTGAATCTTTTGGATGCCCGGAATCTTTTCGATCAGGTCAAGAATGGGAGCCATCCAAATAATGTCCAGCAGCATATTGTGAGAAACTGCTATACCAGGGATTTTGGTCAGATTATAGACTTGTTCACGAGTATAATCTGCGCTTAGTAATTCCAGCACAACCCAAACAGCGGCTACTAGAAAACCAAAACCGAGCGCAACAGTTGGGCCAAACTGAGTTCCAAGTAAAGCAGAAACAAATGCACCTAAAGTAGCCTTATGCCAAACGTTCCACATATCCACGTTTAGGCATTTGGTCCAGCCAGCCCAAAGCATGATGATGTTTATAACGATCTGTAGGGGGAACATCAAGAAGGCAAATGGCCAAGCCCATGAAATCACGGAAGCAACTGTCCAGCCTAAATCATAGGCCTGGAAAGCCAATCCTGGAACTCGTTGGATCATGGTTTGTCCCGCCCCAGCCAGAACAGGAAATGCAAAATCAAAAAGCATGAACATGCCTGTGAAAGCCACGCCCAGCAGAAGCCCAGCGCCGAGTGCTTTTGCGGGTTTCATACCTATGATCATCCCTAGTAAGAACATAATCAAAGGTAAAACTACATTTGGGCCGAAGGCAAGAAAATCCTGAATAAACCTCAATGCGACATCCATTTTCGTTATCCTTTTATGAGTTATTATAGTTGGTTCAATAAGGTGTGAAAAATGTATTGACAGAATATATCTTATAGGCTAATCACTCCTTTTAAAATTATCCAAACCTAGATGTCTACTTTGAAATTGCAACAATCTGATCAATGAGGGCGGTTAATCCCACACCTGTAAGGAGAGGAATGCCATTGAATGATGGGATCGACAATTCCTTATCCCGGACAGCATACGGTGTAATAGAGACCAAAAGGTCTGACACTTTGGCCTCAGACTCTAGGCTTTTGATATCCACCGCACGAACTTCCACATGCAGGCCACGTTCTCTTAATAAATCCCTCAGTTTTTCTGCGGCGACATTTGAGGTTGCCACCCCTGACCCACAAGCAACGATGATTCTTTTTACTGGCATTGTTCCTCCATTTAAAAAATGGTTTAAGATGAAAGTCCTATTTTAGTAAGTCTCCATACTTGCGGACTGCTGTGAGTATCGATTCAAAATTTGCCGCTTGACGGATAGACTCTAAGAAGTCTTTGCACACTAACAATCTTGCCAGAACCTGAAAGCCTTCCTGGTCGGTTACCTCCTTTTTGATAGGAATTGCAAATAATATAATTATTTTGGCTAGCCCTCCTCCACAGTCTTCAGTCTCATAAAAAATTCCATTTTCAGCCCTTCCAATGGCAACCCCTGCGCTGATTACAGTATCACTCTCCCCATGTGGGAAAGCGATTCCATCCGAATTAAGAGTGGTTCCTATTTTTTCACGTTGATATACTGCATTTACAAATTGGTCTATGGAATTAATCTTTCCAACTTCAAATAAAAGCCCAGCTAAAAACCGAATCAATTCCTGTTTGTTATGCACACCTTGAATATCCAGGCATACAGCCTTAGGGTGGATCAAATTCGAGATCAGGGGTTCAACTCTGCTCATCACAATCCGATAAGGCCTCATTAAAGACGAAATCCTAATGACCTTAACTCAATTTGAATGGTGGATATATCCTCCTCTGAGAGAAAGGGGCTTACATAAATAACCGGAAGGTTTTTTTCCTTGATATTTCGGGCAGTAGTAATGATAGCGTCAACATTGCCCTTGTCTACGTTGTTCATTTCACGCAAGGATATAGTGGCGATTACTTGTATATCGGGCATCTCGGTTTTTAACCGGGAAACCAGCATCCATACCGAAACCCCCCCAGTTGGGCACACAACAATCACTTTGGGAGCAACTCGAAAACCTTCTTTATGATCCAACTCTTTGGCCAGTATCATAAACATAGTCAGGAAAGCCACCTCTTCATGGCTCAACATTCCCATATCCGGTTTAAATGTTTTTACAGCCTCTAACGTGGCATTCCACATTTCCGGATATGAGCGGATCACTTCATGGGCATAGGGATTTACAATTGGTAGGTTGTATTTCAAGCGGAAAAGCATCTTAGAAAGATGAAAAGTCATTCGTTTTAAGATTTCCTGATTAAAAATTCGATAACCAGTTTTTATAGCTACTTGATCAACCAGTAGGTTTGCCAAGTCGGTCGCTTGTAGGTCTTCTAGTTTGCCGAATTCTCGCACATCCTGAATATTCTGGTCTGTTCCATGGGGAGAAGATAATACCTCAAGCAAGAAGAAAACCGGTTCCGACTCTGGCAAACGTATTCCAGTTTCTCTCGCGTAATTGTCTACGGAAATTTCCAACTGCTCCATTTCTTTGAGGTTAAGCAAGGTATCAAGCGCTTCTTCCGGTATGGATACCACTTGCCCCCCTTTTACCCTAAAGATGGAGATGACCCAATACAAGATCAGGTATAAAAAGCGGCTATCACCCAACTTAAGCGACAAATCTTTTTCCACATGGCTTACAAAGCGCATAGTAGCCTGTAAGTCCCATGTTTGCAGGCGTTCCAAAATATAAACTTGGACTGGGTGAAGGAAAACGGTTTGGGCAATATTTTCCTGAATTCCCCATTGAAGCAGTTTCATTAGAATAGATTCAGGCACAACCTCCAGGATCAATAACACTAGTGCATGGCGGATATCTATTTCCCTGCCTACGACTTTTGTTCCCAAGCGAGGTCGTTTTTGAAGATAAAGTTGATGACCGTTTAGCCAGGTCTCAACCATTCTTAATTCCCGTGTTAGAGTGGTTTTTGAAAGCAACACCATTTTTGCTAATTTGGAGGTTGATTGATAATCGAAACTGCAGAGCAGGTTGATACTTAGCAATTGCCTGCGATCATTCGGCGAGTAAACAGGTTGTACCGACATTTTGTCGAGCGCATCTCTAAGCGACGCGTAAGACAAGTCCGTAATTTCCAACATATAGCCGACCTTTGGCCGGGAAATGATCGTTCCGAAGTTTGGTTTCAGCCAGTGGTTAATGGACGCGATATTATAACGAACGACTCCACTTGATTTGTTTACTCGCTTTCCGATCATATCAGCCGTGACCGGGTGTTTCGTGTTCAGCAGTTCATGTAATATTGCAGCTTGTGTAGAAGTTAAACCAACCACCATACGTCACCATAATTTGGGAGCAGGATTTTGGAAAAACTTACCGAATAGCTAGAATCTTAGTCTTCAAAAGGAAAAAATTTCTCTTATTGTAGCAAAAAAAATATTCCAAAGTTTGGTTTATTGTTAGCATTATTGGTACATGATTAATTAAATTTTGGTCTATACCGAAGCGTTTGTTTCCAAAATAATGAACCAGTTACCGTTAAACCTTTACTGAGAAGAAAGGAATTAATAATTGGATGAAATAATGTACAATTTCTATTAGGTTAGATTATTTTAATGTTCATAATTGTTTATATTCCCTCTCTCCTTCTTAAATCTGTTTCGCCAAATGACTCACCTCGATACTCGCTCGCGTGATGTTTTAATGGTCTTGCTTCAAAACCAAGCCCCAATTGCTATTAAGCAGATTGCCAGTCAGTTGGGGATTACCCCACGAATGATGAGAGCCAGTTTAAATACCATTCAAACTTGGTTGGAAGAAAGAGATACTGAACTTATCCGTAAGCAAAACTATGGCATCCAGATTAGGACCACGCCCGAAAAAATAGTTCAACTTATTCAGGAACTAAGTAACCAAAAGGAATATTATCTTTACCTCTCTCCCGGCGAACGGATTGCTGTTCTGAATCTTATGTTGCTTCGAGGGGCGGACCAGCCACTCATGCCCGAAGAGATCGAACCTGTTTTGGGAATTTCTCGGCCCACTTTATTTAAGGATGTCGAAAAAGTCAAAAAATGGTTGGATAGGTTTTCAATAACCTTAACCTTCAAACCGAATGTTGGATTTCAGATTCAGGGCAGCGAAGCCAACTGGCGGGAGGCTATGGTTCATTTATATATTACCAAAATCGGTGTCCTTTCGTTACTAAATATGGGTTCACCGCTTGCAGGTCCGCCAGACACAAAAATCGGTTCGACCCTGAACTTACTGAATACTATGTTGGCTGACACCATGCGCTTGCTAGATCTCAAATCGGCCTATAGGTTTGTCATGCAACTAGAGGAAAGGCTTCATCGGCGCTTCGTCGATGTGGCTTTTGTACGATTGGTATGTCATTTGGCTTTAGCCGTTTTCCGCAGCGCCCAAGCCAAATCCGTTGACCTACCGATGGGTGAGCCTGTAATACCCTCCGAAAACGAGGTAATTGCGGCAATCGACCTGCTTCTAGCCTCAGAATCTTTCTCCCTCAACGAATCTGAAGTCCAATTTATTTTTCGTCAGGTACAGGGAGCCAATATCCAACAACCTCGCATCGATATGATGCAATCTCACCATACTCTATCCGAACAACTCGAAACCCAAGAGATCGTTCAACACATCGTGAGCGATGCATCACTGTTCCTCCACCCCTCCTTAAAAGTCGACCAACAGTTGATCCGGGCGCTTGCCATGCACATTCAAGTCGCAAAAAACCGTCTGCGATACGGCTTGCCCATAAATAACCCGTTGCAGGAAGCCGTCGAAGCGCAATTTCCTCATATTGTCGGCTTGGTAAAAAAGAGTGTTGCCTCATTGGCAGATCAGATATACAAGGCCATTCCCTCTGACGAAATAGCCTATATCGCCATGCATCTCGGAGCGGCCATGGAGAGGTTGCGCCCATATCGGGGTCTTAAGCGAAAAGTGTGGATCGTCTGCGGAGAAGGCACTGCTACAGCTTGGCTGTTGGTCGCACGACTACAGGCTGAATTTCCAGATATTGTGGTCGACGAGGTATCTTCGGTTCTAAAAATAACCCAGCATCCTCCTCTTCCTAGCCAGGTAGATGTAGTTTTGACCACACTTCCCGTTGAAATTCCTGAAGTGCTTACCCTGGAAGTCAGCCCTTTATTAACTCCTAAAGACCAAGCGCGAATTCATGCGGTTTTAAATAGTAAGCCACCACGAAGACCAGTTGGAACCTCCAGCTCCAGCGACCTTGGACTTTCATTATCTACCTTGCTGAGTGAGGATACGATTAGGTTAGGTGTCGAAGTAGAAAACTGGGAATCGGTAATTGACGCTGTAGGGAGTTTACTTCTGAATGTTCACGCCATAAGCAGCCGCTACATCCAGGCAATGAAAGACGTTATTTACCGTTATGGCCCCTATGTGGTATTTTCTCCAGGAACGGCTTTGTTACATGCCCGGCCTGGGGATGGTGTAAATAGAATTTGTATGAGTCTGGTTACGCTCGATCCACCCATTCCATTTCACCACCCCCATCACGATCCGGTCAAACGTGCATTTGGGATGTGTGTAGTAGATCACCACTCTCATTTGAAAGCACTTGCCCAATTAGCAAATTTATTACACGACGATAAGCGCTTATCCCTGATTGAATCATCCACTTCCACGGCGGAAGTCATTTCCATCCTCGCTCAAGAGCCTTGAAATCCGAATAAGGACACACCCGCAAGTCCTTTCCGCCAAATAATTGTCATAATTCCACTAAATCTATTAGATACATTCTGTCAATTGCTAAGAATTGATTCGCCCTACCTATTTTGTTATAGTAATAAATAGAGCAAACCTACACCGTACATCCCTGAATTTCGAGTACGCTACCCGGCAGTCATTCTAAAAAGAATTGATCACCCTTACCATTAACGTGTAAGAATGATTCTAGATTCGATTCCCTCTACCCCATCAAAGTTTCGTTTGGATTTGTTGATGACAACCGAAAAAAATGAAAATAATTCCAACTCATCCGCTCCTTTCAATAAAATTTTTAAACGCGACGCGGTACGCGCCCAAATGGAGGTAAAAAATTGGCAGGAGGCTGTTCAAATTGCTGGCCAGCTCCTGGTCGATACCGGAAGCATAGAGTCGCGCTACGTAGAAGCAATGGCAAGGGTTGTCCACGATATCGGACCGTACGCTGTAATTGCCCCCGGAATCGTATTCCTCCACGCCCGTCCAGAAGACGGTGTAAATGAACTGTGTTTTGGGTTAGTCACTCTAGCGACACCGGTTCCTTTCGGACATTCCCAGAATGATCCGGTCGATCTCGTTTTCGTGATAGGTGCTAAAGATAAAAATAGCCACATCCAGGCTTTACAAAGTCTCGCTGGTCTATTGAGCGACACCCCAAGCTTAGAAAAATTACGAGCTGGCCAGAAGGACGATGAGGTATTTGCAGTGATCCAATCCTGGGGTGACAACCATCGGTGAGTAGATCAAAACTTCGAGGGAAATCTAAGGAGATCATATGATAATAGCTACTTTATGCGGGATGGGGTTTGGAACATCCATGATGCTGAAGTTATTTATTGATGACATTCTAAAAGCGGAAAAGATCAAAGCCGAGACATTGCCCTGGGACCTGGGCAGTTTTAAAGGTCAGAAAGCAGATATTGTTGTTGCTGCCTCCGATATGGCGATGCATCTAAAAAACGTTGATTCGATCGTGGTTTTAATTCGAAACCTGGTCGATAAACAGGAAATCAAAGAAAAGATATTGGCTGCTATCCAAGAATTCCAACAAAAATCCAAATAATTATTGCATTGTGAAATAAGGAGGTGATACGGCAATAATAACGAGCCATTCTACCGAGAGAAGTTGATGAAGGTCTTGCCCTCCCAGTCTTGGTTCTTGACGTATTTTCATGGGCGATGACTACCATCAGCCACACCCAATTTTTTTAAAAATCAATTCTAGGAGAGTGTCAAAATGGAAGTTCTTCTTTTTCTCATCGACTTAATCAAAGTGCCAGCAGTAATATTAGGGCTCATCGCCTTGGTTGGCTTGCTGGTGCAGCGCAAATCCACTGGCGAGGTCATTTCAGGCACCTTTAAAACGATTCTGGGACTGTTGATCATGTCGGTTGGTATCGGTGCTTTAATTAACGCGTTAATACCGATCCAAACAATGTTTGAAACGGGAATCCCAGCCGGTGGTTTTACCACATTTGTTACCTTTGACGAAGGCGTCGTTGGAGCCATCCAGAGCGCAAATATTGCCGAACTCGGAGCTGCAATTGCCTGGACCATGTTGTTTGGGTACGCTATACACCTATTAATGGCCCGCGTCACTCGGTTTAAATATATTTACCTCACCGGTCACATGATCTGGATTCATGCAGGTGCATTCGCGATCCTGTTCCACTCCTTTGGCCTTCCATTATTCTGGACTGTCGCTCTAGCTTCTATCGTGGATGGCGTTTATATGACCCTCGCACCCGCCCTCGCCCAGCCTGTTATGCGCCAGATTACAGGGAACAATACAATCGCATTCGGCCATGGCCAGACCTTGCTAAATATGGTCGGGGCTTGGGCAGGCAGGTTGTTTGGTAATAAAGAGGACTCGGCAGAAAAAATCCAGGTCTCTGAAAAGTTCAACTTTTTTAGGGACATGGCAATTTCTATTGCCCTGATTATGATCATCGTATCTCTGGTAGCTGCAATCATGGCGGTCGCCCAGGTTGGTATCGCTGGATTCCAGGAAAATATCAGCGGTGGTCAGAACTGGTTGGTCTTCACTCTGCTCCAGGCGATGGGTTTCACTGCTGGTGTGCTGGTGCTGCTCCAGGGCGTCAGGATGCTGATTGGCGAAATAATCCCAGCATTCAAGGGTATTGCTGAACGGGTCATTCCTGGGGCTATCCCCGCCCTTGACGTCCCGGTCATTTACCCATTTGCTCCCAATTCGCTCATAATTGGCCTTATCTCCGGAACAATTGGCCAGGTACTTGGGATGGTAGTGTTGGCAATCATCGCCTGGCCGGTACCGCTCCCCAGCATGATCGCGGCTTTCTTTGCCAGTGGGGCTGGCGCTATCTTCGGCAATGCTACCGGCGGGCGGCGCGGTGCCATCCTCGGTGGCTTTTTGTGGGGGTTCTTGGGCTGGTTCATGATCAGTTTTGCCTATAAGTTCCAGGTATTCGGCGACTTGACTGCCCTAGGGGCTATAGGGCTTGGTTTCACTGTCCCGGATGCAATAGTTCCTGGGATCGTGATCTGGGGTGTCATGAATCTGTTCGGCCTACCTGCCGGTAACCCGATTGCTATCGCGATTGTCACCCTGGTGTTAGTAGCGTTGGTCATTGCTGCGGCCTACATTTTTTCACGGAAAGGTGTCGAACCCTCTGCACCAGTCCTAAGTTCCGAAACTACCAAAAAGTAAAGCCCGCTTTCACCGGTTGAATAATCATACACTAGATACCAAGACTCCCTCCTCAAGTACGTTGTCGGTTTAGATCAGGAGGAGGGGGTCCTTTTTTCGAGGAGCTGCCTAATGCGTACCTGGATCCAGCATGGCACGGTCATCACTCCTGGACAAACCATCGTGGACTCAGTCGTCATTATAGAAGGTGGTCGGGTTTCAGCAATCGAACCGCGCAGCCAACTGACCATGGTTCCAACCGCAACAGAGATTATCGATGCGAACGGGTTGCTGGTCATGCCTGGTTTGATTGATATCCATGTTCATGGAGGTGCAGGAAGTGATACGATGGATGCTACTCCGAATGCACTGGAGGAAATGTCCACGTTTTTCCTTCAGCACGGTGTAACTTCGTTTCTTCCTACGACTGCCAGCCAATCAATCGCTGCGATCACTCGGGCAGTAGAAAACGCAGCTCAAAACTTAGCTCGATGCACAGGCGCTCATCCCCTTGGCATTCACCTTGAAGGGCCATACCTGTCCGCCGCCTATCGAGGCGCGCATCCACTGGAATGGCTGCATAACCCTGAACCCGCAGAATACCACCGGTGGTTGGAATGCGGGGTTGTTCGCCTGATGGTACTTGCACCGGAATTACCTGGCAGTTTGGAGCTGATTCGTGAAGGTGTTAGCCAGGGTGTCCATTTTTCGGCCGGCCATACCCAGGCGAGTCCTCTCCAGATCCAAGCTGCAGCCGATGCTGGGTTGACCCTGTCGACTCATACATTCAACGGTATGGCTGGCTTACACCATCGAGACCTTGGCACCGTTGGGGCGCTGCTGGCTGATGACCGGATTTTCTGCGAAATCATCGCCGATGGCACCCATGTTCACCCGGCGGTTTTGAAAATGTTGTTAAAAATTAAGGGACTGGAACGTACCCTCCTGGTTTCGGATGCCATCCGTGCC
>Ga0208733_100536_pt1 | contig 15953 bp, 15 predicted proteins | sample SubbioR11Jul_8B1_FD_184816 | JGI IMG/M metagenome (GOLD analysis project Ga0208733, IMG submission 184816) | Serpentinite rock and fluid subsurface biosphere microbial communities from McLaughlin Reserve, California, USA - CR11Jul_8B1 (SPAdes) | ecosystem: Environmental > Terrestrial > Deep... | reverse complement strand
CTCAAGGAAGAAGCGAACAGAGTTTTAGGGTAAGGATTCACTCTGCGAATCCTTATGCATTACAACTATTTACATAAGACCTTTTTCATAACTAGGAAACTCGGGCTAGTGGCTGTGGGAAGAGCACGCTTTTGAGAATGATAGCCGGCTTTGAATTGCCAACGGAAGGGCAAATATACCTTGACAGTCAACTTTGTAATGGCATCATTGGTCGGGAGCGGGCGATGGTGTTCCAGGAACCTACCCTTTTCCCATGGTTGAGGGTGAAGGATAACATTGCCTTCGGCCTTAAATGTGAAGGTTGCAGCGAGGAGGAGGCAAAACGCAGGGTAAAAGAATATGTTGCAACTATGGGGCTCATAGGCTTTGAGGATAGGTTACCTCATGAGCTTTCCGGCGGTATGCGCCAAAGGGCGATGTTGGCAAGAACGTTGGTCAACGAGCCTGATGTCTTGCTGATGGATGAACCGTTCGCCTCGGTCGATGCATATACTCGGGAGATACTGCAACTTGATCTGCTCAGGGTGTGGGGAGAAGAACTTCTACCCACTGAACGGAAGACAGTAATCTTTGTTACTCACAGCATCGAAGAGGCAATACTTTTGGGAGACCGGATTATAGTATGTACTCATCGTCCGGCTTGTCCTTTATCGGAAGTTCATCCTGAGTTGGAAAGACCAAGGTGTCGCGAGATGATAGCTACGCCTTATTTCGTGGGCCTAAAAGAAGAACTATCTGTCATTATGAGAGAGCAAGTATTGAAATCCAGGGAAATTGAACTAGCGGAAGGTGCATAGGATGAACGCGGGTAGCATTTTCGATTTGACCGGAAAGGTGGCAATTGTCACAGGGGGAGGTAGGGGGCTCGGCAGAACTATGGCACTGGCCTTGGCCGATGCTAGGGCTGATGTCGTTGTTACCGATTTACTTATTTCCGAAGTAAAGGAAGTAGTTAAGGAGATTTCACTAAAAAGGAGAAGGTCACTAGCAATCAAAGCTGATGTAACTAAACCAAAAGATGTTCAGAAAATGGTTTTTAAGACCATGAAGCATTTTGGAAGGATAGATATTTTAGTTAATAATGCAGGGATTAATATTATTTCTCCGGCTGAAGATTTTTCTGTAGAGGATTGGGATAAGGTTCTCAGTGTCAATCTTACAGGGGTTTTTCTATGCGCTCAGGCGTTTGGCAAGGTAATGATAAAGCAGAGGAAGGGGAAAATTATCAATATCGCCTCGGTGGCTGGAATGGTAGGAACACCTCATAATGCTGTGGCTTATAATTCGACGAAAGCAGGGGTAATCAATCTGACAAGAGCCTTAGCTGTAGAATGGGGAAAATACAATATAAATGTCAACGCCATAGCCCCTGGAATGATTGAGACTGAGCTAACTAAGAAGAGGTTGAAAAATAAGGAATATTACGATTATTGGATCGACAGAACACCTTTGAGACGGATAGGTAGGCCTGAGGATCTAATAGGTGCCGTTGTTTACCTTTCATCGGAGGCATCTAATTGGTTGACAGGACATACGATTGTGATTGATGGCGGCTACACAACCTTATAAACTTCTTAAACGACAATAATAGTTTTTTCGAAATACTACAATCATGTGAGGAAGGAAAAACCATGGCAATTCTACTAAGTGAGAAGATTGAGAAAGAGGCGGTTGAAATAGGGGCTTCAATGATGGCAATAAGTGCAAGAACAGCCCCTAAGGGAAGAGGGGTAGATTCAATCAAAACCCTCATTGTGACCGGGGAGGATTTAGAGAATTTGGCTGTAACAATGGAGAAAAAGGTTAGAGAGAAATCACCAGAACTTCCTTTCTTCAGGAGAGACGCAGACAATGTGAGGAGTTTTTCAGCTGTTTTACTTATCGGAGTTTCAGGAGATCCTAAAAAGGTTGAACTCCCACTGAACTGTGGAGCGTGTGGTTACAGAGGTTGCGAAAACCTTCAAGCTAAAGGCAAGCGGCAAGGGGAAGATTTTACAGGCCCTATTTGTATATTTCAAGCCGTCGATTTGGGAATCGCTCTGGGGTCAGCAGTAAAATTGGCCGGAGAATTGAACATTGATAATCGGATCATGTACACTGTCGGAGCGGGTGCGAAAAAACTGAATCTTTTAGATTCTGATCTTATTATCGGCATCCCTTTGTCGGTAACAGGAAAAAATCCATACTTCGATAGACCATAGGACGGAGTCTTTATTTCAATCAGAAAAGGAGGATAAAAGATGTTAACTATAGCTGATTTTACGGAAATGAAGAAGATGGTTATAACAGTTGCAATTACGGGTGGGATTCATGGAAAGGAATTGAATCCTAATATACCTGAACAGCCTGATGAACAAGCTCAATCTGCCTACGATTGTTATAATGCTGGTGCATCTATATGTCACCTGCATGTTAGGAATAAGGAAGGCAAATCCACTGGTGATCTGAATGTATATAAAGAGGCTATTTCTAAAATCAAAGCTAAATGTCCCATTCTCGTCCAAGTTGGTAATGGGATAGGATGGTATTACGATGAAAAAGGCAATCACGTAAATTATCCATTTGAAAAGAGAATGAAATTATTAGAAATTGAACCTAAGCCCGACATTATTACGATCAACGCGGGCACCTTTCATTTTGCGGATGTTTTGTTCCAAAACCCCTATGAGTTTAATAAAGAATTCGTAACAGGAGCTAATGAAAGGAAAATTCCTATTGAGTGCGAGGTCTATGATATTGGACATGTGACTAATATCATGAGGCTTGTGAATGAAGGTATTCTTAAAAAACCAGTCCATTTTAGCTTTGTGATGGGGATTCCAGGAGGCATATCTGCGCGACATGAAAATTTGATAAGACTTGTCTCGGATATTCCAGAGGGATCAAGTTGGCAAGTGATAACTATAGGAAAATATCAAATGGGTTTAACGATCCCTGGAATTTGTATGGGTGGAAACATAAGGACTGGTTTAGAGGACAATATTTACTATCGAAAAGGTGAGCTGGCAAAAAGTAATGCTCAGTTGGTAGAAAGAGTAGTCAGAATTGCTCGAGAACTTGGAAGGGAAATAGCAACTGTTGATGACGCCAGGGAATCCTTTGGAGTAGAAGCTTGAAGCATTGCAGTCTATATGTAGCTCCCAAATATTTCAGAAAAGGTGAAGGGTTAAATGATAAAGAAGGGATTGAATAGGTCTCGCTGGAGTGAATTTGTTTTAAATAGGATTTGCAATAATTCAAATAGACCCCAAAAAAACAAAAAGGAGGTATGAAGTTATGGCTAATTACGAATTTGATGCGATTTGGTTTGGTGGAGGGGCAGCTGGGAGATTTGGGGCAGCCTTTCACAAGGCACTCGGGGGGAAGCCCCTGATCGTCGAAAAAAAATGTCTGGGGGGCGAGTGCCATATAAACCGGTGTGCTTTTGAGAATTTCTTTGCTGACCAGGCGTCTATGGCCGAATTGTTGCGATTATACTCGGGAAAATCCTGGTATCCAAACTTAGACCTAAGTAGCATTAGCATGGCTAAGGCAGTTGAAACGTACAGAAAAGTTGGTCAGAAAGCGTTTGCCGATACCATGAAACATCAGACTGAGATCCAACTTAACGTAGAAGTAGCTTGGGGGGAGGGAAAGATCATTGATAAAAATACGGTTGAAGTAAATGGTAAGATTTACAAAGGGAAGAACCTCGTTATTGGAGCGGGTTCTAGGCCAACGATGCCTGATATTCCTGGCATTGACCTTCCTGGGGTGATGACCTATAGAGACCATCCTGAGATACGGAAGGATCCCAAAAAAATGGTGGTTATTGGTGGTGGGAAGATTGGTATAGGGAAGGCCGCTATGTTCGCTCCTTTTAATATCGAGGTCACGGTGCTTGAGAAATACACTTGCCTCCCTAAATGGGATCGGGACGTCAGAAATTACATCTTTAGGGATTTTAAAAGGCGAGGGATCAAAATATACGAAGGTGTTGATGTCAAGGAGATTAAAGGTAAAGGAAAAGTAGAAGCGGTTGTGACCGAGATTGAAGGCAAGATAATGGAATTCCCCTGTGACACTGTAATGGTGTCCGTTGGCCTGACACCTAATTCTGAAGTAGCCAAACCTCTGGGTGTCAAGGTTGGCAAGGAGAATGAAATTATTATTGACAAGGGATGCAGGACAAATGTTCCTGGCATTTACGCTGTAGGGGATGTAGCGGGATCACCATATTTCATGGCGGTTGCAAGAAAGAGAGGGATGGTCGCTGCGAAGAATATGATGGGCAAGGAGGCCCAATGGGATGATAGCTTGCCCATTCCCGATCATATCTATGTCCCTCCACTTGAGGCGACGATGGTTGGCCTCACAGAAGCAGAAGCCAGGGAGAAGTATGGGGATGTGGTCCTCATTCAGGTTCCCTGGGGGCCAAGGCCAAAAGATCCTCATCCGGAAGAATACTATCCGGGATTTGAAAATTGGAGCCTTCCAATATGCGGAAGGACGCATACGCTGAATCTGCTTTTTTACGGTCAGGGTAGAAATGGTCTGATGAAGGCCATCGTGGATCCTATTTCTAGGAAATATGTGGGCTTCCACTCAGTTGGGGATGGGGCAAAAGATGGCTTCCAATATTTGTCCTATCTTCTAAAGATAGGTTGGACAATAGACCAGATGTCTGAACTTCATGAGATTTTTCTTAACCCTGAGCACTTCATCCAGTTGTCTCGGCTGGTCGCAGGGCAAGAAGAATTAAAGGGTTATGCTGCCCAGGTATATTTGGAAGAAGACTTCTAATTTTTACCGATAATCTAAAGAAAAAGGAAAGGGATAAAGATGACCAAAAATAAAGAGATCACTGCAGATTATTGGGACAAGAAGATCCAGATTTCTGTTCCTGAAAATACGGTTGTACCGGTGGTTCCACCTCCTCCGCTTCTCAAGGAGTCAGAAGTCGCGGTGAAAAAGGCTTTAGAAAATCCGATTGGCGCGCCACCTCTATTTGAGCTTGCCAAAAAGGCCAAAGGTGGGAAAATTGTAATCGCCCATGATGATTTAACGCGACCAGCCCCACCGCGGCGGCTTATAATTCCAATTATTTTGGATGTCTTGAACAAGGCAGGGATCAAGGATGAAGATGTTTTTCTATTGAGCGCAAATGGGAATCATTGCAAATGGCCAGATTCAAGTTTCCAGACTTATTTTGGAGAGGAAATCTATAATCGATTTCGCCCTCTGGGGAGTGCATCTAGGTTACTTAACCATGACTGCCACGATTCTCAAAAACTCAAATACATGGGTGTCTCTGAGATCGGAGATTATGTCGAATATAATAGCCTCCTTGAGGAAGCAGCACTCTTCATTTATTGTGGAACAGTGTTGCCATCCAACTGGGGAGGAATGACAGGAACCGGCGTCATCATCGGGTTTGCCAGTTCCCGGAGTATGGTCTCCACACACGGCGCCCCAGTCGTTTGCCATGAAGAATCTTGCCACGGCAACCATCGGACAATGCTTTACCGAAAACACAAAGAAGCGATTATGAAGCAAATTGAGAAGGCCATAGGGAAGAGGGTTTTTTATGTGGATGCAGTCCTTGGCGTTGGGGCTCAGTTAGCAGGTGTTTTTGCAGGTTACTCGCCTGAGATCAACGAGCCCACGTGGGCCTTGGCTGAGAAACTCTATACTGTAGAAGTTCCTCAGGCTGATGTCTTTATCTTGGGCATTCCCAGAGTCGGCCTTTACGGAGAGACGAGTAATCCCTTAATCAGTCTTGCAGCCACCTGCACGCCTCCGAGAATATGGCTCAATAAGCCCGTTCTTCGCGAGGGGGGGGTAGTCATTGCATTAACTCGATGCACTGGCCATATCGATGACAATGCCCATGCCTCTTACAGGGAGGTCATCAATCTTTTTAAAAATTGCCATTCTCCCCATGAGTTGCAAAAATATGAGGAGGAATTTCTCTACCGAGAGGATCTTATCTTTAAATACAGACATCGTTATTCCTATGCTCCGATTCATCCCTTTTGGCTGTTTTACGAAAGCCAATATATATTGGATTGGGCCAATAAAGTCATTTTTGCAGGCGTTCCTACGAGCGAGGTTCATCTCGCGCCGCCTCAAATCGAAGGAGAAGGAGGACCAGGGAGTGTACGAGATGTAGGCGCTGTCTCTGCATCGAGTTTTGAGGAGGCGTGGAAGATAGCTGAGAAGATTGTTGGGAAAAATCCGACAGTTGTGGCCTGTCCACAATTCTGGACCACTGTTCGTCCTCATTTATTCGTGAGATAACAGAATCAGTGTTCGCATCTGATCAGGATGAGGACAGAACCGAAATATCCAAGGGATATCCATTCATACAAATTCATTCAAATCCACAAAGACACTCCTCACCAGTTAGAAAATGGTTGATACCGTGGAGGCCTAAAATGAAAGAAGAGTTTTCAAAAAGACTGAAGAAAAAAGCTCTTGATCTCGGTGCCGACGTAGTTGGAATCGCTGGTAAGGAAGGTTTTGGCCAAGCTCCAGAAGGCTACAGGCCTGAGAATATCTTGAGAGGGGCCACATGTGTTATCTCATTGGGGTTTGCCCAGCCCAATACGGTGGTCGAAAAAGCGATGCCAACTCAGTACACTCGTAATATCTTTACTACTGCCTCCTTAGCAGATAAAGTGGCGCACTTACTCTCCCTATGGATAGAAGAACAGGGTTACGAAGCTATTCCCATCTCTGCGCGAGGCATGTACATGGCTGCCATGGCCGGGGAATTCAGAGGAGACTTATCCCATAAGCATACAGCGGTCTTGGCAGGTTTAGGCGAAATCGGAGTTAACACTCTATTGATCAACCCAGAATTTGGAAATCGCTTGATGCTTAGCTCGATTGTGACTAATGCAACTTTAGTTCATGATAAGCCATTTTCCGATAAGCTTTGCCAGTGGGGGGAATGCCTCAAATGCGTAGAGGTTTGTCCCGTAAAGGCTATTAGCGCTAACGGAAGGATTGAAAAGATAAAATGCGCAAAATATTACAGGTCTCATGAGGATATATATAAAGAAACATGGGGCCTCTATTTTTGTCGGGAATGCAGGCGAGTTTGTCCATCTGGAATTAGTAAAAAAAGGAAGAATTAAAGTCGAAAGAGATGGGGTGATAATGTTTATACCTTTTGAGCAAAGTTATAAATATAGGCTGGATCAAATTGCTTATCTTCGATAATTTTATAATTGAAGGATTGGGATTAATATTTGCTGGAATAGTTCAGGTTTTAAGAATACCATAAAAGGAGGGGTTTTTATGAAGAAAAAGATGAACCGTAGGACGTTTCTGAAGTACACGGCAGCTGTGGGTGCAACCAATGCAATCTCGGCTTTCCCGGCGGTTTTACGTTCCCAGCCAAAAGAGATTTTGAGAGAACCCGTACGGATCGCCTACCTTCAAAACGATATTCATCACCTTCCCTTCTGGGTTGCGATGGAGAAGGGATTTTTCGAAAAAGAGGGGATCCGTGTTGAGGTGGCCGGGATTTTCAAGGCAGGACCGGAGATGATGAGCGCTTTTGCCGCTGGATCCCTTGACATGGGTTTTGTTGGGAATGCTCCAACAATCACAGCCCTGGCCAATCGGACGGTAAGAGTGGCTCTTTTGGCTCAGGTCAATACCGAGGGTTCGGCCATTGTGGTGAAAAAAGATGGAAGGCTGCAAACCCTTCCGGAACTGGTAGGTAAAGGTGTTGCAATCCCAGGCCATTCCACGGTGCAGGACTTCCTCCTGCGAAAGGCCTTCATCAAACATAACATCCAGGCGGATCAGGTTAAGGTGATCGTCCTGAAGCCTCCGGAGATGATCGGAGCATTGAGAACCGATCAGATTGATGCCTTCATTGCCTGGGAGCCCCACCCTGCGAAAGCCCAAACCATGGGAGTCGGAAGAGTGGTGGCCCACTCCCGGGACATCTGGAAAGACCATCCCTGTTGTGGCCTGGTAGCGGATACAGGATTTCTCGAAACCCATCCGGAGAAGGCGAAGGTCATTGTCCGCAGTCATGTGACGGCGACCGATTTTATCCATCGCTATCGCGAGGAGGCCATCAAGATTGCCATCAAATACACGGGGATGGATGAAGGGACCATCCGATTGGCCATGGAGAACGTTCATTACACCTACATCCCCAGTGTGGACGGGATCAGGGAATATGTCGAGTTTCTAACCAAATTAAAATATATCAAGGTAGAGGATACTACTACCTTTCTCGACCGGTTGATGAGGACCGGAATCCTCAGGGAGATCATCAGGCGATGAAAAAGGAACGTTATCTGCTTCCTTTGATCCTGATTCTGGTCTGGCAGGGCTTATCTTCTGTCCAGGTGATCCCTTCCTATAAACTCCCCTCCCCTGTTGAGATTGTCTTAGGCTTTAGAGATATTTTAATCGTTGGGGTTCCGCCCGGACATCTTCTTCACAATCATATGCTCTATAGTCTCTATCGGGTTGCCCTGGGCTATGCCGTGGCTGCTTTGCTGGCAATCCCTTTGGGGCTCTTGATGGGATGGTCACCCGGGCTCCTGAGAATGATTCGTCCTCTCTTTGAATTGGTAAGACCTATTCCGCCCCTGGCCTGGATCCCCATTGCTATCTTATGGTTCGGTATCGGCATTAAATCCGCAGCCTTTATCATCTTCCTGGGAGCCTTTTTCCCAATTCTCTTGAATACGATCTCTGGAGTTCTATCCATTAACCCCATCCTGATAGAAGCAGCTCGTACTTTGCATGCAAAGGAGAAGGATATCTTTTTCAAAGTTTTGCTTCCTGGAGCAGTCCCTTCCATCTTTGTGGGAATGCGAATTGGCATCGGCATTGGATGGATGACCCTTGTGGCGGCTGAATTCACCGGGGTGAAGGAAGGTTTTGGACTGGGCTATATGATCATGACCGCCCGGGACATACAGAGGCCAGATGAAATCCTGGCAGGGATGCTGGTCATCGGTGTGATAGGTCTATTGATTGATATTGGTTTGAGGGCTATAGAATCAAAGACCATCAAATGGCAATGAGGTATCCTTTTGAGCTTAGATCTTTTAGAACTCAGTAAAACCTTTCAGGGTAAGGGATGGGGAGAAAGCGTCCACGTCCTGGAGAATATCCAGCACCGGATTGAGAATGGACGGTTTGTCTCGATCATCGGTCCAAGTGGCTGCGGAAAGACCACCCTTTTGAGGATCATTGCTGGATTGGAAAAGGCATCGGCAGGCAAAGTCCTTTTGGACGGGAAGGAATTGGTTCAGGGAACAGAAGAAGTTGGATTGGTATTCCAGGAGTATGCCCTTTTCCCCTGGAGGACCACTCTCCAGAATATTGAGATGGGTCTTGAGATTAAAGGGGTTGAAAAGGAGAAGAGGCGTGAGATCGCAATGGAATATATCAAGCTCTTCGGCTTGGGTGGGTTTGAGAACCGCTACCCGAAGGAACTTTCTGGAGGCATGAAACAGCGAGTAGCCATTGCCCGTACCCTGATCATGAATCCCCGGGTTGTATTGATGGATGAACCCTTCGGCTCCTTGGACAGTCAGACCCGTGACGCCATGCAGGAATTTCTCCTCTCCATCTGGCAAGGGAGACAGGGAACGACCATCGTTTTTGTGACCCATAATGTGGATGAAGCGGTCTTTCTCAGTGATGAGATATTGGTCTTTTCCAAAAGACCCGCAAGGATCCTTGAACGGTTCGAGGTGGGCATGCCAAGACCGAGGGACCGAACAAGCCCGGAATGCAACAGGGTCAAGAGGGAGGTTTTACAGATATTAAGCAAGGAGACAGAAGACTCTATGGGGCTACCATGGATAAAGTGATTTCCCATCTCATTACCGAACTTCAAAGTCTTGGTTTGCGCTTTGACGGTCAACTCTTACAACGAAGAGGAGGAGCCGGTCCAGCAGAGGGTGGAACTTTTTTAATTGAGGGAATTCCGGTAAGCCTTCCCATCGGCAGTGAATATGTTTCCACATCTCCCTATACCTTAAGAGAAGAAGGAGGCCAGTTCCTGATTTTCAACCGGAGCCAGCACGGGCATCGGGAAGGGTATCGCCGTCGCCTACGCAGCTGAAGGGGCTAAGGTGGTGTTGGCTTCGCGCAGCCGTGAAAAACTTGAGGCCGTGGCGGGAGAAATTCAAAGCGCGCGCGGGACAGCACTTGTCGTTCCAACGAATGTGACACTCGAGGAGGATGCGATGAACCTCTTTCGGCATACCTTGGAGGTTTTCGGTCGGGTCGACATTCTTGTGAACAGTGCCGGCATCACCAGCGGGACGCCAACAGACGAACTGAGCCTGGAGGCCTGGCAAAACGTGCTCGATGTCAATCTTAACGGGGCGTTCCTGTGCAGCCGCGAAGCGCTCAGAATCATGAAGCGCCAGCGATCCGGCCGAATCATCAACATCGGCAGCATCTCTGCAAAGGCGCCGCGTCCCAACACCGCTCCCTACACAACGTCGAAGTTCGCGCTCGAGGGACTGACGCGGTCCCTTGCTCTCGACGCACGTGACCACGGCATTGCAGTCTCTATTCTGCATCCCGGCAACACGGCAACGCCGCTCTGGCATGGCCGCGACGATCAGGCCCGTGAGGAGGGGATTATGTCCCCAAACAACCTTGCACGGGTTGCTGTAACAATAGCAGCGCTGCCGCAGGACATGAACATGCTGGAGAGCATCGTGCTTCCGGTGAGCATGCCCTTTCTCGGCCGCGGTTAACACGCATGAAGTAACATGAAGTAAAGGGATGGCGACACAGTTCCTTGCGGGAGAGGATCAGCCTATTATCTTCATTAACTCTTTTTCATTCTTAACCGGAGGCAGACAGGTGAATCCTTTGCAGACAAAGGTGGTAGGAACCCCTGGAACCCCTTTTTCCATCAGGAACGGAAACCAATTTCCCTCCGATGGCTCCTGGGGGTCCTTAAGATTTAAGATCTTATTGGGCAGGTAGGCGAGGTTAATGGCTTGATGCATGGATTTTGTCCTCCGGTCTTCCTTCGGACCGATGATTCCAATCTCCTCCGGATTGAGAAAGAAGGAAAATCCGGATAACATTTGGGCAAAGCCTGAGGGGTGCTCTGAAAGAAAGTTATAAAAAAGTTGAAGAATTTGCTCGGCCTTCTTTTTCAGAGTTTCATTTCCCGTGAGATAGCCAAGCCTGATGAGATTGGATAGAGCTGCGGAGTTGGCCGATGGGACGGCATTGTCATAAGGGCTTTTTGAACAGGCAATCAGGGATTCGTTCTCTGTCCCTGTAAAGAAGAACCCTCCATTTTTATCATCCCAGAATTGATGAATCATTCTTTCATTAAGATGGTTTGCTTCTTTAAGATACCGGACATCGAAGGTGGCCTCATAGAGATCGATGAGCGCCTGAATGAAAAAGGCGTAATCTTCCGAATAGCCCTTAACATGCCATCTTCCCTGGTTAAAGACCCTCATTAAATTGCCCTGATTCACGATTCCATCAAGGATAAAATGGATAGCCCCTTCTGCTCCCTTGAGATATTCCTCCTTTCCGGTTAATTTGAATCCATCGACAAAACCGGAGGCCATCAACCCGTTCCAGGAGGTGAGAATTTTCTCGTCCGTTCCAGGTTTAATTCTCTTTTCTCTTTCCGCAAAGAGTTTTTCTCGGCCATCCTTCAATAACTTCCCCAATTCCAAAACTGGAATCCCGTATAACTCCGAAACCTTCTCCAGGGGGGCGGCGATATTCAGAACGTTTGCCCCTCCTTCAAAATTTCCCTGAGGGGTCGCTCCGTAATAGGCGCAGAAAGGAGTCCCTTTCTCTTTGCCCAATCGTTCTTTGATCTCGTCCCTTGTCCAGACAAAAAACTTTCCCTCTTCTCCTTCGCTATCCGCATCCTGAGTGGAATAGAAACCTCCCTCAGGGCTTTTCATCTCGCGAAGGACGTACTGGAGGATTTCCTCGCCTACACGAAGATACCGCTCTTTTTGTGTCGCCTGATAGGCCTCAAAGTAAGTCCGGGAAAGAAGTCCGTTGTCATAGAGCATCTTCTCAAAATGGGGAATAAGCCATCTCTCATCCACGGAATAGCGATGGAAACCTCCTCCCAGGTGATCGTAGATCCCGCCATTGGCCATCTTGTCAAGGGTCACTTCTACCATTCTGAGGGCTTCTTTCTCGCCGGTCCTCTTCCAGTGGTTCAGGAGGAAAGAGAGGGTCATGCTGTTCGGAAATTTTGGGGCCTTGCCAAATCCTCCATTGCCGGGATCGAACTGCCGCTCAATCACATCGAAAGCATTCAACAGAATTTTGGGATCTAAGGTCTCCTGGGACGGAAGAATCTCAACCATCTGATGGAGGGCATTCTTCATCTGCATCTCCACATTACCCACTTCACCCCGATGAGCGTGGTAATAGTTGGAAACCGTGATGAGAACTTTTGGAAAACCCGGCATCCCCATCCGATCTTCTGGAGGGAAGTAGGTTCCCGCATGGAAAGGAACGTGGTCCGGAGTCAAAAAGACGGTCATCGGCCATCCGCCGCTTCCGGTAATCATCTGAACGGCATTCATATAGATTTCATCGAGATCAGGTCTCACTTCGCGGTCCACTTTGATATTGATGAACCGCTCATTCATGAGCTGGGCGATCGCCTCATTCTCAAAAGACTCCTTCTCCATCACATGGCACCAGTGGCAGGACGAGTAGCCAATGCTGAGGAGAATGGGTTTGTCCTCCTTCTTGGCCCGGCTCAGGGCCTCTTCCCCCCACGGATGCCAATCCACCGGGTTATGGGCATGCTGTAAAAGATAAGGACTCGTCTCATGGATCAGCCGATTGGTATGTTTGTGCTCCATTTCCGCTCCTAATGGCTCCGGGGGAAACAATAAAAAACAGAAAAAAAAAGATCACCATCAGAGATTTCATCTTTTCTTTTCTACTTCTTTCCCCAAGCCTTAAACCTTGAACCCTGAGCCTTGAATCTTTCCTTAAGCGCACCTGACCAGAAAGATCGGTTTGGGTGAATAACGAAGCACCTTCTCTGCTACGCTTCCAAGAAGAAATCGTTTCACGCCGCTCCGACCATGCGTGGTCATGGCGATCATGTCAATATCTTTTCCATCGGCATGTTCCAGTATCTCCTCTGCATCATTTCCAAACCGGACATGGCTATCCACTTTAAATCCTTTAGCTTTTAGCCGATCCTCCATCTTTTGAAGGTATGCCTCTGCTTCCCGGACAACCTTCAGCTGAGCCTCGGTTGGATCCACACCAGGAAAAGTATTGGCAAAGGCGACCCGTAAAAGGACAATGCTTGCCTTTAACTCTGCGGCTAGTTTCTCCGCCATGGGAAGAACATTCTCCGCGCAATCAGACCCGTCCAGAGGAATTAGAATCCTTTGAAATTTCTCCATCTTAGGCCCTCCTTTCAAACTTTCTCACTATAAAACTAATAACTTTCAATGGGGTTGTCAATACAAAACGGTTCATCCTAATGTTTTTTAACCATAAAAAAAAACCATCAAAAAAATGTTGACAAATATAATTTTTTCAGATAGTATTATAAGGTTTTTTCGCTTTAAACTTGGTCGCAATCTTTTTGTTTTATAACCTATTGAAATTATTGGTTCTGCTTAAAGAGGGTCCAAATGCCAACGGTTAGTCAACTGGTTCGAATTGGAAGAAGTAAGGTAAAAAGCAAGACTTCTGCTCCGGCTCTTATAGGGTCGCCCCAGAAAAGAGGCGTCTGTATTCGAGTCTATACCAACACTCCCAAAAAACCTAATTCTGCCCTTCGAAAAGTTGCCCGTGTGCGACTGACCAATGGGATCGAAGTGACTGCCTATATTCCGGGAATCGGGCATAACCTCCAGGAACACTCTGTCGTCCTTATTCGAGGGGGAAGGGTGAAAGATTTGCCGGGAGTTCGATACCATATCATCCGGGGCACCCTCGATGCAGTCGGCGTCCAGGATCGAAAACAAAGCCGCTCCAGATACGGAGCCAAGAAACCTAAGTAACAAACTCTCTTTTAGAATGGCTGAAGACGGGAAGAAGGAGTAATTATGCCCAGAAGAAGGGAAGTAAGAAAGAGAGAGATATTGCCGGATCCGAAACATCGTGATGTCATGATCGCCAAGTTTATCAACGGGATCATGCGTCAGGGAGAGAAGAGTGTGGCGGAAGGGATCTTCTATGGCGCCCTCGATCTCATCAAAGAGCGGGCCCATTCCGACCCGATTAAAATCTTCAACCAGGCCATGGATCATGTAAAACCCATGATCGAGGTAAGACCCCGGAGGGTCGGCGGCGCCACGTACCAGGTTCCGGTAGAGGTGAGGCCTAGCAGGAAAACTGCTTTAGCGATTCGATGGATCATCGGTTACGCAAAACAGCGCTCGGAAAAGACGATGAAGGAAAAACTTTCCGCCGAATTGATGGATGCAGCCAATAACCGCGGGGCCTCTGTCAAAAAGAGAGAGGATACGCACAAAATGGCGGAAGCCAACAAGGCGTTTGCCCATTACCGCTGGTAACTATGTAAAGTCAACCCTGAGCGGCGCCAAGCGCCGCCGAATGGGTCAAAAGGTTAGGTCAAGGCTTAAGGGTTCAGGATTTTATTATTTCCCCCTCTAATCTCAATCTTAACCTCAACCTGTACCCCATAAATCTGAGTTTCGACCACGCAAATGCGTGGCTTCAATCATTAATAAGAGGTTTAAGTGTCAAACGTTTTAAAAGAGAAGACCAGAAATATCGGCATCATGGCCCACATCGATGCGGGAAAGACGACCACCACGGAGCGGATCCTATACTATACCGGCGTCACCCACAGGATCGGAGAAGTGGATCAGGGATCAGCGACCATGGACTGGATGGAGCAGGAGAAGGAGAGGGGGATTACCATCACCTCTGCAGCCACGACCTGCTTCTGGAAGGACCACAGGATCAACATCATCGACACCCCTGGCCATGTGGACTTTACGATCGAAGTGGAACGATCCCTCAGGGTTCTGGATGGAGCTGTGGCTGTCTTCTGCTCGGTCGGAGGAGTGGAGCCTCAATCGGAAACGGTCTGGAAACAGGCTGACAAGTACGAGATCCCCCGGATTGCCTTTGTCAATAAGATGGACCGGATGGGAGCGGATTTTGACACATGTCTTCAAATGATGATCGATCGCCTCAAGATCACTCCCCTTCCTCTTCAGATTCCCATCGGAAAAGAAGAGGATTTTCAAGGAATGATCGATCTTGTCTCCATGAAGGCCCTGTTTTATGATCCCAACAGCCAGGGCACCCTCTTCGATGTCCTCGATATTCCAGAAGCCTACTTGAAGGAAGCTTCAAAGCAAAGGGAGATCCTGATCGAGAGACTGTCGGAGTCGAGTGAGCCATTGATGGAGAAATTCATAGAGGGAAAGGAACTTTCAGAGCCTGAAATCAGACAGGCCATCAGGGAAGCCACCCTGAAGTTGAAGGTAACTCCGGTGCTCTGCGGAGCCTCCTTTAAAAATAAGGGGGTTCAGCCCCTGCTCGATGCCATCATCGATTACCTCCCCTCTCCGCTCGATCTCCCTCCGGTGAAAGGAATCGATCTCCGGGGCGAGGAGAAGGCCTTTTCAGCCAATAATGGGCATCCCCTCTCAGCCCTTGCCTTTAAAATTATGAACGACCCCTATACCGGCCAGCTCACCTTCTTTCGCATCTATTCCGGGACGCTCAAATCGGGCGACTCGGTCTTCAATCCCACCAGGGGAAAAAGAGAGCGAATCGGCCGGTTGTTGAAGATGCATGCAAACAAACGGGAGGAGATTCGGGAAGTCTTCGCAGGAGACATCTTCGCTGCCGTGGGTCTCAAATATACCACCACCGGCGATACGATCTGCACTGAAAAGGAGCCCATCATTCTCGAATCGATCGCCTTCCCGGAACCGGTGATCTCCGTTGCCCTCGAGCCCACG